>Ga0182736_1000215_pt1 | contig 111300 bp, 83 predicted proteins | sample eDN5th30CKraftBY_FD_128882 | JGI IMG/M metagenome (GOLD analysis project Ga0182736, IMG submission 128882) | Enriched backyard soil microbial communities from Emeryville, California, USA - eDNA 5th pass 30_C Kraft BY (version 2) (version 2) | ecosystem: Environmental > Terrestrial > Soil >... | reverse complement strand
CACACAAGAACGCGTGATAAAAGATAGTGGTAAGTGGTATGCAGAATGGCTGAGAGATAGTTAGTTGTGCGTTGTGCTTTGCTGGTATCAAGACGTTCCAAAGTCATGAGTTTCCTCCCATCTCATATACGCATACCTCTAATGCCTATTATACTTATTTCCCGCATTTTTTCCGATAATTTTTTTAAGTTTGTTTCGTCATGATCAAGCCAATAACTATAATAGGTCTGCTAGCGATATCCGCATTGCCGGCATTCGCTCAGCAAAAGAGTAAAAAGCAAATAATTTCCAATCAACAAAAAATAACCCCCATGTTTGAAAACAAAATAGATTCTGCATCCTATGCTTTTGGCTTAAGTATGGCACGAGATTTAAAAAAAAGAGGACTGAAAAACTTAGACGGAAAATTAGTGGCACAGGCCATTGAGGATTATTTTTCAGGTAAACCACTTCAAATAAGCGAAGAAGATGAATACAAAGCCATTAGCGAAGTATTAACGGCTGCGGCCGAGGAGCTGAAGAAAGAACAATCAGCAGCAGGGGATGCATTTTTAGCACAGAATAAAACCAAAGCGGGCATTCATACTACTGCTAGTGGCTTACAATATGAAATTATACGTAACACAGATGGCGCTAAACCTTCAACTACTGATTCAGTAACTGTCAATTATAAAGGAGCATTACTCGATGGTAAAGTGTTCGATAGTTCCTATGATCGGGGAGAACCAACTTCATTTCCGCTTAATCGGGTTATCGAAGGTTGGCAAGAAGGTTTACAGCTCATGCCTGTGGGTTCCCATTACCGTTTTTACATCCCCTATCAACTGGGTTATGGCGAACGCGGAGCAGGAAATGATATCCCTCCTTATAGCGTCTTAATATTTGATGTAGAACTTCTTAAAGTTGGAAGTTAATGGTATTAAATTGAGACAAATGAATAGATTAGGCGAATCAGACTTAATAGTAAGCGAAATAAGTTTTGGTTGCATGTCTTTAGAAAATAACGAGGCACAGGCAACTACCTTACTTCATAAAGCTTTTGATCGGGGAATAAACTTTTTCGATACGGCTGATCTATACGATAAAGGTGCGAATGAAATGCACGTTGGTACGGCGCTTAAAGCTTTTCGTAAGGAAGTCGTTATCGCTACAAAAGTGGGCAATCAATGGCGTCCGGATGGTAGCGGTTGGGATTGGAATCCTTCAAAAGATTATATACTTAAATCGGCAGAACAAAGCTTGCGTCGACTTAAAACAGACTATATTGATTTATATCAGTTGCATGGCGGTACAATAGATGACCCGGTTGACGAAACCATCGAAGCCTTCGAACTGCTAAAAGCACAAGGCAAAATTAGGTGGTATGGTATTTCATCTATACGGCCAAATGTGATTAGGGAATATGTAAAGCGATCAAATATCGTTTCAGTTATGACACAATATAGTTTATTAGACCATAGACCTGAAGAAACGGTACTTCCTTTATTAACCGCTAATAACATTGGTGTAATTACTCGGGGCGCAGTTGCGCAGGGCAGGCTATTGGGTAAAAAAGAGGGAAGCTATTTACAGTTTACTTCAAGTGAAGTTTCTAAAGCTGCTAGGGCAGTAAGTACGTTGGCAAAGCGTTTGGATAAAAAGGAAATAGCGATAGCTCTGGCTTATGTACTGAGCAGACCCGGTATTGTTTCGGCTGTTACAGGTATCCGCACTGACAAGCAATTAAATGATGCAATAGCGGTATTAAAGGAGCCTGTTAAGTTGGAAAGTAAGGACTTAATCATGTTGAGGCAGCAGGTCAGAGACTATGTGTACGAAAATTATAGATAATATTAGCATTAACTAAATATAAAAACGATGAATTATAACAAACAAGTATGGTGCGGCTTTCTGGTTTTATTAAGCTTTATTGCAATACCGGCATTAGTAAAAGCACAGAAACGGCCAGAAGAAAAATTAGGTTGGAAACTTGGAGCTCAAGCCTATAGCTTTAACCATTTTACTTTTGCTGAAGCAATTGACAAAACAGATAGCTGTAAGCTTAAATATATTGAAGCTTTTCCAGGGCAAACCATTGGTGGAGGAATAGTAGGTAAAATGGACTTCGATATGCCGGCTGAGAGGCGACAAGAAGTGTTAAAACTCTTAAAAGATAAAGGCATTACATTAGTAGCTTATGGTGTGGTAAATGCTGATTCGCCAGAAGGATGGCGTCAACTTTTCGAATTTGCCAAGGCTATGGATATCAAAAATATTAATTCAGAACCTAAACAAGAAGATTTGCCCCTGATTGGTAAATTAGCAGATGAGTTTAAGATAAAAGTCTCTATTCATAACCACCCGAACCCTTCTCATTATTGGAGTCCGGAGATTGTACTGAACGCTATACAATTAGCGAATAGTAAGTATGTTGGAGCTTGTGCAGATATAGGACATTGGGTGCGTTCAGGCCTAGATATCGTAGAATGCTTGCAAAAATATAAAGGCCATATCAATCACGTACACTTTAAAGATTTAAATGAAAAATCACCTAAGGCGCACGATGTGCATTGGGGTACTGGTATAAGCGATGTTAAGGCTGTTATGCAAGAACTGAAAAATCAGAAGTTTAAAGGTATGCTTTCCGCAGAATACGAATATAATTGGTTGGCAAATTCAGCCGATATAGCAGTAAGTGCAGAAAACTTTAGAAAAATTGTGAAAGAACTGAAGTAAGTAAAATCACATAAAACAGAAAGCGATCGTCATGATAAATGGCGGTCGCTTTCTATTTTAAGCCAGCTATTCGCAAAGAATAGGACTATCCGTGATCAAGTTTATTCCGTATTTAACCACTTTTAAGATAAGTGTAACTAAAGCTACATGGTAAACAGACCATAGTTGTTGCTGTTCTGTTTAACATATACTTAACCTTATAATCATGTATTTTTAATTTTAAAGTAATACGTTGGTAATATTGCCATAATATTTTTGTAGCAAAATAATTTTAACCAACGTGAAAGTTTCTAGAAGTTTTAAAACCGTATTATTTTGTTTATTGATACCCCTGTCCGTCTTAGCAGAAGAAGGGAGAGGGAAATTATCGGGCACTGTTACAGACAGTAAGACCGGCGAAGCACTTATCGGAGCATCCGTTAAAGTAAAAAATGTGGCCAAAGGCATTTCAACCGACATAGATGGGCGATATACCTTAAATAGTATTCCTGCTGGAAAATATATAATAGAAGTATCCTATATTGGCTATGGAACTAAAGAAATTACTGATGTACAGGTAAAACAGAACAGTATAACACCGTTAAACGTTGTTTTAGAAGAATCTGCATCGCAAAAATTAGACGAAGTAGTTATTCAGGCAAGCTATGGGCAAGCGACTACAGATGCGCTTTACTCTCGTCAAAAAAGTAATGCCGCTATTTCCGATGGAGTATCGGCTGAAATGATTGCACGTACACCTGACAAAAATACTGGGGATGCCTTAAAAAGAGTAAGCGGAGCGACAGTACAAGATAATAAATTTGTAGTTATTAGAGGGTTAAGTGATCGATACAATACCGCCATGTTAGATGGTGCGGCATTACCTAGTACAGAACCTAACCGCAAGGCATTTTCATTTGATATAATACCGTCTTCTTTAGTGGATAATTTGGTGGTAAATAAAACAGCTACACCTGATTTACCAGGCGACTTCACGGGTGGTGCAGTGCAGGTCATTACTAAAGATATTCCAGATCATAATTTTATTACTTTATCGGGCGGTGCAAGTTACAATACTGCTTCAACCTTTAAAAATTTTGAAAGCGGTAAACGGAATACGATAAATTATTTTGGATTTGACAATGGCAATAAAAAGTTAAGTTCATCATTTCCTTCTACCGACCAAGTAATAAAAGGATTATCATCAGAACAGAATATTGCAGCGATAAAGAGCCTTCCTCAAGATTGGAACATCTATAACAAGAAGGCATTACCTACACAGAATTACCAGTTTACACTTGGGCGTGTTGTCGATTTAGCCGATAACAAACGTTTTGGAACTATAGTTTCCTTAACTTATAGAAATGCGCAAAATATCAGTAGTGATTTGCTTCGAGAGTATTACGATTACAATTATGTAGATAACCAATACAAATTCTCAACTAATATCGGAGCCATTGCCAACTTCGCTTACACTTATGGAAAAGGTAAAATTACTTTAAAAAACATCTATAATAAGAGTTTTGACGATTTGTTTACGTATAGAACTGGTACAAATCGGTCTACATCCTCTGACAACAAATTTTATGCATTTGATCTCTTAGAAAAATCACTTTTCAAAAGTACTTTGGAGGGAAACCATAATGTAGGTGGAAAATCAGCTAAATTAAATTGGTCGGCAAGTTACAGTAGAATAGTGAACAACCAACCTGATCAGCGAAAAGTAAGTTATTTAAGGAGTCAATCCGAACCTGATGGAGATTATGTTGCTAGTGTAACTACACTTGGTAAAGAAAACACGCGCCTATTTTCTAATCTGGTTGAGAATGGCTATGATGGTGCTTTAAATTATAGCCTGCCATTAACCATATTTGACAATACTGCAACATTTAAAGCTGGGGTTTTATCGCAGTATCGGGATAGGAATTTTAACGTTCGTTTTATTGGTTTAAAATTAGATGTGATCAATGAAGATGCTGATGCAATAAGGACACGACCCATCGACCAACTTTATGGAAGCGATGTAATTAATACAGGCGCGTATACACTTGATGAGATTCCCAATGATGGAGATCGATACACTGCCAGTTCGTTTACCAATGCTGCCTATGTTATGTTGGATAATAAAATTGGCGAAAAATTCCGTGTAGTCTGGGGGATACGTGCGGAAAAGTTTAATCTTGATCTCAAAACTTTTAACAATCTATTAAAGCCTGTAAAACAAGATTATTTGGATTTGTTACCGTCAGCTAATCTTACTTACAGTTTAACCGATAAAACTAATCTAAGAGCTTCATATTACCGGACTTTGGCAAGACCGGAATTCAGAGAGTTATCGTCTTTCGCGTATTATGATTATGAAATGTTGGCTTCAAGAACCGGTAATCCGGATTTGAAGCGTGCCACTATTAATAATCTTGATTTACGTTATGAGCTTTATCCGTCTGCTGGTCAAATTTTCTCTTTTTCGTTGTTTTACAAGCAGTTCAACAACGCCATCGAATCTTTGAATGATGATTATAATTCAACTCGTACAATCCGCTATTTCAATTCCAAAAAGGCTAATGTTTATGGAGTAGAGCTCGAAGCCAGAAAATCATTAGATTTTATTCGTGAAACCGATTTTTTACGAAATACAACCATTTATGGCAATGTTGCCCTAGTTAAGTCAAAAGTATCGAACCCAGAAGGTAATTACTTAGAGAAAGAGCGCCAGATGGTTGGACAGGCCCCTTACGTTGTCAATACTGGGTTAATGCACAGCTTTTTGGAAAATAAGCTCACGTTTAATATGACGTATAATATTGTTGGCCGTCGGATATTTTTGGCCGCTGGAAGTGCTTTTCCCAGCATGTGGGAGGCACCGCGAAATGTGCTCGACTTACAATTAGGCTACAAAGTGCTTAACAAAAAGGGAGAGATTAAATTCACCGCTGGAGATATTTTGAACCAACCTTCTGTATTGTATTACGATCGTAATGATAACAAGAAATATGATGGGAATCCTTCAGACGAAACGATTTCACACTTTAAACCTGGGAGCAATTTTGGAATTTCATTCTCTTATACACTCTGATAATAACAATTTATTAATATAAAAGAAACCTTAAGGATATATTAAGATAATTTCTTTGTAAAAAGAATTAAACAACAAAAATAACAGTTATGAAAAAACAATTATCGTTGATGATGATGGGCTTAATGATGCTGGTAGCTGCATGCTCAAAAGATGACGGTCCGAATGACGGAAATGGCAACAATGATTCAGGCTATGAAGAAGTATCTGGTGATATTACATCTTCGATGACCTGGACTGCCGATAAAATCTATTTATTAAAAGGCACTGTCTATGTGACCAATAACGCAACGCTTACGATCGAACCCGGTACGATAATAAAAGGAGAAAAATCCTCTAAAGGTACGCTAATTATTTCTAGAGGTTCAAAAATTATGGCTGAAGGAACAACCGAGAAACCTATTGTATTTACTTCCCAACAAGCTGCGGGTGCAAGGAGAGAAGGTGATTGGGGTGGATTAATTCTGTTAGGAAAAGCGCCTGCCAACCAAGGAGATAATCTGTTAATTGAGGGAGTAGAAGATGCTGGTGATAAATCGAAGTACGGGGGTAATGATCCTAACGATAATTCCGGTGTTCTAAAATATGTGCGTGTGGAGTTTGCAGGTATCGCACTTGCGCCCGATAATGAAATCAATGGTGTAACTTTTGGTGGTGTTGGTTCTGGAACAACAGTGGACTATGTTCAAGTTTATCGTTCAGGTGACGATTCGTTTGAATGGTTTGGAGGTACTGTAAATGCTAAGCACTTATTAGCTACTTATACCTGGGACGATGATTTCGATACCGATTTTGGTTATTCCGGTAAGATTCAGTTTGCATTAGCTCAACGAGTAAATCAAGTAGCAGATGTATCTCGCTCCAATGGTTTTGAATCAGATAATAACGCTACCGGTACCAATCAAACGCCTCAAACTAGTGCGGTTTTCTCCAATGTGACCATCCTTGGTCCAATAGGCACCGGTATTAGCGGCTTAAATGCAAGTTTTCAGCATGCTGTTCAAATCAGAAGGAATTCGTCGATCAGTGCCTTTAACTCAATTTTCACTGGATTTCCTGAAGGAGTTTATATTGATGCTTCAACAGTTGAAACATCGGATGCTACAACCAAAAACTTTCTGGAAGGTCGCTTGGTGTTTAAAAATAATTTGATATACGATTGTAATTCGATAGGAAATGAAGTTAAAGGAACGAACAAAGCTGCTATAGAAGGTAAATTGAGAGCAGATAACGTTTTTGATAGTGAAGGAAAGGCAACCGATCTTTTTGCTGATCCATATAAGTTTTCTTCCTATTTTACAAAAGCGCTCAGCGGTACACCAAATTATGTAGTTAAGGCAGGTTCAGCAGCGGCTTCCGGTGCTCAATTCACGGATGACAAATTAAACGATCCATTTTTTGAGACAGTAGATTATAAAGGTGCTTTTGGAACTGAAAACTGGGCAGAAGGTTGGGCTCATTTTTCTCCAGAAACTCTTCCTTACGAAGTTCCGGGTGCAGTAAAATAGTTTAAACCATGATACAATAAAAAAGGCTATTCTTTTTATTAGGATAGCCTTTTTTTTGTGTTTTTTGTACTAAAAGAGTATATTTGCTTCCTGCGATTTATAGTGGTCCTTTTCAATTAAAAATCATTTCAACCGTTAATAAAGTCCGTTCAACTCCCTTCAAGTCCGCTTAAGTCCGTTCACCCTTTAGCTTTCATTTTACTATCTCTTAGTGCTTCTTCGTTTACCCTTTAGTTATCGTCTTCCAGATTAGCGCTAAAAGCCAGTCGATATGACGTTTATTAGAAACGGATGTTATCTGTGTATAGGTAATATAGATAGAAGGTCTGGTGAAATAGAATATAACAATACCTTAACAATTAAACGACACTGTATTTATTGTAGTATGCTTTTTTTATAATAGAAAGCACTATTTTTATGCTATTAGTTTTAGACCGTAAATCGAGGAAATGGATGACGCTAATTTTTATAACCGTTGCTTTACTTATTCTATTCATTAGATACTTTCAAGTATGTAGAGTTCCTACGGAAGTCAAATCTTTTTCTGGCTTTTCCACCATAGATTCAGGCCTTACGGCTATTGATAAGGGTGAATTTTCGGCCATTACGTATAATGTGGCAGGCTTACCACAGGTTATATGTGGCGCATCGACCGAGCGTTCGAGCAGTATTGCCGAAATCGGAAGGCATTTAAATCTTTATGACATCGCCCATGTGCAGGAAGATTTTAACTATAATCGTTTTTTGTACCATGGCGGAAATCAACATCCATATCGAACGAAAACAAAGGGGAGAATTCCATTTGGAGACGGCTTAAACACACTCTCTAAATTCCCCATTATTGAAATGCACCGTATTCCTTGGCGAAACTGTACAGGTGCAGATTGTTTTACTCCGAAAGGTTTTACGTATAGCAAGATTGAGATAGCGCAGGGTATTTATATAGATTTCTATAATGTACATGCTAATGCTGCGGATGATCCTGCATCGGCAGCCGCTAGGAGGAAGAACCTTTCACAACTCTCTACTTATATTAGCGATCATTCTGCAAAGAATCCCGTTATAGTGATGGGTGATCTCAATGCTCACTTTTGTTATGAACAAGATAATATTCGCGATTTTCTTATTGATAATCAATTGAAAGACGCTTGGCTAACACTCAAAACCAATAATTGTTTTCCGGCTTTTAAGAACTTCATCAAGGAAGATATACTTCACTTAAATGATGAATGCGAATCGATCGACAAGATTCTTTATAGAAGTAGTGAATCGCTCACGCTTATTCCAAGTCAATACCGTTTTGAAAACGAAAAATTTAATAATCAATATGGAGATCCCTTGTCAGATCATTGTCCTGTTAGCGTGATTTTTAACTGGCAATATACATTTTAATAAAGCGGTAATGCTCTGTTAAAGCGAACTTAATATACGTAATTTATTTTTGTGTCAATGTTAAAGAATAATTCATGTAAATTAGGTTTGGTTAAAATTGGAAAAGGCCCGCTGCGAAGCGCGCCTTTTTTGTTAGCTGCTTGTTTTACTTGCTAATCGTTTCTTTTTCTTAAGTGTTAGCCGCATTTTTCCGTAATCGATCACTCCGCGGTAAGCGGTTAAGATGTCGCCGCCGATAACGCCGATCACTGGATCGACCGATAGATTTTCATATGCAAAATTTATTGAAGATAGATCGAGCACGGCTACTTCAAAATTCATTAAGTGAAAATCACCTAATTTTATATCAGGTACAAGCCAAGTAAAACTCTCCATATTAGTTGTACCTAAACCGGTAGATACTCTGTCGCTACTTTTTAATTGTTCACTTTCGAGATACTTTTCAACGGTAGACTTGTCGAATACTGTTTTTGAAGCCCCCGTATCAAGTACGGCCTTAAACGTTTTATTAAAAACAACAACTTCCACTAAAAGGTGGAAGCCGTCGTCTTGTAGGTTTAGTAATACAAGTGGTATTTCAATCATTAATAGTAAAAACTTTAGATAATCTTGCTGTCTGTAAGCACGTTGTTCATATTTCTAACGGCGTCTGCACTCGCCGCAAATTTGGTTTTTTCTTCTTCACTAAGGTTAAGCTCCAGTATTTTTTCAATACCATTTTTACCGATAATTACCGGCACGCCTAAGTTGATGTCCTGTTGATCATACTCACCATTTAAGAGTACAGAAGCCGTAAATAATTTCTTCTGATTGCGTACAATACTTTCAACCATTGCTGCGATGGCAGCGCCTGGAGCATACCAGGCCGATGTACCGATTAACTTCGTTAAGGTAGCTCCGCCAACCATAGTATCTGCTATAACCCGTTCTTGTTGCTCTTTTGATAAAAATTGTGTAACCGGAAGACTATTCCACGTAGCATGGTTAATCAATGGAATCATGGTGGTATCCCCATGACCACCAATAACTAGTGCATTCAGATCTGCTGGGGACGCACCTGTATGTTGACTGATCTGATATTTAAATCTCGACGAATCTAATGCACCACCCATACCGATAACCCTATTTTTAGGTATGCCAGTAGCTTTTAAGGTCAAGTAAGTCATCGTATCCATAGGGTTAGATACCACCAATAATATCACTTCTGGTGAATGCTTTAACAGGTTTTCAGCGACCGATTTTACGATATTGGCATTTGTGCCTATCAATTCTTCACGTGTCATACCCGGTTTACGGGGAATACCAGAGGTTATTACGGCAACAGCAGAACCCGCTGTTTTTTCATAGTCATTTGTAACACCTATAATTTTTGAATCAAAACCTAATAAGGCGGCCGTTTGAGAAATATCCTGCGCTTTGCCCTCCGCGACACCTTCTTTTATATCAAGGAGGATTACTTCTTCAGCAAGTTCTTTTCGGGTTATATTATCTGCTGCGGTTGCACCTACGGCGCCTGCACCTATAACGGTTATCTTCATAACTTTGGGGTTAAATGATTTATTTTTCGTGTTTTTCTAGCATTATTGTGCTACGTCGTAAGTTAGTAAAAAGGATTTAAATAGACAATTTTTTTAGGTGTTAGATATTAGATGTTAGACATGAGATATTAGACATGAGATATTAGACATGAGATATTAGACATTAGATGTTAGACATGAGATATTAGACATTAGATATTAGACATTAGATATTAGAGCGGAGTAATGATTCTCCATGTCATTGCGAGGAGGAACGACGTAGCAATCTTTAAAAGGAACGTGATGAACGATGAATAATGAATTATACAGGCACTCGCAACTCACAACTGGCAACCCACAACTTAAAAAGGATAACCAATAGCTAAATTGAACACAATATTATCTCGGCGCCAATCCTTATCCCTAAAGTTTATCTTATTAAATACCCAACGTTCTCCTTCAGGAAGGTAAGGGATGCGGAAAGGAATGGCAAGGTCGGTTCTTAAGATCAGGTAAGTGAAATCGAATCTTAGCCCTAATCCACCTCCAACTGCAAGTTCTTTATAGAAATTTTTCGTGAACTGTCCACCCTTAAAAAGCGTATCGGCATTTTGTAACCATATATTGCCGGCGTCGATAAACGCTGCCCAATCCAATATGCTCACAATTTTTGCCCGATATTCTAAATTCAGCTCCAGCCTGATATCACCAGTCATATCAGGAACAAAATTGTCTTCCCCAAATCTTTGCGGATTATACGTTCCAGGGCCAATGGCTCTAGCCCTAAAGGCACGTAAACTATTAGGGCCTCCAGCAAAGAATTGTTTGGTATAGGGCAGCCTGGTAGAATTTCCGTAAGAGTAGCCATACCCAAAAAATGCCCGGGCGGCCAATTGCCTGTTTTGACCCAACTTCATATAATGTCGATATTCAATATCCGTTTTAATATACTGCGAGAATGCAGCACCGAAAACGCTATCCTGTTTTCCGTTTTTTACATCCGAACCTAAAATCAAGCCCAAGGTATTAGCCGATAAGTCCAAGCCACCGGAGAAATAAAAGGTATGCTTTCTAGTGTCCTCCATGGTGTTGGTATAGGTGAACTTATAATTAGGACCAAAAGTAAACTGCTTATCAATCGCTCTTTGTAAATATTGATATTCATTGGCTAAACTATCGTAGAAGTCGGTAACATTCACGGGTTGTACATAGGCCACATCCAAAACGTTCAATTGGTGGGTCTTCCTAGCAGATTCTTGCCAATTGTATCCCCAGGCAAACCGCATTGAATTTAATTTATAGGCCTGGCGCCTATTTAAAAGTTCGTAACCTAATAGGGTTTGTGTATGGGGTACAAATTTTTTGGTAGGTTCCCAACTAAATGGAGCGATAATGCGTGGCCATGTGAGTGTGGCTTCCAGTCCGTAACGATAAAAGTTGGAATTAATATTGATTCCGCCGCCAGATTGCACTTCATACCCCCCATAGGCTGTTAAACGTAAGAGTTCGGCGCCTTTAAAAGCATTTTTGTGGCTCCAGCTTACATTCACTTCCGAACCATTGTATACGGCAGCAGTTTTACCCAGTAGTTCAACGCGGACGGATTTTTTTTGTTGTGGAGTTAAATAATAATGCACATCTAATGCGTTCTTTTGCCCTCTAACCGGGATAAAATTATTCTTTACAAAACGAAAAGTTCCCATGCCCACCAATTGGCTGATGGTTAGGTTTTGTTTCTGACGATCGTATAAGTCTCCTTTATGGAAAAAAATAGTTCTCGCTAATGCAAATTTCCTGAAAGTTCGATGCGGATCAATAAAATAAAGATCCTTATATTCTTCAGCTTCATCAGGCGTAGCGATTTCATAATCGCCCTGCACTAGAGAGTATTCGGGATAAACAAAAATGTTGTTAATGGTATAAGGTTGCTTAGCATTAGCGGGCGTTTCGTCTTTGAGCTTGACGTTCATATCAACCATATGATTGCCAATCATACTATCAACTTGCACTAAAATGTGGTCTGGGCTGAAATAGTAATAGCCTTTATCTTTTAATATGTTCTCAATGCGTTCCCTTTCTGCAATAACTCGATCGAGGTTATATGGGCGGCCTGGAATTAGAAGAGAACCTTCTTGTGCCATTTTTAATTCTTTGCCTATTGCGGTAGTAGTATCGGCTTGATAACTCACTTTGTTAATACGATATATCTGATTGGTAGTCGCTACATAGTTGAGTGTGGCTTTTCTGTTTTTAATCGTTGTATCGGCAGTTACATAGGCATTAAAGAAGCCTATATTTTCCAGTCTATTCCGAACCAGATTTTCATTGTAAGGTACATTAACATCTTGTAATAATACAGGCGCTTCGCCTACCTTATATTTGAGCCAATGTTTAAAGCCCTTGTTCCCTACACTGTCGCCAGCCTTATTGTAAAAATACAGTTTTGGTCTGAGGCCAAGGATCTGTTTATTCGGGCGGGGGCGAAGCACACCCGCTAAGCTTTCGGTAAGGGGGTCACGATACTTGCTTGGGATTGAATCATTTTTTAATTCCACTTCGCCTTTAACATATAAGTTTTCTCCCTCTTTTAGGTACTTTACATTGCTACAGGAAGCAAAAAAGATAATACTAAACAGCAAGGCATATATTTTATTATTAATCTTCATCGTTACTCCTTTCCAATGCTTGATCGATCGTGTCTTCCTCATTTCTATATGCCTTATTTACATTTTCTTTCGTGTCATCTTGCTCTTTTTGCTGATTTGGAAGGTCTTCCTGTTCGTTCCGCTGCCGCCTATTTCTTCCGGTAGAAATGGAATCGCGATTATCTGTTTCGTTGTTCTTGTCTAGCAGCTCTTTCATCTCTGCTGCCCGTTCATCCGATAACTTCTGAAGCTTCTTAGCACCCATAAAGAGTTCTTTAAATTCATCATAGTTCATATTGATGATAAATCCTAGGCCTGTTTCTATAAATTGCCCTTGTAGCGTAACTTGATATTGATCTTTTCGGTAAACCCGCGCAATATATCTGCCATCCCGCGATAGTTGATACTCTAGTGATATATCGCCTGCTATATTAGTAGCCTTTTGTCCAGGCTGTTGGGCACCTTCTAATTCAAAATTAGACCCCACCGTAACCTTTAAACGATCATTTAATAAGCGCTTAGATACGCCAACATTTAAATCTGTACGGTTTTGTGCCTGGCCAGTGCTATAATCATCCGCGGTAGATTGTAAGTCGAAATTCAGCTCAACACCGGCGATTAAATCTCCTGCAAGTTTATTTAATTGGCTGGTAAGTAAACTGCTAACGCTAGACCTGACCATGGTTTCCGTACTTGATCCGCCTGCGCTTTGGAATGGGTTTTCGGCAATAAACCGTCCGAGTACAATTAAAGCGAAAGTCTGTTTGTTCATTTCAGACGGATTATTACGTAACTGCGCTAATTTAGCTTGTACGGTTTGCGTTACATCTTGAGAAACGGTATTGGCATTGCCTCCGGTTCCCAAATCGATATCAAAAGAGATCTCCGGTTTCAACATTTTTCCACCAATAATGAGGTTAACATCAAAAGGTAATCTTTGTCGGTAGAAATTCGCCTGTGTACCGGTTACTTGGTTTTGAACCAAGTCAATCGGCTGTGCTTGTAGGGTGTAGATAGCTGTCATATTAAGATCTGCATCCATAATATCCCCGCCCCAAGTTATGGTGCTGCCTTTTTTAAAGTCGAACCTACGTTTAATCATATTGAAAGAAAGCGAATAGTTACCTTCCTCTATCTCATAAGTTCCGGCAAGTGTCATATCTCCGCCTGGCTCGATACCAAAGTTTAACAGCGCTTGTCCTTTCACAAATAATTGGTCGCCTGTACCGGGATCAACAATTACGGTAAACGCTGCATTTTTATCTACATCAATGTTCAACGAAACGTTCATTCCGGTAATTGTACTTCTTTTCGTCTCGGTGGTGTCATAAACCGCCAGTATTTCTGCACTATCACGTGGACTTAAGCTGGTGAATTCTACAATGCCCTCACGGTCTACTAAACCTGGGTCGGTTTCTGGCATGGTAAGCGTCATATTAGTATTTTCGTTTACCTTCAAGCTTCCATCAACTGAAGGGCTCATTGCCGCCCCTCGGATACGCAGATCGGTGTCTATATTCAATTGACCATAGAATAGGTTATTATCTACTGCTGTTGAATTTAAGACTTGGAAATCGTCTGCTTTGATATTCAGGTTCAGTGCAAAATCTGTATACGTTCTTGTTCTAACACTTCCATCAATAATGGCTTTGTTACCAATGCTATCTGTTAATGTGAATGCTTTAAAATTTAAGCCACTGTTGTTAAAGTTAATACGTTGCTGATCCATGTTGAAAGTTGCATTAAGCATGGATATATTCATCTTCGCTTTATTAAAGAGCAAATCTCCATTAATCCGAGGGGCATCAGGAGTACCTTTTATAGCTAGAGACCCATTGATGCCGCCGCTACTACGTCTTAAATTTCCAAAACTAAAAGCCTCAATGGTGCTCATATTTAAATTGTTGACATCCAATACAAAATCCATTGATGCCGCCGTATTAGGCGGAGCAATATAATCGCCGCTTAGTTCAACGTCGTTTCCACCTCCTTTAATACTAATGTCTGCGCTATAGGTATTTTCTTTTATATTATTTACCCGCACCCCAATGTCGCCAATAGTGTCGGTTCCAAAATAGAAGTCATTGATGTCTATTTTGGATGTAAAAACAGGCGAGGAAGAGAGGCGTGCCACTAAGGCATTACCATTGATACCGCCACCTAAGCTTATGGTGTTGCTTTCTATCATGTTGGCAAAGGTTTCTATTCTGAAGTTTTTGAAACGTAAAGCCAAAGGTGAATTGTATGTGGAATCTCTAGATGAAATACTCATTTCCTGTCCATTCTGACTTAAATCAAAATGACTGGCTAATAGACCTTTTTTTCCAAAAGAAATGGTGTTTTCGGGATTAATTGTCCATTGATCATAGTTTAACATCAATCCATTTTCTTTAAGGGAGAAGATATAATCTTCGGCCTGGGCCAAGAGATTAGCTCCAATATGGTATTGCTCTTTGCCTGCTTTATCCTTTATCCATAAACCCGCATCCAGAGTGCTGTTTTTTACGGTACCGCTCAACAATGTATTAATGAGCTCAATACCCGATACTTTAATAGTATTGATGGTTAATGCATAGTACAGCGCGCTATCAAGGGTGTTTACATCGAAACTCACATTTTGCACTTCTGTGCCACCATAAACAGCTTTTGGAGCTACTCCTTTAATGTTGATAGACTTACTTTCGCTATCGAAATTGCCATCCAAGGTTATGGGTTGCATTTCTGTAAGCTCAGGAGCTACTTTAATAATTAAAGGAGATCTTCTGAAGGTCATCCCAAATTCTATTTGTGCCGGAGGGTAGGATGGAAGGGTATCCACTAATCCTGTTTTCGGATTAACAACCGGATTGGGATTATAGTAGGTAGAAAAAGCATCCTGAAATGCTGTTGCCAATGACGTAAGCTTGTAAGATCCAATCATATGTGCATCTAAGAACTCCGAACGCAATTGTATTAAATTCTGACTGCTATCTGCTTGGGCAATTAAGCTGATGGTGTCTAAGACATATCGATCCGTATTATAGGCGATAATAGAATTGGTCAGGTCGAGTCGGCCGTTTAAATAATCCGGGTTTGCCGAATCAAAATTCCCTATTAACTTCCCGTGAAAACGAATATTGTCGTCGGTAAGTTTTAAGTTTTTTGTATTGATGCTATCGATAAGCAGCTCCAAATTAACCTTTGGATATTTTCCCTTTAGATTACCAGCAGCTTGCATATCCAAGTCAAGGTTAGGATCATCGCTGGTTAAGGAGGCCTCTAAATCGCCCTGATTGGCATTAGCTGTAAAGTCGATATCGGTATAGGTATAGCCCATAGCTTCGGCGCTGATAAGCTTAGCTTGTACATCAGCAATGAGCTTTGATGGGTCGAGGCCTTTTCCGTTAACTTTTGCTGCAAATGAAACCTTCCCCAATGTGGAGTCCATTTTCATCAATTTACCAACGTCAATATCGTGTATAGCAAAATCTGCATCGTAGGTGGTATCCTTTGAAGCAGCGTATTTAGCCTGCAAATCAGCATTTCCCATAGATGATGTTAAACGCATATTGGTGGTAAACAGATTCATTCCGCCCTTGAACACTCCTTTTAAGGCAAGCCTACCGGGTAAATCTATGCTATCCGGAAGCATGCTTTTGGCAATCAAGCGGTCTAAATCCCGCTTACCCGTGGTGAAATTTTTGAGCTGTAAGTCTATATAAAACTTGTCGACATCCGGCAAACCTTTAATATGAGCGGTTGCTTGTAAACGGGTCTGATCCAGCGTGCTAAATTCAATATTCGGAATAGTTAAATTATCTACACGACCATTAATTTTTCCATGGATATAAAATGTTTGCGTCAATAAAGGTTTCATCACTTCCATAGTGTCTAAATCGGGCACCAATAGTAATACATCCTTCATGCCTAATTTACTCTTTTCAATATTGGCATTTAATTGTATTTCTCCAATGTGGTCGGTAATGGTTTCTATAGAAGAGTAACTTACTTTAGCATAATTTTTAATTAAGGTGTTGGGGGTTTCCAGGTAAAGATTTCCTAAAGTAGCTCCTTGGTTGGTATAGTTAAAATCACTTTCCAGTCGCTTAATGGTTAAGCCACTTCTATCGCTAAAATTCAGCTGTGCTAACTTTCCGCTAATGGAATCCATAGAAAAAAAGAAATCAGCTAGTTTTACATCCAAGCCCGTAAAATCCAGATTACCATAATCCATTCCTTTGGTTACTCGGGGTTGGTTAGCATCAAAGTAAGTTAGGTGATTTTTGTTGAGCTGTAAATCTCCTATGTTTACCTTCCAATTCATTGACGCGCTCGCTGTGCTATCTGCGGTTTTTGCTGACTCTGCGGGCAACTTACTGTTTATTTTTCCAAAAGCTATTTTGGCATCATTTTCATCTAAAAGGATACGTTTAATGTCTACTGTTTCGCCTTTCAGGTTAATATCATTAAAATCCACCAATAGCTTTTTAAAGAATACATTGGCACTAAGCGCACTCGCTTGGTCTTCATAAATTGCCTTAATATTTTCTATGTTTAAACTACCCAATTTTAGGTCGGGCATAACAGCGTCTGATCCTGCTGCCTGCTCTACACCTAAATCTTTGGTAGAAGGGATTGCCGCAGTATCAACAACGGCCCATTGTTTAACGGTTGTGTTGATGCCGTCGATGTTTATGTTCGGGATCTCAAAACGCATATTATTTAGATCGAAGGTCTTAATGCGCGTATCAAAGTGATGGAGATTAAAATCTGCATCGGTGCCGATTACTTCATCTTTGTATACTAGCCGGATGCGATCCAGATTAATCTTATCAATGGAAAATTCCATGGTAGAAGTCGTATCCGTCGGTTCAGGTTCTTTCTTGTCTTCACTAACAAAGGCACGGATAATATAGTCGAAATTGAAACTGCTATCCGGAAGAGTGCGATCAATCTTGGCGGTAATGCCCTTCAAGTCTATTTCATTGATTTCTACTTTGTTGTTTAATAGCTTGAGCAAGCTGATATCTACTTTTAATTGTTCACCCGCTAAGAGGGTGTCTTGTTTCTGATCTTCGAAATAAACGCCTTCTAGCACTAATAGTTTAGGTAGATCGAGCGATACCTTTTCAATCTTAACTGGTGTTTCAATTTTCTTTTGAAGATAAGACACCACCTGTTGCACAACAAAGTTCTGAACAGCAGGAATACGGATTAAAATAAATAAAAGGAGTATTAAACCAATGATACTTCCTACTAGCCATAAAATAGTTTTAAATGCAATTCTCCCGACCTTGTTCAAAATGATAAAGCGTTAATTTACTATTGATATAAAAGAGTTTTCGTCTAAAAAAATAAAAAAACAAAGGTATTAATAAAGCTTTAACGCAGACATAACTTCTATAAAATTATTCTTTAAAAAAAAGCCAAGCTATTGTAAGAACGGCTACAATAGCAATTAATATCCAAAATAAAAATCTTCCTGATCCTTCGTCTCCTTTTTCTTTCAATGCTTCAGGGGCAGGACCCGGGTTTTCTTTATGTGCTGGATAATCTTGCTCAACCTCTGTTTTATTGCTGTTTTTACTATGTTCAATCATTTCTTAAAATGAAACACATTTTGCTGGTAAAAAGTTTAATTTATTTAAAAGCTGTTATATATTCGTTTCAGGCCGCATAAATGCTGCCGATAAATGAAATTAACGGCAACAAAGTGAGCATGCCAATTGTATTTATTATATGGCAAGAGAAAACGGACATTCGGATAAAGAAATTAAAGATTGGGTTTGTGCTCATATTCACCAATTACTGCAAGAGCATGAAAACGTAAAGCGCAACGAACTTAAAGCTGAAATAAAGATAGCAGATGAAGAAGGTGAAGCGCATGACTATACCGTTTTCTTGGAACTTTCGGAGCTTAACGGGCGAGAGGAATGGATAGTTCGGAATATTGTGCGTCCAGAGCAATTGCAATAACTGATGCTATCCTATAACGCTGGCTTTTTATATTAAAATAAAGCTTTGATATTTAAATTAAGCGCTTAAATTTACATCAACAAAAATTCTAATACTGTTTCCTTATGTGTTTAAAAATAAGAATGTTGATGCTTGTTTTTTTTTGTGCCATAAACCAGTTGTTCAGCCAGGAAAACTTAAAAGTCGCTGTTGCCGGTATGAGCCATGATCATGTACATGTGCTTTTTAATTTATATAAACAGAGCAATATTGAGCTATTGGGTATTGCCGAATCGGATAAGGACTTGGTTCTGCGGATGCAAAAAAGATATCATTTACCTGATTCTCTCTTTTATCTTAATTTAGAGTCTTTATTGAAAAAGGTGAAACCAGACGTGGTTTTAGCTTATAATCCCATCTCCGAACATATTGATGTTGCTGAAACTTGTTTACCGCTAAAAATTCCAGTTATGGTAGAGAAACCTTTGGCCGTTAGTGTAAAACAAGCAGAGCGTATTGCCCAATTAGCCAAGGAAAATAATACACTTTTTCTAACCAATTATGAGACAACTTGGTATGAAAGTAACCAGCGTATCAAGAAACTTGTAGATCAAAATGCCATAGGAACTTTGAAAAAAGTAATGGTGAGAGATGGGCATCAAGGGCCAAGAGAAATAGGATGTAGCGAAGATTTTCTTAAATGGTTAACCGACCCGAACAAAAATGGGGGAGGAGCCTTGATGGATTTTGGATGTTATGGTGCTAATTTGATGACATGGTTGAAAGGCGGCAAGCGCCCCGTGGCTGTAACAGCTGTTACCCGGCAATTAAAACCCCAGATTTACCCCAAAGTAGAGGATGATGCAAGCATAATAGTAGAATATGATGATGGGACTACTGGATTGATTCAGGCGTCATGGGATTGGTCGTATAATATTAAGGACATGCAGGTTTTTGGCGATAATAAAATGCTTCATGCGGTAGATGATAAGACCTTATTGGAGTACCAAGGGGTGAAAAATTATACAGAAGTCGCCCTAAATAACACCTACTATACCAATCATTTGGCTTATTTAAAAGACGTATTAGCTGGAAAAATCGCAGCATCCGATGATTTGTCTTCCCTTAGCAATAACCTGATAGTGGTAGAAATATTAGAAGCCGCAAAGAAATCGGCGAAAGAAGGAAAACGAATCGTGTTACCCAATTAAATTCAGTTTGGTAAATGGAACCTTATCATGAGACTGAAAAAATATAATGAATAAAGGTGTTCGGAGAAATTCGAATACCTTTATTGCTGTTGAAAACACGCCATTGATCTGGTGTTGTAGCATATTACATACCCCAAGAAGATCCCGTTAAGCTGATTAATCTGTAAACTCTATAAGTTACCAACATCATGTCGATAGTTTCTCAAACAAATCTTGGGCAAATTTCTGTAGTTTTGTGTCTTTTACGCTATCACTCGATTCATTAAAGTTTATAGCGATGGAAGTAAGCTTCTTTAACCGGAAGTGCACAAGGAATGTACTGCAAATGAATCTTAATTTAATAACAGGCAACAGATAACTCATAATAGCTATGTACTTAATTTTTGATACGGAAACTACCGGATTGCCAAAGCGTTGGGATGCACCGATTACCGATACCGATAATTGGCCTCGTTGTATTCAGCTGGCTTGGCAATTACATGATGATATGGGGAATCTAATTGAAAACCAAGATTACCTCGTTAAGCCCGAAGGGTTTAATATTCCTTACGACGCTGAGCGGATTCATGGTATTTCAACGGAGCTTGCTATGGAGCAAGGCGTTCCCTTATTAGATGTGCTCGAAAAATTTAATATTGCGCTTAATAAGGCTAAGTTTGTTGTAGGCCAAAATATTGGTTTTGATATCAATATTATGGGCTGTGAGTTTCATCGAATGGGTATGGCAAATACCCTAGGGGAGAAACCGGTACTTGATACCTGTACAGAAATTACCGCTAGTCTATTGCAACTGCCAGGTGGACGTGGCGGGAAATATAAATTACCTAACTTAACAGAGCTACACCAGTATCTTTTTGGCGTTCCTTTTGCAGAGGCACATAATGCTACGGCAGATGTAGAGGCAACAACCCGTTGTTTCTTAGAGCTTGTTAAGCGGAAGATTTTTACAGCGACCGAACTCCAGGTACAAGAAGATTATTTTGAAATTTTTAGGACAAATAATCAAGAGCCTATACAGCCTGTCGGGTTGCAACATGTTAACCTAAAGGCAGCTTCTGATGAAATCAGAAAGCGGTTAAAAGCACAGGAAGACAGTATTTCACGCAGTGAACTGGAAGCGAATAAGGAAGAGCTTAAAGAAGTTGATTTTGTTCATCTGCACAACCATTCGCAATTCTCTATTTTACAATCAACTATTTCGGTAGCCGATCTGGTCAAAGCAGCGGCCAAGCACAAAATGCCCGCAGTGGCTCTTACAGATCATGCCAACATGATGGGCGCTTTCCATTTTGTTAGCAATGTGCTGAACCACAACAAGGCAGCGGAAGCAAAAAATAAAGCAGCTCTAGAAAATGGAGAAGAACCAAGCGAGCTCATTATAAAACCTATTGTAGGTTGCGAATTTTTTGTTTGTGATAATCATAAAGATAAGACAAGAAAGGATAATGGTTATCAAATCGTTATGCTTGCAAAAAATAAAGCCGGTTATCACAACCTCGCAAAAATGTCTTCTTTAGCTTATACCGATGGCTTCTATTATGTACCCCGTATTGACCGGAATATCATCGAAAAATATAAAGAAAATATTATTGTACTATCGGGAAATCTTTATGGCGAAATACCCAATAAATTATTAAATATGGGCGAAAACCAAGCAGAGGAAGCCCTGCTATGGTGGAAAAATACTTTCGGCGAAGATTTCTATATTGAACTGATGCGGCATAATCAGGAAGATGAGAGTAGGGTGAATGCCAGTTTAGTAGAACTTGCTAAAAAGCATCAGGTTAAATTGATTGCTACAAATAATACCTATTATATTAATAAAGAAGATGCCCATTCGCATGATATTTTGCTATGCGTACGCGACGCGGAGAAATTAGCTACTCCAAAAGGAAGGGGGCGTGGTTTTAGGTACGGATTACCTAATAATGAATATTACTTTAAATCAGGTGAAGAAATGAAAAAGCTCTTTGCCGATTTACCTGATGCCATTAGTAATGTTCAGGAAATTGTTGATAAAGTCGAAATTTACTCATTATATCGCAATGTTTTGCTTCCGAAATTTGAAATACCAACAGAATTTCAAGTAGAGGAGGATACCACTGACGGTGGCAAACGGGGGGAGAATAAATACCTGAGGCACTTAACTTATGTTGGCGCAGCGAAACGTTATGCCGAAATTACACCTGATATTCGTGATCGACTAGATTTTGAACTACAAACTATTGAAAAAACGGGTTATCCCGGATATTTTTTGATTGTACAGGATTTTATAGCCGCTGCACGCAATATAGGAGTGTCTGTTGGACCAGGGCGTGGTTCTGCCGCTGGGTCTGCTGTGGCCTATTGTTTAGGGATTACTAATATAGACCCCATTGCCTATGATCTGCTGTTTGAGCGTTTCCTGAATCCCGATCGTATATCCATGCCCGATATTGATATCGACTTTGATGATGAAGGTCGCGGCAGGGTAATGGACTATGTAATCAATAAATATGGTGCCAATCAGGTTGCCCAGATTATTACATACGGTACTATGGCAGCAAAGTCTTCTATACGCGACACGGCTAGGGTTTTGGATTTGCCATTATTTGAGGCAGATAAGATAGCCAAACTAGTGCCTAATCTCAAGTTGAATAAATTGTTCAACATGGATGCGCAGGCGTTGAAAAGCGCATTGAGAACGGAAGAATTGGAAAGCGTTAGAGAACTCATTAATTTGTCAAATGGAGATGATTTAAGTGCGGAAACAATTAAGACAGCGAAAACGCTTGAGGGTTCGGTAAGGAACACGGGAATTCATGCTTGTGGCGTTATCATTACGCCTGATGACATTACCAATTTCGTGCCCGTATCTACAGCTAAAGATTCGGAGCTTTATGTAACGCAATTCGACAACTCGGTAGTAGAAAGTGCCGGTTTGTTGAAGATGGACTTTTTAGGGCTAAAAACATTAACGCTTATAAAAGATACCGTTAGTTTAGTGAAACACACTAAAGGCATCGAATTGAATCCAGATCTCTTTCCTATTGATGATGTTAGAACTTACGAGCTTTTCCAACGAGGTGAAACGATAGGCATTTTCCAATACGAATCGCCGGGGATGCAAAAATACATGAAAGAGCTAAAGCCTACCGTGTTTGGAGACCTCATAGCCATGAATGCTTTATACCGGCCCGGGCCCTTAGAATATATCCCTAGCTTTATTAAACGTAAAAATGGCGAGGAACCAATTGCTTATGATTTAGATGCATGTGAAGAATACCTAAAGGAAACTTACGGGATTACGGTCTATCAGGAGCAGGTGATGCTTTTATCGCAAAAACTGGCTGGTTTTACAAAAGGTGAAGCGGATGTATTGCGTAAAGCGATGGGGAAGAAGCAGCGGGATGTATTGGATAAAATGAAGCCTAAATTCGTTCAGCAAGCAGCAGAAAATGGGCACGCTGAAAAGGTTTTGGAGAAAATATGGAAGGATTGGGAAGCTTTTGCAAGTTATGCCTTCAACAAGTCACACTCTACCTGTTACGCTTGGGTTGCTTATCAAACGGCCTATTTAAAAGCGCATTATCCTGCGGAATATATGGCGGCGGTTCTTTCGAATAATATGAACGACATTAAACAGATTTCATTCTTTATGGAAGAGTGTAAGCGGATGGGATTGACGGTGCTTGGACCCGATGTAAACGAGTCGTTTTATAAATTTACTGTAAATAACCAGGGAGCAATTCGCTTTGGTATCGGTGCGGTAAAGGGTGTTGGCGCAGGGGCGGTTGATACCATAGTGAGTAATCGTGAGGATGGAAGATACCTGTCTATCAGTGATTTTGCCAAGAGGAGTAATCCGCGTACCATAAATAAAAAGGTGTATGAAAGTTTGGTATACAGTGGAGCATTTGATTGTTTTGGTTTAAATAGAGCACAATTTTTCCATGTGCCAGAAGGGTTTACACAAAATGGAATTGAGCGGCTTATAAAGTATACGAACGATTACCAATATAATAAAAATAATGCAAGCATGTCCTTATTTGGTGGTACAAGCGATGCAGATATACCCGAACCGAATTTATCTCCCTGTGCGGAATGGGGCTTAATGGAGAAATTACGGCATGAGAAAAATGTGGTGAGCATGTATATTACTGGGCATCCTATGGACGATTACCGTTTGGAATTAGATTATTTTTGCCAGCATAAAGTAAAGCAACTTCATCTCATAGATAGAATGAAAGCTGGCGCTGGTAAAGATCCTGTTGGCAATATAGAAGGCGGGGTAGAAGGTGATGATGCGGTTGACGATTTTAGAGCTGAATTTAATAAGATAAAAAATAAGGAGTTAGTATTAGGGGGAATGGTTACTGCGGTATACCACGGTATGACAAAGACGGGAAAACCCTACGGGCGTATGACCTTTGAAGATTACTCCGATTCATATGAAATGGCTTTGTTTGGTGAGGATTATGTTAAGTTTAAAGGTTTCATGAATGAAAATTATTTTTTGCATATCCGTGGAACCGTTAGTGAAAGATTCAGGCAGCAGGATAATTGGGAGTTCAAGATAAGTTCAATACAACTTTTGTCAGAGCTTCGGGATAAAATGGCAAAATCTATTAGTATTCAAATACCTTTACATGAATTAAATCATAAATTTGTGGATAGCTTACAGCATATTATCCAGAAAAATCAGGAAGAGCAAGAGATAAGGAATTGTCAGGTAAAATTTGTTTTATTAGATTACGAAGACAAGATAAGCTTGGAAATGCCTGCCAAAGGCATGAAAGTTGGTTTAAGTAATGAGTTTCTGAACGATCTGCTTACCTTAACAGGAGAAAGGGGATATAAGTTAAATTAATGTCAGATTGTCATATGCAATGCATTGGCAAAACTTTTGAATACTATCTTTGTATTACAATAGACTTCAGGTTAGTTTTAATTGCAAATAAGTAAACATAAAATAAAAGATAATGGCATTAGAAATCACAGATAGCAACTTTGATGAAGTTGTATTAAAATCAGACAAACCAGTATTGGTAGATTTTTGGGCTGAATGGTGTGGACCTTGTCGTATGGTGGGCCCTGTAGTAGAAGAGTTAGCGAAAGAATACGATGGTAAAGCCATTGTAGGCAAGGTAAATGTTGACCATAATTCAGACATTTCTACAAAATACGGTATCCGCAATATTCCCGCTTTATTATTTTTCAAAAATGGAGAAATTGTTGATAAACAAATTGGAGCCGTACCTAAATCAGTTTTAGCGAGTAAGTTAGAAGCACAACTTGTTTAGGATTTAAGGTCTCATAAAAAAATGCCCGGAAATATTTCCGGGCATTTTTTTTATCAAGAAAAAGCGTTATTCATTTTACCTATTCAACCAGGCATCAAGTCCAGCCTTAATTATCCTACAAGCTTCGGCAATCTCTTCATCGGTTATAATAAGGGGCGGTGATAAACGTAGTGCCGTTTCATGGTGTAAAAACCAATCAATCATTACCCCGTGATCGGCGCAGTATTTACTCACATATTCTACCTGCTCAAAAGTATCCAGCTCAATGCACATCATCAAGCCAATGCCTCTTACTTCTTTTATCAGCGGATGTTGTAAGTTTTCTTTAAATAATCGATGTTTATTCGGAACGGGCTCCATAAGATGCTCCTCTAATATGGCATCCAAGGAAGCCAGCGCAGCTGCACATGACACGGGATGGCCACCAAAAGTAGTGATATGACCCAATATAGGATTTTCTTTAATCACGCCCATGACCTTATTATTAGCGATAAAGGCTCCCAGAGGCATCCCACCTCCTAATCCTTTGGCGGTTAATAATATGTCGGGTACAATGCCATAATGTTCAAAAGCAAAGAGCTTACCCGTGCGGCCAAGTCCGGTTTGAATTTCATCTAATATGAGTAAAGCACCAGTTTCATCGCAACGCTTTCTAACGGCTTGCATGTAGCCTATGTCGGGTACACGAATACCGGCTTCTCCCTGTACCGCTTCTAATACAACCGCTGCGGTTTCATTTGTGATATTGCTCAGTTGGCTTTCTACATTATAATCAATATAGTGAACGTTTGGTAGGAGAGGAGCAAAAGGGGTTTTAAACTTTTCATCGCCCATTAAACTTAATGCACCCTGTGTACTACCATGATAGGCCTTTTTTGCTGCAACAAAGCCTGCTCTTCCAGTATATTTCTTTGCTATCTTCATAGCACCTTCCGTTGCTTCTGTTCCAGAATTAACAAAGTATACATTATTGAGTACAGGGGGCAGCAAAGAGATTAATTTTGTAGCTAATGCTACCTGTGGAGCCTGTATAAACTCACCATAGACGGTAACATGGAGGTATTTATCTAACTGTTCCCTAATCGCTGTTAACACTTTCGGATGCCGATGGCCGATATTGCTTACAGCAAAACCAGAAACCAAATCCATATATTTTTTGCCTGCCGGACCATATAAATAAAGACCTTCGGCTTTTTCTATTTCAATTAAGCGCGGACTGGTAGAGGTTTGTGCAGTATTTAATAAAAAAAGTTGACGATTATTTAGCATATTAATGGCTTCTCCGTTCACGAAGCTCTTTTAACAATTTTTCTCTGAACTCCCGTTCCGCTTCGAAGAATTTAGCCGTACGCTGCGCATTTATTATAGGAATAAAAGAATCCCGATACCGCATTTTTAAGGCTAAAACTTCAGAATCATATTCTAATTCACCTCTTTTTTTTCCTGTTTTGCTTCTCCTTTGTTGAATGAGCTCGCGCATTTCTTTTTGGTACTGATTATATAAAGGGAAAAAGCGTTCGGCATCTGCTGGCGTTAATGAAAGTTCTTTAGTTAAAAACGCAATCTTAGCAGCTTCTATTTGTTTGAAAAGATTGTGACGATCCTGGTTTTGAGCCTCTATATTTGTTATAGATGCAAAAAGCAGGAAAAATATAAAAATTAATTTTTTCATCTTTTTTGATTAGATACTGTAATCCAGATAAGCCTCTATTTCTTCTTCAGAAAAATGCTGTTCATTTAGCTGTAAAATGCCATCGAATTGGGTTTCAAGAATAGCTCCATCACCTGATTCATTATAATATTCCAAGTAGCTAACGATATCACTGTCGGGGATTTTTTTAATGCTACTTTCAAAAGTATTAACAGTATTCATTTGGAAAAAGGTATAGGTGCCAATACCAATAGCAATGCATGCCGCAGCCACATAACTGATCCAAGCTGAAGCTTTCTTCTTTCTGTTTATTGGAATGACTTTTTGTGGCATGTCTGGGCTTGCCAAAGCATCAGCAGCATGCTGCATCTTTGTGTTTAATGCTTCAAAATACCCGTCAGGTACTGAGAAACCCGCAGATGGGGCGATTTCTTTCAGCCTTTTGATAAAAAGTCCTTCATCATCATCTTCATTTAAATGAACATCAATAGGAGACTCCTGTTCAGCCAGCTTAATCTTTGCTTGGATACGTGCAGCTAGTGTTTCGAAATATTGATCGGGTACAGCGAAAGATTTTTCTGTAGCGGATACCGTTTTTACTCGCCGTATTATCTTAGTTTCCAGCGTACTAAAATAATCATTGGGTACAATAAATGGGATGTCCTTGGGATTTAGCGGCATGCCTTTGATACCTGCTAAGTCATCTTGGTAATAACTTTTATTGTCCATAGTAACTGTTAGATAAAGTTGCCTATAAAAGGTTTAATCATGGTCGTTAAAAAATTGCTCAATTTTTTTAACAGCCAAGTGATAAGAAGCTTTTAATGCTCCAACGCTAGTTCCCAGAATCTCGGAAATTTCATCATATTTTAAATCTTCAAAATATTTCATGTTAAAAACCAAGCGCTGTTTTTCTGGTAAAGTTAATAGTGACTGCTGTAATTTCAGTTCTGCCTGGTTTCCATTAAAATAACTTGACGTTGTAAGCGTTTCTGCCAAATAGGAGGATGAATCATCATCTAAAGAAACCTTCTGATATTGCTTTTTCTTATTTAAAAAGGTAATGCATTCATTAGTCGCTATACGATATAACCAAGTATAGAGTTGCGCATCCGCCCTAAAATTTTCTAAATTTCGCCATACTTTAACAAAAATATCCTGTACTAGATCGTCAGCATCATCATGATCCACCACCAATCTACGAACATGCCAATAAATTCGTTGCTGGTATTTCTTCAGCAGTAGATTAAAAGCCTCATCTCGTGTTTTTTCGTTAGCGAATTTTTCAATTATTATTGAATCTTCCATTAGAGGGCTGTTGTTTAAAAAGAAAAAAATGGATGTCTAAAAAGTTAATACCGTTATATCGAGTACCTGCCTGTCTGTTGGCAGGGAGATATCTGTTAATCAGTGAATAACAAATAAAGGATTTAACTTCGTTGAGCCTTCAGGTTCTCCACTTCCCCCGAATTCTCGGATCCGGTCGAAATGACTTTTTAGACATCCTGTCATTAGAGTGAAATTTGTTATTTGCGCTTTATTACTTTTTTTGCTGCAGCAATAATGCTTTCGGCATTTAATCCATATTTTGCCATTAAATCGGCAGGTGTACCGCTCTCACCAAAACTGTCGTTAACAGCAACATATTCTTGCGGCGCCGGTGTGTTTTTGGCTAAAACCTGAGCCACACTATCACCTAATCCACCAATACGATTATGTTCTTCTGCGGTAACGACACAACCAGTTTTGCCAACAGATTTTAAGATGGCTTCTTCATCAAGCGGCTTTATGGTATGGATGTTAATAATTTCAGCATTTATACCTAATTCAGCGAGCTTCTCGCCTGCTTGAATAGCCTCCCATACCAAATGCCCCGTTGCAATTATACTAACATCTGTACCTTCATTTACCATCCATGCCTTTCCAATTTCAAACTGCTGATTTGGATCCGTAAATATAGGAACGGATGGACGCCCAAAGCGTAAGTATACCGGCCCATCATAGTCGGCAATAGCTATAGTAGCGGCTTTGGTTTGGTTATAATCGCAAGGATTAATAACAGTCATCCCTGGTAGCATTTTCATTAATCCAATATCTTCCAATATTTGGTGGGTAGCGCCATCTTCTCCTAATGTTAAACCGGCATGAGATGCACATATCTTAACATTTTTACCCGAGTAAGCGATTGATTGGCGTATCTGGTCGTAAACTCGGCCGGTAGAAAAGTTAGCAAAGGTTCCTGTATAGGGTATTTTACCGCCTATTGTTAAGCCTGCAGCCATTCCCATCATATTTGCTTCGGCAATTCCAACCTGAAAAAAGCGTTCCGGAAAATCTTTTTTAAAGTCTCCCATCTTTAGCGACCCAATTAAATCGGCGCATAAGGCTACTACTTTATTGTTTTTTTGACCTACTTCATGCAAACCTGCTCCAAAGCCGGAGCGTGTATCTTTTTTTTCAGTATATGTATATTTCTTCATCTGAATAATAGTTCCGTTGTGTTAATAATTAAAGCGATACCTTTTTAGTAATCACCTAAAGTTTCCTCTAACTGATTTAGCGCGGCGGCTAACTGCTCATCATTTGGAGCTACGCCATGCCACTTATGGGATCCCATCATGAAATCTACACCGTTACCCATTTCCGTCCGCATAAGAATCATAACTGGTTTTCCCTTTCCGGTATGTGCTTTGGCTTCGGTTAGGGTTTGCACCAATTGAGCCATGTTATTGCCATTGGTTTCCAATACATCCCATCCAAAAGCCTCCCATTTGGCCTTTAAATTTCCGAGGGAAAGTACCTGTTCGGTAGAACCATCTATCTGCTGGCCGTTAAGGTCGATCGTCGCAATTAGATTATCAACTTTATTATGAGGGGCGTACATTGCGGCTTCCCACACTTGTCCTTCCTGAAGCTCTCCATCACCCATTAATACGTATACTAACTTATCATCTCCGTTTAATTTTTTAGCCTGTGCAGCGCCCAAGGCAACGGAAAGCCCTTGGCCCAAAGAACCGGACGCAACGCGTATACCTGGAAGGTGTTCATGGGTGGTTGGATGGCCTTGTAGACGTGAATCTATTTTTCTAAAAGTAGCTAATTCGCTTATCTCGAAGTAACCTGAACGTGCCAAGGTACTATAAAATACGGGCGAAATGTGGCCATTTGATAAAAAGAAAAGATCTTCTCCAATACCATCAAGATTAAACTTAGTGTTGTGATGAAGTTGATCGAAATAAAGGGCTACAAAGAAATCTGCACATCCTAAAGATCCTCCTGGATGTCCGGATTGGCAACTGTGAACCATTCGTACGATATCTCTTCGTACCTGTTTAGCTATGTTTTCCAGCTTTGCTATATCTGCACTCATTATGAAATTTTTGTTGAACAAAATTTAAGGTGCTAAGATAAGTAAAAATAGTATTTAGTACGAAGTATTTAGTATTTAGCCGTAGTGATGAGTATAGTAGTAGTAATAGTAGTTAAGTTGTAATAGTAGTGATAGTCGTTAAGTAGTAATAGTAGTAATAGTAGTAATAGTAGTTAAGTTGTATAGTAGTAATAGTCGTTAAGTTGTAATAGTCGTTAAGTTGTAATAGTAGTTAAGTTGTAATAGTAGTAATAGTAGTGATGGCGAAAGTAAAAATAGTATTTAGTACGAAGTATTTAGTGATATGGTATCAAAATGAACGTACCAGATCTAGGTATCAAGATCCAAGTGGTAGTAGCGATAGCGCACGTTGGCTAATCGGCTAATTATTCACACGCGTTTATTCTCAAAGGCGTTCATGAACTCTCCCGAGTACTCGAGATCGGTTTACCAATTGGCTAATTCACTACTCAACAACTACACTACTTTACTAAATCCCTTACCTGTTGTGATGCATTTTTGTTATCAACCTTTTTAATAATATGTTGGATGATTCCCTTTTCATTGATAATGAACGTAGTTCGTGCAGTGCCCATATATTTTTTGCCATACATGTTCTTTTCCACCCAAACACCGTAATCTTCTACAATTTTTTTGTCTTCATCAGCCAATAAGCTGAAAGGCAATTCAAATTTGCTGATAAATTTTTGATGTGATTGTTCACTATCAATACTTACTCCTAACACTTCGTAACCATCCTGTACAAGCGATTGGTAATTGTCTCTGAAATTACAAGCTTCTGTAGTGCATCCCGGCGTGTTATCCTTTGGGTAGAAATAAAGAATGACCTTCTTTCCGATAAAATTTTTCAATTCTATAGTTTCACCGTTCTGATTCTTTGCTTTAATGGCTGGCGCCTTGTCGCCTTCTTTTAGTTCTTTCATTTTTTAGTATTTAGTATTTGGTATGGAGATCTCCCTCAAACCATGTCCACTTAACAACACGTTAGTTTAGTAGTGATAGTAGTTAAGTAGTGATAGTAGTTTAGTCGTAATAGTAGTTGCCCTTACTATTTAACAACTCAACTATTTAACAACTCAACAACTCAACTATTTAACCACTCAACTATTTAACAACTCAACTATTTAACAACTCAACAACTCAACTATTCAACCACCCAACTATTTAACAACTCAACTATCCAGCTACCTTAAAAAATCGGCTTCAAATACCTTTTCGTTATCTTTCCAGTCTTTAACAACTAGTTTAAAGTGATGTTTGCCCTTCGGCAAATCCTTTTCAAATATGTGCCATAAGGAACCGGTTTTGGAATCGTATGCCATCAATACCCATTGGTTATCAATATAACCATTAAAAGATTGTATGCCAGATAAATTATCTGAAATCCTGAAACTGACTTTGTCGGTACTAGCCATATTTTTATTGGCAAATAGATTTAATGAGCGGATAATCGGAGCAACGGTATCTACTGCAATATAAAAACCGCCAAAAATCCGAGCGGTAGTAGTTACATAACCATCTTTATAAACACCACCCTGAGAACCTCCCGAAGTGCTTACTAAAAGGGCCTTAGCTTGTAAACGGGCGGGTAGATTGGTTGCTTTTATGGAAAGCATATAGCCTTGATGTACAGGTACCATTCTGTTATGTATTTGATGAATGAGAGAATAGCCGTTTTTAGCTTGATTGCCTTGACTGTATTTAAAATACAAATTACTGTAGAGATTTCCTTTTGGAATATTGATTTTAACAGCATCATTTTCGAAAGAATTCTCTTTATCATAGGTAAATAGCGTAGTGCCCGTATTCGTGGGTTCGCTCACCTCATAACTTGAATCGTTTTTAACGGTAAAAGATAGTGTGCTGGTATTCCCCATAATGTCTCTTACATAGTACGTTACTTCATGAACTTCGCCGTCTTTAATATCAATAAGGCCGTTGTTTAGAAGCTTCTGGTAAATTTCTAGCTTGTTGCCAGGTTCGACAAAACTTTTTTGAATACGCCTGCTATGTAAAATATAAGTAGCGTAGTCAATGTGCGAATTTATGGCCCGACTATTATCAAAGGAATAACTTTCCCATACAGCAGCATATATAGGTGTTCCGTCTAAATTTAATTGAATGGAGTAAACGCCGTTCTTGTTTGGAGAAACGGAGCTTTGATCAGTAGCGACAATACCAAAACCGGTGGTTCCGTTTAGGCTTATCGTTTTTGATGAGCTTAGTTTATATTGACCATTACTACCAATAATTTGTAGGTGTTCCCTTGGGGTATTCTCGCTATAATCATTATTTCCCAATCGATAAACCGTTAATCCATTAATTACGGGCGGGACTTTATCCGGAATGGTTAAACCAAATAAAGCTGCATTTATAGGATGTTCTGTATGGGTATCTCTTAATTCAAAATGTAAGTGTGGACCGGCAACGGCACCTGTACTTCCAGAGTAAGCAATGATTTCTCCTTTTTTAATAGGTATTAGGAGAGTGGATAACGGAAAATCCACATCAAAGCGCTTTTCTGCATACTGTTTATTCTCTACAAAAGAAGTGATTTTATCATTGAAGTGTTGCAAATGCATATATACACTGGTGTATCCATTGGGATGATCAATATATAGCGCATTTCCACCACCACCTATTTGCACGCGGGCCCTGGAAATATAGCCATCAGCCACGGCATAAACAGGATAGCCCTCGCGTTGATTGGTGCGATAGTCGGTACCCGAATGGAAGTGATTGGCTCTTAATTCGCCAAAACTACCAGCAGCTTGTGGCGCTAGGTCTAATGGCGGTCGAAAATAGTGTTGAGGATATATTTTAAGCTGTAGCCTTGGCTGTTGTGCATAAACGGTAAATGTGCCTACGCAAAACAAGGCAAATAGTGTTAAGACTTTATTCATTATTTTACATTAAAATCAAGCAGTTTGATAGCTTCGATGTAGCCCTCTAAATGATCGCCTATGGCTACAGGGCCTACGCCTGCAGGTGTACCGGTGTAAATTAAGTCTCCTTTCCGGAGCGTAATATATTGGCTCACAAAACTTATAATAGTTTCAAAGGAAAAAATGAGTTGTTTTGTATTCCCTTGCTGTACGCATTGCCCATTCTTATATAAGCTGAAATTAAGATCGTACATATTTTGATATGTAGACTTTGAGATAAAGTTACTAATAGGCGCGGAGTGATCAAAAGACTTCGCCAATTCCCAAGGTAAGCCTTGCTGTTTATGTGCTGATTGTATATCACGAGCGGTAAAATCAATGCCTAAGGCAATTGCATCATAATAATTAGGTGCAAATTTTTTATTGATGTGCCGGCCTTCTTTACATACTCGAAGTACAATTTCTATTTCATGGTGAATCTCATTTGAGAAATCTGGAATATAAAAATCTTTATTGTCTCTTAATATTGCGGTGTCGGGTTTTAAAAAAATCACGGGTTTTTCGGGTACCGGATTATTAAGCTCTTGTGCGTGTGCTATATAATTCCTTCCTACGGCTATAATTTTCATGTTAAAAATTCAAAAGTAAAAAGCTAAAATTCAAAACCCACCAGCTGGCGGGCACATTGGTTCCTTGAAAAAGGAGATAAGACATTGTGTCTTAATAGTCACTCCCAACCCGCAACTGATAAAAAAACTTATGCAAACATAAAAAAAACCATACACTAATGAGCATATGGTTTTATCAGAAAAGATATTAAATTTTATTTTAAAGCACTTCGATTCTTTTAACAATAGTTTCAGAACCAGCTACAACCCGTATAAAATAATAACCCTGATTAAGCTTGTTCCCGATGTTAAAAGTATTGTTTTGATCACCAGCAATAAGCTTCTGCGATAATAAGGTAGTAACCTCATTGCCTAGCGCATCCATAACTTTGATGCTTACGTTGCTATCTTTATTTAGTCTGAACGACAAATTTATCTGATCGGAAATTTGATTCGGAAAAACTTTGACATTGCTCAGGAGTTTTACATTTTCGCTACCAGTTGCTAATTTTTGCATTCCCATAACAGGAGCAAATGGCTTAAAACCAAAGTGGAGATCACTAAGTTTATAACCTTTACTGTCAGAAATACGGCTTTTCTTCGGCTCGTTTTGCTGCTTGTTCATAGCCGTATCTATTGTTGAATGATAAGCTGTCGAAGCAAAGCCATCAACCTTTGCCAGCAGCATACTTACACTCAAAATAGTAGGATATATAATAGAAAGGTATTTGTATGCCATATGTTATATTTTCAAAAAATGTTTATCAATAGGGAATGAAGTGAATAACCACTAAAAAATCACCGCATTAGTTAGTTTGAATGCAACAATATAGTAAAATTATTCTAAATTTTAGAATAAAGCAAATAAAGATGTGTTTTTAACAATTTTTAACAACTTTTTCCGTTGAGCCCGTTTTTTGTCTAAAAAATTGGAGATACTAAGGCATAGGATATAAAGTTACAACTATATTTTATTTCTATCAAATTCTTTTAAAAGAACCAAGAGTAAATAAGGCGGTAGGATATATGCCAATAACAAAGACAAATAAATTATTACTAGATGTTGTTTTTTATATACCCTACAGCATTGCTCATTAATTAACAATTAGGTAGTAAGTAAATATCGCATGTGAAAGGCAATTACTCACTGGCATAAAGTCTTTTCGTGTTCGTGAATGTCGAGCATTTTATCTAAGTTTGCCCATATTTTTGAAATTTTGACCAAGTGGAAAAAACAAGAGACTTTCACAAATTAAGCGGTGCTGGATTACTGATTAGTTTGGGTGTGATATTTGGAGATATAGGCACTTCCCCACTATACGTTTTTAAAGCCATTATCGGCGATAATATCATTACAACAGATTTGGTTTATGGCGGTTTATCATGTGTTTTTTGGACATTAACCCTACAAACAACAATTAAATATGTTATTGTTACACTGCGTGCTGATAATAAAGGTGAGGGGGGGATTCTTTCCTTATTTTCATTGGTAAAAAGGCGAGCTAAGTGGCTCATTTTCCCTGCCATGGTAGGTGCCGCAGCCTTGCTTGCCGATGGTATGATAACACCTCCTATAACCGTTTCGTCTGCCATAGAAGGATTGAAGATATTCAATAAAGATTTACCGACGGTTCCGATTGTTATCGGCATTATTTCACTGCTGTTTACTATTCAACGCTTCGGAACATCTGTTGTAGGAAAAGTCTTTGGGCCGCTGATGTTCGTATGGTTTACCATGATGGGCGTTTTGGGTTTCAGTTACCTCATCGATTTGCCTGAAATTCTGCGTGCTATTAACCCTTACTATGCCATTCATATTTTAATAAGCTATCCAAATGCCTGGCTTATTTTGGGTGCCGTTTTTCTCTGTACCACTGGTGCCGAAGCACTATATTCTGATCTCGGCCACTGCGGTCGCGCAAATGTTAGAATCAGTTGGATTTATGTAAAAGCCTGTTTGTTGCTGAATTACTTCGGACAAGGTGTGTGGCTTGCTCAACATCAAGGCGCTTATTTAAATGATCAGAATCCTTTTTATCTATTAATGCCCGAATGGTTTTTAACTATCGGAATAACGATTGCCACAATAGCAGCCGTCATTGCTTCGCAAGCGATGATTTCTGGTTCATTTACTCTTATAGCGGAGGGAGTACGTTTAAATATATGGCCAAAAGTTAGAATAAATTACCCGAGTAATCAGAAAGGTCAATTATACGTGCCATCTGTAAACTTATTGCTTTGGATTGGTTGTATGGTGGTAATTTTAATATTTAAGGAGTCTAGGAATATGGAAGCTGCATATGGGCTTGCCATCAATACAACCTTCCTGGCTACCACGATATTGATGGTTACTTATCTTTTTAAAAAGCATACACCAAGATATTTGATCGTATTGTTCTTGGTAGTTTACATGGGCATAGAACTGGCATTTTTAGTCGGTAATGCAGCAAAAATTGTCCATGGAGGATGGTTAACGATCCTATTGGCCAGTGTTGTTTTTACGGTGATGTTAAGTTGGTGGTGGGCAAGGAAAATTAAGAATAATTTTGTGCGGTATGTTGATATCGAAGATTATTATCCCATTTTGAGTGAACTTACCGAGGATGAAACAGTACCTCGCTTTGCTTCTCAATTAGTTTACTTAACAAGTGCAAATTTTAAATCCGAAATCGAGTCGAAAATTTTATATTCCATATTGCAGAAGAAGCCGAAACGGGCAGATGTTTATTGGCTCGTGCATGTTGATGTTACTGACGCGCCTTATACCAGTGAATACAAAGTTGACCAGCTTATTCCAGGAAAATTAATACGGATAGATTTCCGTTTGGGCTTCCGTGTCGAACAACGAATCAGTTTATTGTTTCGTAAGGTGGTGGAAGAGTTGGTGAAAAATAAGGAAGTTGAAATTACGAGCAGGTATAAAACATTGCAGAAATATAGTATGGTTGGCGACTTTAGGTTTATTGTACTGGAAAAAGTGGTTTCCCGGTCAAATAACCTCAAATTTATCCAGCGTATTGTTATGGATATATATAATCTGTTGAAACATTTTAGCCTTTCTGAGGAAAGGGGTTTCGGCTTAGATTCAAGCTTTGTGACCATTGAGCGTGTGCCTCTTGTCGTTTCTGGCACGAAAGAAATAAATATTAAACGGATACAACAAGGGAGAAAGTAAAACTGGTAATATTATATTGAGCTTGCTGAGCGTTTATTTAATTTAGATCTTTTATAGCCATAACAGAAATAAATTACTAAGCCGATAAGCAACCATAGGGCAAATATAATCCAATTACTTGCTCCTAATTCGGTCATAAGATAGAGGTTAACTAAAATTCCTGCCACAGGGAGTGTCGAGAAATTGTATTTATAGCCCATAACTGATAAGATAAGCCACATGAGCCAGAATATAATCGTAAGTGATTTGTGCTCAATTATGGCTAGTAATGAAAGGTCAGACCATTCTTTTAAAATAGGTTTTCCGTAAATGTATAAACCGGCAATGGTCAGCAGTAAACTGATGCCAATAATATATTTTCCGTTGATATATGGGACGCGGAATTTAGACTTTTTCGAAATGCCTTTATGATCTAAATATAATACTCCTCCGCATACCAATATAAAAGCAAAAAATGTCCCCACACTGGTTAAATCAACGAAAAAATCCATTTTAAAAAACAAGGCAGGGATGGTAACCACAACTCCGGCTATGATGGTAGCAAAGCCTGGCGTTTTGTACTTAGGATGAATTTTAGCAAACTTTTTCCATAACAGGCCGTCTCGGCTCATCGTCATCCAAATGCGTGGTTGCCCCAGCTGAAAGACCAATAGTGCACTGGTGATGGCAATTACAGAACTAACAGAAATGATACCTGCCATGAAGTTTAATCCGGTAGATTGGAAAACAAAAGCTAGGGGGTCGTTTACATTCAACTCTTTATAATTAACCATTCCGGTTAATACGAGTGTGATTAATACATATAGAACTGTACAGATCAATAGACAATAAATCATAGCTTTAGGAAGATCTCTTTGCGGATTTTTACATTCTTCGGCAGTTGTAGAAATGGAATCAAAACCGATGAAGGCAAAGAAAACGGCGGCTACTCCGCTTAATATACCTTTCATTCCATTGGGCGCAAATGGTGTCCAGTTTTCGGGTTTAACGTAAAACGCACCACCAATAATAACAAATAGTACCACACTTACCTTTAGTACCACCATAACATTACTGGCAGTTCTTGACTCTTTTATGCCTATGTAAACAAGCCAGGTAACTAAAACAGTTATTAATCCGGCGGGTAAATTAAAAATGAAAGCAAGCGATCCTAAATGTGGTGCGTTTTCATAAGCTGCAGCCGCAATTTTTTCTGAAGAACTTAAGAGATCGGGGCCTGTACTCTGAAGCTTTTGATAAGCTTCGTAGGCGGATTCAGAGGAGGTTGTTAGCCATGTGGGTAGCGTTATGCCGAAACCTTTCAACATGCTGACAAAATATTCGGACCAGGATATGGCAACAACCATATTTGATACGGCATACTCCAAAATCAGTGCCCAACCAATTATCCAAGCAAAGATTTCGCCGAAAGCAACGTAGGCATAAGTATACGCACTTCCAGAAACGGGCACTGTGCTCGCAAATTGTGCATAAGAAAGAGCTGTAAAAACACAAGCTATTGCTGTGAAAACAAATAAGAGTGAGACTGCGGGGCCACCATTATAGCTTGCTAAGCCAATGGTGCTGAAGATTCCTGCACCAACAATAGCGGCAATACCTAAAGAAACCAAATCTTTAACCCCTAATACTTTGGCTAACCCTCCGCTGCCAATATGTTCACTATCCTGCTGAATTTGCTCAACAGTTTTTTTGCGGAAAAGTTTATACGCCATAAAATTATTAGATTGTTAAAAATAAGCTATCCAAATCAAGCTCCAAACATAAAAAAAATATATAACAGTTTAGGAATAGTTCTTATCTAGGTAATCTGTGGTTTCGTTAAAAATCACTTTAAAATTTTGGGCCAATTCCTCCTCGTAATTTGTAAGGGCTTCGGTTAGCTGTAATTTTTTTTCGTCGCTGAGGCCGCTTGGCCAAAACTTTTTACAAATTTGATCGAGCGCATAGGTTAGTTTAGCCATATTTCTATAGCTTCCCAGGTATCTATCGGCAGTAAAGCTGTTAAAATAGGTAATAAAATAAGTAGGATCCTCGATGCCTGAAAGTTCCAGGAAAACTTGCAAGCTTTGCCTATCTACATCTGCTAACTGCTGGTAAAAATCGTTTTCATGCAGCCAGCTGTTTTTTAATAATAGCCTATCGAGTAATAGCTCCAATGCAATATGGGATAGAAAAGAAGCCCTAATAGGGGTGTTATTTACGACGGGAGATAAATAGGCTTTAAGTTGTTGTGTTTTATCCAGAAAGAAAACATTATTGTGAAAAAATTTATCGGTTGCTATATGTCGTGACCATCCTTTTAGAATTTGTGCTAAATTTTCATCTTTGATATATTTTTCTACATTCTTTTCTGGAAATATCCGGATATCTCTATCCATATTTCTTAAGAGGTCTGGTAGCACAGCGCCAAGCGTACGGTGAGGATCATTAACTTTTCTTTCAAAATAAAAATGCGATAGGAAATTCATAATGTTAATTTTTGAGCCAACTCGACTTGTTTGATCCTTCAGTTTTTCTATAAACTTCTTGTGAAAATACATTTTTTATGCCAGTTTTCCAATTGCTATATTGAAAACAAGCCGTTATCGTCTTATAACTCAAAAAATCATTGTTGGCAGAAAAACAAAATGGAACAACAGTTGAATAGTTCCAATAAATTGGTAACAATAAAACACCGTTTTTTAGAGATAATATCTCAGGGACAGCCATAAATCGTATATGGTATTAGCGGAGAGCCTATTTCTATTCTGATGAAATAATGCTAAGTTTGCACGTTTAAAAATAATAACATAGAAAATTCGAGACGATGAACTTTATAGACGAACTGCGATGGAGAGGCATGTTGCAGGATATAATGCCCGGAACAGAAGAGGAATTAGCTAAAGGTGTTACTGCTGGCTATATCGGCTTTGACCCTACGGGCGATTCCTTACATGTAGGTCATTTAACGCAGATCATGACACTCATACATTTCCAGCGGGCTGGGCATCGGCCGGTTGCTTTAGTTGGTGGTGCTACAGGGATGATTGGCGACCCATCGTTTAAATCTGCAGAGCGGAATTTATTAGATGAAGATACCTTGCGGTATAATGTATCTTGTTTGGAGAAACAGTTGCGTAAATTTCTGAATTTTGATAATGTGAATAGTGGGAATGGTGCAGTAATGGTTAATAATTACGATTGGTTCAAAGATTTGAAATTCCTGGATTTTATACGGGATGTAGGGAAGCTGATTACCGTTAATTATATGATGGCCAAAGATTCGGTGAAAAAGCGCTTAGAAGGAGAAAGCGGGCTCTCGTTTACAGAGTTTTCCTATCAATTAATTCAGGGATATGATTTCTATTACCTCTGGAAACATAAAGGCTGTATGATCCAGATGGGAGGGTCGGACCAATGGGGAAATATCGTTACAGGTACCGAATTTATTCGTAGGCAAGATGGTGGCGTTGCTTATGGCTTAACTACACAACTGATTAAAAAAACTGATGGCACCAAATTTGGTAAAACAGAAAGTGGTGCGGTTTGGTTAGATCCGAAGAAAACTTCCCCTTACAAATATTATCAATTTTGGCTCAATGCCAGTGATGACGACGCAAAGAATTGGATTAATATATTTACATTGAAGCCAAAGGAAGAAATAGATCGGCTCATTCAAGAGCATGATGTTGCACCGCATTTGCGATTGGTACAAAAAGCTTTAGCGCAAGACATCACCATTCGTACCCATTCTGAAGCCGCTTATCAAACTGCTTTGAAAACTTCAGAATTTTTATTTGGCGGAGGCTCTTTAGAATTTTTACAAGGCATGGAAGACGCTGATGTGATCGATGTTTTCGATGGGGTGCCTCAATTTATTATCAAGAAGAACGACTTGATAGCGGGTATAAACGTAGTAGATTTACTTTCAACCGCTGCTGCCGTATTTCCTTCCAAAGGCGAGTCGCGTAAAATGATTCAGGGAGGTGGGGTCTCTATCAATAAGAACAAAATCAACAGTATCGACCAAATCATTACTGCGGCAGACCTCATTAATGATAAATATATTATTGCGCAAAAAGGTAAGAAAAGTTATTTCTTATTGATTGCACAGTAGCCGGTTGTGAGTTGCGTGTTGTGAGTTGCGTGTTGTGAGTTGTGAGTTAAATCTCATATCTCATATCTCACATCTAAATACTAAGTACTAAATACTAAGCACTAAGTACGCTATCTATCATTGCACTAATAAATTACAACCCCTAATGTCGCTTTCATCAAAGCGGCCTAAGATTTCAAAGCTTCCATCGGTATATACTTTTCCGAGGTCTTGGGTAGCAATAAAAGAACAACTATGAATATTTGCTAAATCTATTATATTAATTCCTCCGGTTTTTTCGGGACTTAAAATGGAAAGAGGGTCGTTGATATCTCTGGACAATACTTTCATCCATGGTGGACAGTTAAATACCCCATGTCCTTTGGAATATGCCTGCGATAGCAATTCCGTCATACCATATTCCGAATGTATTTCTTGAACACCGAAGCCCCTACAAAGAGACTGGTGTAGTTCTTCGCGAATCATCTCTCTCCGTTTACCTTTCATGCCTCCGGTTTCCATGATAATAAGTTTAGGGAAATCGACAGTATAGTTTTCAATGAAATCCAACAGTGCATAAGTTACGCCAATAAGCAAGGTAGGAATATGTTGTTGACGGAGATGCAGCAAGCGCTCATACAGGTCATGATGATTGTATAAGAAATAACCACTATAATCCGGTAGTGCCTGTTTGATGAGATCGTCTACCATATAAATCAGCGACGAGCCCTCTCTTTCCTGATAAGAAGGAAGAAGAGCAAGTATAGCAAATTTCTTTACATCTCCATAAAAGTGTTGAAAAGCAAGACGGTAGCTCCACTCATAATAGCTAACATCGCTAACAGGATGTTTACTCTGCTGCATGCCTGTTGTACCGGAACTGCTGAATACGATTTCACTTGAAAGACCATCTAACAAAATAGTTTTTGTCTTAAAGAATTCAATCGGTAAAAACGGAATATCCTGAAGTTGGGTTATCCGTTCAATGTCAAGATCGAGACGCTGCAAATAAGTGCGATAAACAGGGTTTTCGCTGGCCTGTTTTCTAAATATATAAAGGGCTCTTTGCTCAAATTCACTTGGAGAGTAAGGCTTGAAAAGTTCTTCTTTATTAATCAATATCATATATCCGCTGCAAACTTAGATAAATTGTCTTTTTTTCACAAGTGTTCGTTTTTTGTGTTCAAGCTTCCCGCCTTTTTATTTTTGAATTTTTATTTTTGAATTTTTACTTTCCTTATATACTGTCCGCTCAACCCGGCAATTCCTGCGACTATTCCGCCAGTTAATCCGCTGGCTAGCGTTATCCAAACCCAATTGTGTTTACTTTGTCCTAAACCGAATAGGCTACCTATGCGGTTGGCCAATATATGATCATTGGCTACACTTTGGTAATAGGCGTAGCATAACCATGTACAAAATATCGCCATGAAACATATAAAAAATGTTGGTGCAGGCCCTTTGTTAAAAATAAAAGAAATTAGCATGCTTATTGGCGCAATAATCCACCATGGAAATAAAAGTTGGGCTAAAATGATAGCAATTAATAGGGTGATGAACATTTTTGTCATAATAAATTACTTAAGGTAATAACAAAGCTCAATTTTTTTTGGAATGATTTCCTGGTTTTCCTTTTAAGGTTAAGGTAGATTTTATCCGCTTGTCGGTAGCACTATCGTCTGTAATAAAAAGGAGCTCTTGGAGCTCTCCTTTAACCCAATATGGCAATTGGTTGCTATAGAATTTACTTCCTGGGTTGCCAGAAGAGCCTCCTGGTAAAATTCCAAAGCCTTTGGGTTTTTTACCCAGCTGGACAACCATTCGCCACGAAGGGCCACTTTTAGTGCTAATGGCGTTTATTGTTCGAGGTGAACCTGCCGGATAAAATTGTTCAGATCCCAATCCAGGTATACTAGCTAAATGGGCTACATTTCGTTGATTGACCGCTCCCCAGCTCCAGGATTCTCCAATAGCGCCATATTTATTGGTTAATTCGCGTATAGTTTTAAAGAGTGCTTTTGTAGCGATGGCTGCACGCTTATCCCCAGCGGTAGTTTTATCTTCGCCAAATAAGAGTGCGTTGTCATCCAATAGGAGCTGTATAGTCCTATCCCGATTAGGAAAGCGCATTTTTAGCAACTTATCTGCGAAAAGAGGCGCCCAGATTTCTTCAACAATATGATCATACCAACTATCAAAAATAGTTGCAGCTATTGACGCACTGTCATAACAATGATTCCATGTGTTTAATAGATCAAGGGCATGTAAAACTGGTTTGGTAAGCGTATCAGTTTTGGCCACTAAATGCGTAAGCCTATCGGCCAATTCATCTGCTAAAATGCTATGGTTATCCAATTGCATTAAGCGGAGTGAATCTACGGTAACTTGCTGCATAGTGTTTAATATCTGGTTGATACGATGGCCGCGATCATAAGAGGCAAATTCCCAATTCAGGTAATAAGGGTATGTTTGATCGGTAGCAGCTTGATTGGCAGAACTCACAAATCCCCGTTCTGGATTTTTAACATGCGGGTTTTGTGCTGAGGGTATCCGACCATGCCATTCATCTTCAGGTAGGCTTCCGTCCAGCATAAATTTTCCCTGTTCTGGCCATTTTAATGGAAAATATCCATTTGGAGTGATGGCAATATTATCCTGATCATCAGCATAAACAAAGTTTTGTGCCGGTGCGGTAAAATAGGCTAATGCCTGCCTATAATCTTCATAATTTTTAGCCCGGTCAAGTTCATAAAAAGTCCGCAAATCATTTGATGGTAGATGTGCTACCCATTTGAGTGCCGCATTCTCAGGAACGTTATCCATTAATCCTGCGTGTTGGTCTTTCGGTAACCCTAAGGCACTAATAGGACCGTGGTGTGTATAATAAACCGTATCGAACACTGTTTTACTGCCATTAATCTTAATTGCTTCAATCCGTTTAGTAATCTTAAGCCATTTATGGTTGTATAGGTAATAATCTTTTTTATCAGCTTTAAACGTCAGGTGATACCAGTCTAACACGTCTGATCCCACATTGGTTACCCCCCAGGCGATGTGCTGATTAAAACCTATAATAATACATGGTGCACCGGGTATAGATACACCGTAACTATTACTGTGTTTATTTTTGAGTTGTACCTGATACCAAATGCTTGGTAAGGTTAAGCTAAGATGAGGATCATTGGCTAGCATCGGTTTTCCAGACTTGCTTTTCTGTGATGAAATAGCCCAATTATTACTGCCCAACCCTTCTTCTTTTCTACCTGTAAGGAGTGTGTTCTGGTCTGTAATAGCTAAAGAAGCATTATCTTTTTGTGAAGTATCGCTTAGACTCGTAGCTGTTTTATGTGGTATAGGCAGTGGTGTGAAAGGCCAGAGAGTTCCCTTTGGTATAATTGGATCGGTTTTGTGGGAGTGATTTGGAAAAAAATTGAGCGTTGAATCAGGGCCATAAGTAGCTAATATGTTGCTCATGTAAAGTTCATTGGAACCTCCAGCTAGTGTGGCCGACATTAATTTGAGTAATAGCGCAGAGTTTAGTGGGCGCCAAGGTTCTGGCGCATAATTTAATAGCTTAAATTCCAGCGGATAGTCTTTTAGCGTTAAGCTGTTGATATAGGCATTTACACCATCAGCATAGGCTTCTAAAATAAGTTTACTTGTCGGATCTTTAAAGCTTTCCCGAAGCATTTTTTCAGCACCATAGGCCATGCCCATTCTCCGCTGGTATTTATCGAGTGGCAAAGCCTTTTCGCCTATAACCTCGGCTAAGCGGCCGCTTGCATAACGTGTTTGAAAATCCATTTGCCATAAACGATCTTTTGCCGTAACATAGCCTTGGGCAAAATAAAGATCATAATCACTCGATGCGATAATATGCGGTATATGCTGTTCGTCGTATAGAATGGCTACACTATCTTGCAAAAGGTTAAGGGTTAGCTTCTCGCTTTTTGTGGAAGGATTTATGGGCTCCGCATTTTTCCAAAAGCCCGAGAAAGGGTTTAAGAATTTACCGAGAGGAGGGGCGTCTCCTATCTTGCTATTCAGTAGTACAACTAATCCCGTGCAAACGAAAATGGAAATGAGGGCTTTCAGTTTCATAAAATACATTAAACAAAAGAATGAACGGTTGTAAAAGAGGTTATAGGGTAAATGTACTTAAAAATGTATAGATAAAAAATATGGATTGGTCTTTATCGGTAATTAATCTGTCTGCCCGAACCTAATATTTACAGCGCTATAAATTATTAAAACTTCCTTAAGTTAAATAATAATAGAAATTTTAACAAAAAATAACAGGGATATCATTCGTATATTATAGGGGTTTATCCCTATTATCTCCCTATAAAGTCCCTATTAAATCCCTATTATGTCTCCTTTACTTTAGAACATTTTTATAAAAAAATAAAAAACAAAGCATAATAAAATCAATCAAGACAAAATGCGCGATAATTATTTATTATTTAACAGCGTAGTTTAAAAATCTTTTGTATTTCTTAATAATACTATTATTTTTACATTGATTATCGGGAACGTTTTCGGTAAAAAAAATACTTCCCTAAGACCAATATAAGCGGGTTGCCAATTCTAATAGGAATATCCCTGCCAAGTTTAACTAATCGATAATAAACTATGAATTACTATTTAAAAACAGTCCCTTAAAAATTCTTTTTAGTGCCTTCAATGGCATCTGCTAAATTAATATGGCCCCTTAAATTGGCCATTAAGCTATTTATAACCTTAAAACTAAACGATGAAGAAGAATTATTTTACCAATTTTTTGGCTTGTCTCATTTTATTGTTCACTTCATTTAATGCTATGGCCCAAGGAGTTAATATAACGGGTCGAGTATTAGATGAAACCAATCAACCCCTTCCTGGGGCATCAGTTCAGATAAAAGAATTGAATAAAGCAGTAGGAACGAATGAAGACGGTACATTTAGTGTAGCAAATATTGCTAATGGACAGTATACCTTGGTTGCAACCTTTATCGGTTACCTATCACAACAGAAGTCGGTTTCTATTTCCGGACAATCGGTTAGCCTTACATTTACAATGGAGCCAGATGCTCAAGGGCTGGATGAAGTAGTTGTTGTAGGATATGGTACGCAACGGAAAAGTGATCTAACAGGGGCTGTAGCTTCAGTAGGAGCAAAAGATTTTAACAAGGGGCCATTAGTTGCCGCCGATCAATTGATTCAAGGTAAAGTTGCCGGTGTGCAGATGATTAATAATAGCGGACAGCCTGGAGGGGCTACAACGGTTCGGATTAGAGGTAATTCGGCTGTTACAGGAACGGGGCAACCTTTGTATGTGGTAGATGGTGTAGCCTTAGATGGAAGATCAGCTCGACCAAGTCAGAGTGGGGGGATTGGTACTAGCCCTGCTGGAAACCCTTTAAGCTTTATCAATCCGGCTGACATTGCTTCTATGGAAATTTTAAAAGATGCTTCCGCTACCGCCATATATGGTTCGCGTGCGGCTTATGGAGTAGTATTGATTACGACCAAAAGAGGGCAGAGTGGCGCGTTAAAAGTAGATATAAATTCGTCTGGAGGAGTTAGTAATATTATGCGCAGAATTGATATCTTGGATGGTAACCAATATCGGGATGCCCTAACTAAATACGGATTAACAAACGGAGATTATGGCGATAATGTGGATGCACTTGGTGCCATTTTAAGAACTGCTTATAATCAAAACCATAATCTTTCGCTGAGCGGCGGTAATGATGATAATAAATACCGTGCATCATTTGGCTATCAGGATCAGCAAGGTATATTACGTAAAACAGGGTTCAAAAGATATAGTGGCGCTTTCAACGGGAATTTTAAAATGCTTAAGAGCAAAAAATTGGGTTTAGATGTCAATCTTTTAGCTAACCAAAATGTGGAAGATATAGCGCCAGTAGTGACAGACGCTGGTGCTACAGGGAGTTTGTTAACGCATGCCTTGGCATGGAATCCTACGAGACCGTTGCGCAACACCGATGGGAGCTTAACTATTGAACAGGGCAATATTATTAACCCGCTTGCTATGTCCGAAGCCTATAATGATAGGTCTAATGTTACAACAGTACTGGCAAGCTTATCACCATATTACAAGTTTAACGATTGGTTGGAATACCGGATGTTATTAAGCGTTAATTATAGCCGAGGAGAACGTCGGTCTTCTACGCGAAGCTTCATTAATATATCAGGTATTATGGAAGATCCAAAAAATAAATTTTTGGGTGGCTATGCTAGTGTTGCTAACAATGAGTTAATCACCAAACAAATAACCCATACGCTTTCCTTGAATAAGGAAATCGCCAGCGATCTGAATTTGAATGCTGTGATTGGCTATGAATATATGGATTTCATCAATCGAGGTACAGATATGAATGCTAAGGGCTTCGGTGATTTGCCGGTTGATTATACGGATGTCATGCAGGCAACTGCACCCGGAAATAGAGTGTTAAATTCATTTAATGATCCAACTACACAGCTGCAGTCTTATTTCGGAAGAGCTACATTTAATTTCAAGGATCGTTATTTATTAACCGCAACCGTACGTGCCGATGGATCTACTCGTTTTGGTGAAAATAATCGGTACGGAACATTTCCTTCTTTTGCGGCTGCCTGGAACATAAAAAATGAAGATTTTATGGCAGATGCTGCTTGGCTTAGTCAGTTAAAATTACGTGCTGGATGGGGTAAGACAGGTAACCAAGAGTTTCCTTCAGGATCCGCACAAAGAAGGTATTCTTATGGTTATGATGGAGAACAGAAGCTTATTGCCGTGAATAATGATAATGAAGACCTTAAATGGCAATCCGATGAACAAATAAACGTAGGGTTAGATTTTGGTTTATTTGGTGGCCGATTGAGTGGTTCGGTTGATTACTTTCATAAAAAAACAACCGATTTACTTTTTCCTCAAACACCTTTCTATCCTGCGGCTCCCGATGCTTCTGTTACTTGGATAAACCTTCCCGGCCAAGTGATTAATAAGGGGGTTGAGCTGAATTTAAATGGTATTATAGTAGAGAATGAAAATTTTAGGTGGGATTTGGGCGCAAATGCCACTTTTGTTAATAACAAGGTGCAGAACTTAGGGAATACCATCATCAGAACAGGAAGCCTCAGCGGGCAAGGCTTAAGTGATGTAACTATTGAAGTTATTCAAGACGATTATCCTTTATTTGCAATGGTGACTAGGGAGTATCTAGGACTGGACGACGAAGGTTTTTCTAAATATACAGATGACGGTTACGTGTTTTATAGAGTAGGTAATCCAAATCCAAAAGTGCTTTTAGGTTTTAGTACGGCACTAGATTACAAGAAATTTTCTTTTACAGCTAATTTTAATGGTGCTTTGGGGCAGGATATTTATAATAATACAGCTACCGCGGTATTACCTATCTCTAATTTGGGTTCAAGAAATATTGCATCAGGCTTGGTAGAATCGAGTATTTTGGAATCTCCAGCGAATCCTATTGCAGCATCGTCTAGGTATATAGAGAATGGAAGTTACTTGAAGTTAGCTAATGCTACACTGAATTATCGTGTTGGCGATATAGGCAGCTCTATTAAGAATTTGAGTATGTTTGTTAACGGACAAAATCTTTTTGTTATAACGAAATATAAAGGCTTTGATCCGGAGGTAAACGTCAATAAATCTGTTAGTAACGTGCCTTCTGCCGGAATTGATAACGTAACTTACCCGCCTGCAAGGACGTTTAATCTTGGAGTAAACTTTTCGTTGTAAAATTTAGCATTAGAAAATCATGAATAGAAGATATATAACAGTACTACTCATTGCATTAATTGCATTTACCGGATGTACAAAATTAGATGAAGACCTGCATGGCCAAATTGGATCGGGAAGTGTAAATAGCGATGATGTACCAGCCTTATTAAATGCCGCCTATATAGCGATGCGTAATCCTTACTTTGGCCCATATGGTTGGTGGGCACTACAGGAATTTCCATCAGATGAAGCCATGGTACCAACAAGAGGCGGAGATTGGGATGATAATGGTGCGTGGCGGGCGCTACACTTACATCGTTGGGAATCTGACCATACTAGGATACACAGCGTTTTTAAAGATGTATTGGGTGTAAGTTATGCAGCAACCGATGTTTTACAATACAGTCCTACTGCTGCCCAGGCTGCTCAAGCACGTTTTTTACGTGCATTTGCTGAATTTTCGGTTTTAGATGGCTGGGGGCAAGTACCATATCGGGATCCGGGAGAGAAAGTAACCGATCCTCCAAGAGTGCGGAATGCTCAGGAAGAGATCGATTATCTTATTTCGGAGATCACCGAAGTTATGGGCGACTTACCTACAGATCGAATTGATCGCGCAAATCCTGATGCAGCGAAAGTGCTCTTGATGAAAATTTATTTGAATAAAGGTGCTTTCTTAAATCGCCAGTCGCCCACTTTTGCAAATGAAGATATGCAGGAAGTGGTAAAACTGGCAGATGAGATTATTAATGGTGGCAAGTACAACTTAATCGATAACTATTTCCTGAATTTTGCGCCAAATAATGGGCAGTCTACGACCGAAAATATATTCACTGGAGAAAATATAGGTGGAGAAAATTCAGCAACGGGCATGACCAATATGTGGGTAGCAGTATTACACTATAATCAAACACCATCTGGAAATAATGGTTTTTGCACGCTTTCTGATTTTTACGATAAGTTTGAGGCAAGTGACAAGCGTCGTGGTGGGGATTACGAAGGCGTTACTGATGTAGGTGGTGTTAAGGTAGGATTTCTTGTAGGACAACAGTTTGACCAAACGGGAAAAAAACTTACTGATAGACAAGGAAGACCATTGGCTTTTACACCTGAAGTGAGTATCATCGAAAGAGACCAGAGTCATTTAGAGGTGGCGGGAATCCGCGTGATTAAGTATCCTATTGATTATGCCAACGGCTCAACAAGCTTGCTTAACAATGATTGGGTATACTTTCGCTATTCGGATGCTTTGCTGATGAAAGCAGAAGCTTTGCTACGTCTGGGACAAGCAGGTGAAGCATTAACCTTAGTTAATCAGGTAAGAACAAAAAGAGGAGCATCCACTTTATCACAGCTTGATGAGCAAAATTTATTAGATGAGTTGGGTAGAGAGTTTTTCTGGGAAGGTCACAGAAGAACGGATTTGGTCCGCTTTGGAAAATTCTTGGATGCCTGGCAAGAGAAACCCGCCTCTGATCCAAAGAATCTTTTATTCCCTATTCCGCTTAACCAATTGGGAAATACAAATTATACGCAAAACCCGGGATATTAAGACGGCTATATCAATAAGAAAGGGAGATTTATATCTCCCTTTCTGTTGCTTTTAAAAAATCAGATTGTTATTTCGTGCGGTTAATTTCCTCTTGTTCCTTTAGATTAGCTACATTATTTTTATCACCAAAGTCACTAGTTTTATTAACAAATTCTTCTACAAGGCTCTCTACCGCGCTGAGGTTATCAGCGGTACGTTGATGAATTTCGGGTAGTAGGTTTTCTAAGTTCTTGTCTGCTACTTCAATATTTTCAACTTCGATATTGCTGATTTTTTCGAGGACTGCCTGTTGACTGTTTTTTAAATCTTCTAATTGACGGACAATTTTCTCCATCAATTCAAACTTCTTTAACTTGTCCATATATTATTCTTTGCTGGTTATTTTGTTATCAACAAATTTTTTTAAGGGTTTGTTTGAAGAATATTTGTTAGCATGGAGGCTTATGTTAATTTTGTTTTGACTAAATGAGGTGAAATGGGGCAAGTAAATATCAAAAAATTGGCGGCCAAATTAGGCTTATCTACCTCAACGGTTTCGAGGGCTTTTAGAAATAATAGCGATATCAATCCAGATACTAAGGCGCGTATTTTACACATGGCGGAAGAGCTTGGCTATTCACCAAATATTTATGCTAGTAATTTGCGTGATTCCAAAAGTAAAACCATAGCGGTTATTATTCCGGAATTTGGAAATAATTTTTTTTCCCAAGCTATTAAAGGTATTGAACAACAAGCTAGATCAAATGGTTACCATACCCTGATTTATGTTACAGAAGATGATGTGCAGCAGGAGGCCGCTTTTGTACGCTCATTGTGTAACGGTAGGGTAGAAGGGGTAGTAATGTCGGCATCGGGAGAGGGGTTAAAACATGCACATCTGAATTTACTAAAGGAACATAGGGTACCGTTAGTGTTTTTTGATCGCTTTTATGAGGATGTAGAAGCTACTACAGTCACAAGCAATGACTATGAAAGCAGTTACGAAGCCACTAAACATCTTATCGCAAGTGGCTGTAAACGGATAGTCTATTTGGTGGTAAATAAAAATATCTCTATCGGGAAGATTAGGATGCAGGGGTATCTAGACGCCTTGAAAGACGCTGGAATAGCAAGTGATGAGAAATTAGTTATTGAGTGTACCAATGATAAAGAGGAAATTTACTATACGCTTCAACAATCATTTCTAACCATAAAACCCGATGGTGCTTTTGCTTCGGTAGAGCGTTTGGCAATGGCCACGCTAAGACTTTGCGCCGATCGGGGAATTGATATACCGCAAGATTTTAAATTGATTTGTTTTTCTTGTCTGGATATTGCGGATATGCTAAACCCTCCGTTGAGTACAGTGAAACAACCGGCCTATGAAATGGGCTTTCAAGCTGCTGAAATACTATTCAATGCATTAAAATATCGATACGAATTCACCAAAAAAGAACTAATTCTGCTACCTTCTTCGCTGATTGCCAGAACGTCATCCCATTGCCTGAAGAAATGATAATCTTTTTCATGGTTTAATTTCTTTTCTAATTTTTTTTTCGGTTTTTTGAAATCGCTATTAATAGTATCATTTCTTTTTTTTCTTCTTGTTGGTAATGCCTTGACACATAACAAAAATTTAATAGCTTTCTTGCTACATGTATAGTGAAAAGAGGTATGGATGGGTACGCAGAAGGAAGGCAAGACGGAAGTGATGTTGTTTAATAACACGAAAAATCAAATATGAACCAATCAATCAAACCACGCTTACGTACGTCGCAGATTATCCATATGAGTTTAGGCTTTTTAGGGATACAAATTGGGTTTGCCTTACAAAACGGTAATGCCTCTCGTATCTTGCAAACCTTTGGAGCGGATGTAGAACACCTTTCTTTATTTTGGCTGGCAGCACCGTTGACCGGGATGATTATCCAACCAATTATCGGATACTATAGCGATCGGACTTGGACTTGGCTTGGTAGAAGGCGCCCCTACTTTCTTGTTGGAGCAGTTTTAACGGCCATAGCTTTAGTATTTATGCCTAACGCGGCCATTTTGGCAACAATTTTACCGCCCTTGGCAATTGGTGCGGGTATGCTCATGATTATGGATGCTTCTATTAATGTAACTATGGAACCTTTCAGGGCATTGGTGGCAGATAACTTACCGAACGAACAACGTAGTCAAGGTTTTTCCATACAAACTTTTTTAATTGGCATAGGTGCAGTAATCGGTTCATGGCTGCCCTATATTTTAGCAGAATATTTAGGTATGTCGAAAATAGCAGCGCCAGGGCATGTACCAGATAACGTTATATTCTCTTTTTATGTAGGGGCTGCGATTTTGATAGGCACCATTGTATGGACAGTAATACGAACTAAAGAGTATTCTCCGAAAGAATTAGCGGCTTTTGACCAAGATAAAAGTATTTATCCGCCAGAAAATTACAGTGAGCCCAGCGGTTTGCAAAATATCATTTCAGATTTAAGGCGCATACCTAAGGCTATGAAGCAATTAGGACTCGTACAATTCTTTTCGTGGTTTGCACTATTTTCTATGTGGGTTTTCACGACCCCTGCAGTTGCTACGCATGTTTACGGGGTTAGGGCTGATGATTCATCTTCTGTAAACTTTGCAAATGCCGGGAATTGGGTGGGCATTCTCTTTGGTGTATATAATGCAATCTCTGCATTATATGCTTTAGTCCTTCCAAAACTTACGGTTCGGTTTGGGCAGCAGGCAACTCACGCATTTTCGCTAGTGTGCGGAGGTATTGCCTTGATAGCCATTTATTTTATTCATGACCCGCAATTGTTGATTTTTCCTATGCTGGGGATTGGCATGGCATGGGCAAGTATTTTAGCCATGCCTTATGCCATTGTTTCAGAACATCTTCCTGCTAGAAAAATGGGCGTATATATGGGTTTTTTTAATTTCTTCATCACCTTTCCACAAATCGTTAATGGCTTTTTGGGCGGCTTTATGGTTAAATATCTCTTTGGTGGTCAGGCAATCTTTGCACTGGTCTTAGCAGGGATTTTCATGCTTTTAGCCGCCATATCTGTTATGAAAGTCAAAAGTAATTAGTTGGTTAATAACGACATCTTTTGTTCAGGAGGTTTTTTTACAAAATAAAACTAAAAAAATAGTTCTATCAATTATTTTTTTAGTTTATTTGTATGGGAATGCATTGAACATAAAATAACTATTAGCAGCATTTATGAAAACTTACAACATTTGGATAATCCTGGTTGTTATTTTTTTACAGATAAGGGCAGGGTATGCGCAGGATAAGGAGCCTAATCAAGAAACATTGATCAGTTTTTATCAGTCTCAGCAATATGGCAAAGCAGCAGAATATTTGGAAGGTTTTTATCAGGAAGATAAAGATGATATAAAATTATTGCAAGGCCTGGCCTATTGCAATAGGATGGCGGGAAATTATGCACTGGCCGAGAAATATTATCTGGAGCTGTTAACTATCAGAAACGACGATATAGGTGTTTTATCGAGTTTGGCCGCAATTAATTACCAACGGGGGTTGCTCGAACAAGCCGCAGATTATTATATACGCGTGTTAGCGCAAGATAGCAACCATATCGCAAGTTATAAGACACTGGCCAGCATTGCCCAACAAAAAGGCGATAGTGAAAAAGTATATCAATACCTTACTAAGGCAAACACCTTAAACCCAAAAGATGTAGATGTAGTTTATGATTTAGGCAATTTTCTCCTTGCATTGGAACGTTATCAAGAAGCGGATGCTATCCTATCTAAAACGTTGTTATTCGACCCGGAAAACGTGCTATTACTAAAAGAAAAGGCGCAAGCTACTTTTGGATTACACCAATACGGAAATACCGTTACCATAGGCGAAGAGCTATTAAACTTAGGAGATGATTCTGCTGAGCTATTAAATTTGCTTGGCCCTGCTTATTATTACAATAATCAATTTAAAAAATGCGTCGAAGTATTTCAAGTATTGGAGGACAAAGGCGATTTAAAAGAGGCCCAATTATATTATATGGCTATGAGCTACAAAAAATTAGATAAAAGGCAGGAAGCCATCTCTTATTTCGATAAAACACTTGAAGCTGCAATTTCTCCGAATGTAGCCAATTATTATTTTGAAAAAGCCAGTCTATGCGAAAAAATAAACCGAAATATTAGTGCTGCGAACGCCTATATGAAAAGCTTACAGTTCCAAGTGCTACCCATTACTTATTATAGCTTGGCAATACTTTATGATCATAAGTTAAAAAGACCAAAAACGGCTATTCAGTATTATAGATATTATCTTAAAATAAAGCCAACCGGAAAGGATGCCGAACCTTATGTGAAATATGTAGAACAACGATTGTCAGAACTCACAAAATCTGATTAACCAAATATTAACCGCGCAAGTCAAAAAGTTTAGCCACATATTTTCCAATGATGTCAAATTCGAGGTTAATACGGCTTCCAATTTTGATAGTATGAAGAGCAGTGTTTTCGTAGGTGTATGGAATGATTGCTACTGAAAAATGATCTATACCCGAGTTTACTACTGTTAAACTGATGCCATTAACGGCGATAGAACCTTTTTCGACAGTTATGTTGCCTATGGTTGGATCATATTGGAAGGTAAAGAGCCAACTGCCGCTTTCGTCTTCAATATGGGTGCATATAGCCGTTTGATCTACATGGCCTTGAACAATATGACCGTCTAAACGTGCCCCAGCAATTGTACACCGTTCGAGATTAACTTTATCCCCAATCTTTAATTCCCCTAGGTTACTTTTTATTAATGTTTCCTGTATAGCTGTAACGGTATGATGACCAGGACTTAGTGAAACTACCGTTAAACAAACGCCATTATGCGCAATACTCTGATCTATTTGTAAAGTGTCTGAGAGCGTAGAAGCTATGGTAAAATGAAGATTAGTATGGTCTTGTTCGATATGCTTTATAGTGCCTAGCGTTTCAATAATTCCTGTAAACATATTATTACTAATTTGAGGTAAAGTTACATTTCAATAAACAACAACGGAAATATTAAAAAATATTGTCTTACTAATTGTAAGAAGTACACTATCAAATTGTTGAAAAATAAAACAATAAATTACCGTTAAATGCTATTTTAAAATAGGTTTTGAACCAATTTTAAAAATGGTATTTGATAATTGTGGATTAATTTTACGTCAATTATTTGTATTAATATATTGAAAGGTGTATTTTGTGCCACAATTTTCAACGTTTTAAGAAGTAGCCTACTAAGGTAAGGCCCTATTTTCTAAGAATTTAAATTGAATGATATAAAACAATATTAACTAAAACCAATAACATGATCATTATTGCAGATGGCGGCTCAACTAAAACAAATTGGTGCCTGATCAATGACTCCGGTAAAAAAATTTACTTTAACACGGAAGGGTATAACCCTTATTTTGTTTCAAGCGATTACATTGTAAGCTCGTTAAAAAAAGGGCTTCCAAAGGATTTACCCTTTAGTGAAGTAAAAGAAGTTAATTATTATGGCGCAGGAGTTCATAATGAAGAGAAAGCTGCTATCGTAGCCATGGCCATTAGGCAGGTTTTTAGTCAGTCCCAAGTATTTGTTGGACATGACTTGCTTGCAGCTGCGCGTGCATTATTACGGGATAAGGCGGGTTTTGCCGCTATTCTGGGAACTGGTACTAATACGTGTATTTATGATGGAAAAGATATTGTGACGAATATTGATTCTGCAGCTTACATTTTAGGCGATGAGGGTAGTGGTTGCTATATTGGAAAAAAGCTGTTAACCGATTATGTACGCGGTTACATGCCGGAAGATGTACGGGAGATTTTTTGGGAAACTTTTAAACTAAGTCCGGATGATGTGATGGACGCAGTATATACCAAACCATTAGCAAATCGCTTTTGCGCGAGCTTTAGTAAGTTTGTTTATGATATTACGGTGAATATGGAATATTCGAGAGGATTGGTAGAAAGTTCGTTCAACGATTTCTTCAAGAATTTAGTTATACGTTATCCTGATTATCAAAAATATTCTTTTAATTGTATAGGTTCAGTGGCTTATAATTTTAGAAACGTACTTGAAGAAACTGCTCAGGAATACGGGATGGAATTCGGACGGATTGTGCGTTCTCCAATAGACGATTTAGTGAAATTTCATCAAGAAAAAGTCAAAGCCTAATAATTATATAAGTTAAGAAATAAAAGGTATAGGGTGAGTGTATCTCCTTATACCTTTTTTAATTCCCTTTTGCCTACTCATATCCATCACGAGATAATCGTGATTTTATTTAGAGAAGTTCAATTCGTTCTTGAAAATTTTGTTATATTTTCGTTTATCAAACTTGTACAGTTTTGCTGCGCGATAAGAAACGCCCTTTTGCTTTTCATCCAATTCTTTGAGCACATTATAGTTCAACATTTTTTTTCTGAAATTCCGTTTATCTAATTTCTTGTCCCAAATGGCTTCGTATAGTTGTTGCAGCTGGGTTAACGTAAATTTTTCTGGTAGTAGTTCAAAGGCAATAGGGCTATGACTTACTTTGCGCCTAATTTTTTCAATACTTTTTTCAATAATATTTTTGTGGTCAAATGCGAGCTCGGGCAAATTGTTTAGCGAATGCCATTGTGCCTTTCTTACATAATCTGTTGTAGGCTTTAGGTTAATATTTACTGCTTCAAGACGTAGCATAGCGTAATACGCGATGGTAATAATTCTACCCTGCGGGTGCCTTTTAAGGTCGCCAAAAGCGTATAATTGTTCCATATAAATCCCTTTTAATCCCGTGTGTTCCAGTAGTATGCGTTTTACTGCATCGTCAATTGTTTCGTTGTTTTCAACAAAGAATCCTGGTAAACCCCACCAATCTTTAAAAGGGTATTCATTTCGCTCAATTAATAATACTTTCAGTTCGCCTTCATTGAAACCGAAAATGACACAGTCAGCTGTAAATATGGATTGTAAATGTGGTAAATTTGATTGCAAAATATCTTTCTTTAATGTTATGTAAATTTAACCAGTATAATCGTTATAGAGTCACAAGTTAGCACAAAAAATTTATGACTAAGTCTATAAATTCCAAATTTTATCTCGCTATGACTAGCAACCTCAAAATTATAGAAGAAAATAATAAAAGCAAAACTTCTTGCTATCTATTCTAGCTTGGCGATCCATCTTCTTTTAAAAGAGTATTGTTAACTTGCGAATAGACGATTATTATGGAAAAAAGTAAAAAAAATACAAATAAATAGCAATAGTGTAAGAAATACACCTTATATTCGTCCTTAGATATATACTAAAACATGTTATCTTGGTATAGCTAATTTTATTCAAGTGAAACCTACTATAGATATTTTACAGTGAGCAATTCAATCAAACGTATAGGCGTATTTACTTCCGGTGGTGATGCCCCGGGAATGAACGCATGTATCCGCGCAGTTGTACGGACGGCAATTTATGAGGGTAAAAAAGTAAGTGGTATTTTACATGGCTATCAAGGAATGATAGATAAAAATATTATCGATATGAATAGTCGATCGGTAAGTAATATACTTCAGTTGGGTGGTACAATTCTAAAAACTGCACGTTGTTTAGATTTTAGGAGTCCTGAGGGGCGTCAAAATGCTTATAACAACATTAAAGAAGAAGGGATAGATGCCTTGGTGGCTATTGGGGGCGACGGTACTTTTACAGGAGCTGAGGTATTTTCCCGTGAATTTGATATCCCTGTAGTGTGTATTCCGGGAACTATAGATAATGATTTATATGGTTCTGATTTTACTTTGGGCTATGATACGGCTAATAATACAGTAATAGATGCGATAGACAAAATTAGAGACACAGCTGCATCACACGATCGGTTGTTTTTTATAGAAGTAATGGGAAGGGATTCGGGTTGCATTGCTTTAAATTGTGGTATAGCAGGTGGTGCTGAAGCCATTTTGTTGCCCGAGAAGGAAACGGGTATAGACGAGCTGATTGAGAAGCTCGAAAACGCCGCTAAATACAAAAAGACATCTACTATAGTTATTGTTGCTGAAGGTGATAAAAATGGTGGTGCTTATAATGTGGCTAAGCGCGTGCAAGAAAAGTTTGACTTTTATGATACAAAGGTAACCATATTAGGACATTTGCAACGAGGTGGATCGCCTAGCAGTTTTGATAGGGTCTTAGCGAGCAGACTAGGTTTTGCTGCCGTTAAGAATTTATTACGTGGAGAAACAAGAATAATGGTTGGTTTACGTGGCAATGAGATTGTTTCAACACCTTTAGAAGAAGCTTTGCGCAGTAAAGAATTTAAGTTGGCAGATGATATGATAGCAATTGCCAATGTACTTGCTATTTAATAACATGTATGATTGCCGTAGTATATAGTGGATCAAGGTTTGCCGATTGGAGATTGGCTGAAAAAGGCAAAATTGTTGCTGGTTTTAAGACCATGGGGATAAATCCTTATCATAATGATGAGCGCTATATCACCCAGATTTTTAACAAGAATAATAGCTTGATTAATTATGCCGAACGGTTAAAGAAAATATATTTTTTTGGGGCTGGTGCTTCTTCCGAAGAACGCAAGCAAACAGTTTACCATGCGTTTAAAACATTTTTTAGATACAGTAAGGTCTTTATTGAACATGATATGCTCGCAGCGGCAATTGCTACAGGTGGCAATGAACCGTCTTTGGTTGGCATCTTGGGCAGCGGCTCGAACGCAGCATATTATGATGGTAAAAGAATTCGTGAAACGAATTACGGCCTAGGTTATATTCTGGCTGATGAGGGATCTGCAAATTGGATGGGAAGGCACCTGTTGCGTAATTACCTTTCGGAAACATTGCCCACGGATTTGGAAAATAAATTTGTGAGTTATTATCCGTTAGATAGGAAGCAGATTATGGATAAAGTTTATCGTAATTCGAATGCAGCCTTGTTCTTAAGTTCTTTCGCTGATTTTGTAGCCGAACAAAAAGAACATGAGTTTGTTCACAATATGGTACAGGAAGGTTTTGATAAGTTGTTTGAGACTTATTTTGTGCCCTTAAAGAATAAATATAACTTTAGTAAAATAAATTTTACCGGAAGTGTGGCCGCCGGTTACGAAAAATGGTTACGGCAAACCGCTAAACGTTATGATATGGAAGTGGGAGTTGTAATTAAGGAGCCTATTCACAATCTTTTAAATTATTATTTAAATAAAAATTAGTTAAAATGAAAATTGGAATTAATGGATTTGGACGTATCGGACGTCTAGCATTTAGGGCAGCTATAAACCGTGAAGGAATAGAAGTTGTTGGTATTAACGATTTGGTTGATCCAGAATATATGGCCTATATGCTAAAATACGATTCAACACATGGTCGCTTCGATGGCACTGTAGAGGCAAAAGATGGCAATTTGGTTGTTAATGGAAAAACGATTCGTGTAACAGCAGAGAAAGACCCAGCTAACCTTAAATGGAACGAAATCGGAGCAGAAGTAGTTGTAGAATCTACCGGTCTATTCCTTACGCAAGAAACTGCACAAAAACACATTACTGCCGGAGCAAAAAAAGTAGTAATGTCTGCTCCTGCAAAAGATGATACACCTACTTTTGTAATGGGCGTTAACCATAAAGAATTAAAAGCAGATCAACATATTGTTTCTAATGCTTCGTGTACAACAAACTGTTTAGCACCTATTGTTAAAGTGTTAAATGATAAATACGGCATCATTGAAGGTTTAATGAGTACAGTGCATGCAGTAACTGCTACCCAAAAGACAGTTGACGGTCCTTCAGTAAAAGATTGGAGAGGCGGCCGTGGTGCATATCAGAATATTATTCCATCTTCTACTGGTGCTGCCAAAGCAGTTGGATTAGTTATTCCAGCTATTAAAGGTAAACTTACCGGAATGTCGTTCCGCGTACCAGTTCCTGATGTTTCTGTAGTAGATCTTACCGTACGTTTGGAAAAACCCGCCACTTATGAAGAAATCAAACAGGCTTTTAAAGATGCTTCTGAAGGTGAGTTAAAAGGTATTTTAGGTTATACTGAAGATGATGTGGTTTCTGAAGACTTTAAAGGTGATGCGCGCACATCAATTTTTGATGCAAAAGCGGGTATTGCTTTAAATGATAACTTCGTTAAAGTCGTTTCTTGGTATGATAACGAATGGGGTTATTCTAATAAATTAATCGATTTAGTACAAGAAATCGGTAAACTGTAATTTAGTTAAGTGGTTGAGTAGGCTAAGTGGTTAGTAGTATTAACCATTTAGCCTATTTGACGTTTAACTATTTAACAACTTAACGATTTTTCGGATTTTCCTTTCATCACTTACTTCGACATTTCCCATATGCTTAATGGCAGGGTTATGGTAGGTCATATTTCCTTCAATAGGCATTTTAGCCGATGTATGGTATTCTTTGGCCTGCGTTATACTAATCAGCTCTTGGATATTATCCTCATTAATTCCAGAACCCGGCATAATAATTATTCTTTCCCCTGCTAATGTTACAAGTTCTTTAAGAAACGCTGCCCCTTCGAATGCGAAATTTTTCATACCAGAAGTTAATATCCGCTCACAGCCACATGCGATAAGCTCTTCTAATGCCTTTAGACCATCATTGCAATTATCAAAAGCACGATGAAAAGTTACACCCATCGGTTTAGCTAAATTAACCAATGTTTCGGTGCGTAGCCTATCGATATTACCTGCGGTATCCAATAAGCCGATAACTACTCCATCGCAACCTAACTCTTTGCAGGTCAGGATATCCTCTTTCATAATTTCGAATTCATCATCCGAATAATTGAAATCGCCAGCCCTTGGTCTGATTAATACGTAAACTTTTATTTTTAGTTGTTCCCGTACTCTTTTTATAGTGCCATAAGAAGGCGTCGTTCCTCCCTCATTCAGGTTTTCGCAAAGTTCTATTCGTTGTGCTCCACCAACTTGTGCCGCCAATGCAGAAGCAAAAGAATTAGCGCATATTTCTAGTGTCATGTTAGTTCTAAGTTCTAAGTTCTAAGTTGTGAGTTGTGAGTTGTGAGTTGTGAGTACGCTGTACGGGTAGCTTTTCGCTTCTGCCTATCTAATATCTAATGTCTCACATCTAACATCTCAATAAACACTCTTACCTTTAATCAACAAGTCTTGTTTCTCAGTATTACAAACGGCAAAAGTAAAACCTTTTTGGAGTGCATAGGCACCGTATTCACCTTTTTTATTAATTGCTAAAAATCCTACTTGTATCTCTTTAGCTTTTTTTGGTTTTTTCTTTACTATCCGCTGTACGGCTTCTTTACAAGCGGCTTCCGGAGAATAGCCTTGCCGCATCAATTCCACCACTAAAAAACTTCCTACCGTTCTAATGACTTCTTCGCCAACTCCTGTAGAAGTAGCTCCACCTACTTCATTGTCTACATATAAGCCTGCGCCTATAATCGGGCTATCTCCCACACGTCCATGCATTTTGAATGCCATACCACTCGTTGTACACGCGCCGCTAAGATTGCCAGAACTATCGATAGCAAGCATACCAATAGTGTCGTGATTATATTGATTTCCAGGAAGTTTATTGGGAGAAAAATGCTGATTTTCAATATTCATCACGGGATTATATTCTTCCTTTTTTAACCATTTCTTCCATGCCATTTCTGATTCCTCTGTTAGCAGGTTTTCCTTTTGGAAACCATTTTCTAAAGCAAACTGTAAGGCTCCCTCACCAGCAAGCATGACATGCGGCGTTTTCTCCATTACAAGTCGCGCTACAGAAATAGCATGTGTGATATGTTCTATTGCTAAGACAGCCCCACAATTGCCCTTTTCGTCCATAATGGAGGCGTCTAAGGTAACATGGCCGTCACGGTCAGGATATCCACCTTTTCCCACAGTAACGTTTTTTAAATCTGCTTCGGGTACCTTTACACCTGCCTCTACAGCATCTAAGGAACGACCGTCACTTTTCAATATCTCCCAAGCTGCTTGATTGGCAGCTATCCCAAAATCCCAGGTGGAAATTACAATAGGTTTGTTGTTTGTTTGGAGCGCATTTGTGCTTAGTTGAGTGGTGAAAGTACTTGGCCCCATAGCTAATGTGGCCGTTCCAAGCATACCTTTCTGAATAAACTTCCTTCGGTTAATCATGCTAAAATATTTGCTATTAGATACAAACATAAAAACTCTTTTTTATTTATATGTTACATAAATAACGATATATAAATTAAAAACACTTTTTATGCATTATTTTGCGGTTTTATGAAATGAAACAGCAAAAATATTTGTTTTTACTTTATATTAACATTACTTTAGATTAAGATTACACCCATATAAGCTTTATGAAAAGATTATTAACGCTCTTTTTTCTTGTTTTTATACTTTGTTCTGCCGGTTTTGCACAAGGTGATTCGTTATTAAATGGAAAAGTAGCATTTTTGCTAGAAAAGATTAAGAATGAACATGGTTTGGATAGGAGAACAGTTGTGTTTAGTGTAACATCCGACTCATTAGGAGGCTATGTTTTGGAGAATACTGATGAGGAAGCGGCTAAAGATTTTTTAAATCAATATAAAAAGGAAGGAATAACTATTCCATTACGTATCGCTAACTTGCCCAGTAGCGAGCTAAAAGATAAAATATATGGTTTGGTTACGCTTTCTGTTGTCAATATCCGCTCAAAACCGGGCAATAGTGCAGAAATGGCAACGCAAGCACTTTTAGGGTGGCAAGTGGATGTGCTAAAACAAAAAGGTGGTTATTACCTGGTGCGCACGCCAGATGGTTATATCGGTTGGTTGGATGCTGCAGCTGTCAGTTTAAAAAATGGGCAGGAGATTGAGGATTGGAACCATGGGAAACGTCTGATTTTTACGGATGATTATGGTCACGCTTATGAGGCACCAGATCAAAATGCTATGCGAGTTTCCGATTTGGTAATGGGAGATGTTTTGAAGGTATTAGGAAGAACTAAAGATTTTTCAGAAGTACTTTTTCCGGACGGAAGAATGGCTTTTGTTGCTAATAGCCAGATTAAAGATTATAACCAATGGAAAAAAGACACTCATGCGACAGCTGAAAACTTATTACATGTGGCAAAACGCATGATTGGTGTTCCTTATCTATGGGGCGGAACTTCTATAAAAGGGGTTGATTGCAGTGGTTTAACCAAAACAGCCTTTTTTATGAATGGTGTGATTATTCCTCGTGATGCATCTCAACAGGTATTAGTAGGCAAACCGATAGAAATCCTCACCAATGATAAGCTAGACACTGCTAAAGCAATTACAAATTTGCAGCCCGGAGATCTTTTGTTTTTCGCTGGGGGTAAACACAAAAGTCCTCAGGCACGTGTTACTCATGTAGCACTTTATATGGGCAATGGCCAATTTATCCAATCTGCCGGAAAAGTACGGATTAACAGCATGTTGCCAAGTGCCTCAAATTATGATGATTTTCAAACCAGAACAATAGTAGCCGCCCGTCGATATCTTGGATATATTGGAAATGAGGGTATTAAAAAGGTTGAATGATTATTAACCAAACATATATAATAGATGGTCAACCGTCGTAATTTCTTAAAAACAGGCACTTTGGCTGCCGTACTTTCTATTACATCCAGTTCAGAACTTTTCGCTTCTGGGCCAGTATATGAACGAAAAGCAGGTAAATTCACGCTAAGGTTTAAACCCTATACCTTAGCCTTAAAACATGTTTTCACTTTAGCAGCGGGATCAAGAAGCACGACACCAGTTGTTTTAACAGAATTGGAGTTTGATGGGGTAATAGGTTACGGAGAAGCCTCTATGCCACCATATCTAGGCGAATCACACGAGTCTGTCTTGGCTTTTTTAAGAAAAGTAGACTTATCAGGCTTTCAGGATGCATTCCAGGTAGAAGATATTCTTCATTATATTGATCGTATCGATACCAAGAATACCGCCGCCAAGGCAGCCGTAGATATTGCGCTTCATGATCTTTTAGGAAAGATCATGCAACAGCCATGGTACCGGATTTGGGGGTTCAATGCTGCCAATACACCTAATACCTCTTATACTATTGGTATTGATAAGGCAGAAGTGGTTAGGCAGAAGGTACATGAAGCTGAACCCTATAAAATTCTAAAAGTAAAGTTAGGATTGGATAGTGATAAGATGATGATTGAGACCATCCGTGAAGTGAGCGATAAACCAATCTGTGTAGATATTAATCAGGGCTGGAAAAAGAAAGAACTTGCACTGGAGATGGCACACTGGTTAGCCGATAGGGGCGTTGTTTTTCTGGAACAAGCTATGCCAAAAGAACAAATAGATGATAATGCATGGTTAACTGAAAGAAGCCCTATCCCAACTATTGGCGATGAAGCTATTCAACGATTGGAAGATGTGAATAAGGCTCACGGCGTTTATAGCGGCATTAATATTAAACTAATGAAATGTACCGGAATGCGCGAAGCCCATAAGATGGCAGAACTGGCCCGAGCACTTAAGATGAAGGTTATGCTTGGCTGTATGACGGAAACTTCTTGTGCTATTTCGGCAGCCTCGCAATTAGCACCTATAGTAGATTGGGCAGATCTGGATGGTGCATTATTGATTAGCAATGATATCTATAGCGGCATGCAGGTAATTAACGGAAAAGTAACTTTACCGAAGGAACCAGGAATAGGTATAATAAAGTTAAATGAGCCTGCAAGCTCGTAACCAATATTAAATAACCAAAATGCTATGAAGAAATCCATACTTATTATGTGCAGTCTGTTAATGTGGTTGACGACTTTCGCACAGTCACAGCGGAGGGTGGCAGGAACTGTTAGGGCAAAAGACGGATCGGCGGTAATTGCCAGTGTTAAGCTCAAAGGAACAAATCAAGGTACATCTACGAACGATCAGGGGGCCTATACCTTAAATGACGTTCCAGCCAACGCAGTGCTTGTTTTTACCTCGGTAGGCTATAAATCTGTTGAAATTCCTGTCGAGGGGAAAGCCACGATTGATGTTTCACTCGAACCGGGTGATCAAACTCTTGATGAAGTCATGGTGGTAGCTTACGGTACTGCAAAAAAAGGTACTTATACCGGTTCAGCAGCTGTAGTAAATCCGAGCGATTTTAAAAATACACCGTCAACCACGGTTGAGAATGGTTTAAATGGTAGGGTTGCCGGCTTACAGGTAACTAATTCGTCTGGGCAGGCAGGCGCAATGCCTAGCATCCGGATTAGGGGGATAGGCTCCATGAATGCTTCTAATGAGCCTTTGTATGTGATAGATGGTGTGCCAGTTGTTTCGGGTGATGGAGGTCAAATGAGCGACTATATTTATACCGCTAACAATGTGATGAGCACATTGAATCCTGAAGATATCGAATCAATTACTGTTTTGAAAGACGCTGCGGCATCCGCGCTATATGGTTCCCGTGCAGCCAATGGGGTTATTATCATCAATACTAAAAAAGGGAAAATTGGTAAACCCGTTATTAATCTTAAATCGGCTATAGGTTTAACTCCCTCATGGGCTACAGACAATTATAAACCTGCAGGGGTACAGGAACAGGTAAATATGTTGTATGAAGTATATCATGATTATCGTACCGCAAATGGCGATGATGAATTCACTGCTAATGCAAATGCATTGGATATGCTAAACTCCCGATTTAATCAGCACGGCTATTATTTTGAAACGAATGGTACTGGCTTATATGAAAATGTTATGATTAAAGGGATGACCGATGGAATAGAAAATAGGGAAGGTAAATATTACGATTGGGATAAAGCTCTTTTCAGAACAGGTATTTATCAAACAAACGATTTATCAGTTAGTGGCGGAACAGAAAATACTAATTACTATTCATCTCTTTCCTATACAAAAGATCAGAGCCGGATTAAAATAAATGACTATGACCGAATAAGTGGCCGTATTAATCTGGCGCAAAAAATTAACAAACATGTCGAGCTGATATCTAATGTCAGTTTGTCGCATAATGATCAGACAGGCTTTAACGATACAAGAAATACTTCAACCAATTTCTTTTTACAGTCTAGAAATTTATTATGGCCTTTATACTGGCCTACCGATTATAAAACCGGAGAACTTTGGACATCGCGTTATGGAAGTTATGCCTACAACCCCGAATATTATAATAATGAATGGGAAAATAGTTCTAAAACATTACGCGTTTCGGCAAATGAAACCTTAAACGTGCAGATCCTTCCAGAACTAAGTGTGAAATCAGTGTTTTCTTTTGATAATTCGGAAATAAAAGACCACTTATATTACAGCGCCAACCACTTTGAAGCTTCAACTACAAACGGTAGCGTTTCGGAAATGAGTACTGCTATTAAAAAAATAATTTCTTCCACCACTATTAATTATAACAAAACATTTGGCTTGCATGATCTAAGTTTGTTGGCAGGCTTTGAAGCCGAGAAAAACCAGACCGATTTTCAACGGGCTACAGGCACGGACTTAGCTTCTAGCGCAATACATACGGTTGCTACAGCAGGAACACTTAGTGCCAATGCTTACAATTGGGGATATAATATGATGTCGGTTCTATCGCGTGCAGAGTATAGCTATGGTCAGAAATATAATCTCTCTGCTTCGTACCGACGGGATGGATCGTCCCGTTTAGGACCCGACACCCGTTGGGGTGATTTTTGGTCGGTAGGTGGTGGTTGGCAAATTAACCGAGAAACCTTTATGCAAAACCTCAATTATATAAGTAACTTGCGTTTAAGAGCATCCTATGGCGTGAATGGCACCCTACCTATTGATAATTATGGATGGCGTACCCTAACGATTTATAATAATAAATATCAACAAAAACCTGGGGGTACGGTTAGTACAATTGGCGATCCAAACCTTACTTGGGAAACTAGTTATACCACCAACCTGGCATTAGAATTTGGTTTGTTTAACCAACGTTTAACGGGTACTGTAGAATACTTTAATCGTGATTCTAAAAACTTGTTGCAGAATGTGCCCATTTCTGCCGTTACCGGCTTTACCGATCCAAATGGAAATAATACCACGCTGATGAATGTGGGAGAGATTAATAACCACGGGATAGAAGTAGAGTTAGGATATGACATTATCCGTTCAGACGATTGGAAATGGAATGTCAGTCTGAATGCTTCTTTCATCAAGTCGAAAGTAACCAAATTATATAAAAATAGTACAGAAGTGAATGCAAAGGATATCGTTTGGAATGATCCGACTGGAGGTGATGCTAGAGCACAATTTGTTTATCGCGAAGGTGGATCTACCTTAAGTTTTTACGGATACGAGTGGGCGGGTGTTAACCCCGAAAACGGTAAAACGGTTTATTATGTAAATGATCCTGTGCATCCTGAGCAAGGTGATTTTGAATATAAGGGTAAACCGGCTACCTACGATTATACAAAAGCCAATTATACTATCTTAGGATCAGCTCTACCAACCGTATATGGCGGTTTAAATACTAATGTTTCTTATAAAAGCATCACACTTGGTTTGAACTTTATCTATAAAATAGGTGGTTATCTGTATGATGGTGCTTATAAAGATGTGGCCGACGATGGTTATTACTGGGAACGGATCCGTTCGCAAGATTACTATGACAATATGTGGACGCCATCAAATACCAATGGCTCGCTGCCGCGGCTGGAAGGAGTGGATTTAACGGATGCCATACAATTTAGCAGCAGACAGATGCATAGCGCTACGTTTCTGAGATTGAAAAATATCAATCTTGCTTATCAGTTGCCAAGCAATTTGGTAAATAAGGCAGGCTTATCAAAGGCCAGCGTTTATTTTAACGGAACCAACTTGCTCACTTTCTCAAAATACAAGAATGCCGACCCCGAAGTGAACCAATATGGTACCAGAGGTTGGGAAACACCAATAGGTAAGATTTATACTTTCGGTGTGGAATTGAGTTTTTAATTGATTTAAGATTTTAATAATGAAAACAATAAACAAAATATATGCTGTCGTACTGCTGTTGCTATTTTCTTCCTGTAAGGATTTTCTGGATGTGCAACCAACAGATTCGGGCGATTCTTCCACCTCACTAAAAACACCTGAAGATGCGCAGGTTCTGATGAACGGCCTGATGCGTGAAATGACCAGTTCGAATTACTATGGTCGAAATTTTGTCATGTACGGTGATGCCAAAGGAGGTGATTTGACCATTCTTCAGCAGGGCAGAGGTTTAGATCCTCTTTATAACTTCAATCATACCGTTACCACAAACAATTACTCGGGCTTTTGGTCAACTATTTACACTTGTATATTGCAAACAAATAGTTTGATAGAAAATATAGAGGCTTTGGAAAATGCTGGTTCAACGGAAGACTTTAGCGCTTATAAAGGGCAGGCATTAACAGCAAGGGCTTTGATGTATTATGACTTGGTAAGGCTTTACGGAAAGTCGTATAACGACGATAAGACATCTTTTGGCGTTCCGAATGTCACAACGGTGCTGCAGTCAACCGCCCAACCCCTGCGTGCAACAGTAGAAGAAAACTATAACCAGATTGTAAACGATTTAACTGCCGCAGCGGATTTGCTCCCAAAAAGTAAAAGCGACGGTTTTATCAATTATTATGCAAATTTAGCCATACAAGCGCGGGTTTACCTGAGTATGGAGGAGTATGATAAAGCACTAGCCGCTGCAGATGAGATTATCAAAAGCAATGTCTACACCTTGTATTCCAATGAGAATTGGGTTGATTCATGGAAGGCACAATATGGTTCTGAATCTATATTTGAATTAGGCGTATTCCCAAATGAAGCTGATTTAGGTACGGCTTCCTTAGGTTTTTATCTACGGCGGAAAGGACATGGATCTACTGCCGCCGCTGGTTGGTTTATGGCTAGTGATTATTACCTGGATAGGTTAGGGCAGGATCCGGAAGATGTGCGTTGGGGAGTGATGAGTTATGACGAGACATCAAAAACCCGTTTAGGTTCTTGCTATAAGTATAATGGTAGCGTTAATTTGGAAGGCGATAAAGAGGGTTCTTCAACTGCTGTAAATATCAAGGTGATCCGTTTATCGGAAGTATACCTGATTGCAGCAGAGGCAGCCTTAAATACGGATAAGGCCTTGGCAACAGAATATCTCAATGCTATCCGTAAACGTTCACCGAATTTAGCTCCCGCTACTACTGCGAATATTACATTAGATATGATTTTAGATGAAAAAAGTAAAGAACTGTTTGGCGAAGGGCAACGGTTTTTTGATCTGATCCGGCTAAATAAAAGCATTACCTTTAATGATGATTTTGGCGGGATACCAACTACTTATAGAAAAAAGACGATCGACAGAGCTTTTTATAAAACTATTTTACCCATTTCACAGGACGAAATAAATGCCAATCCAGCAATTGGTGCCCAACAAAATCCAGACTATTAATCTGAGTTTGATTATTATTTTCTGCTCAGAACGCTTTGAAGTGGTTATTAATAATTAACAAGTAAGCTATTTCAAAAGAGGTAGCTTACTTGCTTAAGCATTTAATTTAACGATTATTTGGGGTTTACCTAAAAAATAGCGTATACAAAAGATACGCTGTTTTAGCTTAATCTGTCAGATAGTACCCTGTTTTTTGTAGCTTATAGCTTAATGTAATTCTTGAATTCTTCTTCAGGATTTTTGGCTAAATCAATTAAATAGCCGTTTACAATAGCATATACCGGTTTGCCATCTTTTGCTAGGAAAAAATTTGCCTGGCTGCCCAAGGTTGGACTATTTCCATAGATGATTTTATCGCTGCTTAATAAAATTGGTAAATTGTAATGTTTGTTTTCAGCGATTTGTTTTAGCTGTATGCCAAAATATCCCTGTCTTAGCAGTTCCATCACCTTTGCCTCATTCAGCTCCGTTATGCTGTTAAAAGAAGTAGGATAAACCTTTCCTTTCATGAAGGTAAGGCCTTTTGCATTTAACTCCTCATAGCCAAAGCTTTCTTTTAGATCGCCCACATCGTCAATCCGGCCACGAACAAAAAACACGCTATCCGGAGCATTTAGTTCATCTCTTTTTATCGCCAAATCCACTGGATAGCTAACCGAATCGCGTTCCGCTGTAATGTTCTTTATCAGTAAATCACAAAGTTTGGAAGCATTTTCGGGAATTTTTTTATAATCATCCTGATGATACTGCTCATAACTTCCTTGCGCTATCTCAATCAAAGCATTTAATATGATGATAAAATTAAGTTTTCGGATATATTGTTTCTCTGGGTCTCCCTTATATCCGCCAGATTCAATTAAAACGGTGCTGGCTCCCCATTTTTGAAAATTATCGCCAAAACCTCTCGGCTCATGCGTGTCATCATATTTAGCAACGCCATTCGGAACGTATTGCTGCAATAACTTGTTCATCCCTACAATGATTTGCATAGCACGTCCACGTACATCATTAATATCTTTCTCATAGTTATATGCTGGCGCTAAAAAAGACACCGTCGCGGGATTACCGGTTTTGGGTACATTATAGTAAATGTGCTGATCATGTAGATTAAAACCGTAAGCAGGTTTATTTGTTGCTGCGGCTTTTTTTAATAGCTGTGCTTCTGGACTGGCTGCTTCCCGGGCATCCCGATTCAAATCGATATCTAGGGCATTCCTTCGGTTAAATATTTCAGCACCGTCTGGATTGATCATGGGCAGAAAAAATAAACTCGTTTTTTCTTTCAACAAACTTCTAATGGAATCAAACTCGTCATTACTGCCTTCCAGAAAATTAAACAGATCAAACAGGGCCATGGTAGCCGTACTTTCATTACCATGCATCTGCGACCATAACATGATCCGTTTATCACCATTTCCATAATGCAACTGATAAAGCGCGCGTTTCTGTACAGATTGGCCAAGCCTAGTTACACCAAATAAGCCTCCATTTTCTCTCTTGAGAATCAGCGGTTCTATATCACTATGTTTAAAGCGTCGGTGGCTAAGACTCGGCTCTTTAAAAGTTTCAAAAGCTTTGGCTAACATAAGGGTATCTGGAGTATAGGTGTTTTTATTTTCTGACGATTGCTGTTCTTGTTGACAAGATGCCATCGTTATGAGCAAGAGTAAACTAATTTTTAAGCTTTTCATGACCCTGATAGTTGCGAGTTGTTGTTAGCATAGTCGTCTCGCTTTTTGCTTGAAACTTTATGCTAAGAATAAGTTAACTAAATACTTTACTCTCAACAACAAATGTGCCTTTATTGGCGTTCATTTCTATTTGTGCACCTACGGGTAAAATAAACTGGTTACGTATGTGTCCTATCATCGCACCTTGGTAAGCGGGTATTTGTAATGGCTTAATATAATCATCCAGTATTTGGTCCAGATTCTGTGAGCCATAACCCGCACCTGGTTTACAATCACTGCATTGACCAAAAATAAAACCTTTGATTTTTGTTAATGCACCAGTTAATCTTAATTGACAGAACATCCGTTCTATTCGGTAGAGTTCTTCTGAAACTTCCTCCAGAAACAAGATACTGTTTGTGAAATCCGGAAAATAAAATGAGCCAGCAATACCGGTTAATACCGCTAAATTTCCTCCAAGTAGCTTTCCTTTTGCGGTGCCCGAAGTAATGGTCTGAATACGGTTTTGTGTTGCCACCAACTCGTTTCCTTTGTCAACAGGATTCTCGTAAACAGGCGGTTTTCCAGCTATAAAAAGATTTTCAAACTGCTGCCCTAAAGCTGTTGTCCATGAACTTATGCCCACTGCCCCGTGGAAAGTAATCAAGCCGGTTTGGGTGTTAATTGCACTATGTAAAGCGGTAATGTCACTGTAGCCTAAAAAGATTTTTGGATGGCGTTGGATAAGTTGATAATCGATTTTGTCTAATAAACGTGCTGCTCCAGAACCTCCTCGCATACATATAATCGCCTTTACTTCCTCATCTTCAAACATCTGGTGTAAATCGGCTAATCTGGCCGCATCCGTTCCTGCTAAGTGGCCTAGACGGTCATGCACATGCTTTCCCCACTTTACCCGAAATCCCAAGGTCTCAAAGGTTTCTTGGGCTAGCATGAAAGATAGATTATCATCTATAGCACCAGATGGGCAGATTATTCCTATGGTATCTCCTTTTTTTAATAACTTAGGATAGCGCGTGGGGATATTATCACCATGGCCGCTTTGTGCTTTCACTACAGATAGGGGAGATAAGGAAGTAGCACAAACTAACCCAGTACCTAAGGTCCGAAGGAAATTTCTTTTGTCCATTTAATTCGTTATTAGCCGTTCGTTATGAGTTGTCGCTTGTTAGCAATTAGCTAATGATCAAATTGGCTATTCCCGCTCAAACAACAATCGTTTCCCCGGTTCATCATTTAACAATTTGCCGTTTTCAAATGCTAAGTTCCCCGAAACAATCGTATGAGTGATGGATGACTTAAAGGTGTGCCCTTCAAATGGCGACCAACCACATTTCGATAAAATATTAGCTTTATTTACGGTGTACGGTTTATTTAGATCAACAAGCACCACATCGGCTGCATACCCTTCCCGGATATATCCCCGGTTAGCTAACTGAAAGCAAATGGCCGTATTGTGGGCTGTTTTCTGCACGATTTGTTCCAGACTGATTTTTCCATCGTGATAAAGGTCCAGTAAGGCTTGTAAGGCGTGCTGAACCAAGGGGCCGCCCGACGGAGCATCTGCATAAGGGCGGGATTTCTCTGCTAGGGTATGTGGGGCATGGTCTGTAGCGATTACATCGATATGCCCATCCAATACAGCATTGAGAATTGCGGCCCTATCTTCTTTAGTTTTTACGGCCGGATTCCATTTTATATAGTTGCCCTTTGTTTTATAGTCTGCATCGCTAAACCACAGATGGTGAATACATGCTTCTGCTGTAATCTTTTTGTCTTTTAAAGGAATATCATTTTTAAATAAATTGATTTCCTTAGCAGTAGAGATGTGCAAAATATGTAAGCGGGTTCCAAATTTCTCTGCAAGTGCAACTGCATGAGATGAAGATCTATAACATGCTTCAGCAGAGCGGATAAGGGGGTGCATATCAATGGTGAGTTCATTATATTTCGCACTGAAACGCGCGAGATTAGTACGTATAGTTTCCTCATCTTCACAATGCGTAGCAATCAACATCGGTGCCTGATTAAAAACAGCCTCTAAGGTCTTTTCATTATCAACCAACATATTGCCCGTGGAGGAACCCATGAAAATCTTAATGCCACAGACTTTTTTGGGATCAGTTTTAAGAACTTCCTCCAAATTATCGTTGGCTGCCCCCATAAAGAAAGAGTAATTTGCTAAAGAGTTTTTAGCAGCAATTTGATATTTGTCTTCTAGCAATTCCTGGGTAAGTGTGTTTGGTACTGTATTGGGCATTTCCATAAAGCTCGTTGTGCCTCCAGCTACAGCGGCACGGCTTTCGTGCCAAATATCTGCTTTGTGCGTGAGGCCTGGTTCCCGAAAATGCACCTGATCATCAATTAAACCGGGGAAAAGATGAAGGCCCTCTGCCTGGATTACTTTATCTGCGGGGTGGTTAATTTCACTGGAAATCATCTCGATGATTCCATGGTTGATATATACATCGGCTGTATACAATTTTCCCTCATTTACGATGGTAACCGTTTTAATTAAGATAGATGACATTTAGCATTGTATTATATGGTGTTCCAAACTTAGGTAAAATTGAATGGAGATACAATTGCGTACCCTACCTTTTTTGTCAATAGTCCAATCTATTCCCTATCTTTGTAGGCTATGCATAAATCCTTTGAAGATTTTAAATTTAACAGGCAAATATTGAACGCAATAGCTGAAGCGGGTTATACTAAACCAACCCCAATTCAGCAGAAAGCAATAACACCTATTCTAGCGGGTCAGGATGTAATGGGTGTAGCCCAGACGGGCACCGGAAAGACAGCAGCCTACGTCCTGCCCTTGATTATGAAGCTTAAATATGCGCAAGGGACTGACCCGCGTGCCCTAATCGTATCACCAACCCGTGAGCTGGCGATGCAGATTGCCGAAAATATCGAGGTATTTGCGAAATATACAGATTTGCGGACCGTAGTGCTATATGGGGGGCTCGGACCTAAAACACAAATTGAAGCACTTGAAAAAGGTGTAGACATCCTGGTAACAACCCCGGGGCGCTTTCTGGATTTATATTTGGCACAACATATTCAAACAAGGCAGTTAAAGTTCTTGGTATTAGATGAAGCGGATAAGATGATGGATATGGGTTTTATTGGAAAAATACACCGCATACTGGAAGTCGTACCACGTAAAAGACAAAATCTTCTTTTTTCTGCTACAATGAGTGACTTAGTACATAAAATAGCCAGCGACTTTTTAGCGTTTCCAACTGTTGTGGAAATAGACCCACAGGCAACACCAGCCAATACCGTTACTCAAAAATTATATCTGGTTCCTAATATTAAAACAAAGATTAACCTGCTACAGCATTTGTTGAAAGATAATGAAGATTTCCAGCGCTTAATTATCTTTAGTAAAACCAAAACAACTGCTGATAATATTTATCATTTTCTCTGTAGGAAATATGGTGAAGAAACAGTACGGGTTATTCATGCGAATAAAGGTCAAAATACACGTATTAACTCCATCCAGGCTTTTAAGGAGGGAGATGTTAGGATATTGGTGGCTACAGATGTTGCTGCCCGTGGTTTAGATATTACAGATATAAGCCACGTAATTAATTTTGATATCCCTATTGTTATTGAAGATTATGTACATCGTATCGGTAGAACTGGCCGTGCCTATAAAACTGGAATAGCTATAAGCTTCTGTAACCAAGCCGAGCAGTATTATATCAATAAAATTGAAAAATTGATTAGGCAAACGATACCGCTTGAAGAAATTCCAGCCGAGGTAGTGATAGAAAAAACTGCTTTTGATGAAAAGCAAGCTATTGCTAAGGAAATTGATGCACAAAAACGTAAGGAAAACCCTGAGTTTATGGGCGCATTTCACGATAAAAAAGCCTCAAATCTCAAAACAAATAAAGGAAAGAAGGGAACTAAGGGAAATAGCGCTAAATCTGCTAAACGTTACAGATGAAAAGTTTGCGTATAACGCCACTTAATCTTAGCTGTGCACTATTGCTTGCATGGCTATTATGGCAGATACTTTTCAATTTGATCGTATGGAAAAATATATTGTTAGGATTTTTGTTGTTAATTGTAATGATAATTGCCGATCAATTTTTTCGCTTTTTCTTTAGAACTATGAAGCGAATTTGGTTAACAGAGTTGGGTTTTATCTTGTTTGCTATACTAGTAATTTGGGTAATCGGCTAGCGCAAACTAAGTAGGCATTGGATAAATTAAATAATGAAAATTAAATAAATGAGATAAAGGGCTGATTTAACGCCTAATACTAAAAGAATATGAGAACAGCAGAAATTAAATTGTCAATAGAACTAGATGACGCAAATATTCCTCAAAATATAATGTGGGAATCAACAGAAGGAGAGAGCAAGGAAGCATTACCGAGTAAGGCCTTGTTTTTAGCGCTATGGGATCACCATTATAAGAATGCATTGCGTATAGATTTATGGACAAACGATATGCCTCTGGACGAAATGAAGCGTTTTTTTTATGAAACTTTACAGACGATGGGTGATTCCTTTCTTAGAGCTGCAGGAAGTGACCCGGTTGCACAAGCGGTAATTGGTGATCTACGGGATTATTGCGCCCATTTTGCAGAGAAGATGGAAGTAATTCAATCACAAAAATAATAATCTGCTCAAACAGGGCGATACAACGCGTATTGCTGTGTGAAGTACTATTTTATAATATAAAAAATCCTTAATTTGGCTTAATGATAGAAGAGGCGGCTTTGAATATGCAAAGAAAAAAAAAGATAGCAGTTATAGGAGGGGGTAGCTGGGCAACAGCTATCATAAAAATGTTAAGTGATAATGAACAGAAAAAAGATATTTTTTGGTGGATGCGTAATAAAGATACCGTAAACTATATCAGGCAATATCATCATAATCCCAATTATTTAAGCGCGATTGAAATAAAAATTCCTGCAGAACAATTATCAAACAACCTGTCCTATGTAATTGATCAATGTGATTTAATTGTATTGGGTGTTCCTGCCGCCTTTATAAAAGATACTTTAAGAAGCCTTTCGCCAAAACAGTTAAACGAGAAATATGTTATTAGTGCTATAAAGGGTATTGTGCCTGATGAGAATCAGGTTGTGGGGGATTATTTACAAAATGCATTTGAAGTTCCATTAGCCAATATAGCTGTTATTAGCGGTCCATGTCATGCAGAAGAGGTATCGCTAGAGAAATTGTCTTATTTAACTATCGCTTCTGCATCCGAAGAAACAGCTACAATTTTTTCGGATTTGTTGTGCACAAGATATATTAAAACTATACCGTCCGACGATATATATGGCACCGAGTATGGTGCGGTGCTGAAGAATATTTATGCCGTAGCTAGCGGCATATGCCACGGGATAGGTTACGGCGATAATTTTCAGGCAGTATTAATATCGAACGCTATACGTGAAATGGCTCGGTTTCTTGCTAAAGTGCATCCCATTGGAAGGGACATTAACGAGTCAGCTTATTTAGGTGATTTATTAGTTACAGCTTATTCGCAATTTAGTAGAAACAGAACCTTTGGCAATATGGTTGGTAAGGGCTATACTGTAAAATCTGCACAACTGGAAATGAATATGATTGCCGAAGGGTATTATGCCTCAAAATGCATTCACCAAATTAATAAGAGCTATCAGGTGGACATGCCTATTTGTAGGGCCGTATATGGTGTTTTATACGAAAAACATTCGCCTCATATTGAGATGAAACTTCTCTCAGAACAACTAACCTAATTATTGATTAAATTATATATGCTTATGAATACGTTACGACATGTAAATAAGATTAGCTATATTTTACTCTGGATTTTATTTTACTCTTATGGCACCGCTTATGCCCAAGAAGTAGGTGGATATAAGAAAGGTATGGTTGTTTCGGCACACCCTTTGGCGTCGGAAGTTGGCTTGAGCATCCTGAAAAAAGGGGGGAATGCTATTGATGCCGCAATAGCGGTACAGTTTGCGTTAGCAGTTGTATATCCTAATGCCGGAAATATTGGTGGTGGTGGTTTTATGGTTTATCGCTCTGCCGGTAATGAGCTTGCTGCGCTCGATTTTCGGGAAACCGCACCGGGAAAAGCAGATAAAGATATGTATCTTGATACAGAGGGTAACCCTATTGAAAGGTTGAGTTTAGATGGACAGTTGTCGGTAGGCGTGCCCGGCGTGGTTGATGGTATGGTGAAAGCCCATGAAAAATATGCAAAGCTCTCTTGGGCAGACTTGCTTCAACCGGCAATAGATTTAGCTAAAAAAGGTTTTCCTTTAACTGCTATGCAAGCGGAAGAATTGAACCTGAGAAAGGAAACCTTCCAGCGCTTTAATCCCATGGGAACTGCATTAATTAAGAAAAAAGCAGAGTGGAAGAAAGGCGATATACTGATTCAGAAGGATCTTGCCAGAACACTTAGGCTCATAAAAGAAAAGGGAAGGGCTGGATTTTATGAAGGCAGAACCGCTTCTTTGATACTGGAAGAAATGAAACGTGGGAATGGTATCATCAGCTATAAGGATCTAAAAACATATCAAGCAAAATGGCGTAAGCCGGTTGTAGGTCTTTATCGGGGCTATCAAGTAATATCTATGCCGCCTTCTTCTAGCGGGGGAATAGCCCTAGTTTCGCTTTTGAAATCGGTAGAGCCTTATCCCTTGGCCAGTTGGGGCTTTCAGTCGGATTCTACCATTCAAGTAATGGTAGAGGCCGAAAGGAGAGTATATGCAGATCGGACTGAGCACTTGGGCGACGCAGACTTTTACCCAGTGCCGATAAACGGTTTGTTAGATACTGCCTATCAATTGGGCCGGATGAAAGATATGGATTTTACGCATGCAACGCCGAGTAGTGAAATTAAAGCAGGGAATCCTAAAGCTTATGAAAGTGAACAAACTACCCATTTTTCTATTGTTGACATGGAAGGCAATGCAGTGGCTATTACTACTACACTTAATAATTCCTATGGCTCACAAGTAGTTGTACAAGGTGCTGGTTTTTTATTAAACGATGAAATGGATGATTTTTCAATGAAGCCGGGAGTACCGAATTTATATGGACTATTGGGGGGAGAGGCCAATGCCATTGCGCCCGGTAAACGCATGTTGAGTGCCATGAGTCCTACTATCTTAACGAAAGATAACCATCTTTTTATGGTGGTTGGTACGCCTGGAGGGTCTACGATTATCACTTCTGTATTCCAAACGATACTGAACGTTGTTGATTTTAACATGCAGGTACAAGCGGCCGTTAAAGCCAGTCGTTTTCATCATCAATGGATGCCAGACGAAGTTTTTGTTGAGGAGGATGCAATAGCACCAGCGGTAAGAGCGCGTCTTGAAAAGAAGGGATATGTGATTACACCAAGGGGCAGCATTGGTAGGGTAGATGCTATTTTAGTTGCCCCCGATGGATACCTAACTGGAGGAGCCGATCCGAGAGGAGATGATACGGCAGTTGGTTATTAAGTATATGATAGGATGGTTAGCGTTAAAAATAAATATTAGCTACTTAAAAGATAATCAGCGGATGTACATATACTGTTTTGATGATTAATAGTTTTCCATAAAAAAAAGGCTTCTGATTTAGAAGCCTTTTTTTTATGGAAATTAGATTACCATCTTTTTTTCTCGCTCTTTCTTTCGCGGCGCTTGCCTGAGAAGTCGCGGAATCCTCCGCCACTATCTTTATCTCTATCACGTCCACCGCCATTGCTGCTGAATCTCGAAGGACGGCTGCTGCTGCGACCACCACCACTTCTGCTTCCTCCACCATCACGATCGCCGGCTAATTCTACACGAACAGAACGTCCGTTAAACTCTGCCTGGCCAAATCCATTCGTCACTTTGTCAGCTAGATCATTCTGTACTTCAAAGAAAGTAAATACACCTTTCAGGTCTATTTTACCAATAGCTTTACCACTAATTTGTGCGTTATTGCAAATGAAGCCCAACATATCGCCTCTGGTGAAATCATCAACAGAACCCAGATTAATAAAGAAACGGGTATAGTCCGATTTGCCTTCACGTCCAAAACGATCACCTCTCGCTGTCCTATCGCCACGTGTTTCAGTTGCAGAAACATTGAGGTCTGGTGCATTCTCATAGTAATCCAAGAAACGGTTAAACTCTAAGCTAGCAAAATGCTTAATAACATCTTCCTTAGAAAAATCAGCCAATTCATCCATAATACGCGGAAGATATTGATCGATTTGATCGTTATTTACTTCAACACCTTTAACTTTGTGAACCAACGCAAATAATTGTTTTTCACATACGTCGAAACCATTAGGTATTTCAGCCTTCACAAACTGTTTGCCTAGAACGCGTTCTATTTGACGGATTTTCCCTAATTCCTTTGCAGTAATTAAGGCAATAGAAACACCCGTTTTACCGGCACGTGCTGTACGGCCACTACGGTGCGTATAATTTTCAATCTCATCAGGTAATGAAAAGTTAATTACGTGTGTTACATCATTAACATCAATACCTCTTGCGGCTACATCAGTAGCGATTAGCAATTGCAAGCTGCGTTCGCGGTAACGTTTCATTACTTTGTCGCGTTGCTGCTGCGAAAGGTCGCCGTGCAAAGAATCGGCGTTGTAACCGTCTTTTATCAGGGCTTCTGCAATTTCTTGCGTTTCAATTTTGGTACGACAGAAAACGATACCGAAGATTTCAGGATTGTAATCAACAATACGTTTAAAGGCGGCATACTTATCACGTGGTCGTACAATGTAATACTCGTGATTAATATTAACGTTACCAGTGTTTTTCGTTCCTACGGTAAGTTCAAACGGATCGGTCATGTATTTTTTCGCGATACGACGAACTTCGGCGGGCATAGTGGCCGAAAAAAGCCAAGTTTTTTTCTCTTCGGGAGTGGTAGAAAGGATATCATTAATGTCCTCCTGAAAGCCCATGTTGAGCATTTCATCCGCTTCATCCAATACAACGTAACGTACTCCAGAAAAATCAATGGCTTTTCTGCCAATGATATCAAGCATTCGGCCCGGGGTAGCAACAACAATTTGTACACCACGGCGAATTTGACGTAACTGATCACTGATGTTAGCACCACCGTAAACGGCAACTACTTGTACATTAGCAATATTTTTCGAGTACTTTTTAATATCATTAGCTATTTGCAAACACAGCTCACGCGTAGGACAAAGCACTAAAGCTTGAGGTGAGTTTTGCGAGAAGTCTAATAATTCTAATAACGGCAGGCCAAATGCTGCGGTTTTACCGGTTCCTGTTTGGGCTAATCCGACAAAATCGCTGCTGCCCGTAAGGAGAACCGGAATGGCTTGCTCCTGGATGGGAGTAGGGTTCTCAAAACCCAACTCTGTAACGGCATTAACAACATCATGACGGATTCCCAATTGACTAAATGGGTTCATGAAATTCAAAAAACGTTAGACTTTATTGTCTAAAGAAGTTGCAAAGGTAGAATTAATTAATTATAAATGCAAATTTTTAAGTAGTAGATTTTTCTAGTTCACTTAAAAAGTCCTTTCCCCAATGCGTGATATCATAATAATTTACTGTTTCATACAAACGTTGTATGCGTAATTTCTTATCTTCTGGATCCATTGTTAGTGCATGTAATAGACTTTCTTTCAGTTGTTTAGCATCGTATGGATTAGTTAATATCGCGTAGGGAAGCTCAACCGATGCGCCAGCAAATTCAGAAATAACCAATACGCCACTTGGGTTTTTATTCAATCCTTGCACAGCAATATATTCTTTAGCCACTAGGTTTAGTCCATCGCGGAGTGGTGTAATCCAAGCAACATCAGCAATGGCATAATACGTAATGACTTCTTCAAAAGGTATTGCCCTAAAAAAGAATCGAATGGGTGTCCACTCTAAACTGGAGTATTTTCCATTGATTTTACCAACAGCTTGTTCTAATTCCCTCTGAATTTTATCATATATTTTCATACCCTCAGACGGCGGCGTACAGATATTAATCAATTCAATCTGTCCATGATACTCTGGGTGCTCATCAAGAAATTGACCAAATGCTTCAATTTTTTCAAGGGGTCCTTTTACATAATCTAATCGTTCAACCGATAGTATTATTCGTTTTCCTGCGGTACGCTTCTTTAATGCTTCTATGCGTTGCTGCGTCTTCTTTTGTTGATAAATGCGGTTGATGTTTTTTATATTAACGCCAACAGGTTGGGCTCCCAGTCGAATATGCTTCCCACCAACTTCGATTTCTTTGGTCATCTGATCGATTCCCAGGGCGCAGCTATAGGTTAGAAATTGCTTTGCGGCATTAATTTTCTTGGATATTTTAATTGGGGTGTGGCTTTTCAGTACATCAACAAAGTTTTCTACATAGCGCGGGATATGAAAGCTTATAAGATCACATTGAAGTAAACTACCTATAATCTCCCTTCTCCAGGGAATGACATTAAAAATGTCGGCAGGAGGAAAGGCCGTATGATGGAAAAAGCCTATTTTTACATCAGATCGCATTTGCCTTAAAAAAGCGGGAACCATCCAAAGATTATATTCATGTATCCAAACGTATGCGCCGTGGTCTGCTTCTTGCGCAATTCTTTCGGCAAATAGCCTGTTGATTTTTAGATAATGTTCCCAGTGGCTATGATTAAACTTGGCCTTATGAATAAAAGAAAAGATTATCGGCCAAAAGGCCTCTTTTGAAAATACGCGATAGAAAAGATCGATATCTTTTTTGGGTAATGCAATAACCGATGCAATAAGATTTGGATATTTCTTTTCGTCTATAAAGAGATTTCGTGCCTCATTAACGTTGATTTTATCTCTTGCTTCCTCCCCAATCCATACTCCAGACCGTCCATTTTCAAAAAAACCGAGTAAGGAAGGTATAATGCCATTTGGACTTTTCGGTGCCACACGGCGTTCTTTACCATCTACCATTTCTTTTTCAAATGGCAAGCGATGGTATACCATCAACAGCTGAGGTTCTCCATGTTGTTTGTTTTGTTTTTGCTTTTTAAGTGTCCGATGGTAAGGTTTAAATTCAGGAAAGTGGAGCATAGATTCTAAAATTCCTCCGGCTCCTTCTTTCTTTGCTTGGTAAACGGCTGGTAGCTCTTTCGTAGCTTCTGTTAATAAACTCTCAGCTTGTCCTACTACAACACCTTTATATCCCGTTTGATAAAGTGATAGATCATTCATGGTGTCACCTGCAACAAGTACCATCGCTTCAGGGAAGTCAAGCATTTTTACCAATTGCTTTAAGGTCTCGCCTTTATTGGTCTCGCCTGGTAGTATATCTAGATATCGCCCAGCTGATAGCAGTACCTCACAATTATAGGCTGAAGCAATTCTACGAACAGCATCTATATCGGTACTGTCGTTATAATAAAAAGAACAGCGTCGTTGTTGTGGTACTTCTTGCAGCTGCAATCCTTGTATAGCGTGTAATTTTTCCCGAAAGATGAAATTTCCGGGCCATTTTTTTTCAATAGCTGATTGCAAAGGTTCTATTGCTTCCAGCGTATGACCGTTAACGATAGTTGCCCCTACATCACAGATAATATAATCGGGATTTGGAATGATGGGGTCGTTCAGTAAAGGGAGTACAGATTCTAAGCCTCTTCCTGTAACAAATACTAAACGTATATCTTGGTGATGTTGAATGAGGCGATATAAATTTAATCGCTCCACATTCTTGCCACCTAAAAATGTTCCGTCGAGATCTGTTGCAAGTAACATCATATTGTTTGATTTTTGTGTTTATTTTATGTTTAATTTTTAGACAATAAAAAAAATAGACTGCTTCGCCGCCTAAAAATGTTTTTATTAAAAAATATTAAAATCGAAGCAGCTTTTCCTTCCCATTGCACACTATTGATTTATTTGTGAGCTTATATGAGATGGAAATAAAAGACGGGATTGACAAAAAATAATAGCAAGCCCTAAATGAAGTGTACAAAGGTAGCAAAATATAGTGTTATTCAAAAAAATGCCGCCCTTTGGGGTCGGGCGGCAGTCCGTCTGATAGGAATGTGACGGACATCAATCAACCTAATCGTGCTTGAAAATAAAAGCCTTCAACTTATGTGCTTCTACCTCCGTATCCATAAAGCCAGCGGCCATTATGGTATAATATTGTCCTTCTTTTGGTTTAAAAGATATTTTATTAAGTGATGAGCCCGTTTCGTGATTCACGAGGTCTAATGTATATGTTGTATTATCATCTGTTTTTATGTCGCCAAAAGCACTGTTCTGTTTAAATTTCTTGTCGCGTGCAAGCAGTGTGTCAATGGCATCGGCTTTAAGGTCCATAGTGACAGAATCAGGGCAAAGATTTATAAAACGGACTTTTGCAAACCCATCTTTAGGCACGTCGTTCGCATAAAAATCTTTTACACCCAGTAACTCTAACGAATCTAATCTATCAACCGCAAAAATGGAATAACACGCACCACCCTCTAGGTTCCAGTTCTTAACATCTAATTTTTTGTTATCCATAGCATCGTTTACCTGAAACTGATTGCCACCTGGATACACTAATTGGTAAATAGTTCGGTCGCCAAACTTGAATGATTGTGTATTTGCTCTATAGCCATTTACTCCAATAATTAATTCATCTGCATCTGGCGAGGCATGTACAAAGGAAACCAATGCCGCAGGAACCTCTCCATTTTCTCCTTCATCATTTTTGAGACAAGAACTTAAAAATAAAACGTTAAGACTTACAAAAAGATAAACGTGATAGTTTTTTAATAAACGATATATATACATGAAATTTGATAAAACGTACATCATTAGCTTCTTTACTGGTGATTTAACGTTTGTAAAATAACAAATGCTACATGTGCGTTTAGAAATTTTATAGAGCGCATTGATTTTACGTCCAAAAAAATCCATAAGTTTGTACCAAAGAATAGTCGTAATTAATGTCTTTACAGGGAAATCAATTCAGATCTAACACAGTAAAAGGAGATGGAAAAGCACGTAGCACTAATGCTTCCAGCTCTTCGCGCAGCGAACAGTCTGCTAAACGAAGAAAACCTTCAAAGAAATTTAATTTTGAGAACAGTAAAGCGATCAAGATTGCTGGACTGTTTTTTTTGGTGTTATCCCTCTATTTTTTAATTGCATTTACTTCTTACTTGTTTACTTGGCAAAATGATCAAAGCTATGTTTCTGATGCAAATGGTGGATGGAGCACATTATTCAAAACTCGTGAGGAATTAGTAACTTTAGGTTTTAAGGAAGTTATTGTAGAAAACTGGTTAGGTAAACTAGGTGCCCTCCTCGCTAATCAGTTTATTTTCGAATGGTTTGGTGTCGCTTCGTTTCTGTTTATAGCTATCTTTTTTATAGTAGGTTATCGGTTATTATTTAAAGTAAACCTATTCCCGCTCGACAAGCTTTTTGGGTATGGCTTTTTCCTGCTATTGTTTATTTCTATCACTATCGGATACTTTCATGGTTTTATAACAGATTATCCCCATTTCCTTGAGGGTGAGTTTGGCTTTTGGTCTAACAGGATACTTGAAACACAGATTGGATCTGCCGGAGTAGGTGGATTGTTGCTTTTTGTTGGACTAACGGCATTGGTAATCGCTTTTAATATTGATTTTAAACTCCCTGAAAGAAAGAAGAAAACGCCGCTGTATGAAGATGAGGACTTTATTGATGAGGATGAAATAGAAGGAGAAGAAGATTTTATAAGAGAAAATGATATAAACCCAGCCATTCATCGAAACCAGTTAAAAGACGAAGCCGATTTACCGAAGAGTGAAAATGAGAGCGGTCGCCTATCGCAGAATTTAGAGGTGAAACCGAAAAAAGAAGCCGTAGAGATCCAGCCGACGCGAGGCCCTGCTTTTGAGCTTCAGCCCGTAGTTAACCAAGAAGAACTAATAAACGAGCATACCATTAACGAACTTAAGGAAGACACTGCGCCAAATCTTACAGTCGAAAAGGTAAAAGAAGAAAAGACGTTAACTAAAGCAGACACTTTGGTAGAGCAATTTGGGCAATATGATCCTAAATTAGATTTATCAGGTTATCAATATCCACATCTCGAGTTATTAAAAGACTATGGCTCTGGTAGAATTGTAGTCAATAATGAGGAGCTTGAAGCGAATAAAGATAAAATTGTAGATACACTGAGCAATTATAACATAGAAATCGATAAAATAAAAGCTACCATTGGCCCAACAGTTACCCTCTATGAAATTATACCAAAGCCTGGTGTTAGGATTTCTAAGATTAAGAACTTGGAAGACGATATAGCACTAAGTTTAGCTGCTTTGGGCATACGTATTATTGCACCGATGCCCGGAAAAGGAACTATAGGTATTGAAGTACCTAATACCAAACCAGAAATGGTAGCGATGCGGGGAGTAATCGGTACAGAAAAATTTCAACATACTGATATGGATTTACCTATTGCACTTGGTAAAACCATATCAAATGAGGTATACATTGCTGATTTGGCTAAGATGCCTCACTTATTAGTAGCAGGTGCAACAGGGCAAGGAAAGTCTGTTGGTATTAACGCGATTATTACTTCCTTACTTTACAAGAAACACCCGGCAGAATTGAAATTTGTAATGGTAGACCCGAAAAAAGTGGAGCTATCACTGTTCAAAACTATCGAGCGTCATTTTTTGGCAAAACTTCCCGGAGAAGAAGACGCAATTATTACCGATACTAAAAAGGTAATTAACACTTTGAACTCCTTGTGTATAGAGATGGATCAGCGCTATGATCTGTTAAAAAATGCGCAGGTACGTAACTTAAAGGAATACAATAATAAATTTGTTAATAGAAGGTTAAATCCTGAGGACGGGCACCGCTTTATGCCTTTTATTGTGCTTATTGTTGACGAGTTTGCTGATTTGATGATGACTGCCGGAAAAGAAGTAGAAACGCCTATTGCGCGTTTAGCCCAATTGGCCCGTGCTGTAGGGATACATTTAGTAATTGCTACACAACGCCCTTCTGTCAATATTATTACCGGTACTATTAAAGCCAATTTCCCAGCCCGTTTAGCCTTCCGTGTACTTTCTAAAGTCGATTCACGTACGATTTTGGATACGGGTGGGGCCGACCAGTTGATTGGCCGCGGCGATATGTTATTAGCAACCGGAAGTGATTTGATTCGTATTCAATGCGCTTTTGTTGATACACCGGAAGTCGAAGAAATATCAGAATTTATAGGTAATCAACGTGGCTACCCTTCTGCCTTTTTGTTGCCCGAATATGTTGATGAGAACGGAGAAGGCAGCGGTTTAGGCGATATAGATTTGGTTAACGATAGAGACGCGTTGTTTGAAGATGCGGCACGTTTAATTGTATTGCACCAGCAAGGCTCAACTTCTTTGATTCAACGCAAGCTTAAGTTAGGATATAATCGCGCGGGGCGTATTATAGATCAGTTAGAAGCGGCTGGAATAGTTGGGCCTTTTGAGGGTAGTAAGGCTAGAGAGGTGCTATATCCTGATGAATATTCATTGGAACAGTTTTTGGAGACATTGGGTAAAAAGGATTAATTTATTTCGTGGCGCCATCAATGAGAGACTAAAGTAACGCTTAGATCGGTTGAGTTGAAGCCTTGATATATAGCATTGAAATGAAGAAACTATCGTTATTAATAATAGCATTATTTTGCACCTCGCTGGTTTTCGGACAGAACGATCCTGCCGCACAGAAACTGCTAAGCGGATTAAGCAAAAAATATCATTCTTATCATACTGTACAGGTTAATTTCATCTTAAAAGCTATAAACCAGCAGCAGCAAACTACGATTAACGAAAAAGGGGATTTAATTGTTGAACCGAAATCAAATAAATATCGTATAACCATGAAAGATCAAGTTATGATTTCGGATGGTAAACAGCAATGGCATATTTTAAAAGAAGAAGAGGAAGTACAGCTAACTGAGGTAGAAGCAGAGCAGGAGACCTCAATAAGTCCAGCAAATATGTTAACTTTTTATAACAAAGGGTTTAAATATGTATCTGCCAAGGATGAAGGTGCAGCAGGAAAGCAGCTCAGCGTAGTTGACCTCACTCCAGAAGATAATACGAAATCGTTTTTTAAAGTAAGGTTAAGAATAGACAAAAGTGCTAACCAGATTTATGATGTTACGATTTTTGATAAAAGTGGAACTAAATACAGTTATGCAATTCAAACGGTTTTACCTAACGTTAAAATTACTGCAAAAACGTTTATATTTGACAAAGGAGACTATCCCAATATGGAAGTCGTAGATTTGCGATAGCAATATTATCGAATGCTTACGATAAGATAATTAAAGATAACAAATTTTAAATCGTGTTACCATTTACACAACATAGTTTAGATAAATTGGAAGCGCTCTTTAAAGGAATGGGGTATAGGGTGCGTTATGAAAAAGGGAGTTTTAAAACAGGTTCTTGTCTTTTACAGAGCAGCAGGGTAGTTGTTGTTAATCGTTTTTCTAATATAGAAGTTAAAATCAATTCACTGTTAGCGCTTTTACAAGAACTGGAACCTGATATAAGTAAACTAGATGATAAGCAAAAACAATTATTGTTCAATATCAAACAAACGAAATTAACGCTTTGACAATTAAATTTTTAGGTACTGGAACCTCGCAAGGGGTTCCTGTAATCGCTTGCGATTGCAGTGTTTGTACATCTACCGATACGCGCGACAAACGGCTCCGTTCTTCGGTTATGATTACAGCACAGGGTAAAAATATAGTTGTAGATACCGGCCCTGATTTTCGCTATCAGATGCTGAGAGAAAAGGTGAAACACCTAGATGCCATTTTATACACACATGCTCATAAAGACCATATTGCTGGATTGGATGATGTGCGAGCATTTAATTACTTCCAAGGTGTAGCAATCGATGTATATGCAGATCATTTAGTACAAGAAGCCCTTAAACGTGAATTTTATTATATTTTTGCCGAACACAAATATCCCGGAATTCCGCGTATCAATCTGCACGAGGTAAGCAACCAGCCCATTTGTATTGGAGATATAACAGCAGAACCCATAGATATTATGCACCATAAACTTCCTATAAAGGGCTATCGCTTTGGCGATTTTACTTATCTCACCGACGTTAAAACGGTGCCTCAAGCTTCTATGGAAAAAATTAAAGGAACAAAAGTGCTGGTGGTCAATGCATTGCAACACGAGGCGCATATCTCGCATTTTACGCTAAAGGAGGCCGTTGCGTTTGCAAAAGAAGTGGGGGCAGAGGAAACGTATTTTACGCATATCAGTCACCGCTTAGGCCTGCATGAAGAAATCGCTAAAATACTTCCGCCCGGTATGTTTCTAGCGTATGATGGATTAACATTCTCACTCTGATCTTATTATTGTTTTCATTACACCTAAACCTGCATGGGCTGCCAGAGCGCAAGCAAGCTCGTTAATGCCCTAAGAGTATACAATACATTGATAATTTATACAGGTGAAAATTTGCTATTGTCGTTAAAAGTCTATTACTTTGGTATACTTTGAATAAAAAATTAAAAGGAGAAAATATAATGAGTTTACAATTAGGAGATGTTGCGCCAAACTTTGACGCTGTCACAACTGAAGGCAATATTAATTTTTATGATTATGTAGGGGATAGCTGGGTAGTGCTTTATTCGCATCCATCTGATTATACCCCAGTTTGTACTACAGAATTAGGTAAAACGGCCGCTTTAAAACAAGAGTTTGATAAGCGTAATGTAAAGGTCTTGGCATTGAGCGTAGATAGCGTGGAAGACCATCATGGCTGGGTGAAAGACATTAATGAAACGCAAAATGTAGAAGTTAATTTCCCGATTATTGCTGATAAAGACAGGAAAGTGGCACAAGCTTATGGTATGATTCATCCAAATGCTTCAGCTACAGCTACCGTACGCTCCGTATATATTATTGACCCAAATAAAAAAGTTCGGTTAACGATTACTTATCCAGCGTCTACAGGAAGGAATTTTCAGGAAATATTAAGAGTTATAGACTCATTGCAGTTAACAGAAAATTATAGCGTAGCTACTCCAGCAGATTGGAAAGATGGAGAAGATGTAATTGTTGTACCCGCAATTAAAACAGAAGATATCCCGGCTAAATTTCCAAAAGGTTATAAAGAAATTAAGCCCTATTTGCGTACTACACCTCAGCCAAATAAGTAAGCGAGCCGGGTTGTTCGCATATTTTAAATGGATAATAAGTTTTGCGTGTTTGGCCAGTGAGCGATTAACAAACAAAGCCGTAGAAATAAGTAAATAATAGTTATAACAAATTAATTTGTTGGAACCTCATAACTAAGAGCTATTTAATTTTTTTATCGAATCATTGAAAAATTAAAAATTTTATAGTAGGTTTGGTAGAGTTTAAATAAATACTGTTCAGGTATAAGTCATTAAAGATGGCAATGTGGACTGTTTTTTAAGCGGGATTACTGAGAATTAACCTGTGTTTCCTAAATTATGTGATACGTCAGTATTTCGATATAGGTTCCACAATATTCGTACAACACAAATATTTTTTAATTGATGAAAACTGGAAAAGTAAAATGGTTCAATGCGCAAAAGGGATTTGGATTTATTATTCAAGAAGATGGAACCGAAATTTTTGTTCACTTTAAAGATGTCAATGGTGGAATTGATGCTATCAAAGACAATGATTCTGTAGAATTTGAAGTAGCCGAAGGAAGAAAGGGCCAACAGGCAGTAAACGTTAAAAAGATTTAAATTACATCAACGCGTAAATTAAACGCCTTGTTAATTAAAATAGAATAGCCCGATTTGTTTTTGGGCTATTTTGTTTGGTAAATTTCTGGATTCACAAGATGTGGTAAATGTTCACCCTTTAAGGCTGCAATTACATTCTTTGCAGCAAGCGTTGCCATTCCGTCCCTTGCTTCTTTTGTGGCCGAACCAATATGGGGGAAAACAGCTACAGTCGGCATCGTTAGCAATGGGTTATCACTATGCATAGGTTCGGGGTTCGTTACATCCAAACCAGCTCCCCATATCTGACCTTGCTGAATAGCATTTATCAGATCTTCTTCATTATGTACGCCTCCTCTAGATGCATTAATAAAGATAGCCGATGGCTTCATCTGAGCAAAAACAGATTTGTTGAATTTATTCTTGGTATCGGCCGTAAGTGTAGAGAATGCCGCCAATACATCGCTTTGTTGTACCAGCTCTTCGAAAGATACTTTTTTGGCTCCTAGTTCTTTCTCCGCCTGTTGATTTGTCGAACGGTTGTGGTAGATAATAGGCATGTGGAATGCCGCATTTGCTTTCTTGGCTAATTCATAACCAATGTTCCCTAAGCCAAATATTCCCAATGTCTTGCCTGTTAGCGAAAAACCAAGGTCATCTGTGGGCTGACTGAATCCCCACTGCCCTTGAATAATTTTTTTATGTAGAAAGAGTGCTTTTCTAGATACGGTTAACATCAATAAAAAAGCAGTATCAGCAGTAGCTTCACTTAAAACATCGGGAGTGTTTCCTACAGGTATTTTTAAGCGGGTAGCTTCTCGTACATCCACACGATCATAGCCAACAGAATGGAGCGATACAACCTTTAAATGCTTACATTCCTGTAAAAACTCTTTATCTAAGGGGCCCCAGCCAGCGCTTAATAGGGCATCGTGAGCTTGACACTTTGCAATGAGCTCTGCTTTACTCAACTCACGGTTTTCCGTATGTTGCTCATAAGAAATTCCAGCCTCTTGAAGTAGATCTAAGCCAATCTGTGGAATAACTCTATCAATAAATACTGTCATGCAGGGTAAATTAAAAATTAAAAAGTAAAAAAATCAAGGCATCAGCATCGAGTATTGAGACTTTTCTAAGTAGCGGTAGCACAAGCATCCATTATCACATTGGCTAATTCACTACTCAACTACTATCACTACTCCACTACTATCACTACTCCACTACTATCACTACTCCACTACTATCACTACTCCACTATCCCACCTAGTGTGCAAACCCAAAAAACATACTAAAGCATATAATACCGATTACCAATAAGGTAATACCTACATAAAGATAATCCTTTTCCACAAAAAAAGCGATTAGGGAGAAAACAAGCCTCAAAATTGGTGTGAGGAAGAGCAGCATAATACCCAATAAAATAATTGACTGACCCTTTCCGTTAAACACACCTATTATTGTTTGCTTTACTAAGGCGAAGATATCGGTGTCTTGCTCAATAAAAGTACCATAGTGGATGGCATCCTGCTCATGTCTGAATAGGTATACAATTCCGCCTATTGCAGCCACACTTAACGAAATCCATACGCCATAACGCAACAGGTTACCGATAATCAATTGTATGTCACGATCCTGAAGAGGCTTGTTTTTCATGAATGATCCCCGTTTTACTTTCTTTATTATTAAATTTTACCCAAACTGCCATTATAGATCATATTTATAGCTAAAATAATGATGATGATAGCAAAAAACATGCGTAACTTTTTAGGATTTGCTTTTATGAGTATTCTGGCGCCGCTCATAGCACCCAGTAATACACCAATAACGGCCGGCATACATATGGCAGGTTGTATATAGCCTTTTTGAAGATAAATTACTGCACTGGCGGTAGCGGTAACGCCCATCATGAAATTACTGGTAGTAGTAGATACCTTGAAAGGTATTTTCATAATATTATCCATAGCAATTACTTTGAAAGCTCCAGAACCGATGCCAAGCAATCCCGATAACATACCTGCAAGCCCCATCATACTAAAGCCCCCAATAACATTTTTAGTACCGTAAGCTATTGGACGGCCATTAACATCAGGATAGCTGGAAGGAAGTTTTAGCGTAAGAGCTAAATCGCTGGAAGTTTTAACATGATGTTCTTCTTTCTTGCGCAGTGAATTGATCGAAGAGAATATAAGTGTACAGCCAAAAAGTATAGCGATAAAGCTTGTTGGCGCTACAGCAGATAACAGCGCGCCCACTATAGCCCCAGCTGTAGTGGCAATCTCTAAGAACATGCCCAAACGCATATTGGTAATACCTTCTTTTACATAAGCGGCTGCAGAACCCGAGGAGGTAGCAATAACTGCAACCAATGCAGTACCTATAGCATAATGTATATCTACTTTTAAAACTACTGTTAATAAAGGGATAATAACAACGCCCCCTCCAAGTCCGGAAAGCGAACCTATAAAACCCGCACAATACGCTCCCAAAAACATGATAAGCGTAAAAGTCAATACTGTCATTAATTTATGGAATTTGTGCCAAACTTAGCCAAATTGCATTGATAATGCAATTTTAGTTAGGACTTAATACACCATATTTTGTATATAATAGCCGGTGCTAATACTTAGTGCTAATATATTTTCGTTTATTAATTATATTGTTTATAATGCAACATCATGAAGCTACTACATACGGCCGACTGGCACTTAGGAAAAAGGCTGGATAAATATAACCGATTAGAAGAGCAAAAAGCTGTTCTGGAGGAAATCATCATATTGGCGGATAGCCAAGATGTAGATGTCGTTTTGATTGCCGGAGATTTATTCGACGCATTCAACCCGTCTACCGAGGCCATAGAATTATTGTACAAAACCTTAAAGAGATTGGCAAAGGGTGGCGAACGTGTAGTCATTGCCATTGCTGGCAATCACGACTCACCAGACCGGATTGATTCGCCCGATGCCCTCGCACGGGACTGTGGGATTATATTTGCCGGCTATCCACATATTGAGGTGGCCGTTGGCGAACTATCGGGAGGAGTATTGGTTACTAGAAGCGAACCCGGTTTCATTGAACTTCAACTGCCAAAATATGCCTATCCATTAAGGGTATTGTTAACACCTTATGCGAATGAATACCGCATGAAAACATTTCTAGGAATAGGGCAAGAAGAAGATGAATTACGCAAAGTACTGCAAACACATTGGCAACAACTTACCGATAAATATTGTGATACCAATGGTGTAAATATCTTAATGGCACATCTTTTTGTGATGAAAAAAGGAGAAGTTCCTCCAGAAGAACCGATAGATGAGAAACCAATACTACATCTCGGCGGTGCGCAGGCAATCTATACGGAAAATATACCATCGTGCTTGCAATACGTAGCACTCGGACACTTGCACCGCTATCAAGAAATAGATAAGTTAAGAGCTTCTATCGTTTACAGTAGTAGTTTGTTAAGTTATAGTTTTTCGGAGGCTGGACAGCAAAAATATGTAGTCTTAGCAGACATAGAACCAGGTAGTCCGGCTCGTTTTGAACGGATTTCGCTTTCCAATGGGCGCCCACTACATAGAAAGCGTTTTGAGGAAGTAATCGATGCATTAGCATGGCTAAAGGCAAATCCAGACACATGGGTAGAATTAACCCTGGTAAGCGATAATTATCTGACTACAGCAGATCGTCGAGCATTACACCAAGTACATGATGGAATCGTTACGATTGTGCCTGAAATTAAGAATCAGCTAGAAGAGCAGCATAATAGCAAGGCAATAGACTTAGGCCAAAGCGTTGACGATTTGTTTGTGCAGTATTTTGTACACCGTAATGGGCAACATCCAAATGAAGAATTAATAGCATTATTTAAAGAAATAAGAGCAGAACACATAAACGAATGATTCCCATTTCATTAACTATAAAAGGATTATTTTCATATCAGGAAGAACAAACGATCCATTTCGATCGACTGTTGGAAGGGCAATTATTTGGGATTTTTGGAGCTGTAGGCTCAGGGAAGTCTTCTATCTTGGAAGCGATAGCATTTGCATTGTACGGTGAAACCGAGCGACTTAATATGAGAGACGATCGGAATTATAACATGATGAATCTCAAATCAGACGAGCTGTTGATTGATTTTATTTTTGCAAATTTCGATGAGCGGCGTTATCGTTTTATCGTAAGAGGAAAGAGGCACGGTAAAAAATTTGAAAAAGTTAATACGTTCGAGCGTGCTGGCTATCTATATAGTGAAGATAGTTGGCAACCGCTGGCAGAAGCAACGGCGGAACCTATTTTGGGCTTAAGCTATGAGAATTTCAGACGTACAATCATAATCCCGCAAGGAAAATTTCAAGAATTTCTGCAACTGACAGATAAGGCACGTACTGATATGCTCAAAGATATTTTTCAGTTGGATAAGTTCGAATTTTTTTACCAGACTGTTTCACTTGAAAAGAAGAATAACGAAATCTTACAAGGGCTAAATGGGCAATTGCAGACTTATGTTGAGATCACACAGGAAGCCATTGACTTGTCGAAAGATGGTCTACGCATAAAGAGCGACCAGCTAGAGGCTTTAAGTAGCGAATTGGCAAAAAAGGAGCAACTTCTGAAAGAGCTTGAACGAAAGAAACACTTGTTTGAGGAGCTACAAACGACAGAAAATACCTATAAGAAATTAGAAGCTAAAGCAGGGGAATACTATACTATTCGAGATCAGCTTGGCAATTACGAGTATTGTGAGCGTTATTTTAAAGCTGATTTGCAACGTTTGGAAGAGCTGAAAGATGGGATTCAGAAAAGGAATGAGAGTCTGGCCGAATATCAGCATAAATTAAAAACCTGTGAAACTTTGCTGATGGAGCAGCAGCAAGAATTTGCAAACATCAGCTTAAAGTACCAATCGCTAGAACAACTTAACCAGCGTAAATTAGATTATCAAACTGGATTGCAGCTAATAAAACTAAAAGACGACATAAGGCTCCTAACCGATAGAATCACGAAGGGTAGAGATATCCTTAGTAAAGTGCAGAAAGAAAAAATACAGCTGGAAAAAATTGAAGCTGAGCTTAATGAAAAACTAAAGAAGAAAAAAGACAGTAAACCAAATGTTGCTAAGTTATCTGAGATAAAGAGCTGGTTCATGCATCTGAAGCTTCTTCAACAGCGTGCAGATGAGAGCCATTCTTTATTCAATGCTACAGAGCAGTCATTGCAGAAACTCGATTACGCTCGCGAGCAAGCCCTTGCCCAGGAAGGGCTTGCTCAAGATGCAAATTATAAAGAAGTATTCGAAAATCGGAATGCTCTACTTGAAAAGCAATTGGAGGAAGCAGAGCATACAATTGGGCACATGAAATTACAGGCAAAGCTAGGTGATTTGGTAAATACGTTACATAATGGACAAGCTTGTCCGCTTTGTGGTGCTGTCGAGCATCCGCAGGTTATGATTTTGGAAGACGTAGAAAAGCAATTGGAAGCGTTGAAAGGAAACAATGATGAGCTGAAAATTCAGCGTAAAGCACTACAGGATTTACTACGCCGTTTAGAGTTGATGGAAGTAGAAAGATTGGGCTTTTATAAAAATAGGGTGGCCGCTGAAGAAAAGAAATTGGCTGACGAAAAAGCTGTACAGGAACATTTTGCCGCATTTCATTGGAATGAATATAGTAGTGATAATGTTAGTGCTGTTGATGAACAACTTGCGGTATATGAATTGTTGGAAAACGAAATTACGGTGTTAGAGGCGGAGGTAGTAGCGAATAGCACGCGATTGAAAAAAGTAACAACCGATAGAGACCAGTATGAAGGTGCAATACGCAAAATTATAGAAGAAGAGCGTACTAAAACAGGTTCTCTTAATCTATTGGTAGAGCAATTGAAGATAATACCTATAGCCGAAATTGAGAATGGAAATGTCAATGGACTTAAAGAAAGCATATTAAGTATTGAAAATGAATGTGAGGAAATAGCCAAAAGATACACTATTTTACAACAGGCATTACAAGAACAACAGCAGCTTAAGTTAACCTTGGATACTCGTTTTCGAGCAGTAACAGAAAGTTTGGTAGCAGAACATGAACGTGTAGTTTTCATACAAGATAAGATCCATAACACACTTCGTAAATCTAAATTCTCCGTATTGGAAGAAGTTACGGATTTATTGAACCTAAATATAGCGGTGAATGAAGTGCGGGAAAATATGGAAACTTTCTTCCGCCAATTGTTGAATGCTAAAGAACAATATATAAAACTGCAACACCAAACCGAAGGAGAGAAATTTAAAGAAGAAGAGTTTACTGGTAAACTCGATGAATTTCGTGCATTTAAAGAAGTGGTACAACAGGAGCACGAAGATTATATAGCCGCGAAGAATAACTACGAGCGCTTATTAAGGCAGTTCGAAAAGAAGCAGCAATTGGAACTTGAACTGTTAAAAATACAACGCCGTGGAGATAGTATCAATACGCTAAAGAATTTATTTAAAGGAAGCGGTTTTGTGAGCTATATTTCTTCAGTTTATTTACAACAGCTTTGTGAAGCGGCTAATAAGCGCTTTTATAAGTTAACCCGACAGCAATTAAAATTGGAGGTAACAGACCGGAATGAATTTCAAGTAAGAGATTATTTAAATGATGGTAAAACGCGCTTAGCTAAAACCTTATCTGGTGGACAGACATTTCAAGCTTCTTTGTCTTTGGCACTTGCGTTGGCCGAATCTATACAGCAACAAAACAAAGCCAAGCAAAACTTTTTCTTTTTAGACGAAGGCTTTGGTTCTCTAGATAAAGAGTCTCTCGCAGTAGCCTTTGATACCTTAAAAACATTGCGAAACGAACATCGGATAGTAGGCATAATCTCACATGTAGAGGAATTGCAGCAGGAGATTGATGTTTACCTGAATATAAAAAATGATCCGTTGATAGGGAGTCGGGTAAAAGGGAATTGGGAGCAGAATTGAAAATTCTCGGTTGAAACATCTCTTTCAGTTATTTGTTTATCATAAACATCAAAGTATGAAAACATTATGGCAAAGTATTCAAAAAAAGCGGGCGATAAGGTAGAAAAAACCATGCACGAAATGAAAGAGGGAAAGCTTAAAAGTGGAACTAGTGGCAAGAAAGTTACTTCAAAAAAACAAGCAGTAGCTATTGGTTTATCAGAAGCAAGAAAAGAAGGGGCAAAGGTACCCAAAAAGAAAAGTTAACCCATAACAATAGCTAATGGACACATACAGCCATTAGCTATTGTTCAAAGCTTCGATTTGCTGCAAAGCATTTTTGGGGTTAATTCCTTTTCCTAATATACCTTTCAATAAATCAGCTTTCTCTTTTACGCGATCCGGAATTTTCTTCAGTTTGTTTGCCAGTAAGAGATTATCATCTACTTATTCTTTCCTAAGCTTTAATGTTCTATTCCGCGCTTCGAGTAGGCATTTCTTTAAAAGCAGTTCCAAGTTAGCCGTATTATGCATTTCATCTGGATGGATGGTAGCTGTTGTCTCAAAATATTCATTAGCGATGTGTCCGTTAATGTGAAGCTCAAGGTACCCATCAGATAATCTCTTTTTATCATATTGCACATTGGTGACAGCCAACTGTTTTTGATCACTTTCCATAGTATTTTCAATTCATTGGTATACTTCTTAATGATTATTGCTAACAAAGTATTGGTCACTATATAACCTTACCTATGTTCAAATGTTTTGACTATATTATTATAGCTTCAAATAAAAAAACCGCTGACATCTCACGACGGCAGCGGTACAAACACACATGAAATGTTGTTTTATTTGCCAACTCGGCTTTTTTCAGAACTATCTAAATCGCGTTGAGAGACTTTCAACTTTTGGTTACCGAAGTTATAAGTTAACGTGAGTCGTGCAACACGACTTTCCCATGTATTATGTACATGCACATTCAGGTTAGCATAATCTGTTTTTACCTTATTTGAACGCGTATTGAAGATATCGGATACCGCTAATTTTAGCTGTAATTTCTTGTCCATAAAAGATTTATTTAGCCCCATATCTAACGACCAATTTGAACCAATCTGGTAAATACTCCAACGTAAAGGCGATTGGTATTGGAACGTAGTCTCGAAACGGAAGCTTTGTGTAATATTAAAGGTATGACTACTATTTGCCTGTAGCGCAAATTGACCAAAGTCAATCGGGTCTGTAGGTAGATCTGCTTTATACCCTAAGTGCATGGCATTTATATTCGTGTTGCTAGTCCAGATATTTCCAGCAGAAAAAGGCAAATTAACATTGACAAAATATACATTTTCACTTGCAATATTCTCATTGGTAATATAGGCAACGTTGGTTTCGTCATTCTGATACATCATTTCGCCTACCATATCCTTGGTTTTTTGGAAACCTGCGGTTAGGGTATATTTTTTTAAGAGGGTATAATTCAGCTCATATGAATTTGTATACGAAGGATTTAGAAATGGATTCCCCTGTTGATAGCTATAAGGATCAACATAATATAAGAAAGGGTTTAAATTACCGTAGTTAGGCCTGTTAATCCGTCGGCTATACGAAAGTCCCACACTGTTTCCTTCTGATAACTGCTGGTTTACACTTATATTAGGGAAGAAGCTAAAGTAGTCGCGCTTGTTTTGCTCATTTAACGTCACCGAATTACCATCAGAATAGGTGTGTTCCATCCGTAAACCGGCTTTGATCTCCGTCTTGTTAAGGGTTTGATTATAAATGGCATAAGCAGCAGTAACCCGTTCGGTATAAATAAAATGATTGGAGCGTTGGTTGTTATCTTGCCAACTGCCATTAACCTGATCAAAAAATCCCATATTATTATCACTTTTTACCGCGCTATATTTAGCACCTAGTTCAAGTTTGCTTTTTGTACTTAAAGGATGGGTATAATCTAGCTTAGCAGTTTGAATGTTAATCTCCGATGGCATATCATTAAAAATGTATTGCGGATCGCGTAGATAACTGCCGTCGGCTTTATAGAAATAATTGTTATAATAGCTCTTGGTATTATCGTTAAATTTAGAAATATCTGCTTCCACCACTAATTTTCTTCCGTTAGTGTCGATGTTGAAGGTGTTATTTACATTAAAGGATAGGTTGTTGTATTTGTTCCGGCCATTATTTAGCGTGGTTAGCGTAGAATCTAAAGGACGATTTAAATCAGAAATTTTGTTATTGCTGGTAGAATGATTATTCCCTTTCAGAAAAAAGCCGGAGAATAAAGCGCTTAACGTATTTCGGGTAGAGGTCTGGTAATCGATTCCTGCCCGCACATTACTGCTGCTGTTTTTGTTTCTAAAATTTGCCAGTTGGTCAAAAACTTTGATAGCTTCACCTTGACCGATTGTTCTATACAATTCCAGGTTATTGTTATAAGCATTATTTACATAACTGTAATTTCCAAACAAATTGATTTTTCCAACTTTATGGTTTAGTTGTAATGAACCGTTGGACTTATGTGTTTTACCATAACCACCACTTAACGTTAGGGTACCATTGGTACCTTCCATTTCATTCTTTTTGAGCTTAATATTAATGATGCCAGCTGTTCCTGCGGCATCGTATTTAGCTGAGGGGTTAGTATTAAGTTCGATAGATTGTACATTGGTTCCGTCCATAGACTTAAGCATATTTGCCAGTTGTTCAGCAGAAAGATAGGTTTGTTTGCCATCAATCATAACCGTTACCCCTTGGCGGCCCATCAAACTGATATTACCATCTTTATCTACGGCTACGCCTGGTGATCGTTGAAGTATATCCATAGCGCTATTTCCCGCGGCCAAAGCAGTATTGGCTACATTCACTACCAATGCACCGTCTTTACGTTCTACAGTTGGCGTGTTGGCTGTTACGGTTACTTCATTTAAGGCATTAATTTCTCGAAGTAAGGCGATACTTGGTAGTTGAATGTTTCCTGATGATGAGTTGACGTTCACGGATTGGTAACTTTTACGATAACCAATCATGGAAGCAGCTATGAGGTATTTTCCTTCGTTAACCGATGGAATGGTATAGTTTCCTCGTTCGTTGCTGAAAACAGAACGAACAAATGATGAGTCAGAAGCTTTTAATAAGACAACGGTCGCTAAATCAACGGGAGCTTTGCTTTCGTCTTTTATTTCTCCGCTAATATTGACCGAACCGCTTTGCGCCCAGGTACTGACAGCACAAAAAGCGAAGACTAAAGCTAATGAAATGGTACGGAAAAACCGTATTTTTGTTTCGCGTGTGTATGTATTGGTAGTTTTCATCTCAAAGTGTTACTGATTTCTATCAAAAGTATGGTGCATAAATGGATTCATAAATGGGATTTAGGTAAACACTTGAAACTTTTCGGTGAACGGCCTGTTTTTGTAGGCGAAAAATCTTGCATACCTACTAGACGTCTATAATTATCAAAACGTTGCAGCTAAATCTGCTTTCAGTAATTTTTTGAGAAGATTGTTTATTATAAAGGAACCTTTTTATTAACTTCTTTCTTCTTGATAAGAAAGAAGCAAAGAATCAAGGCTATGGATGCTACGTTGCAGATGATTGCAAAGCCTTTATAGCGCGTATTGGAGCCGTTTCACTTCCTCAATCCGCTTGGATAATACAAAATGAACGATACTGCATATACTTTGCTGCTCGCTGCTACCGTATCCTCCAAGGCCGTTAAGGCCACCGCTCACTCTTCCAGCGCCTAGGCCACTTTCGTACTTAGGAACGATTTAGCTTGCTCGCAACAGCCCCCCGTTTCGCTTAAAAACCGCCTTATACAGTTGTAGTAGCAGTGGGAGGCACTACCTTTAAGCAACTGTATACAGCGGGAGTTTTTGGTTACTTTTTGCGGAAAAAAGTGACACAATAAAGGTTCCTATTTATTCATCTCTTCTATCCACTTTCTAGCATTAACAAAAGCCGCTATCCAGGGAGAAACTTCATCCTTTCTATCTTTTGGATAATTGGCCCAATGCCATTGGAAAAGAGAACGTTCTATATGAGGCATCATCACTAAATGCCTGCCAGTAGTATCACAGAGCATCGCTGTGTTATAAGACGATCCATTTGGGTTTGCGGGATAAGTTTCATAGGTGTATTTTGCTACGATATGGTACTGATCTTCCGGATAAGGTAATTGAAATTTGCCCTCACCATGAGAAATCCAAACGCCTAGCGTACATCCGGCCAGGTTGGAAAGCATCACCGAATTGTTTTCCTGTAACGTAAGGGAGGTGAAACCACTCTCGTGCTTCTGGCTATCATTGTGCAACATTTTTGGTTTATCTTTATGGTTGGGATTAATAAGTCCTAACTCGATAAAGAGTTGACAGCCATTACAGATTCCCACAGACAGCGTATCCGGACGTTTGAAGAAGTTCTCTAACGCTATCCGAGCTTTTTCATTATATAGGAATGCTCCCGCCCAGCCCTTGGCGGAGCCCAATACATCGGAATTGGAAAACCCACCAACAGCACCGATAAACTGAATATCTTCAAGCGTTTCTCTGCCCGAAATTAAATCGGTCATATGTACATCTTTCACGTCAAACCCTGCTAAGTACATGGCATTGGCTAATTCTCGTTCGGAGTTGCTACCCTTTTCACGGATTACTGCTGCTTTAGGACGCGGTTTTGATTCGTCAATCACAGGCTTTTTTCCATCAAAGTTCTGTGGGAAAGTATACTGCAGCACGTGATTTTTGTAATTGTCAAAACGCTCCTGGGCTTTCTGTTTGCCGCTCTGCTTTTGATCAAGCAAGTATGAAGTTTTAAACCAAACATCCCGAAGTTTATCAACGGGGAGATTCCAACTGTCTTCGCCATTTTTAAGGAATAAGCTGGCTTCTACAGCCACTTTACCTATTTTGTGGAAAGTAATATGGTGACTGTTTAGCTCATCTTCTATGCTCGCATCTGCTTGAAATACCAGACCGATATTTTCTGCAAATAAAACTTTTATGCTGTCGCTTTCGCCCAATGCAGTAAGATCGATGGTAGCACCAAGAGCACGGTCGGCAAAACACATTTCCAATAAGGTGGTGATTAAGCCCCCACTTCCAATGTCGTGTCCGGCTTGAATACTACCAGATTGAATTAATTCTTGAATAACATTAAATGTCTTCTTAAATTGTTCAGCATCCAATATGTCGGGAGCTTCCGTACCGATCTTATTTTTAATTTGCGCAAAAGAGGAACCTCCTAATTTATAATGATCTTCGGAAAGATTGATATAATAAATAGCGCCACCATCTTTCTGTAATACAGGTTCTACTATTTTGTTAATGTCATTACAGTGGCCGGCTGCCGAAATAATAACGGTGCCGGGAGCAATAACTTCTCCATCGGGGTATTTCTGTTTCATGGAGAGCGAATCTTTACCCGTTGGAATGTTGATGCCTAAACTAATGGCAAAATCTGAACAGGCTTTTACAGCTTCATAAAGGCGTGCATCTTCTCCTTCATTTTTACAAGGCCACATCCAGTTAGCGGATAGCGAAACGCTTTGTAAACCCTGTTGGAGTGGTGCCCAAATAATATTTGATAAAGATTCCGCTATCGCATTCCTGCTTCCTGCTGCTGCGTTAATAAGAGCAGTTAATGGCGAATGGCCGATAGCCGTTGCTACACCATCTTTTCCTTGATAATCCAGGGCCATAACACCACAATTGTTTAAGGGTAATTGGAGTGGTCCGGCACATTGTTGCTTCGCCACCCGTCCACCTACACAGCGGTCAACCTTATTGGTTAACCAATCTTTACAGGCAACTGCTTCCAATTGCAGTACCTGTTCTAGATAATGCGGTAAATCGCTTATGTTATAAGTTATCTGTTGATAAGTTCTATCAATGGTTTTATCCTCCATAACCACTTTAGGAGAACTACCAAACATGTCCTTAAGCTCCAGATCCATTGGTTTAGAGCCGTTGCTGGCAGAAACAAAGGTAAATCGATCATTACCTGTAACATCGCCTACCGTATACATTGGCGCCCGTTCTCTATCGGCTATTTTTTTCAAGGTATTCAGGTTAGCTTCACCAATCACCAGTCCCATGCGTTCTTGTGATTCGTTTCCTATAATTTCTTTAGCGGATAGGGTAGGGTCGCCTACGGGAAGTTTATCGAGGTCAATTTTTCCTCCCGTATCTTCCACAAGCTCAGATAAACAGTTTAAATGCCCACCTGCACCATGATCATGTATAGATACAATCGTATTATGGTCACTTTCTACCATTCCCCGCACCGCGTTGGCTGCCCGTTTTTGCATTTCGGGATTAGAGCGTTGAATGGCGTTTAGCTCGATGCCCGAACCGAAAGCACCGGTATCCGCGGAAGATACTGCTGCACCTCCCATGCCGATACGGTAGTTTTCACCCCCGAGCACAACAATTTTATCGCCGGCTTTCGGCTTTAGCTTTGTAGCTTGTTCGGCCTTTCCATAGCCTACACCACCGGCCAGCATAATTACTTTGTCAAAACCCAATTTTCGGGCTTCTTCTTCATGCTCAAAAGTAAGTACAGACCCCGTAATTAAGGGTTGTCCAAATTTGTTTCCAAAATCGGAGGCGCCATTTGAAGCTTTGATCAGAATGTCCATAGGAGTTTGGTATAACCATTCCCGTTCGTCCATCGCTTTTTCCCAAGGCCTGTTCTCTTCCAGACGCGAGAAAGCTGTCATATATACTGCGGTTCCAGCTAAAGGCAGGGATCCCTGTCCTCCAGCCAAACGGTCTCTTATTTCGCCGCCTGAGCCCGTAGCAGCACCGTTAAAAGGTTCTACAGTGGTGGGGAAATTATGTGTTTCAGCTTTTAATGAGATAACAGAATCAAATTCCTTTATGGTATAATAATCTGGTTCATCGGCTCGCTTGGGGGCAAATTGTTGTAGCTTGGGGCCTTTTATAAAGGCCACATTATCTTTATAGGCAGAAACAATATCATTTGGATGCTCTTCTGAAGTCTTACGGATTAATTTAAAGAGGGATGAGGGTTGTTCCTTTCCGTCTATAATAAAAGTTCCGTTAAAAATCTTATGTCTACAATGTTCCGAATTTACTTGTGAGAAACCAAATACTTCTGAATCGGTGAACTTCCTTCCAAGTCTTTCTGCCAATTGGTTCAGGTAATCAATTTCTTCTTCACTTAGTGATAAGCCTTCTTGCTTATTATAGTGCGCAATATCATCAATCTCAAGAATCGGTTCTGGTTTGATGGCAACGGTGAATAATTCTTGGTTAAGCTCATCATATCTTTGCAGTAGCATATGATCGAAGTCTGCAAAATCTAGCTCAACTGCAGTAAACTCTTCTATTCGGATAATGTCTGCTATACCCATGTTTTGGGTTATTTCGACAGCATTGGTACTCCATGGAGTAACCATAGCGGCTCTGGGTCCTATATAAGTAGTTTTTATCACTTGTTCTGCCACTAACTCAGTGCCACCGAACAACCAGTTCAATTTAGCAATTTCTGTAGTGTTAAGGTCGCGTGATATTTGTAAAGCAAAAAGAGTTTGATGAGGGTTTTTGAAGAAGTAAATCATGTTGTTTCTTAAGAGATGCAAAGATAATGAAATTTGAATTGATATACAATGACAAACAACCACAACTTCGCCCTTTTTCCACCCCTTATCGAAGATATATCGGGGTTCAACCGCACTTTCACTGCACGTAAATATTCGTGAATTCCAGAATTTGGTGGTGCCTCGTCCCATCCACGTGCTATACTACTGTACTTCACATCCTGTATGCATAGAAGAAAGGAGGGAATGGCGAAGGGAAGTAAGAGGACAGGAAAGGGATAGGTGGAGTTAAGGTGGATAAAAGGTGGACTTGACGTGGATTTAACGTGGACTAGAACACTGGATTTATAAAAAAAGCTTAGGTTTTGATTAGGGTAACTGGAGCTTGCAAGAATAATACAAAAAATCGGCTTTTCCAAAAGCTGTATGCAGATTTCCCTGAATTTGTTTGTCGTTGTTCTAAATAACAAGGAGACTTTTTTTAGAAAAAAAGAAAATTAATACGAAAATATTTCGATTTTTTTTTATCTTCGAAAAAGAAACCAAGCTACATGCTGTATTTACCGTCAAACGGAAATATAGAATAAAGAAGGTTAAAGGGAACATAGCGCTTTGTGTTTCAAGAATATCTGATCTTCTTCTAATCAATTCGTAAAAAATTAATCGTATTATTATGGAAAGCTTATTATTTAAGACTGACATTCCTACCTCCAATCTGAAAGGTGAATTATTCCACGTGCTGGAAAATGTTAAGGGCTTAACAAGCTGGAAATTTGATATTGATTCTAGCTATAAACCTTTGCGGGTTAACGGCGTTGGAATCAATTATCTGGACATTATCCGGGAACTGGAAAAAATAGGCATTAAGGCCATCCGTCTATACGAAGAGTGATATTTATCAGCTATCTTCTATTTAATCAAAATGCTTAGAAAATGGTCATGATGAACAAATGGGTTACTCAAGGGGAAGCTATAAGCTAATTTTTTGCCCGGTTTTACAGGCCTCATAAATTGCATCAATAATTTTCAGATCTTTTACAGCTTCGGCACCATCAACTGCTACTATCGGCTGTTTGTTGTCAAAAATAATTCCTGCCATTTCATCCATTTGCTTGGTTTGGTGTGTGATATGTGGCTGTGTAAGAGGACCGAGATGTGTTCTTCCTTCAATAGGGCCATATCCCGTGGAAGGTTGCAGTTCAGCAAAACCCTTTTCGCCGTTTAAAAAGAAGCGGTCGAGGTTATTCATGTTATAGGTTGAGAGGCAAGAGGCTATAGCTCCGCTGGGGAATCCCAGTTGAAACTGTATGGTTTCATCCACACCTTCCTTAAACTTTTCGGAATCAGTTTTTGTTTCTTGCGCCGTAAGCCAAATAGGTTCTTCACCTACCATATAACGAGCACCATTAAGGGCGTAGATTCCTATATCCATGAGTGACCCTCCACCAGCTAGGGCTTTGTTTAGTCGCCATTGATTAGGGTCTCCAATACGAAAGCCGCACAAGCCTTGGAAGAACATGATTTTTCCAAATTCCCCTGCTTTGCGCAAGCGGATCACCTCTAGTGTTTTAGGTTCGAAATGCATGCGATAACCAACCAGTAGTTTAACGTTAGCCGTCTTACAGGCATCAACCATTTCCTGTCCTTCCTTGGCATTTAATGCCATCGGTTTTTCACAAATCACATGCTTGCCCGCTTTTGCAACCCGAATTACTTGATCATGATGAAGTGCATTTGGGGTAATTACGTATACAGCATCAATATCGTTGTTATCCCTAATGTTATCAAAATTCTCATAGTTGTAACAATTCTTATCGGGGATATTGTATTTACTTTGCCAATTTTTTATTTTAGATGGAGTTCCGCTGATTACACCTACCAATTTAGCATTTTTACAAGCTTGCATCGCTTCTGCTACTCGTGTTCCATATCCGCCGAGTCCCATAATAGCTACGCGTAATACCCGATCATCGGTTGAATGTGTTGTAGCAAGTGTTTCATTACCGACTGAAAAAAAAGATGGCATAAAAGGGATGGCAGCACCCGATAAAACCAATTTTTGAAGAAAGTTGCGACGTGATTCCATAGCTGAATATAGCGGTTTATTCTATAGGAACAAAATACGCGGTATAAAGTTTTGACCGGACCGATAGATCTAGTAAAGAAAAATAGTTTATTCTAAAATAAATTATTTTGCTTTTGATAATCGTAAGAAATAATGTTTAATTTTTTATACTTGTGTTTATTATGAATCTACTATAACGAATGATATTGATTTTATCAGATTAGGCCCAATAAAGATATGATAGCTTATACGACACGAATTGCTTTGATTGCTGCCTTAGGTGGCTTTCTGTTTGGTTTTGAAACCGCTGTAATCTCCGGGGCAGAAGGAACGATACAGGCTGTTTGGAATTTAGACTCCTTTTGGCTGGGCTTTACAGTTGCCTCCAGCTTAATCGGTACAGTTTTAGGCTCGTTAATTGTTGGCGGTTTAACGCAATCTAATGGGCGAAAGAAGGTTTTATTAGGAATCGCTCTTTTGTATTTATTATCTGCATTGGGATGTGCTGTCACATCGCAATGGATTGTATTTGTATTGTTTAGATTCCTTGGCGGAATTGCCGTTGGAGCTTCATCTGTTGTAGGACCAATGTATATTTCGGAAATTTCACCTGCCAAAAGTCGTGGCCGCTTGGCCGGCATGTTCCAATTAAATATCGTAGGCGGTATACTGGTAGCTTATTTAACAAACTATTTATTATCGAGCTTTGGTGAGGGGGATTCATGGCGGTATATGCTGGGAATTATGGCCGTACCCGCATTGATTTTTGCTTTATTGCTTACGATTATACCAGAAAGCCCCCGCTGGTTGGTGCTTAAGGGAAGGGATTCGGAGGCAGCGAATGTGTTTCACAAACTGGGACAGGTAGGAGCTATTGAGCTAATAAAAGAAGAGCACCAATTAGCACTGAATGGGGTTAAGGAGAGCCTGTTTAATGGAAAATATAATAAGCCAATATTTTACGCCATATTGTTAGCTATGTTTAACCAGCTTTCTGGTATTAATGCTATTTTATATTATGCGCCAAGGATTTTTGAAATGGCAGGCTTTAACAAAGCAGATGCCTTTCAGCAAGCTGTATATGTAGGTTTAGCTAATTTTGTATTTACAGCATTAGCGATGACGGTTATTGATAAATTCGGTAGGAAAAAGCTTTTGCTTGTTGGTGCTGTCGGCATGGTATTATTTTTGGCCCTGACGGCTATGTCATTTAGTGACCCAATGGTAGGTGACAAGAAAGTTATTTTCTATCTTATCGGTTTCATCGCTTTTTTTGCCTTTTCGCAAGGTGCCGTTATATGGGTTTTTATTTCGGAGATTTTTCCAAATGCCGTTCGATCGCAAGGGGGATCACTCGGAAGTTTTACACATTGGATAATGGCGGCCATAATCTCGTGGGTATTTCCCATTATTGTAGAAGGCAATGCGTTGGGCGGATTCTACTCCTTCATCTTTTATGCCGTTATGATGCTCTTGTCATTTTTATTTATTTGGCGTGTGATGCCCGAAACAAAAGGTAAAACATTAGAACAGATTCAAAAAGAATTGGGAATAAAATAATGAAAGAAGCTGCCTAAAAGCAAGAATACAAAATTTAGGCAGCTTCTTTTTCGGCTAAAATAATGGGTTTTATTTAGCCAATTTGATTTCTACTCTACGGTTTAACGAACGGCCGTCTTCCGTATCATTTGATGCTACAGGCTTTGTGGCGCCGTAGCCTTCGGCAGTTAAATTGTCTGAACTGATACCTGCATTGACTAAATAAAGCTTTACAGAATTTGCGCGGTCAACTGACAGTGCCATATTGTGTTCCGGAGAGCCTTCGATAGAAGCGTGGCCGTTTATGAGAAATTTAGCAGCGACATCTTTTTTCATTTCGCGTACGATTTGATCTAATACAGAATACGACTCTGTTTTAAGAACCCCCGAATCAAACTCAAAGAGTATATTTTTGAAATTATAGTTCGGTTTTTCGACAACTGGCTCAGGGGCCTCTTCCTTAACGGGTGCTTGTTCAGGTTGTTTTTCCTCAACAGGCTCTTCTTTTTTAGTTTCTACTACTGCACTGGGCTGTACAGTCATTTTTTTTGATTTACAGGCTTGCATCGCAAAGATTAACAATGCGGCAAATAGCACCAATGGATAGGTTTTTTTAATGTTCATTTGAATTAAATCTTTTGGTAAACATAAGCAATATATTGCAGATTTTGAATAAATACAATCAAAGCAATATTCATCTTCCAAAAGGATAATCGCAAAAATAATGCCTATCCAATCTTTACCGTCTAGGGAGTCTATTTTGCATCAAGAGGTTAAGTTGGTGAAGAATGATCGGTTTTTTTTCTGAAAGAAATATTAATAGCCTCCGTATTCGCACTTTTAGCAGCTTTATGATAGGCAGAGAGAATGTATTGATAAGATAATACGCCCAAAAGTTCTTGTTTGTTGGATACCACCGGTAATACATCGATATTTTCGCTAACCATTTTCTCAATAGCCGATCGTAACGTATCATATTGCTGAAGCGATATATTTTTACGCTTAATTAAAGAGCCAACAGAAGCATTAATATCATGATGATGTGAATAAAGATTCGAAGCACTGATGATTCCGCAGTAACTGTTGTCATTGCTAACGATGATGAAATAATTTGCATCCGAAACATTGTTGTTTAGCCATGCTCTTGCCTTTTCTATCGTCGTGTTTTCTTCGATAATTGAGTTCGATGGCTCTAGCGCATCTTTTGCAGTTATTTGGGCCAACAAATCTGGTTCAAAAGTATGTGGTGTTTGCACACCCCTTCTTACAATTTTTTCTGTCATAATAGTGTTGCGCATTAATAAGAAAGAGGTCGTATAAGAGGCTACACAAGATCCAAGCAAAGGCAATAAAGCGTTAAATTGTCCTGTGGTTTCAAGTGCGAAAATTATAGACGTGATTAATGCACGAGAAGAACCGGCGAACATGGCCGACATCCCTACTATAGCCGTAAGCGAAGGTGTAATGCCCGAATCCGGAAAAAAATGAAGCGTTATATTACCTAAAATTATACCAGTAGCGGCGCCTATAGTCAATAGCGGTGCCAATGTACCTCCAGATGTTCCGCTCCCCAATGCGATAACCCATGATAAGAATTTTAATAGGCACAGCGAAATCACAACTTTCATCGGAAGATTGCCCCCTAATAAATCCGTTATATTTTCGTAACCTACGCCAAGCGTACGGGGAGCGAAGTAACCAACAATTCCCACCGCTAACCCCCCGATGGCGGGCCACCACATCCAATGGATTGGCAGGTGCTCAAAAGCATCTTCTACCGCATAAACTGCTTTGGTAATGGCAATCGATAGGAGACCGATAATAATGCCGATTAGGCTATAAGTAAAAATAGCACTGTTGCTAGGAACAGGAATGTAATGTGATACCAAGAACACAGGCTCTGTTCCAAATAATAAATGGTGACCTGCTGCTCCTGTAATACACGCTAAAGATACGGCAATAATAGCTCTTGGAGAAAACTCGAAAAGTAATAATTCTATTGCCAGGAAAATAGCGGCAATGGGTGTTCCAAAAATAGCAGTCATTCCCGCGACCGCACCAGAGGCTAAAAGAATCTTCCGTTCACTGTGTGTAATCTTTAATAATTGACCAAGGGTTGAGCCTAGTGCACCCCCTGTAGCGATGATTGGGCCCTCAGCACCGAAAGGTCCCCCCGTGCCTATTGCAATGGCTGATGAAAGGGGTTTTAAATAGGTTATGGCCGGATTGATTTTACTCTGGTTGGTTAAAATCTGCTCCATTGCTTCTGGAATACCGTGACCTCGGATAGCTTTTGAGCCATACAGGGCCATAAGCCCAACAAGCACGCCACCTATTGCGGGAATCAGTATCACCCAGAGACCGAGATGATTGTTTGCCGGACTGTTGTCCTGAATACCGAGTTCACCGAAAAACGATATATTCGTTACTACATGAATGAGATAGATCAGAATTTTAGCAATGCAGCTGATACAGGCCGCGATTAAGACGGCATACATAGAAATTAATACTACTCTTTTTTTATCTTTTACTTCTTGTGGTTGAATAGCTGCTGATTCTAGGGTTGGGTTTAAGGATACCGATATGGGAATGCTGTCTGTTTTGATTGCCATGGAATGAATATTATTATTTTTTGCTGCAAAAATATGATATAAATCATGTTTTATGTAATTATTATGTATTTTTTATTTAGGAATAGGCTTTAGAAGCTTGTACTTTTGTGTCAATTGGAATAAATATCTGCTATGAGGCAAAAAGATAAATCCTGCAACCTGAATAATTGTTTTATGTGTTGGCATTGTTCTGCACAATGGCTACCAGTAATCGGAGAAGAACGACTTACCAAAAAAATTAAAAAAGGAACCGTTATTTTCAAAGAAGGAGAGTCAACGAAAGGGATTTATTTTTTACTGGAAGGATGCATAAAAGTGCATAAACGCTGGGGAGAAGGAAGAGATCTTATTCTTCATTTTAATAAAGCCGGTGAAATGTTTGGTTATAGAGGTATGGGAAATGACACCGTATACCCGGTTACTGCTACTGCGCTAGAGGCATGTACGGTGTGCTATGTAAGTATGGAGTTTTTTAACAGGACCTTGCAGGCTAACCATGAATTTACGCTTCAATTTTTACAATT
>Ga0182736_1000214_pt1 | contig 111745 bp, 83 predicted proteins | sample eDN5th30CKraftBY_FD_128882 | JGI IMG/M metagenome (GOLD analysis project Ga0182736, IMG submission 128882) | Enriched backyard soil microbial communities from Emeryville, California, USA - eDNA 5th pass 30_C Kraft BY (version 2) (version 2) | ecosystem: Environmental > Terrestrial > Soil >... | reverse complement strand
CGTCTTTTTCAAGTAGTATGAGAGCAATATTCATCATATTACTGGCCATCCGCATAGTATGCGGGTGGTTTTTTATTTTGTTGAACCTTCCTTGTATGGACCAAGTTGGGCCTGGGTTTTAATTTATCGACTTGGGCCGTTAAAAACTGACTGCACCTTTTTTATAGTTTTGTTAAGGTCTATGCCTTTGCCTAACACCCCCTTAAAAAGGTCACCTGTTTCTTTCAATCGGTCGTGTGCATTACGAATGGTGAAATGGCTCATCTTTAGGCCTGGTTTTACCTCATCCCAGCTCAACGGCATAGACATCGTAGCCCCTGGTTTTGGTCTTAGGGAATAAGGACAGGCTATGGTAGCACCCGGCCTGTTCTGTAAAAAGTCGAGGTACATCTTTCCGTTCCGGCTATTTACTTTCCTTTCCAGACTGGTAAAATCCGATAACTGTTCGTGTACAAAAGAAACAATCAGCTTCGCAAAAAGCTGTGACTGGTCATAAGTGTATTTTGCTCCAAGTGGAATATAGATGTGGATTCCTGTTGACCCGGATGTTTTAGGATAACTGGGTACGCCGACAGCATCTAACACTTTTCTAACTTCCTGCGCTGCTTCAATTACTTGTTCAAAGGTGTTCTTCTTATCGGGGTCGAGATCTATCACGCAATAGTCGGGTTTATCCGCCGATTTTACACGACTAAACCAAGGGTTCATTTCAATACAGCCCAATGAGGCCATCCACAAAAGGGTGGCTTCGTCATCACCTACCAGGTATTCTTTGTGATCGCCTTCACTGGTAGTATATGGATAGGTTTTGGTAACCCATTCGGGTGCCTTTCCCTTGATATCTTTTTGGTAGAAGCTGGGGCCCTTTATGCCATTCGGAAAACGGTTCAAAGACATCGGGCGATCTTTTAGATACGGAAGAATATATTCTGCGATGCGGTAATAGTAGTTAAACATATCCCGTTTGGTAATCCCATCATCCGGCCAATATACCTTGCTAAGATGGGTAAACTTGAGTTCCTTGCCATTTATTTTTCGCACCTGCGTTTCGTCTTGCGGGTTCAACAAGCTTCGCCGCTCATTCTTGGTCGGCTTTGTTACCGTATTTGCCGTTTTGTTTTCGGCTTCGGCTACAGCAGCCTCGGTGTCAGTAGGTTTTTCCATTACCACCTCGTCGGCATCCTTGTCTTCACGCATACCTTTGAAGGAGGCCTGTCTAAACAGCCCTTCACTGGTTACCTCCGCATAGTTAACCTCGCACACCAGTTCGGGTTTTAACCAGGTAGGTTTTGCCCCAAGCCGTTGCGGCCGAAAGCGCGATGGCTTATCTACATCAGGTGGTACGTCAAAGGGGCTTTTGTCGGTAATGAGTGGTTTGAATTGCTTCATCATTTCTTTTTGCACTTTGTCTGAGAAACCCGTTCCCACCTTTCCCGCATACCGGAGTTCCTTCCCTTCATATACCGCCAAAACCAGTGCGCTGAACGATTTTGAGGTACCCTCATTTCTGGTAAATCCGGCAATAACCACTTCCTGCCTGCGTTGCACTTTTATCTTGAGCCATTCTTTTGAGCGGAGGTCGGATGTATACTTGCTTGCGGCCTTCTTCGCCATGATACCTTCCAAGCCCACCTGTTCGGCAGCATCGAAGAAGTCGATACCCCTTGCGGCGAAAACTTTGCTCAAGCGGATACGGTCGTCATCGGTGGGCAGAATATCCTGTAGGATTGCCTGTCGCGCTGAAAGTGGTAGTCCCATCAGGTTTTTTCCTTCGTACCATAAAATGTCAAACACGTAATAAACGAGATTGCCATCTGCCTCACTCCGCCAATTCTGCAAAGCACCGAAATCGGATAATCCTTTTTCGTCCAATACAACGATCTCACCATCGATGACGGTATTAATCTGCCATTCTTTTAAAAGATCAATAATGGGGTAGTATTTATCAAAGGGAATGCTATTGCGGGAAATAAGTTTCACACCTGTTTTACTAAGCCCTGCAATAGCCCGATAGCCGTCCCATTTCACCTCGTATAGCCAATCGGGGTCATCAAAAGGTTCATTAATAAGCGTAGCTTTCATCGGTTTAACTTTCTCCGGGACCGGCGATTTGGGTGCCTTTTTGAGTAGTGCAGCTACGTCCAGTTTCTGCGGTTCAACACTTTCTGGCACCTCTTCTGCAAGGTGTTCGTCGGCATCTTTGGCATTTTTTACGGCTGGTTTCTTTTGGGCCTTTGGCTTTTTGATATCCGTTTCGTGGCCATTCTCCCAGACCTTGCTGCCGCTCTTTTGCACTGCAGCTATGGTTTTTTCCGAAAGTACCGATTTATCCTTTTTGGTGATATCGGACTTGTTTGCAAATTCATCCTTATGTTTAATCAGCAGCCAACTGTTTTCGGCCATGCCATGTGTCTTCACCAAGGCATATTCGCCCTGTAGCTTTTGGCCATGTAGCCGGATTTTCAGTGAACCTTTATGGAGCTGTTCGAGGAGGTGTTGCTCCTGTGCCTTTTTGGTTTTCAGCGCTTCAATCGGTTCATAAGTTCCCTCATCCCAAACAATAACTGTCCCGCCCCCGTACTCTCCTTTGGGAATGATGCCTTCGAATAGCCGGTAATCCATAGGATGGTCTTCTACCATCATCGCTAAGCGTTTGGTTTGCGGGTCGGTGGACGGGCCTTTCGGTACCGCCCAGCTTTTCAGCACACCGTCCATTTCCAAACGGAAGTCATAGTGCAATCGGGATGCATCATGTTTTTGTACCACAAAGGTGAGCCGACTTTTATCAGGACTTTTGCCGGCTTTTGGTTCGCTGGTTTTTTTGAAGTTCCTTTTTTTATGGTACTGATTTAAAGCCATTTTACTTTTGTTTCTCTTATCGAATTGTTGTTTTTACAATGCTGTTTGTACAATAGTCAGTCTAGCTTATAACAGGTCGGAAGAACAAATGTTTTCTCGTTTTTATTGGGAAAAGATTAACTTTATGGCAATATAGAAGGGTAAAACATAGGGATGAAGAAATTAAAACGCATTAACTTAATTGAAAAAGTTGCTTTAAAAAATGGGAAAACGAATAAACTTTGGAAGTTATGTCGACGCGGCTTGTTATTAATTATCGGTTTAACTTACGCAGGCTCTTTGGGACGCGTATTTGGCCAAGAGAACAAGCAATATACCAATCCATTAAAAGTTGCATTTGGAGACCCTTATGCGATTTATGACGATGCATCCAAGCTGTATTATATGTATGGAACAGGCGGAGGGGCGAAAGACGGTTTTTCCACTTACTCGTCAACAGATCTGATCAATTGGGAATACCAAGGGCAGGTATATCAGGGCAATAAGAATGGAACCTGGGGCATTCATTCCTTTTGGGCTCCAGAGGTTTATAAACGTAATGGTAAATTTTATTTATTTTACAGCGCCCACTGGCGCGATAACCCTACTCATGAAGAAGAGAATTTTAGAATAGGCGTTGCGGTTGCCGACAAGCCAACAGGTCCGTTCACAGATCTAACGGATAAGCCTCTTTTTGATCCCGGTTATCCGATCATAGATGCCAACGTTTTTTTTGATGATGATGGCCGAGTTTACCTATACTATTCCCGTTGTTGTTATAAACACCCTGTAGAAAGCGATGTGGCGAAATGGGCAAAGAAAAAAGGCTGGTTTGATGAGATAGAAGAAAGTTGGGTTTATGGGGTAGAACTGCAACCGGATCTAACTGGTGTTATAGGAGACCCTGTATTACTGCTTAGGCCACCTGTAAGGATGAACGATAAGCAGGCAGAATGGGAGAGCAGATCGGTTACCTCGAGAGAAGTGAATAGACGGTGGACGGAAGGATCTTTTACCTTTAAAAGAAACGGTGTCTATTATATGATGTACTCGGCTAATCATTTTGCAGGTGAAAATTATGCCGTTGGTTATGCAAGGGCAAGGCGCCCATTGGGTACCTATCAAAAAGCGGATAATAATCCAGTGTTAGCAAAGAATACCGCCAGTGGGGGAGATGTTACCGGTACCGGACATAACAGTGTTATTTTTATGCCAGATGGCAAAATGTTTTGCTTATATCATGGAAGAACCTCAAAAACAGGCAATGAACGGCTTGTATTTATAGACGAAATGCAGCTAGACGATAAAGGAAAGCTTACTGTTTTAGGCCCGAGCAGTGAAGCCAAACCTTATCCATTAAAATAAAGTGCATGTAGATGATTATTGTTTATATTAATTCTAAATAACAAATACCTTATTATAAGCTCAATATAGCACTTACATTTGTGCAAATGTTCAAACGGTTAATTGCTATAGCTTTACTATTTGCGCTGATTAGCTCCAGCTTTTCGCGCTTGTTTGTCTATGCTGGTTTTGAGCTAAATAAAAAATACATTGCTTCAACACTTTGCGAAAATCGCGATAAACCTTGGTTGCACTGTGATGGAAACTGCTATTTTATGAAGAAAATAAAGCAGGCACAAGAGAATGAAAAAGACCAACAAAAGCAATTGCAGGGAAACCTATTGCAGGAAGCGTTTATCGTAAATGCTGTTGATATAAAATTCCATAATTGTCTATTGCGTATTATCGATACCCCTTATCGTTATAAAAAAACGGTCGTATTAGGCAATTCACTATACCATCCACCTAAGTTCGCTTAAATTCATTTCTTTTTACGGTATTCAAACGCGAAGAGGGCATCTAAGGAGGTGCCATCCCGACTGGTCAATAGCCAGGTTCGCTTAGCGCTACAATTTTCGCTAGACAGAGCATTGCTTCTCCGCTTAGTACCTGGATGGCAATGATTCAGTATGGCGAAAAAATGCGCGATGGCGTAAAACTTACAATGTAGAACTTATAACGTAAAACTTGTACGTATAGCCTTATGGTATGCTATAATGAATTTGTTTAGCACAAAAATCTCATGAAGAAGCTTGTAATATTTATTTATATACTTTTAATTACCTTAAACGTTTTTGGACAACATGCTGTAACGATCAAGGGTAAAATATACGATGCCGTTACAAAAGAACCTATCTCGGCTGCAACAGTGAACGACCTCCAAAAAAACTCGGTAACGGCCGACGCCAGTGGCGCTTTTAACATTACAACGGCTGCTCGCAGCCTTAAAATTACATCTATTGGATATAAAACGCGATTCATTGACGTGGAAAACGCAGCAATGGGGATTTCTTTAGAACCAGCCAATGCCGAGCTGGATCAGGTGCTTGTTAGCGCTAACCGCACCAGCGAAAAAAGAAGCGAAGCGCCTATTGCCATCTCATCCATTTCTAAACAAACCTTAGAAGATACTAAAGCACAACGTTTAGATCTGGTATTAAATAAAGTTAGTGGTGTTAATATGATCAATCTCGGGAATGAACAGCATGAAATGAGTATCCGCCAACCAATGAGTACGAATAACTTGTTTTTATACCTGGAGGATGGTATCCCGATTCGCACTTCGGCAGTTTTTAATCATAACGCTTTACTGGAAATGAATATGACCGCGGCCAAGCGGATTGAGGTTATTAAAGGTCCGTCTTCTGCATTATATGGTGCCGAAGCTATTGGAGGAGTGGTAAATGTTATTACGCAGGCACCTCCTGCCTATACTGCCGGTTATATCAGCACACAACTCAATACCCGTGGATATAAGCGAGTTGACGGCCAGATAGGAACTACATCTGGCAAGCTTGGCTTTATTGCAAGTGGTTATTATGCCGACCAAAAAGATGGGCCTATTGAATATAGTGATTTTCATAAATCTGCGGCTACTTTGCGGCTCGATTACAAAATTGATCAGCATACATTGTGGACGAACAGTGTGTCTTATATTGATTATTACAGCGATATGTATGGTAACCTGGATAGCCTACATTTTGCACGTAAAAATTATGCATCGCAAGTGTTTTTTACTTACCGTAAGGTTAAGGCGCTAAGAGCACGATCAACCATTAGCCACGATTGGAACGCTAACAGTACAAGCAGTGCCACTTTTATGCTAAGGGATAATAAGGTTATTCAAAATCCATCTTACCAGATTGGAAATTACCATATTGGTGGAATCGACAAAAATCCAATTTCTCCCGATACCGCTACGGGAAATATTAATGATAACTCCTTTAAATCTTATGGTCTGTACCTGCAACATGTACAGCAATTTAAGTTCTTGCAGAGTAAACTGATTATAGGGGCTAGTGCAGAACATAATCCACAATCTTATTTTCAGGAGTTTATATGGGTAAAGCGGGAGAATCAGGATGGCTTAGTGAATAATGTAAGTTATACGAAAGCTAATCCCGATTCGGTAATGGCTAATTATAAAACGGTCGTGAGCACTTTCGGCAGTTATATAGATTACGATTTTACCATTGCCCGGGGTTTACGTATTTCCACCGCACTTCGCTACGATGCTTTCCAGTATGCTTTTGTTAATTTTCTACCTGGTTCTAAGGTTAATGGAGGCCCTTCAACAATTACTAATTATAGTAAGGTAGCACCAAAAATTGGCTTTACTTATAATAATCATGGAATTGGCTTTTATGGCACCTATAGTGAGGGCTATGTGCCACCACAACTAACCGATGTATTCGGAAAGACGCAGAACAGTACGTACTTATTACCCCAAACCTTTCACAATTTTGAGCTGGGTGGATGGCTTTCGCTGGCAAAGGATAAGCTGTATATCGATTATAGCGCTTATTTAATGAATGGAACAAATGAAATTATTTCGGTACGACTGCCAGACAATACTTCACAATCGCAAAATGCCGGCGCCACCCGGCACTTAGGTATTGAATATGGTATAAACTATAGGCCTATTCCGGATTTGTACTTACGGGCAAGCGCAACAAATGCCAAGCACACCTTTGTAGATTATGTTTCTGGTGGCGTGAATTATAACGGTAAGGAAATGTCGGCCGCACCTCGCTTTGTTGGGAATATAGAAGCGGTATATAAGCCGCATTATTTTCCTGGATTTAGGTTAGGTGTAGAAGAACAGCATGTAGGGAAATATTTTATGGACGACCTAAATCAGTATAGTTATGGTGGCTTTGATGTAACCAATATTCGCTTGGGCTACCAGTTTTCGCATTTGGAAATCTGGTTAAATGCGTTGAATGTGTTTAACACTTACTATTCCGTGCTTTCTACAGTTTCTGTTTCAAGCGGCAGTGCTGCTTATAATTATCGTTTAGGCGACCCAAGAGCATTTACAGTTGGCTTATCGTATCGCTTTGGTAAGCTTAATTAGAAAATATAAAGGCCGAAGGCCTGCAATCTTTAATAAAAAGGATTATGATCCGAAAAAATATTTATAAATGGCATCGCATTGCCTCGTTAATTATCGCCATACCCGTTTTACTTTGGGCAACAAGTGGGTTTCTGCATCCTATCATGACAAATTTTCGTCCGGAAGTAGCGACGCAAAGTATTCCAGTAGAAACACTCGATACCAACAAAGTACAGTTACCCCTACAAGAGGTGTTGCGACAAAATAAGGTGGATAGCCTATACAGCGTACGCTTAATTCATATCGATACCAACTGGTTTTATCAAGTAAGGACAAGTCCGCACAGCCAGTTAACCTATATCAGTGCCAAGAACGGCAATATACTGGCGCGGGGCGATTGGCTTTATGCCCAGTATCTGGCAAGACTATTCCTGGAAGGGCCATTACGAAAAGAACAACCTGTATCACAGCCTGTGGAATCTATTCAAAAACCAACTGCTTCCACAATGGCTGATTGCTGTGGTGAGGCAGCAAGCACCGTTTTAAACTATAAAAGCGGTGCCTCAATAGCTGGGGCCTCCATTGTTAATGCTTTTAATGAAGAGTATAAAAGTATCTATTGTTTACTGCCGGTTTATAAAGTAACATTTAGAAGAGCCGACGGAATTAGGCTTTATGTAGAAACCGGGCAAGACCGCTTTGCAGTTGCGGTAGATAAGAATCGGGCAGCATTTACCACTTTTTTTAACCTGGTACACACTTGGGGCTGGCTTAATTTTTTAGGGAAAGGAAGAATATTAGTGGAAATGTTTTTTACAGGACTTGGTTTTCTCACGGCGCTTATGGGAATATATATTTTCTTCACGACCAAGAGCAAAAAGAAGCAAGGAAATGCCCTTATAAAAGCAAGGCGGAACCATCGTTATACAGCCATAATAGCGGCTATATTTACATTAATGTTTACTTTCAGTGGCTGCTATCATGCTTTTTCGGGCCTGAAAGAACAAGAGAAAGAAGTGCGTATGGTGCAGCAGGGATTTGCCGCTTCGGCAGTACACTTTGATTTGAATAGGTTGCAGGCGACTGTAAAAAAGCCTATAACCAATGTTGGCTTGGTACAGCTGGGCGGCGAAATGTATTGGCAAGTGTACTTACAAGCCGATCATGCGCATTATAAAGCCAAAGACCTCATGCAGGATATGGGAGCGGATGCCAATGCAGTGGTATATGTACGGACAAATGATTATACTATTTTACCCAATGGCGACGAGCAATATGCGAAAGACCTTGCAGCGCAATTTAGCAAGAGGAGCCAGGCAGACATTGCTGCTGTTGAATTAATTACCAAATTTACTGATGAATACAATTTTACTGATAAGCGCCTGCCCGTTTGGAAAATTAGCTATCCTGTTAATCATCACGAGCGGCTATATGTAGAAACTTCTACTGGCGTGCTGGCTAAAGCTACCAATAACCTGGAATTGGTTGAAGGTTATAGCTTTGCTTTACTGCACAAGCACCATTATATGGATTTTATCGGTAAAACTGCGCGGGATATTAGCACGATGGTAGGTGCTGGTCTTCAGCTAATAATGGTTAGTATTGGGTTGATCCTGTATTTTAGGTGGAGAAAACGGTGATGAGTTTTAAGTTATAAGTGATGAGTTGTGTGTTGCCCGTTGCGAGTTTCTAATAAGCGCTTGTCTGTGTGATTTTAAATACGGTGTACTACATACTAAACACTCATTGCAAGTGATGTGTACGCTCAAGCCTTTGCTCACAACTCGCAGCTCCTATCTAATGTCTCACATCTAATATCCCATAAGTCTCAAGTATCAAGACTTCTTAAAGTTATCCGTTGTTGATCTTAAAACTTAAAACGTATAACTTAAAACTTTTATAGCTTTCCACTCATACCCCCCTCTGCTATGTCATCAAAAATTTGGTGAAATCGTTATTATTCGCTAATCTTGGCGCCCATATGAGCATAACAAAACTAAGCCCAGACGTTTTAAAAACCAAACAACATTTTGATGTACTTGACGGATTAAGAGGGATTGCAGCTTTAGCAATTGTAATCTTTCATTTTATGGAGTGGATTTATACAGATGCTAGCCAAAATTTCATCGGGCATGGTTTTCTAGCGGTAGATTTCTTCTTTTGTTTATCAGGTTTTGTTATCGGTTATGCTTATGATGACCGTATTGGCAAAATGGATGTTGCCGAATTTTTTAAATCCAGGTTAATCAGGCTGCATCCTTTGGTTGTTTTAGGTGCAGTGCTGGGCTTATTGGCTTTTCTGTTCGATCCATTTGGAGGTGATTCAGCATTATATAGCACTGGCAGAATTATACTGCTCTTTCTCTGCTCTGTTTTTCTTATCCCTTTTCCGGTAATGGAAGATCGTGCTTTCAACTTGTTTGGCCTGAACGCTCCGTCGTGGTCATTATTTTGGGAGTACGTTGCCAATATTTTTTATGCTTTTATCTTATGCCGGCTTGGTCGTCGTTCCATCCTGTTATTAACGATATTGGCTGCAGCCGTGCTTTCTTTTGTCTGCTACCGCGCGGGCAATCTGTTGGGAGGATGGGCTGGCGAAAACTTTTGGGATGGTGGTGCCCGTATTTCTTTTTCATTCTTAGCAGGCCTCCTGATCTATCGCGCTAATTGGATTATCAAAAATCGACTGGGTTTTATCGGTTTAGCCATATTGCTGTTGCTAGCCTTTGTAATGCCTCATGTTGAATGGAACTGGCTGGCCGAGTTGCTGGTTGTGCTCTTTTATTTTCCATTGCTTGTTTCGCTGGGCGCGGGTACGATTCTCTCTTCGGGTTTAAGGAAAATCTGTGTGTTTTCCGGAAAAATCTCCTATCCCTTATACATGACTCATTATGCTGCAATATGGATGTTTGGCAACTATTTTACCAACAACAAACCGAGTGCAACGGAGCTATGGCCTATTGTGGCGATAGGAACGGTTCTTTTGGTCGGTTTTGCTTATTTTGTAATGGTAGTTTATGATATCCCCATCCGAAAATATTTAAATAACAAGCGGAAGAAAGGTTAGCACCATCCTAACCTTCCAAAACCGATAAGATGTTTCCCGCGGGGTCTTTGAACCAGGCAATCTTTGGCCCCTGCTGCTTGCCATCGGCATTGAATATGCCTTTTTCATTCGTTTGCAACTCGCCGGTATAGGACAAAAAAGCGACTCCCTTTGCGGTAAGTGCATCTACTGTTTCAACAATATTCTCCACCGGAAAATTTAGAACCGTGAAAGTGGCTGGTACATGGTTGGGCTTCGGATAAATGATCAAGGCATTATTCCCTTCTAGATGCAGCTCCAAAACGCCCATAGGATTATCCCGAACATCCAAACCTAAGGTGTTGCTGTAGAAAGTTTTAACCTCTTCTAAATTATTAGCGGAGAATCCGCTGAACGCTTTGCTTTCCCTTAACATGATATCATGATTTAATTTATCTTTAATGCCATAAACAATTTTCTCGCTTAAAAGGCTTTAATTTTTTGAATCTATTTCAATTGTAATATAAAATTAAGGCAAATTACAATGGCTGTAGTATAGCAAACGCGACAATAAAGGGGTTGAATGCGACTATTGCTATATGCTCATTCTACCAACCAAATTGTATCTACGAACCATCTCTTGCTATCAAAAAGGTAATTAACCGTACGGTATCCGGTATCTTTAGCCATTTGTTCGATCTGACTCAACCTAAATTTTTGTGATATTTCCATATAAATCGGTTCATCTCGCAGAAATTGGATAGCCTCTTTACCATTGATCTGCACTAATTGGTCTGCCAGACTAATGAGGTAACTTTTACATGCACCACTTTCTGGGTCATACATAGCATAATGATCAAATTGATTACTATTGAAATCGGCATGAAGCTCGCGGTTTATACGGGATAATAAATTAAGATTAAACCGCCTCGTTATACCTCCTTTATCATCGTATGCGGCTAAGATAGTTTTTGGTTTTTTTTTCAAGTCCATCCCCATGATGACGCGATCGTTTATCGAAAGGTGCCTTCGGAGTTCCTTACAAAAGGCTATCGCCCCACTAATGGGCATATTGCCGATGTTCGATCCTAAAAATAACACCACTTTCCGCCTGGATGAAAGAGCGGTTGCTTTTTCAAGCATTTCAAAGTACTCGCCATTTAAACCGGTTATTTGTAGGTTGGGCAAGGTATTTGGAAGTGTATTTGTAAGGTTGGAAATGACGTTGCTGGATATGTCTATTGGCATATAGTTGAAATCAACTTTTTGCTTGAGCAGGTAGTCTAGTAAAAAAGTTGATTTCAGGGCGTCGCCTGCTCCCAACTCGATTAGGTCAAAAGGATCACCGTCGCCAACAGCAGCCGCTGCTAACTCGACCGTTTGTTTAGAAAATATTTCGAGTTCACAGTTGGTTAAGTAATATTCAGGACAATCCATAAGTTCGCGGAACAACTCGTCGCCCGTGGCATCATAGAAATATTTTGATTCTAAATATTTAGGACTCGATTGCAAGCCTCGAATAACGTCCTTATAAAACGTTTCGTTTCGGGGGCTCATGATGTCTATTGCAGTAGTTTTTGAAATAGAAAGGCTCATATCAATGCTTAAGATTTTATTTAGCTAGTCTTATCCCGGTAAATTGCCACCGTAGATTTGTTTGAAAGAAATTTCGATAGGTAATCCGGCTATGTCCAGGGGAGGTAGCCTCAGAGGCGCCTCTTAACACTTTTTGATTGACCATAAATTTGCCATTGTATTCACCAATGGCTCCTGGGGCTTTAGCAAATCCGGGATAAGGCAAATAAGCACTTTCCGTCCACTCCCAATTCCTACCCCAGGCAAATTGGGATGCTGCAGCTTCCCATTCAAATTCGGTAGGTAACCGGAGCCCTTTCCAAGTGGCATAAGCGTATGCTTCAAAATAGCTAACATGGCGTACAGGCTCATCTAAATCGAGCGGCTCAAGTCCGCGGTAGGTATAATGATACCACTTATCATCTAAGAGATGCCAATAGAGCGGTGCTGTCACCTTATTGGTTTTTACCCAATCCCATCCCTCCGAATGCCAATAGCGAAAATTGTTATAACCCCCATCGTTTATAAATTCAAGATATGCTGCATTGCTTACCAGGTGAGGGCTTATGGCATAATTGTTCAAGTAAACTTTATGTCTATTTCGTTCATTATCAAAACAAAATCCCGCTCCGTTAAACCCTATTTCGTAAATACCTTCATCCATAGGAATGAATGCTGTAGCATGCTCCACGGCTAATGTGGGCGACTGGTAGTTGGTATCGTAAGCCGGAAACAACGGATTATGTCCCAAAATATATTTAATATCAGTATACAACAGTTCCTGATGCTGCTCTTCATGATTGAAACCTAGCAGCAGCAAATCTTTTACTGCTTGATCTGCCCCCTCAGCCAAAAAATTGATCATAGCTTCGTCTACATAGGCCCGATAGCGGTAAATATCACTCACGGTGGGCCGGCTTAGATTACCTCGGTCTGTACGGATAACGCGATTGCCAACCGTTTCATAATAGCTGTTAAATACATAGTTATATTCCGTATTATATACTTGGTAACCGGTAGCATAAGGCATTAATATAAAGGTTTCAAAAAACCAGGTGGTATGACCAAGATGCCATTTCGGCGGACTAACATCCACAATAGGCTGTACCACATAATCTTCGGTTTGTAAGGGTGCACAGATCATTTCTGTGCGTCTACGAACATTTTTGTAAGAATCGATGATATCCATTTTAGTTGTTACTTTCTAAATAATACTTCAAGTTCGAAATTGTTTTAATGCCCAATGTTTGTGCTTGTTGTTGCCGCATCATTAAAGCATAAGTGTTATTAAACCCTATAGGCTCTAACCATTTGATCGCATATCTTTTTTGAAATTCATTTTTGACATAGCGGTAGGTGTCATCTTTATTTCCGGCTAACGAGTCGATTAATCGCTGTGACGCTTGTAAAATTGCTAATAAACCTGTGCCTGTATATTCTGGATAAAGATCTATCTGATCATTCGTAAGCGCATCGAAGCATATTTTTGTGCCACCAAGTCCCGTTTTGGTTGTTACGCCGTAATCGGTATAGCCTTTTATCAACATGCTGTATATGTTGGCTAAAATATATTGTTCTCCAAAAATTTTAGACCCTAATCGTACAATGCCCAATTTGCCTTGGCGTTCTGGTTTCCATAGTCGATTGGCCTTTAAAAAGTCTTTGGCTACTTTTTCTGGCGACTGATGGAGATAATCAACCCGATAATTGAGTGCTGTCATAATACTATCGTTTATTTTTCCGGATAAGAGGTTGAGCGTTTTTTCTAGTTCCGGAAATTTCCTTAATGCCGTATTTCTGACAATAGGGGCAGCATAATAGGGCGGAAATATGCTTTTATCATCCTGCAATACCAGTAAGCCATATGCTTCTAAGCGGCCATCAGTTGAATAGCCACTTATGATATCCAGCTGCTTTTCGTAGGCGGCTTTATACATGACGGCATCGCTTATCACAATGGTATGTATTTTTAGACCATACTTACTTTGGAGACCTAAATTGCCATCCTGCCTGCCCATAAACTCGGGTGTAAAACCGGCGGTGAGCTTGCTGCCATAGGCAGTTGGCACAAAATATAGAAAACTTAATATTATGAGCAATACTGGAATTGCCGCCATAACCGTGCTGATCTTTTTAAAGCTTAGCTGCTGTGCGAATGATAATAAAAAATCGAATAGCAGCGCCAGTAACGCAGCTGGTATGGCGCCTGCTAGAATCATGTTGGTGTTATTGAGCGAAATACCGCCAAATATAAATTCGCCTAAACCGCCTGCGGCAATATAAGAGGCCAGTGTTGCTACGCCGACATTGATTACCGTGGCGGTACGTATTCCCGCCAATATAACAGACATGGCTAAAGGCAGTTCAACCTTAAACAGTACCTGCCATTCACTCATTCCCATGGCTATAGCGGCCTCTTTCACAGCGGCATCTACCCCAGTAATACCTGTATAGGTATTTCGGATGATGGGGAGCAAGGCATATAGGAATAGTGCAACAATTGCGGGTTTAGCACCAATTCCCAATAGTGGAATCATAAAACCCAACAAGGCGATGCTGGGAATGGTTTGCAAAATGCCCGCAATGCCTAAAACAGTTCCAGCTAATTTTTTTTTACGTGCGATGAGAATGCCTAGGGGCAAACCCGCCAATACCGCAATAAATAAAGATATACAGGTAAGTCCAATATGCTGGATGGTTTGGGTGGTTAGCTTATCAGATTGCTGCCACATAAAGCTCCAAAGCGTTTGTTGTTGCTCATTCATGCGGCAATGGTTTTTTTGTATTGATAAAAAGCCGACATCAGCTGTTCAAACCCGGCAACTTTAAACTCTTTTTTCTGCTGGTGTGAGATGGTTAACCTTTCGGTACGGTTAAATTTGAAGGTCTCCAATCCCGTCCATAGATCTGTATCAGCGGATAAAGATGCTTCTTCCGGGTTACTATCTCCGCTTGGAAGCCAATTCCACAGATCATACAAACGAACCGCTTTAAACTCCAATTGCAAGCGCTGTTCTTTTAGAAAATCTTCTACGAAATGATGCGCAGGTTTAAACAATAATTCGGTAGGTGTGCCGGCCTGTATAATCTTGCCTTTATCCATCAGGCAAATGCGATCTCCTAATTGAAAAGCTTCTTGCACATCGTGCGTTACCATTACGATGGTCTTCCTTTTCAACTCATCCAGTGCAATAAATTCGGTATGAATTTTTGCACGGGTAACATTGTCGAGTGCGCCGAAGGGTTCGTCCATTAACAAAATAGGCGGATCAGCTGCTAAAGCCCTGGCTAAGCCTACACGCTGTTGCTGGCCACCGCTTAATTCATGTGGGTATACCTGTAGATATTTTGGCGAAAGATGAAGTTTTTCCAATAGTTCAGCTATTCTCTTTGCTGTCCGCTTTTTATCCCATTTTAGTAATTGCGGCACGAGGGCAATGTTTTGCGCTGCGGTATAATGCGGAAAAAGACCATTATGCTGTAAGACGTAGCCAATATTACGCCGCAAGTCTACAGGTGCTTGATCGAGGATGTTTTGGTCATTAATGAGGATTTTACCGCTGGTAGGTTTTAGCAAACTATTAATCATTTTGAGTGTCGTGGTTTTACCACAGCCACTAGTGCCTAAAAGTATAAGGTTTTCTTCTGCCTTTACTTCGAAGGAGATCTGGTCTACAGCTTTCAGCTTGCCGAACGATTTGCTTACGTTTTGCAATTTTATCATGCTTGCCTTTAGTCTTCCAAGGTCATAAAAAGATTATTTAATGACTCCGCATAAAGCGGATGTGCAAATACACAATAACGTATTCGATCATAGGTTATTTTACCTTCCATGGCCATCTGTAGAATAGACATGATTTCTCCGCCTTCGGCACCAAGTATGGCCACACCTAATATTTTGTTGGTTTTAGTATCTACCACGGCTTTCATAAATCCTCGGGTATCACCGGTCTCAACAGCACGGGCTACGTTGGCCATGGGCAGCTTAGTCACTTTTACAGCTAATCCCCGCTTTTTAGCTTCGTTTTCGCTGATGCCAACCCTGCCCAATTGCGGGTCGGTAAACATGCAATAGGGGATAGGCCTATTATTGATGGTATAGTGCTTGTTTTCCAAAAGATTACGATAAACGATGGTGTAATCATTATAAGAAATGTGGGTAAAGGCAGGGCCTCCTTTTACATCGCCCAATGCGTAAATTCTTTTTACGTTTGTTTCTAGTTTAGCGTTTACTTTTATATAGCCTTTACCATCAAGTTTTACACCCGTTTTGTCCAAATTAAGGCGATCGGTTTGGGGCACGCGTCCAGCGGCAACTAATACGTGACTACAGGTTATTGTTTTTTCTTGTCGGTCATCTTTTATAGTGACGGTTATTTCTCCCTTACTTTTTTGCTCAAATGCAGTAGCCTGAGCGTTCGGGAGGATCTCTATCGCTTCAAGCTCCAAGAGCTTTTGCATTTCATGGGAAATATCCTCGTCTTCATGTGAGATAAGTCGCGCAGATTTTTCCAATATCGTTACCTTGCTTCCAAAACGACGAAACATTTGTCCGAATTCCAGACCGATATAATTACCGCCAATGATTAGCAAATGTTCAGGCACCTTGTCGAGGTCCAGTATCGTAGTAGAAGTAAGGTAGTTTATTGTGTTAAGTCCTTTTATTTCAGGTATAAGTGTTTTCGCGCCGGTATTTAAGCATATAAGTTCGGCTTTAAGTATTTTTTCTCCACCCTCGTTTAAGGTTACAGCAATGGTTTTTAGGTCTGTAAAAGTAGCTTCGCCGAAAATGAGATCGAGGTTTTTTGTTTCTTCTAGCGCTTTTTGATTGCCCTTTCTCGCGTTCTCAACGATCGTATCTTTGCGCTTTTTGATAGCGGCCATATCTACTTTATAATTGGTTACCGGTACGCCAAGTTCTGCACTTTTTGTGGCTGTATAGGCCGCTTTTGCAGAGGCTACCCAGGCTTTGGTGGGTGTACATCCATCATTGACACAGGTGCCACCAATCCATCTTTTTTCAATTAACGCTACTTTTTTACCAGCATTTGCTAGTTTTTTTGCCAATGGAACTCCAGCTTGACCGGCGCCAATTATTATTGCATCGTATTGCTTAATCTTCATATTATTAACCTTTATCTCAAAACTTTTTAAAGGTGTTTTCTGCTATTAGGTGCTAGAATTCCATTTGTAATACGGATTCTGTAAGTGCTTTATAAGAGCTTTACCTTCTAACAAGGTAATCGCAAAATGGTTTTTGTATGCCCAGATTATCAGATGAAGCCGGTTAGAACGGATAAAGTGTTATTCCATTGCTCACGATTGACACTACTTTTCGCTTTGAAGTTGTTTTACGAAAGCTGATTTCTCTTCTGGCAGGTGCCTGCCCCTTAAGCAGAACAAAATCGCAATATTTTAAACTTTAACTGATAGGGGCTGTTATTTTTAATTGAAACTAAAAATAAGAGTCATGGAAAATGTGAAAATTCCCGAAGGTTATCAGCAGATTATGCCTTACCTGATCTTGGATAATGCCGCAAAATTTTTAGCATTTACAAAAAACGTTTTTAATGCAGAAGAAATACGTAAGGAGATGAGGGACGAAAATACAATTATGCATGCGGAGATACGAATTGGTAAAAGTGTAATTATGTTTGCCAATAGTACTGATCAATATCAGGTACAAAACGCAGGAATGTTTATTTATGTAGATAATGTAGACGAAGTATATAAGAAAGCAATAAAGGAAGGAGCAATTAGTCTTGGAGAACCTGCTGACCAATCCTACGGAAGAACTGCCGGTATAAAAGATCCTTTTGGAAATACATGGTGGATCACTTCCTAGCTTGCATGAACCTTGATATGATAAACCGTGTGATTTCTTGATGATGCAATGTAGCCATTTTGAGGAGTTTTTCTTATGAGCACCTTAAAGAACAGTAAATCATCCATAGGATCTTTTGTTAAAAAACCGTCTAATGAAGTTATATCAAAAAAACATACAACTTAAGCCAAAAGGAAGAGGATTTCATTTGATTACAAATGAGATATTAAATGCTATGCCCGAAATTGTACATATAGATAAAGGCTTTTGTCAAGTCTTTATACAACATACATCCGCCTCCTTAACGATTAACGAAAATGCCGACCCATCGGTTAGAAAGGATTTTGAAATGTTTTTTAATAAAACTGTCAAAGAAAATGATCCCCATTATACACATAATTATGAGGGGCCCGATGATATGCCTGCGCATTTAAAAGCTTCACTGCTTGGGCCTTCGGTATTAGTTCCTGTTCAAAAAGGAAGGTTGGCTTTAGGTACATGGCAAGGTATATATTTAGGTGAACATCGCGATGCGGGCGGCTCACGCCATATAATCGTCAGCGTATGGGGGGTGTAAGCTTCTGGCTTCTGTTATACTAACTTAAGGTTTCGTTGGTATAAAAATTTCTGAAACTTGGATTTTCTTCTTATACTTGACTGCAATTAGAACCCGCAATGCCTAATAAGGAGCCGATCGAAGAGCTAACTAATTATACGATGGAAAGTGTTTTTCATGCGTATTACCCTCGGCTTTGTCTTTTTGCTTCACAAATAATTGACAACCCAGAACAACATGAAGATATTGTGCAGGACGCCTTTATGGCTTATTGGAAAAATAGAAAATCCATTGCCGAAGATGCTCGCGTAATTAAGAGTTTTCTCTATGCTACCGTACGAAATATGTGTTTTAACAAGCTACGAAAAGATAAAGTGATTACGCGCTTTCAATTATTAAACCGAGTTGATGAATTTGAAGATGCTGAAATACTGAATAAAATCATCCGTTCGGAAATAATGGATGAAATTTATCGAGTTTTAAAAACGCTACCGCTGAATATACAGGAAGTTTTTCGATTAGGATATTTAGAAGGACTTAACAATAATCAAATTGCAGAAGAATTGGGTGTAACCATAAACACCGTTAAAACCCAGAAACAGCGCGGACTAAAAATGTTAAAAGGTAAACTCAACCCCGAGTTATTCCTGTTCATTTCTTGTTTTTTATTAGAAAAATAATTTTTTTGTCATCCTTTTTCCGTGTTTAGGTTACTTATATAAAGTTGCTACGAGTGCTATGCACTTATATTTAACCGGAAATTATGACCCAATGAAACCTACAGTATACGATATAGTACATTTAATTGCGAAGTATCTCGAACAGAAACCGTTAACAGCTAATGAAATGTCCATCTTTGAAAGATGGCTTGAAAAGGAAGATAACCGCAAATTGCTTGAATCTTTTCGGGATGGGAAACTTGCTCAAAAAGATATAGATTTTCTTACGACTAAAAATACTGCACAAGGGTGGTTGCGGTTTAAGGCAAAGAAGAAAAGGTACAAACTTGCCTTGCTAAGGCCATACATAGGCTATGCTGCGGCTATTGTACTGTTATTCCTTGCGGGTATTTGGTTTTTCGTAAGTCAAGGCACTAATCAACCAGTACATCAGCATGTTCGAAATGTGATTCATAATGACATTGCCCCGGGAAAGGAAAGTGCAGCAATAATTTTGGAAGACGGTAGAGAAATGGATGTTGCCGCATATGCAGCTGAGCTAAAAAAACAAAAGAACAAACACATCATCGGTGGAGACGGCAAGCTCATCTATAATGAGCGATTAGAAAAACCTACTTTACCCACTTTCAATACCTTAATCGTACCTAAAGCAGGTATGTACCAGGTTACGCTTTCTGACCAAACGAAGGTTTGGCTAAATGCTTCATCTAAATTGCGTTATCCAGTCCAGTTCAGTACGAAAGAAAGGACCGTTTATTTGGAAGGCGAAGCCTACTTTGACGTTGCTGTTGATGCAGGTAGACCATTTAATGTGATGGTGGGTGGCGTTAAGGTACACGTTTTGGGTACCGAGTTTAATATCAACGCTTACGGCGCTGTATCAACGACCTTGGTTAATGGTTCGGTAAAAATTGCATATGATAAACATGAGCAATTAATGAAGCCTGGTCAGATGGCAACGATACATGGTGGAATTTCCCTACATCAAGCAAATTTACGAAAAGTACTTGCATGGAAGAATGATGAGTTTTATTTCAAAAAAGATAATATGCACCAGATCATGGATGAGCTTTCGCGGTGGTATAATGTAGATGTCGTCTTTTTAGATAATGTACCCCATAAGCTATACAATGGTAGTATATCCAGAAATGTCAATCTATCTGGTGTGTTGGAAATGCTCTCTTACTTGAGCGAGGCTCAATTTGAAGTCATTGGTAAGAAGGTGATGGTGAGGTTTAACACAATATAATTTAAATAATAAAATATGATATATAGGTATCCTACATAAAAAAAAAACGGAAGTGTTGATAGCACTCCCGTATCATCAGGCTAAATGAGATAATCTCTTGAGACAGATTAAATAATAACCTAACAATACAAAAGTATGTATAACTTTTCTTTTGGCAAAAAGCCAATAAGGCAATATAGTTTATTGCCTATTCAACAAGTAGTGCTCGCAATGAAATTAAGCATTTTGATGTTATTGGTATTAATAACGGCTGTTTATGGCGAAGGGAGGGCCCAAAAGGTTTCACTTTCCTTTAAAAGAGCCGATATAGAAACCGTTTTTAATGCGATTAGCCATCAAACGGATTATCGTTTTCTATACAGCGAGGACGTTATATCGCGGGTGGGAGCCATTGATATTGCCGTTAAGAATACGGAGCTCAAAGAAGTATTGAATCATATTGCCAAGCATCGTAATTTGCGATACAAGATTATTGAGCACACGATTACGGTGGATGTGGCCGGAAAAGAACAGCCGCTTGCCGCCGAGGAATCACAACCCCATATTGTCGTATCAGGGAAGGTGACGACAGGGAACGGCGACCCCCTGCCCGGTGCATCGGTATTGGTTAAAGGAGAGAAAGGGACTACCACCGACGCCAATGGAGCATTTTCGTTGGAAGTACCTAACCTGCAAAGCATATTGACGGTATCGTATATCGGTTACATTGCCAAAGAGGTCCCGCTCAACGGTCAAAAGCAAGTAGTGGTACAATTAGAACAGGAAGATGCGCTTTTAAATGAAGTAGTTGTTGTGGGATACGGTACCCAAAAACGAAAGGACTTAACCGGATCGATTACACGCGTAAATGGGGATGTGTTTGAGCACCAGGCTACATCCCAATTCAGTGAGGCGTTGGCAGGCACCGTGGCGGGTTTTAATGCGTCGCAAGGCGCTACTGCAGCTGGCGGCACCTCTATGGAGGTGAGAGGGCAGACCTCCTTAGGAGCTAGCACCGAACCATTAATTGTACTTGATGGTGCTATCTTCGGCGGTAGTTTGCGAGATATCAATGCTTTTGATATTGAATCGATCGATATCTTGAAAGACGCCAGTTCGGCTGCCGTATATGGTGCGAAAGCAGCATCCGGAGTGGTCATCGTGACTACAAAAAAAGGAGGGCTGGCCAAACCGACCATCACCCTGTCTTCTAAAATAGGTATGGCAGAGAGTAATAATCAGCGCAGGGGCCTTAATGCCAACGAATATATTCAATTTAGAGAAGATTTTCTTAGGCAAGTGAATCCAAAAGTAGATTATCAATTCTATACCAACCCCAATGAGCTTTCCGCCGATTTTTCGATCGATCAATGGCGTAATTTAAGCGCTAATCCTTTAGATGATAATTTACAGGAGTGGATGGCAAGACTTGGTCTGTTTGATATTGAAAAAAACAATTATGTAGCCGGACGAACAATGGATATGTACGATTACGTTTTTCAAAAAGCCCTGCGCCAGCAATATGATTTAGGGATTTCAGGCGGAACATCCGTTGTGAAATACTACTGGTCATTAGGTTATGATAATAATCAGGGTATTCGTGTGGGTGATCAATATTCCAGTGTGCGTTCGCGGATAAATTTTGATTTTAAGGTTACTGACTGGTTAAATGTGGGGATGAATACCCAATTTTCCGATCGTAACGAAGGTGCTGTCCCAGCCAGTATGGATTTTTATGTGAATAGCCCGTATGGACAGCTTTTTGATGAAGAAGGAAATCTAGAGCGGTACCCACACGGGCATTCTAATACGCCACTGCTTGATTATTACAGAAAGAGTGTAACTGATAAGAAATATAATTTATTTTCAAGCTTGTATGCCGAGTTACAACTTCCTTTAGGAATTAAATTGAGATCCTCTTTCCAGCCTTATTACCATGAATCTAAGTACCTCTCGTTTACAACAATTAGCAAGAAATTAGGTGGTCTGGATTCAGAAACGCCGTCTGGTGAGCGTGGTGAATCTTCAAGAATGAATTGGCAATTGGATAATATTTTAAGCTGGAATAAAAAAATAACCGATCATGAATTTGATGTTACCTTGCTAATCAATGCTGAAAAGAATAATTTTTGGTCGACTTCAATGAAGAACAAAGATTTTAGTCCCAATCAGGAATTAGGTGCCCATGGTTTACAATTTGGTAGTTCACCCGAAATCGTTAACGGTGATGAAGTAAGCACGGGCGATGCACTGATGGCCCGCGTAAATTACAACTACTTAGGTCGATACCTGCTTACCGCTTCCGTTCGGAGAGATGGATACTCGGCTTTTGGCTTGGAACACCCTCGTGCGGTTTTCCCTGCAGTGGCCTTAGGCTGGGTCGTTTCGGATGAAAAGTTCTTTAAAGTTGATTTTATTGATCGAATGAAGATACGTACATCATGGGGCGTCAATGGAAATAGAGATATTGGAATTTATGCAGCGCTGGCACGTACGGGTTCCAATCTTTGGTACAATGGCAGCAACACGGAAGTTGGAGTGTATACTTCCAGTTTGCAAAACAGTGGATTACGATGGGAAAAAACAACAGCGATAAATCTGGGACTTGATTTGATCATGTTTAATAATAGGATTGATTTGACTGCCGACTTGTATAAGATGAATACGTCTGATTTATTGATGGACCGGACGCTTCCAATCGTAACGGGCTTTACGAGTATTACTTCCAATCTAGGAGAAATAGAAAATAAAGGTATTGAATTGACTTTAAATTCGAGGAATATCAACCACACCAATTTTACATGGAACTCCAGCCTGGTTTTCTCGCTCAATCGAAATAAAATAAAAAAGCTATTCGGCGATGTTGGTACCTATACGCTTTTAGGCAAGGAATATAATGGGGAAGTTCCAGATTTCACAAATAAGTGGTTTCCAGGGCAAGCTATTGACGTTGTGTGGAATTACAACGTTACTGGTATCTGGCAATTGGATGAAGCAGCGGAGGCCGCGAAGTATAGCATGCAGCCGGGAGATTTTAAATCAGAAGATGTAAATGCAGATGGTAAATACGTAGATGTACAAGATAAACAGTTTATTGGTTACACTGTTCCCCGATACCGATTGGGGCTAAAGAACGATTTTAGCTTTCTAAAAAACTTTACCGCATCTGTATTTATCCGAGCCGATTTAGGATATATTGGCTCTTATTCAGCAGCACTTAATAACGGATACGAATCGAACGACCGGTTTAATAGGAACGTCGGGCCGGTTCCTTATTGGACGGCCGACAAACCAAACAATGAATATGCTAGATTAAATGTGAATACGGGGGCTTATGGTGGAGGTCTATCAATTTATAAACCACGCTCTTTTGTCCGAATACAAGACATATCCTTAGCCTACCGTTTGCCCGTTGGCCTAGTAGAAAATTGGAAACTCAAAAATCTGGAGTTCTTTACATCCATCAGGAATTTGACCACGTTTTCGAAATGGCCCGGTTGGGACCCGGAATCAGGCATGACACCTATGCCGAGAATCTATACCCTTGGATTTAATCTTTCATTATAATAAATTCTGAATACCATGAAATTAAAATATATTTTATCCCTATTATGCTTACCGATCGTCGTATCGTGTTCTAAAAGTTGGCTGGAGCCTGATCCTCTTTCGTTTTATACACCATCCAATGTGTATGTTGATCAAGCTGGTTTTGAAGCAGGATTAACCACTTGTAAAAAAGAAATGAATGCCGAAAATCATGGCGACCTAAGCTTTATCGTTGGCGAGAACTGTTATTCCGATTTGGCAGTAGAGCTGCGTGAAAGCGATTGGAACAAACTAACGCCTAGCAGTTCGCCAAGGCAGGCGATACTCACTTTTTTCAACAAGGGTTATGGCTATGTTAAAAATGCAAATACGATCATCACACGAATTGATGACATTGAATGGACCGACCAGCAAGCAAGAAATCGTATTCTTTCGGAAGCGCTTTGGTTTAGAGCTTATTGGTATTATCGGCTAGTGAATACCTATGGGGATATCCCTTGGGTTGGCGAAGAGTTGAAAGAAGCTAAATTGGATTATTACTCCACTAAACGTGAGGTTATTTTAACGAAACTGCAACAAGACCTAGAATACGCACAAGAATGGCTTCCTGTAAAAGCAGCCAATTTAGGAGGTGTTACCAAAGGTGCAAATAGCCACCTCTTGGCAAAGATCTATCTCTCTCTCGGTCTTTTTGATAAAGCCATTGAGTCTGCTTCGGCAGTTATTAATGGGCCATACGCGCTTATGACAAGCCGTTTTGGTGCAGATGCCTCCAATAGTTACCATAACTTGCTATGGGATTTGCACCGTTGGCAGAATAAAAATGCTTCGGAAAATACAGAGACTATCTATGCAACAGTTGATCGGCCTGATGCATCGCCGGCTACCTGGTTCAATAGTGTAGGTACCGCTTCGATGCGGAACTACGGCCCTTCTTACTGGAAAGTCATGGATGCTACAGGCAATAGGGCTACCAATTGGGACACACCGGCTGGTGATAGCTTAGGTATTGGTAATGGAGATGTACGAACCAACTGGTTCTTAAGGTATGGTCTATGGCAAGATGAACAGTATACATGGGATGAAACACCTGATCTGCGCCGAGCTAAGAGTAATTGGATCGAGATGGGCGAAACAACTTCGGATATTATTACGATTAGAGTAGGTTCGCCAAACTTAGGTGAACCGCTCACCAAGAAATATTATAAGAACTTGGCGGATACAACCGATACCTGGTTTTCTTGGCCATATTATAAAGTTTATGTACCCACCCCTAATTATGCGCAGCCGTGGGGTGGACAAGGTGATTGGTATATTTTTCGTTTAGCGGAAACGTATTTGTTGCGAGCAGAAGCTTATTTTTGGAAAGGTGAACTGGGGTTGGCTGCTGAAGATATTAATAAAGTAAGGGCACGTGCACATGCTCCGCTGATTACAGCAGCTGAAGTGACCTTGGATTATATTTTTGACGAACGCGCCCGCGAATTGTTTACAGAAGAGCCTAGGCATACGGAGATGGTGCGCGCTTCTTTTATCTATGCAAAACTCGGAAGGGATGGCTACAGTTTCGAAACGATTAGTGAAAATAACTGGTATTACGATAAAGTCATGCGTGATAACAAATTTTACAGCGAGCCAAAATATACTTTTTGGGATAACACAGCCACTGTACATCCTTATAATATGTTGTGGCCGATACCCCAGAATGTCATTACGGCCAATACTTTGGGAAGGATTAATCAAAACCTAGGATATGAAGGAGCTCAATTAAATGCTCCGCCATTAGACGCAATTCCTTAACTTAACAAGAATACATTGTTTCTTAACGCATTGATAATGAAAAGAATAATAGTTATAGCCTTGTTGTTCTCCTTTTGGAGTTCTATTTATGCACAACATGTCGATTCGGTTGGTATTAAAAACCTGCCGTCTAAACCCTTTTTACCCGATCCACTCCTGATGGATGAAGGTGGAAAGCAAACCACCATTACCACGCAAAGCCAGTGGAATGCACAAACTGAACGGATAAAGGCAGATTATGCCTATTGGGTATCAGGTACGATACCACCGCCACCAAAAGCCTTCGAAGCGAAGATATTACGTGATACGGTAGCCGATGGGATAATGCTCCGTACGGTAGAACTACGTTTCGGACCGCAAAATGCGGCGAAGATGACTATCGAATTGATGCTTCCACCGTCTGCAACACCATTGCCTGTGTTTATGACGCAGTGGAATCATCGTGGCTGGGCGCAGATTGCAGTGCGTCGGGGATATATCGGTTGCATATATGCCGGAGCAGATAATAAAGACGATACGAAGAATTATAATGAGCTATTTCCAGGTTATGATTTTGCTACCTTAATGAAAAGAGCTTGGGGAGCGTCGCGCGTAATCGACTACCTTTATACGCTTCCGCAGGTGGATAAAGCCAAAATCGGTATTACTGGACATTCCCGTAATGGGAAGCAATCGCTCATGGCAGCGGCCTTTGATAAACGTATTGGTGCTGTTGTGAGCAGTAGTGGGGGAACGGGTGGCGAAAGTACGTTCAGGTTCTCTGATGAACGGTTTAATTCGGAAACATTAGAAGGGATTACCCGTGCTTTTCCCCATTGGTTCAGTCCGCGTCTGCACTGGTTTGCCGATCGGGAAGATAAGTTACCTGTCGACCAAAATTCGCTCATGGCCTTAATTGCGCCTCGCGGCTTAATGCTGTACTCGGCTAATACGGAGGTACAGGGTAACCCGTGGGGTATTAGCCAGTCGTATATGTCCGTAAAGAACGTTTATCATTTTCTTCATGCCGATAGCTTGATAGCCATACACTTACGGGAAGGACGCCATCAGCATGCGGCTCGTGATGCAGAAAATTTTGTCGATTTCTTTGATTATATCTTTAAACGATCGTCCATAGCACCGGAAAACAAATTGTATACCAATTATACCTTTGATGACTGGAAGCAACAAAGTGGTAACTGGGTAGACCCTTTGCTTTTTTCGGCTGGTGGGCGGTGGTCTGTTATACAAGCGGCAAAGCCTTCGTCTATTCTGACCCTCCAAGACAGTATCCGGAAGGATATCCGTTGGCTTTTAGGGAACGAACCAAAAGGTGTGCAGGTAGAGACGCCACTATCGACACAGTTAACCCGCAATAGAACCTACCCCAATGATTACCTAGACGAAGTAATTGGCGAACCGAGCTTGCCGGAAGGTGTTCAGCGGATGAACATCGGCCCATATTCGGCGCTTGGAGAAGATTTGTGGGGTAGTATTTATTTTCCGAAAGGTACAATAAGCGACAATAAAGTAGCAGGTAAATTACCGCTGGTTATTTACCTGCATGCTTATTCGTATGCAACTGGTTACCATACGAGAAGTAAGCCGGCGATTAAACAATTTACCGATCAGGGTTTTGCCGTCTTGGCGTTTGACATGATGGGATTTGGAACACGTATTGAAGAAGCATATCATTTTTATGACCGTTACCCACAGTGGTCAATATTAGGAAAAATGGTGACCGATACCCGAAATATCCTGAACGATGTATATACCCGCATGCCCTTTATCGACCGTGAAAACGTCTTTCTCTGCGGCTACTCCCTGGGCGGTACCGTAGCTCTATTTACTGCGGCACTGGATCAGCGTGTAAAAGGCGTTGCCGTGATGAGCGCATTTAGCTCCTTGCGCCAAGACAATCAGGGAACAGAAGGCATCGCCCATTTTGCACAGCTACATGGCCTCATACCACAGTTAGGTTATTTCATCGGAAACGAAGCCCGGGTTCCTGTTGACTTTCAGGAAATACTCTCGGCTATTGCTCCACGACCTATCTTGGTGATTGCGCCGAAAGACGACCGGCACCATAGTGCTCCGGCTGTCAGTCAAACAGTTTCCGAAGCAACGCTTGCCTATAAGCAATTAGCGGCTGATAAAAAAATCGTCTTTAAACAACCCCTAAGCGCTCATTCGCCCGACCCCTTCTATAAGGAGATAGCCGCTTGGTTTTTAGATAAAAGTAAAGAGTGATATGTTTTGATAATATGTTATTGAGTACAGGAAGGCTAAATTGTCTTCCTGCACTCAATAAATAAGCTTTAAAATTGAAACTTTGGTTTAAAGATCATGGCGTTTTCCCTTTTACTGCGCGATTTTCCGAGCATTGTAAGTGGATGATTTATCGCGCGGGATGTATACAGATACTAAATGTATGTAGTATATGCAAAAGCGAATAACATAGCTACGCTTTTGTTTCCATCAATGCTAATGCCCTTTCAGTAAAGCTTTTCTTTTTTAACTGTTCTTCTACTTCAATAATAGCCTGCATGAGCTTATGTTCAGTATCCGTTAAATCGGTAATAGCCGTAACCATTAGCTGCCATATGGGTTTCATTTGTTCAATGAGCGCTTCTCCCTTTTTTGTGAGCAGAATCAATCGTTTTCTTTCGTCTGTCTTATCACGCTTGGAGCGTATTAGTTTCTGCTTTTCAAGTTCTTTCAATAAACTTATGGTGGAGGGATGGGTATAGCCTATTGCTGTAGCGATTTCAACGACACTTAGTATCGATTTTATATGCAATGCATATATTACAGGAAACCACTTAGGTTCGAAATCTATACCATATGCCCTGTAGATTTGCAGGCCTTCTTTGCGGATTTGATCGCTCAGGCGTTGAAGCCTCGTTGAAATGGCTAATATCCCAACCTCATCGATTATGTTCGTCATCTTTTAAGGAGTTAAGTGTAAATGGTAAAACACATTATCTGCTGCCATAACAGGGAAATAAGCTGGTAAATCTGCCTTATCTATTTTCTGAAAGCCATTCCGTTCATAAAACCGCTTGGCAGCATGGAGAACGTCTACTGTGCCTAAGTATAAATGCGTTATAGCTTGTTGCCTACTGTATTCAATGAGCGTTTGCAATAATTGTTGCGCAATACCATAAGTTTTGCCACGGAATTCCTTTTTTATAAACATCTTTCGTATAGCTCCCGCATGATGGCCGGTTGAAATAAGTGCAATACTTCCAACTAATTCCCCATTAGATAAAGCACCCCAAAAACTCCCACCTGTTGCGTGATAGTGGGTTTCGATATCCAATAGATCCGGTTGGTCTTGAAGGGTTACCGGAACGTTGAATTCTAGTTGTTGTATAGGAAGAATAAGTTCTATAAGCTGCTTGCAATAAGCATTGTTTAATGACTGTATGGTGATTGCTGTATTCATTATATTTAATTTACAACAAATATAGGTAGTTAACTACGTATCTGAAAACATTTTTACATATTTTTTGATTGAGACACACTTATAAGCTAGAGCAGAGGACGGTGCCGACCAATTTTTAGTACAGCAATACAAAATATTATTAAAAAAAATGGCCTTTTTAAAACTGGCGTTAGCGAGTCTATGGACCGTTTTGAAATGAAGAATAACAAGAAATAAAATTAGCCAACTGAAAAGGAAACATATTTGTAACACCTAATTCCTAAAGACAAAAAAAATATACGATGAGATTTAATGGAGAATCTTTAGTTTTTCGCGATCGGGTTGATGCCGGGCATGAGCTTGCAAAATTGCTTGCACCAAAATATAAAGCACAACATCCGCTTATACTTGGTGTGCCGAGAGGTGGGGTAGAAGTTGCTTACTATGTAGCGCAACACTTGCAGGCAGATCTGGATATAATAATTTCCAAAAAATTACCCTATCCCGGAAATAAAGAATATGGTTTTGGTGCGGTAACTGAAGATGGTTCGGTATACATAGCCGATGATAACAGTCACGAACTCCTACCTACCATGCTCGACAAGATCATTCAAACACAATTACAGGAAATTAAGGACAGAAGTAGGAAATACCGCAGGGGAAAGCCATTTCCCGACATGGAAAACCGGACGGTTATACTTGTTGATGATGGCATCGCTACCGGAGTAACCTTGGTGCCCCTAGTTGGATTGTGTAAACGGAAAAAGGCTAAAAAGGTAGTAATAGCAGCGCCTGTTTCGGGCAAGCAGTTTGATGAAAATCTTCGGAAAGCTGATGCAATCGAAGTTTATGTAAAACCGGAACCTTTCTACGCCGTAGGACAGGTATATGAAAAATTTGGTGATTTTCCGGATGAAGAATTACTGAAATTGTTGGATTACGCTCGCGGCACCTAAATCGCTAATACCGGTATTAATTTATAAAATACAAGAATGATGGAAGCTAGCAATTATGAAGACCCTTGGTTGTTTACAGCCGATGAAGACCAGGAAAAGGCCTTTCCCCTAAAACGCTCGGAGGATTTAGACCCCTTGATTGCCCGAATTGGTGATGCTAGGTGTGTTATGCTGGGCGAGGCATCTCATGGTACCCATAACTATTACGCATGGCGAACAGCAATGTCTAAACGATTGATTGAGGAGAAAGGATTTAATTTTATCGCAGTAGAAGGCGATTGGCCGGATTGTTATAGACTGAACCGCTATGTTAAAGGTTTGGATGAGCAAGATAAAACACCTGCTGACTTGTTGCATGCCTTTAACCGTTGGCCAACCTGGATGTGGGCAAATTGGGAGATCGTTGCCTTGATGAATTGGCTGAAAGATTATAACCAAGTGTTCAGTCTTACCAAAAGAGTCGGCTTCTATGGTTTGGATGTCTACAGTTTATGGGAATCTATGGAAGCTATTGTTGGGTATCTTGAAAAAGCCGATCCCATAGCGGCGAGTTTGGCAAAGGAGGCCATCCATTGTTTTGAGCCTTATGGAAAAGACGAGCATCGTTATGCCCGTGAACAATATGCGCTTGATGATTCCTGTCGCGAACCCTTAGTAAAGTTGCTCAAAGAAATTCGGAGAAAGGCGGTGTCTTATGATCATGACCCCGAAGCAGCGCTAAATGCAGAGCAAAATGCATACATCGCTGTAAACGCAGAAGAATATTATAGTACTATGATGGGTTTTAACGACAATACGTGGAATCTACGCGATACGCATATGATGGATACCTTGCAACGTCTCTATAAATTTCACGGCCCCGATGCCAAAGCAATAATTTGGGAACATAATACCCATATTGGTGACGCTCGCTTTACAGATATGGCAAAAGCCGGTATGGTTAATATTGGGCAGCTCGCCCGCGAACAGCTTGGCGAGCATAACGTGGTATTGGTAGGTTTTGGTTCTTATTCGGGTACTGTAATTGCCGGAGCGCATTGGGACGCTTCCATGCAGGTTATGTATGTGCCAGAAGCGCGCAAAGGTAGTGTGGAAGAGCTGTTGCACAAAGAATCTACCGCAAACAGGCTGTTACTTTTCAATCGTCATAATAAAAAAGAGCGTTTTGGTAAAATGATGCCCCACCGGGCAATTGGCGTAGTATACGATCCTGCACAGGAACGCTATGGAAATTATGTTCCCACAGTGCTGAACGCCCGATACGATGCTTTTATTTATATTGACGAGTCAATAGCGCTTCATCCATTGCATTTAAAACCTAATGGCCATCAGATTCCCGAATCGTACCCCTTTGCTTATTAGGTTGCTTAAAATAGGTATATTTGGCTGTGGTATTGATGTATCAAATAACATGGTCATGCAAATAAAAAAGTATATTAAATGAAAATAGCTACCTATAATGTGAATGGCGTTAACGGGCGACTTCCTGTTTTGCTTCGTTGGCTTAATGAAACTACACCCGATATTGTTTGCTTGCAAGAGCTGAAAGCACCGCAGGAAAAGTTTCCTGAAAAAGCCATTTTGGATGCGGGTTATCAGGCGATATGGCACGGACAAAAAAGTTGGAATGGCGTGGCAATTTTAACGCGTAACTTACCAATAACGGAAATTAGACGAGCGCTTCCCGGCGATCCGGAAGATGTGCACAGTCGTTATATCGAAGCCACAATCAACGATATTGTTGTAGGTTGCCTGTATCTGCCTAATGGTAATCCTGCTCCCGGGCCTAAATTTGACTATAAACTGAATTGGTTTAAACGCTTAACAGCTCATGCTGAAGAGCTGTTGGCTATGGACAAACCAGTTGTATTAACTGGTGATTATAACGTAATGCCTACCGAACTGGATGTATATAAACCCGAACGCTGGTTGGACGACGCGCTTTTCAGACCAGAAACGAGAGCAGCATTTAAAACGTTAGTGACACAGGGGTGGACTGATGCTATCCGCAAATTATATCCCGACGAAAAGATTTATACCTTTTGGGATTATTTCCGTAATGCTTATGGACGGGATGCAGGACTTCGTATAGATCACTTCTTGCTCAGTTCGCACCTCGAAACGCGGCTTCTTGCTGCTGGCGTAGACCGTAACGTTCGTGGATGGGAAAAAACCAGTGACCACGCGCCGGTATGGATAGAACTGGCTAACGACTAGCATACCTGTACGACATCCATATTCAAGAGCGAACCTAATTTCTCGATTTTGTTGCTTATATGACCAATGCCTACTGCACAGTGATGTGCAGGGCCATGACTATTCCATTGGGTTACAAATTTTCTGGCGCCAATGGAAAATTTGTAGCGACTATTGGTATTGCCTATTTCTAAAATAGGCCCCGGAACAGACTCACCTTCTGCTACAAGCAGCATTAATTTACCGCTTTCTTGCTCCACAACAGACAATAGCGTTACCGGGCCGTTTTTAACCGACATCTCTACGGAAAGGCCTTTTCCAACCTTTCCATGGTATACATGCAAAGGCCTAACTTTGGTTTTTCCTTCTGCAATGGTAATATGGCCCGGGCCATCATGTCCCATTAACACAACATCCTCTTTGAAATCCATCGCGTAATACTCGGTAAAAGAGCCGCCGGCGCCAAAGCTGTCCATTATTTTCATCGCCTGTGCATTTTTAATTTCGTACTCGCCTGCCACCGGAATACCACGGGCTGTAAGGAGCGAATTGCCCAAAATAATAGAGCTTATGGTATCTTCATTAGCGGCATTTCCGCTACCTTTATAATAATAGGCCATAGATCCTAGTTTGTAATGGTCTACTAAATGATCTAAGGCTACCGATGTTCGGGCGGCCCGATTTAATTCGTCTTCTGCACAATCAGATTGGACGTCAAATGTTGCATAGAAATGGTCTACCCGTTCGCTTATTTGATTGATGGTTACCTCTTGGCGAAGTGCCGCCAGTTCATCTACTTCAATTAATTCTATATGTCCGCCAAAATGAGCATACTGTTGTGTCAGATCCGTATAGATATCCAACATACCACTATAATAATGGCCCATACAGCCTAAGCGGTTAAAGGCCATAGTATGGGCTACTTTAGCCGCCATAATCCAATCGGTAATTTCATTCCAACATTCAGGATCATGGTGCAGCATTCCCGTAATTTGATGAAATTTGATGCCGGTACGTTTGAATACATTGGCAATTTCTGGAACAGGGCAGGCCGAACAATAGGATAACCATTCGCCCGTCATCTGAGACCTATTCGTGAGCCTATTAAATGACTGATAATCAATAGCTGCTTCTGGCGATAGATTTAAAATAATTACTGGAACTTTGGCGCGTTGCACTACAGGCAAAACCGTTGAGGATAAGGCATAGGTGCTTATGTATAAAAAAATCAAATCTACATCGGCCTTCCTGAAATTAGTGCCGGCTTCAAATGCTTTTTCTGAATTATCAATCAACCCCAGATTAATAATCGTGGGATGTGTTGCTGCCAATTTTTCTTCTACTTGCTTTAAGTATCCTTCTAGGCGCTCTTTCAAGCCTTCGAATTGTTCCCAATACGTTTCAAGCCCTATTCCAAAGAGTCCGATTTTAAGTGTTGGCATGCTCATGATTTATTGATATCTGGTGTTTCTTTTTTGTAATAGCCAAAAGTATTGTTAATAAATAGGACTGTCCATGTAATTTTTGATATGATAGATATAAATTTTGGCATAATTACCCGGCGCAGATGTTATAATTTACGCACGTTTCAGAATATTAGCTGTTGCCGATTTTTATATTACAAGAGATCATAGTGAATTTAAAGGGAACCTTACAAATACTCAAAATCTGCCGTCTTTGGAATACGTTCCATGCCATCAAAGACTACGCTAGGAACAGGTTTAGCCAATTTTCTTTTTATGGTGTCTATCCAGCTACCTTCTACACGGAGTAAGGCATGGAGTTTAGTTGTGTCAGCGATGAATTCATGTTGGATAACCCAAAAAGAGGCATCTTTCTTCATCCTTAATAATTTTGTTTCGATGAAAATCTTCGAACTGAGGTGTATTTCTCTTTTAAACTGACATTCTTCTTTAAATAGTACCGGTCCAAAATTTTCCTGCTGCATAATTTGGGTGGTAATACCGTATTGATCTAATATAGCAAGCCGTTCTTGTGCGGCTAAATCATAATATACACTATGCCGTAAATGGAAATTAGGGTCGAGATCTGCCCATCTTAAATTTAAAAAATTCATGATAATCTTTTTATAAGGCATTCATCAATTTACCTGCAAGGGTAAAAAACGATTACACAATAAACATACATAAATGAACGGAATATGTTTGAATTAGCCAAATAAGTACTGTACTTTGTATCCATTAAGTAAACATAACGGGGTCATAACCTGAGTTTGGTTATCTCAAGCCCATAAATGATAAGATATGAATACTCTGCTGACGAAGAAAGCTAAACTGTATGAATGGTGTAAAGAAGCCATTGCCTTAAGAATACACGAGGCCGAACAAGCCATACAGCACGCTCGAGAAGCAGCTCATGACGATACGAAAAGCAGTGCCGGTGATAAATATGAAACCACGCGGGAGATGATGCAGCAGGAAATTGCTAGAAATGAACAACAACTAGTAGCTGCGCAGCAATTGAAGCACCAATTGAACACAATAAATCTTGCGCCAAATAAAAACAACCAAATTCAGCTCGGTAGTTTTATAGAAACTTCTGAAGGCAATTTTTTCATGGGTATCGCTCTGGGTAGGATGGAAGTAGAAGGCGAATCCTGCTTCGTGATTTCACCTGCTTCACCTATTGGAAGGCTTATGCTAGGAAAAACTAAAGGAGCCGCTATTGTTTTTAACGATAAAAGTTACCGAATTCTACAAATCGGGTAAAACTATTTGCTGCCTGGAAGAGATGTTAAATTCGCTCCATCATGGTTTCAGGCTTAGATAGCGGCTTAAAACCATATTGTTCATATAAGCCGTGTGCATCCTTCGTTGCAAGTCCCCATCGCTTAAGTCCTTGCAAATCTTGATGATTCATAATTTCAGTTATCAGGTATTTGCCTAATGCTTTACCTCGCTGCTCTTCTATAATAAATACATCCATTAACCAAGCAAATACCGCATAATCCGTTACTACTCGGGCAAACCCAACTTGCTGATGAGCCAAATTGTATATGCCAAAACATAGTGAATGTTGAATAGATTTTTCAATCGTTTTTCTACTCCGGCCTTGTGCCCAATAAGATTGGTTAGCAAGAAAATTATAAATCAAATCGATATCTAGTAGCGATTTGTCTGTAGAGATGTAAAAATCTTTATCCATTTTTTTAATAAATAGGAACTTCGACTTGTTTATGCACGTATGCAAATTTGCCTTAAGGTAGTTTTTTGTCAAAAGAGTTACAATAGAAAAGGATAAAAAAAATAAAAATTATTAAAACAAAAAATTGAATACCCCGTTATGTATATAAGGTTTAGGTTGATTATATAGCAAAAGTCCTGCGATCCCAAAAAGCAGGGCTTTTGTTTTTTTAATTCTATAAAAGCATTACGAACAATATTAGTATCTCAACAGCTAAAAAGCTTCATTTAAGCCCAAAAAGAAACCTTGAGCACCATATCTGCCAAATGCATAATCCAGACATAAGTTGGTGCGTGTACTTTTATTGAAAAGTACACGCAAACCGGCACCTCCACCCGGTTGCCAATGTTCAAATAGTTTGGTGCCTAAATCGTCGTTTGCTGTTTGTATATTGAAAAAGGTTACACCGCTAAGAAATTTATTTCGCAATATCGGGAATCGGTATTCTACTTCCGAATAAAAATATAATGGCCCCTTGAAATAAGTAATGGTGTAACCCCGGCCACTCCGGAAATTAGTGTCTTTTCCGGTACCAGCCATTTCCAGATAGGGCAGTGCTCCGCTGATCATATAACTTCCCCAATTCCAGAATGCGATGACATGTTCGGGGTTACGCTCAGAAAGACTCCAGTATTTCCGGAAATCGGTTGTGAGTTGTACCGCACTTTTACTACTTCCCAACCAAGTTTGATTTACGCGAAGGCCAACGTCAGAATAAATCCCTTTATAGGCTCGGTTCTGGTTATCACGGGTAGTGTACTGTACGTTAAAAAGGAAGCCGTTAGATTGGTAATGATCATCATCGAATCCGTAGCGCTCATTATAGATGTGATAAGGTGTTAAACCCTGATCACTTTGGCGGTCTTCAATTTTTCTACGGATATCAAAAGAAACCCCGGCACCGACAAAAAGATTGTCTTCAATTTGCTTATATATTTTTTCACGAAAACTATAATACTGGGCATGTTGCGTATACACTTTGCGTTCTGGGTTGGTCAATAGAAGATCTTCGGGTGTTGTTCCCGCCCCATAGCCAATACCCACGCCAAAATCAGGATTAACGGTTTTTGCGGCAACTAAGCTTCCTTGAAGATTCCATTTATTGCCCGGCGTATAAATATTATGACTAAGGTAAAAATAAATAATACCCTTAGTCGTAATGGAGGCCGAAGTAGCTGCTACAGACATGAGGGTATTAGGTTTGTTGCCCAACACCCTACCGGCTACAGCCTTAAGGCCAATTTGGGCTCCAATACTGGGGTTGTAGGCTATATTAGGCATTGGCGTAATGCCCGATTTTTTTCGAAGTGAATCCGCCTTTCTGTGCGGATGGACGATATTGCGAATCAAATCACTCACATCGTACTGCGAATTTATTGCATTTACCGGTTGATGTACCTTAATAGAATCGCTTCTTAACGAATCGGCCTTTAAAGAATCTATAGGACTTATTTGCGCGCCGACATCGTGATACGCGATAATTGATAATACTGAACAAAACAGTACTTTGAAAATAAAATTATAATTTATATTGCCTATGACTTGGCATTTGGATGGAGATGCGAGGAGACTAAATTTCAATTTCAGTTCGTTTTGAGGTATAACAAAAAGCAACAGCTATGTCTAAACCAAAAAAAACTAAAATTGTTTTAGACAATACGCTGATATAAGATTAAACCTACGAAAAATAGTGCCACATATGCATGACATTCTTTGTCTTAGAAATGTCGTACCAATTGTTAATTTTACCTATTTACTATAAAAATGTATTCAAAGTAATGTATAACAGAATTTCTTGGTCTTTTTGATGTGTAAATTATGTGGAGGAAAATCCCAATAACGTTGATTTATTTGAGACTTGTTTTAGGGCTTGTGGTCCTTCTTCTATCTATGTGGGTAGTTTCAGGCTATAAGTGGTTTGCTCTTTCGCTATTAACTATAGGACTTTTAACAGATGTTTTTGATGGGATAGTAGCCAGAAGATTGCATATTTCTACACAACGCTTAAGAAGACTAGACTCTACAGTTGATCAAATCTTTTTTATAACCATTGCACTTGCCACTTACTTGCAATGCCCTGATTTTTTTTACACAAATAAGTTACAGCTTTTTGTTCTTTTGGCCGCCGAAGGACTTGCTTATGGCGTTTGTTTTTGGAGATTTAAAAAGGAAGTTGCCACCCATAGCATAGGGGCCAAAATATGGACTCTTTTTTTATTTGCTACACTTGTTGAAGTTATATTACGTTGTCAATCGACTTTTTTATTTCAATGTTGTTTTTGGATTGGCATACTATCAAGAGCGGAAATAATCGCAATTCTATGCGTTTTAAAAACATGGGCTAATGATGTACCTACGCTTTTCCATGCACTTAAATTGAGGCAGGGAAAAGCGATTAAAAGGCACAAATGGTTTAATGGATAAATATCATTCCAGATAACCAAACTTACCTAAGTTAAAATCCATAATGGCTTCCTTTATTTCTGCTTCAGTATTCAGCACAAACGGGCCATAACTTACAATAGGCTCATGTATAGGTTCGCCACTTAATAACAATACTACACTTTGTTCGTTGGCTTTAAGCGTAATCTCTTCTCCTTCGTTTTTAAAAAGGACAAAACTATGCTCCGTTACATGTACATCATTTACCTGAATGTCGCCGTTTATGACTAATAGAGCCGTATTGTGTTGTGTACTGATTGTGGTACTAAACACACCGCCTGTATTCAATCGGATATCGAATAGGTTAATAGGGGTATAAGTTTTTGCTGGACCCTTCATGTCCGCAACAGTACCGGCAATTATATTGACTACACCGCCATGATCAGCCAAGGTAATTTTACGCATTTCACTGGCAGTGATGCTTTGATAATGAGGGTTCACACTTTTGTCTTTTTTAGGAAGGTTAACCCATAATTGCACCATTTCAAAGAGACCGCCAGCCTTAGAGAAGTTTTCTTCGTGAAACTCTTTGTGAAGTATGCCCTTTCCGGCGGTCATCCATTGTACATCTCCAGGATTAATGACGCCGCTGTTGCCTGCACTATCATAATGAGCTACGCTTCCCTTATACGCAATGGTAACCGTTTCAAAGCCTTTGTGCGGATGTACATCTACACCACGAAGATGATCGGACGGGCCAAAATCATAGGCGGCGTTGAAGTCGAGTAATAAAAAGGGACTGATTCTTTGCTGCGTAATGCCGCCACGAGGGATATAATTAAATACCCGGAACCCATCGCCAACCATTCCCGGTTTACTGGGTTTGGATACAATAGTTTCAATAAGCTTGTTCATGTTATTTTCCTTTCTTTGACACAAAGGTACTGTACACGAAGGAAGAAGAAATTGATGTAGGGTAAGAAGTGGTTTAGTGGCTATGCTTTTTTGCCAATGCTTTCCGTACCCTACTGAGTGATTCGGGTGTAATGCCTAGATAGGAAGCTATCATAATTTGTGAAATCCGGAGTGTGAGGTTTGGGTACAGTCGGATGAACTCGAGGTAGCGCTCTTCTGCAGTTGCCGCCAATAATTGGTTAATCCGGCATTGCATATGTCTAATATTATTATGCAGCAGAAATTCATTATATTTTCTGAAATCCGGGCAAATAGTTTGCGCTCGCTCTAAAAAGTTTTTCGTAATAAGGACAACCTGCGTATCTTCTAATACATCAATATTAAAAACAGCGGGCTCATTAAAGTACACGCTGTTCCGGTCGCCTATCCACCAGTTCTCTGGAGCAAATTGGATGGTATGTTCTTTGCCTTGGCTATCCAAAGTATACGCTCGGAGTAAGCCACTGCTAACAAAATAGAAAATATCGGTTTTGCCACCTTCTCGCAATAAAATATCTCCTTTAACATAGTCTTTTGCCTTTAAGTCGCCTGTTAAAAGATCAAACTGTTCGCCGGTAATGGGACTATGTTGTTGAAGATAATTTTTAAAGGCCTGCATATTGATATTAGTCGATGCCGCTGTTATTTTACGAATTCGATATTAGTTGCTTGCAAACCTTTTGGGCTTTTCTGAACCTTAAAGGTAACTTTTTCCTCTAAATTAGGTATGCGAGGAGCATCGGTTATAAGGAAGAAAACACGTTCGCCGTGGAGGGTGTTGATAAAACCATAACCTCTTTCTTCATTATAATATTTCACTTTACCTTCAATCGGTTCGTCTTCATCGGTCATCCTTGGGGTGCTAATTTGGATTTCCTCCAATTTGACCGTCGATTTTTTTACTTCTTGCGGTTTTTCCGTGGTAATATTTCCATATTCATCCACATACGCAAGCATATCTTCAAATGATTTTCCCTTATCGGAGTGATTGAGTCTATTTTCTTTTTTTAACTCTTTTTCTTTCTTTTTCTGCTCTCGTTTTTTGTTTTGCTCTTTTTTTCGAAATGATTCTTGGCTTCTACCCATATATTTTTTTAATGGTTTTAATTAACAAATAAATTTACCGGAATTACAATGAAGGAGTACCTTGGAAGGAAGATCCGGAAACACAGTAAGCTTGGTTTTTTCAAAGATACAAAAAATTATATTAAATGTTATTAGCTTATCGTTGAATAGCTCCTCTTTTACGATATACAAACATAGATAGTATATATTCATCCGTTAATAGAATAATGTCCCACTTTGCTTCTTCCTTGCTTCCTATGTTGTTATATATAAATTCTTATAAAGTACTTAATTAACTCGTATTAACTTTTTCCTTTCGTATAAAATTAATCGTCTTTTAATCGTGTATTGGAGGTGTTAAAGACGATAAAAAGACGACCAAAAGACGACCGAAAGACGATCAATAGTAAAAGAAAACAAAACACTTTTAAAAACTTATATAAAGTTTATTTAGAATATGGAGTGCAGAAAGGTAGAAGTAGAGCGGACAAAGCCAAAAAAACAAACGAAATGTTTGCCGACTGCTCTTCATAAAAGGCTATAAGATGTTCAAAATATAGCTTTATTTAGTTTTATGGCTGTTTGAAAATTTTTTTAAAAAAAGTATAGTAATTTAGTAGACTTTTGTATATTTGTGCCATTGTTTAGTCTCTTCTCTCATATTAGGTTTTATAATTGGTTAGCACAAAGCACCTGCCCATCAGGTGCTTTGCTTTTATACCGACATGTTTATTTGTCTCGAGCTTGTATTAGAAAAGAAATAAGTTAGCTTTTGTAAAAAAAATAATGATTCGCAAAGGGTTGAATTATCTAGTAGTATTCACGCGTCCTTTTCATATTTGTCAAGAGAGATGTGTTTTTATTAATAAATGTCTACTAATCCTATAGATAATCCATTTAAATAGTGATATTATCCATCTTGTCTTTTTAAAAATGAGACATCTTTGTCCGGTAAAAAGAAAATTACTGTTATTATCAATCTAATTTAATAATTTTTATATGATCAGCTATTTATTATCCAAACAGGCAGATAGCCATTTAATCTATCACAAGGTATATAGCAAATCCTCCTGTTGACCTTTGCTATCAACGATCCAACACCTCGTTGGACACTTTTAAAAGACATAATCCTTATTTAAATCTTATTTATATGAGTAATAGCTATGTGAAACAAAATAGGTTTGGCATTACGAAAGGTATCTTCCTAGTGGTATTGCTGGTTAATTTTTTTACCGGAGAAATTGCTGCTTCAACCTTAGCGCAGCAGATTACGGGTAAAGTGGTGGATGCAAAAGGTAATGCTTTGGCGGGCGTATCGGTCAGCTTGCTAGGTACAACTATTGGTACAGTAACCGGCGACGATGGCCAATACCATATTACTGCGCCTGATGGATCAGGTACGCTGCGATTTGCCTATGTTGGTTATACAGCCCAGGAGGTGCCGTTAAATAATCGGTCGGTAATCCGTATAACCTTATTGGAGGAGGCCAAATCATTGAGTGAGGTGGTCGTAGTAGGTTATGGTACACAGCGCAGGCGAGATGTGACCGGTGCAATCGCTACCATAAAGGCAGAAGATATCCGAACACAGGGAGCCAATACGGTTCAAAAATCATTACAAGGAAAAATAGCTGGTGTTCAGGTAGAATCAGCAGGTGGTAATCCAGGATCGGGTGTCCGGTTATTAATACGCGGTTCGGGTTCACTGAACAACAATAACCCTTTATATATCGTGGATGGCGTACAGGTAGACAATATCAATAATTTAAACCCGAGCGATATAGCCTCCATTGACGTGTTAAAAGACGCTTCCGCTGCGGCCATTTATGGTTCACGCGCCGCTAACGGTGTAGTCTTGGTTACCACCAAGTCGGGTATTAAAGGAGATAACCGCATTGATTTTGATACGTATGTTGGTGTGCAGAACCAAGCCAAAAAGCTAAAGGTGCTCAACGCAAGTGATTGGGCAAAAGTGAGTAATGCGGCACACGATAATGCGGGTTTGGCACGCCTTGATATTGCCAAAAATCCGGAATCATTAGGTGATGGAACAGATTGGCAGGATGAAACCTATCGGCCCGCGCTTTTACAAAATTATGGTTTGGCTATAAGCGGAGGAAATGAAAACGCTACGTATAGTGTTTCTGGTGGATACCTTCAACAGGATGGTATTGTTAAAAAGACCACGTATAACCGCTTGAACCTGCGGGTAAAATCAGACTATACCAAGGGGATATTAAAAATCGGCGAAACCATTATTCTTTCTAAGGAATATTGGCGCAATATGGCTGGAGGATGGGGAGGTCAAGGGGGGAATCCGGTAGGTTCGGCCCTTAAAATGATCCCTGTCTTTAAGGTTTATGATGAAAATGCGTTGGGAGGTTATGCAGGAACGTCGGGGCCGGTAGTAAATGTAGCCAACCCGATTGCTCAATTGAATCTAGAGGTGCCGGAAACGAAGAATACCAATGCTATTATTAACCTATTTGCCGAAGTATCGATTCTCAAAAACCTGAAATACCGTTTTAATGTAGGTTATACTAATACCTTCGGCTATAGCTATGATTATACTTATCCTTATCGCGTAGAGCCCTTTTTTAATGAAGATGCCGACTTAAGGGAAGACCGTAGCGAAACGGACTTTTTCCTACAGGAGCATACGTTAACTTTCGATCAACATTTTGGTAAACATAATATCCAGCTTTTGGGGGGATATACCTATCAAGATACGAAGTACCGCGGACTTTATGGTTCCAAAAGTGGCATGCCACCCGACTTCAGTGTGCTGGATGCAGGTGTAATTAATGCCGCTACCGGAAGTAATGCCAATGAGAGCGTATTGCTTTCTTATTTAGGACGGGCTGTATATAGTTATGATGAACGTTATGTACTAACGGCTACTTTCCGAAGGGATGGATCTTCTCGTTTTGCACCGGCAAATAAATATGGAAATTTCCCTTCAATAGCTTTTGCCTGGAATGCATCTAATGAAAAGTTCTTTAAATCGATACAGGCCACACTTAATACCCTAAAAGTAAGGGGAAGTTATGGGGAGTTAGGTAATCAGGAAATTCCAAATTATATGTATGCCGCATTGATTACCTCAAATGCGAACTATGTGGTTGGAGAAGATCAGCACCTTTGGTCGGGCGCCATACAAACAGCCTTTGCAACACCCGCGATCCGTTGGGAAAGTACCAAGACCTTGGATGTTGGAGCAGATTTAGGTTTGTTTAACAATAAGTTAGGCGTAACCATTGATTATTTTAATAGGAAAAGTTCAGATATACTTCTACGCGTACCCATTCCGCTTTCTACAGGAGCAAGTGGTAACAGTCCATATGTTAACGCCGGTCAGATTACCAATAAAGGTTGGGAAGCTGCTGTATCCTATAACCATAGCGCCAATGGCTTCACTTATCAGCTAACAGGAACGCTTGCAGCAATCGATAATAAAGTCGACTATTTAGGTACCGGAACGCAGCAGATCACTGGCGGTCAACCTACCCATTGGGGAGCGGGTTCGACTGTCACGCAAGCGGGCTTGCCTGTGGGTGCATTTTACTTAATCAAAACAGCTGGTATTTTTAATTCTGAAGAAGAGATCAACGCATATAGTAAGAACGGACAGTTGATCCAGCCTGCTGCAAAACCTGGGGATGTGATTTTTGTGGATGCGAATGATGACGGAAAAATTGATCAGAACGATAGGCAGTATGTAGGAAGTGCCACACCGAAATTATCTTATGGCTTTGGAGGCAATTTTTCGTGGAAAAACTTTGACCTGAACTTATTCTTTCAAGGAACTTATGGCAATAAAATCTATAATGGTATAAGGCAGGACCTGGAAGGAATGCAGCTTGAATTTAATTACCTGAGTACTACATTGAACGCCTGGACACCAGAGCACCATACCGACTTTCCTCGGGCAGTTATCAATGATCCTAACCTGAATAGTCAAACTTCCGATCGATTCTTGGAAAGTGGCTCGTATTTGCGGTTAAGAACCTTACAATTGGGCTATACTTTATCAAACGAAACCCTGAACAAGATCAAGATCAATAATTGCCGGTTCTATGTGAGTTTAGACAATCTGTTCACCATTACAAAATATCAAGGCTTTAATCCCGACCTCGGGAGGGGAGGAGGCATTTTGGATCGTGGTGTGGATTTTCCGCATGTGGCTTACCCACTTCCTAGAACGTCTATGCTGGGTGTACAAGTTTCATTTTAAAAAAATAAACAGATGAAAAGATATATTTATTGGTTATTTATCAGCTTAAGCACGCTGCTATCGTGCACAGATAAACTCAATCAGGAAAATCCCAATATGCCAACGGAAACAAATTTTTGGCAAACCGACCAGGATTTTCTATCGGCCTTGGCGGCGACCTACAAAGTGTTCAAAAATCCGGATATTGGCTATTATGGTATACGGGGTATACAGATAACCAATGCTCGCGGAGACGACTTTTTCTTCCGTAACGATGTACAGGCGCTATACCAAATCGGTACTTTTTCCAATAACCCAACTACCGGCTTGTCTGGCAACATTTACTCGGGTTGTTACGCCGGCATTTTCCGAGCTAACCAGATTATTGAAAAAGCCGTTGAAGCGCCGCTATCCGAAGAATCGAAGCAACAACTTACGGCAGAAGCCAAGTTTATCCGTGCGATTAATTATTTTCATCTGGCAATTAATTTTGGTGACGTTCCGATTATTACTGCGGTACCAAAAGATCGCGATGGATATTTTGTAAAACAGTCGCCAGAAGCAGAGGTATGGGCATTGGTAATTGCCGATCTGGAGGAGGCCAAAACCTATTTGCCCGTTGAATATTCCGCCGAATGGGTGGGTAGGGCCACTAAGGGGGCAGCGATTGGGTTTTTAGGAAAAGCTTATTTATATACAGCACATTGGCCCGAAGCGGAGGCTGAATTTGCGCTCCTGGCCGATGAAAATGGCTTTGCAAAGCAACCTTTTGCCTATGATTTAATGGATAACTATGAGGATAACTTCCTGAAAGAAAAGGATAACAACCGGGAATCCTTATTCGAAATCCAGATGCAAAATGTGGGTGGCACCAATACCGGATCGGGCGAGGATGCCAATGAATCGCAGGGAACCCGCACCGCTAATTCTTTCGCCCCAAGTGAAGTGGGCGGATTTTTTGGTTGCTTTCCTACCAATAAAATATTTGAAACATTTCAGCAGGAAAAAACGGTAGACAACGACTTCGACCCACGTATGTACGCTTCTCTGGTGTGGGATTATCCAGGGGCGATGTTTTATAATCGACCGTATGCCTCTTTTGAGGTTATGTTCGGATTTAAATCAAGAATTCGTAAATACCAAAATTGGCGGGATGATAACGAAGGGATCCAGATTTCCGAAATAAATGAAAAGGCACTACGTTATGCAGACGTATTGCTAATGTATGCGGAAGCATTGGATATGCAGGGCAAGATGGCAGCGGCTTATCCTTATGTTAATCGGATCCGGTCTAGGGCTCATTTGGCAACCTTGCCGGCGGGATATAGTCAAGATCAGCTGCTGAAAGAAATACAGCACCAACGATTTGTCGAATTTTTTCGGGAAAATCTGCGCTTTTATGACTTGAAACGTTGGGGTTTGCTGGAGCAGGAAATTGCGAATAGCGATAAAGAAGGACGACAATACTTTAATTTACAAAAGCATCAATATTTTCCTATTCCACAAGATGAAATTAATACCAATCCAAACATCGAACAAAATCCGGCATGGAGATGATAAAATATAGCAAGGCAATTGCCGGTAAAGCGATCCTCCATCAGGTGCCGTTTTTAAACCAATAAGCTCTATAGATTATCCATTTAAACAGTGATATTATCCATCTCTGATTTAAGTAAATGGATAATCTTTGTTGAATAGGTGCCTCGTACTAATGAAATAAACTGATAAAATAAAAGGTGTAAAACTGATTCATGCTCAATCAACTTGAAAGATTAGATATCGTTATCTTAATACTATTAGTCCTCCTGATGCCCGCTTCAGGTTTAATTGCCGCCGCTATCAAGAAGCGATCTTCGGAAAACTATTTTATGGCCGGCCGATCGCTCAAGTGGTGGGCAGTAGCAGGATCTATTTTTGGAACCAATATCAGTGTCTCGCATCTGATCGGTATGTTGGGAATCGGTTTTTCAATCGGTTTTGCGCAAAGTACATATGAGTTGCTTTCTATCCCCACCATTCTTATCCTGGCTTATATATTCGTGCCTGCTTACCGGAAACTCAAAGTATTTACCCTTTCACAGTTTTTAGGCTACCGTTATAATACCCAGTCGATGGTGGTGTATACCTTTTTGATGTTGATGCTGATTTTGGTGCAGATGATTGCGGCTTTTTATATCGGCAGTCGTACCTTGATGTTGTTGTTTCACGGCACTTATTTTCAGATTTCCTATTTACAGGGAATAGGTATTATAGCATTAGTCACCAGTTTTCTAACCATTTTTGGCGGCATGCAATCGGTAGTGGTTACAGATAATTTACAAAGTGTACTCATGATCATGGCGGGCATCATCGTGGCCTTGGTTACTTTCGCCCAACCGGAAATTCATGGTTTTTCCGGATTACTTAACTTCGACCGAAGTTTACCAGTAGATCAACAGAAAATGCATCTTTACTTGCCTACTAATCATCCCGAGCTCCCTTGGTCGGGCGTGTTTACCGGACTAATTACCTTAAACTTATTTTACTGGACAACCAACCAATATGTGGTACAACGGGCATTGGCAGCCGAAACGGATCGTGAAGCTAAATTAGGGGTGATTGCTTCTGGTTTTCTGAAATTGCTCATTCCTTTCATGTCAATCGCTACGGGTGTTGCTGCAGCCTATGTCTTTAAACAGCGTTTAGGCGATAAACTGAATATTTTGCCCGATGATGCTTTTATGAAATTAGTGGAAACCCTTGTTCCTGCTGGTTATGGCTTGAAAGGCTTTATTCTAGCAGGGCTCACGGCCGCTACATTTTCATCCGTCGATTCGATGATGAATTCGGCAACGACCTTACTCACCATGGATGTGTATAAAAAGTATATCAACAAAACGGCAAGTGGTGCACAGCTTGTTAAATTTGGTCGCCTTGCAGTCTTTGCGATGATTATTCTTACATCTGGGTTAGCACTGTTGACTTATAGTCCAACTTCTGCGGGGAATTTTTTTTTAAGTGTATCATCTAGGGGATCTTATTTTACACCAGGTATCGTGGCAGTTTTTTTTCTAGGCATTGTGTGGAAGAAATCAAATGGCAAGGGCGCTATCATTACCATGATCGCCGCTCCTGTGATAGCTGTATTGTTCGAAGTGATTTATAATCATTATTTGGTGCACATCCCAGCCGTTTACCAGCTGTTTGGCGCGGAGTTGAATTTTCTACATCGCGTTTGGATCACATTATTATGTTGTTTTACATTGCAAGCAGTTCTGAGTGTTTATTACAATCATCAACAGCATAAAAGAGGTGAAGATAGCTCCTATGCCATTGGCTTGCTCTTTAATCCGAAAATAGCCTGGAAGGAATTAGGTCTGTTTGGCTTAACCATTGCTTTGAGCCTAACCGGCATTCAAACCGGTGTCATGACCACCAAATTAATGGGCTGGCCTGTGGCCATCATAACCTTTTTGCTCTTTATAGTTAACTATAAACGGGATCATACGAATACCGTTGGACATTTTTTAAAGGATGATCGCCTTTATGCCGGCTTGCTTTCTGGATTAACCATATGGATACTTTACTTTTTCGCTTAATAAATAGCTATGGCAAGACAATTAAAACAGTATAAACAAATGGGATTAGCTCTCCTTATTTTTATTAGTGGCATATCCTGTGTACAGGCACAAGAAGGTCGAATCGTCAACAATTTCGACTTCAATTGGCACTTTATCAATCGCGATGTGCCTGAGGCCTCAGCGGCGGATTACCGTGCAGAAAATTGGCGACTGTTAGATTTACCGCACGATTGGAGTATTGAAGGTACTTATGCAAAAGATAATCCGGGAGGTGGACAAATGGGTTATCTCCCTGGAGGAATTGGTTGGTACCGAAAAGATCTGCCCTGGGATAAAGCATGGACAGGAAAAGAAGTACAACTAGAGTTTGATGGGGTGTTTATGAATAGTGAGGTCTGGATAAATGGGCATTTACTGGGTAAAAGACCTAATGGCTTTATCAGCTTTGGTTATAACTTAACCCCTTATCTGAAAAAAGGCAAAAATAGTATTGCGGTTAGAGTTGACAACAGTAAGCAACCCAGTGCCCGATGGTATACCGGCTCAGGGATATATCGGCACGTTCATTTAGTGATTACAGATAAAATCCATGTCGCACGCCACGGTACTTTTATCCAAACGCCAGTGGTAACTGAGGATCAAGCATCAGTAATGGCTTTAACAACTATCCAGCATGCTGGTGCTAAGGGAAAAACGGTCGATTTACTTAGTCGTATCATCGACGCACAAGGGGTAGAAGTCGCGCAGGAAAAGGAAAGCGTCATCTTAAAAGGAGATACCACAACAATCCGCCAGGATTTTGAGTTGAAAAACCCTGAATTATGGTCGCCCGAAACGCCTCATGTCTATTATCTCCATACCACTGTGTTGTCAGGTAAAAAGGTGTTGGATACCTATAAAACAAGATTTGGTGTTCGCAGTATTGCCTATGGAGCCGATTTTGGATTTAAGCTTAATGGCAAGGTGATTAAATTTAAAGGCGTTTGTATACATCAGGACGCTGGTCCGGCAGGGGTAGCGGTGCCCGAAGATATGTGGTATAGAAGGCTGAAATTACTGAAAGAGATGGGCTGTAATGCCATTCGTACCACCCATCATCCTTTTCCTCCCGAATTTTATGCGCTATGCGATACCCTAGGTTTTTTGGTGATGGATGAGGCCTTTGACGGGTGGGAACATTGGGAGAATTTTGGAAAAGCGAAGTGGGATTATGGGATTTATTTTAAAGATTGGTGGCGCACTGATCTGGAAGAATTTATCAAACGTGATAGAAATCATCCTAGCGTGGTGATGTGGAGCTTGGGCAATGAAGTTTGGGGTTACCAGCAGCATTTGGATTTACAAGAGGCTATTAATGGCTTGTACCATACGTTGGATCCTACACGCCCGACAACACAGGCCTGGGCGCTTGATAAATACTTGGATATTGCGGGTTTTAATGCTAATGGTGAGGGTCGTTTCGATTTAGCGAAATTCCATCGTGAGCAACCCAAGAAGGCGGCCATAGGAACGGAAATACCCCATACCCGCCAAACGCGCGGGGTATACCGGACCCGTACTTCGTATCACTCTTGGGATAAGGCTGATGCTTGGGAAACTGGCCCTAACCGAGAAAAAGAGCTGGCTAATCTTTATCCGATAGCCAATTTAAGTGAGGAGGAGGTTTTTACCAATTATAAGCCGCAATATGCTTCTGGATATGATAACCAAACGCGAAAAATCAGCGTACGCGACGAATGGAAACAGGTAAGGGATAACGCTTTTTATATGGGCGATTTCCGATGGACGGGTTTTGATTACCTAGGCGAAGCTTGGGGCTGGCCTTCCAGAACGAATAACTATGGCATCATCGACATGGCAGGTTTTCCAAAAGATCATTATTACCTCTACCAGAGCTTCTGGTCGGATAAGCCAATGGTACATCTGCTGCCACATTGGACTCACCCCGGACTCGAGGGAAAAAATATTCCCGTTGTTGTGTATACGAATGGTGATGCTGCGGAATTGTTCTTGAATGGAAAATCTCTTGGACGGAAAAAAATGGATCGGGATACCTTGCAGATCGTTTGGCAGGTACCTTATCAGCCGGGTACTTTGGAGGCCGTGGCCTATCAAGACGGAAAGGAAATTGCCCGCAAAAGTACTGTGACGGCTGGGGAAACTAGGCAAATTGCCCTTCAGGCTGATAAACAAGTTATTCGGGCCAATAAGCGGGATGTGGTACATGTTGAGGTAAATTTACTAGATGCCAAGGGGAACTTTAATCCGACCGCACAGGATACGATCCAGTTTTCGGTTGATGGGCCCTATAAGCTTATTGGTGTGGAGAATGGCGATATCTTGGATGTGAATCCACAAAAAGTGTTATGGCGACAGGCCTTTATGGGCAAGGCGCTTTTGGTATTGCAGGCTACTGATAAAACGGGGGCATTGCATATAAAAGCACAGGCGAAAGGACTTCAGCCAGGTGAATTAATGATAAACGTTAATGGAAATGCACATGAATGAAATTAAGAGCGCTTCCATCAGAACCGAAGAGCGCGTAGCCGAAATCTCTTGGTTTGATGAATTGTGTGGCGGCGATACGCAATACCTCGGTGTTATGGAAGGCGAACGAAGAAGTAATTACGCCCATTGTAGGGATATCTTGCTTACGGCAGAGCAATTGGGTTATAACAATATTCTGCTGCCCTCTCAGTTTAATGTGGGGCAGGATGTATTGAGCTTTGCTTCGGCAATGGCCCCGCAGACCAAAACGATTAACCTCCTTACAGCTATCCGCTGTGGAGAGCTATATCCGCCGATGCTGGCAAGAGCTATTGCAACCTTGGATCATATCTTAAGGGGACGTTTGACCATCAATATTATCAATTCGGATTTTCCAGGTTTAAAGGAAGATGCGGCTTATCGTTACCAGCGTTGTGCCGAAACGATACAGATTTTAAAACAGGCTTGGGAAAAGGATCGGATACAACATCATGGCGAAATTTATAAAAATCTGGATTTACCGGCCGACCCTGCTAAACCTTACCAACAAAATGGCGGACCACTATTGTATTTTGGAGGTATTTCAGCAGGCGCGAGGGAAGTATGTGCCCAATATTGTGATGTTTTTCTGATGTGGCCCGAAACGGAGGAACGTTTACAAGAAACCATGCAGGACTTGTCGGAACGAGCCGCTAAATATGGGCGGAAAATTGATTTTGGATTGCGCGTTCATGTGGTTGTCCGGGAAACTGAAGACGAGGCGAGAGCCTATTGCCGGAAACTCATGTCAAAGTTCGATGAGTCGGAAGGCATGCGCATCAAAAACCGTTCGCAAGATTCCAAGTCATTAGGAGTCTTAAGGCAGAATGAGTTAAGAGCTTCCGCCGATAAAGATGGCTTTATTGAACCTTTGCTGTGGGCAGAGATTGGGAAAGCAAGGTCAGGATGTGGAGCAGCTATAGTAGGAACGCCCGATCAGGTGATCCAAAAAATTAATCGTTATATGGATATGGGTTTCCGTTCTTTTATCTTTTCTGGTTATCCTTTATTGGAAGAAAGTAAGTTGTTTGCGAGATATGTTTTACCAGCATTGCCAAATATTTCCATGCCGGTAAAGCAAAATAGAATACCTTTGGAAACACCGGTAACACCTTTAACTACCGGTCGTTTAGTATATTAATAATTATTGTAAGAAATATGGAACGATTTAATAGCAATCGCTACGAACGGATGAACTATAGAAGATGCGGTAAAAGCGGTTTATTACTGCCGGCTATCTCCTTAGGTCTCTGGCATAATTTTGGTGAGGTCGATGCCTTTGATACCTGCCGAAAAATTATACATACCGCTTTTTCTACGGGTATTACACATTTTGACCTGGCCAATAATTATGGTCCGCCACCGGGTTCAGCAGAAGAAACGTTTGGACGTATACTGAAAAAAGATTTTAAAGGCTATCGGGATGAGTTGATTATTTCGACCAAGGCTGGATATACCATGTGGGATGGTCCTTATGGCGATTGGGGCTCTAAGAAATATTTGGTGGCTAGTCTTGATCAAAGCTTAAAACGATTGCAATTGGATTATGTGGATATCTTCTATCATCACCGACCCGATCCAGAAACGCCTCTGGAAGAGACGATTTCGGCACTTGATTTAATTGTTCGCCAAGGGAAAGCATTATACATAGGCTTGTCTAATTATACCGCCACGCAAAGCACCGAGGCTTTAGCTTTATTTAAACAATTGGGTACACCGCTGTTAATTCATCAACCGAAATACTCGATGTTCGAACGTTGGGTAGAGGGGGGCTTATTGGATGTGTTAGGTGATAACGGCGTGGGTTGTATCTCCTTTTCGCCTTTGGCACAGGGGCTGCTCACGGATAAGTATCTAGGGGATATACCCACTGGATCAAGGGCATCAAAATCGCTTGGTTTTCTCACACCAAACCATATTACAAGCGATAAATTGGAAAAAATCCAAGCGCTGAATAATTTGGCAAAAGAACGGGGCACAAGCCTGGCACAAATGGCATTGGCCTGGTTGCTAAAAGATGAGCGGATCACTTCTGTGTTGCTTGGAGCCAGTAGGCCTGAACAAATAAGCGATGCGGTAAAGGCGCTAGAATCGCCACCCTTTGACGCAGATGAGCTGCAGGCTATTGATCGGATTTTAAAGACTTAATGCCATTTAGTTAAAGGGAAATTGAATGAAAATCATTTCGTTATACCGTAATCTCTTTTTATTTTTACTGTTGGCCTTCGTGTTGATCGGCTGTGGGCAGGTAAACCATCCTGATAGGAACCAGCATTTACGTGTCTCAGAGGCTTCTTTTGACACACTGATTCAAGAACAACAGGTGCAATTGTTAACGCTTCAAAATGAAACGGGAATGACAGCGAGTATAACGAATTATGGTGCTCGGATAGTACAGCTATCAGTTCCAGATCGTACAGGAAAGCCGATAGATGTAGTTTTGGGTTTCGATCGGTTAAGTAATTATATCCATGCAGCCGGACCTTATTATGGTGCTGTTGTAGGGCGTTACGCCGGTAGAATAGCCGAAGGAGAGTTTAAGCTAGCTGGAAAAACATTTCCCCTAACCAAAAACAGCGAAGGGCTTACACTTCATGGTGGTAAAGCCGGTTTCCATCAGCAGGTGTGGCAGGTTAAGGAGGCTGATAACCGACATGTACGTTTAAGCTATCTGTCGCATGCTGGGGAGGAAGGTTTTCCCGGAAATTTAAGGGTTACTGTGGAGTACCGGCTAACGGACGATAATAAGTTAGCTATACAGTATAGCGCTGATACTGATGAACCTACGGTACTAAATTTAACGAACCACAGTTTTTTTAATTTAAATGGTGAGGGGGATAGTAGCGTTTTTAATCATGTATTAATGATTCATGCAGCCTCCTATTGGCCTTTAACAGGAGAAAAGTTGCCAGATAAACAGGCGAAAAATGTACAGACTACGCCTTTTGATTTTAATCGTCCGGCAACGATTGGCAGTCGCTTGACAGTACAAGATAGCCAATTGCGTTTGGCCGGGGGCTTTGATCATACTTATATATTGAATCCAGAACGGCAATGGGAAAAAGACGCGGTGGCTAATGTGTATTCACCACGTACCGGTATACAGATGGAGGTGTTCACACAGCAACCGGGGATGCAGCTATTTACGGCCAATTTTTTGGATGGGAAAGATCGGGGTAAATCGGGCAAAGTTTATGTGCGTTATGGGGCGTTCTGTTTGGAAACTCAGCATTTTCCCAATAGTCCTAACCGTGAAGATTTTCCTACAACGACATTAAATCCTGGTGAAACCTTTGAAAGTACGACAATCTATGGCTTTTCTGTCAAGTAGATGAGCGTAATTGATACAGTACCGGGATGTGGAAGCATTTTAATTATACTTAAATAGAGCAGTATGCAGGCTAATCGTTCTATAATTACTCGAAAAAGAGAGGATTTCGATGGGCAATTACGCATCGTTATTCCCCATAAAATCTTAGCTGGTATTGCGGAAAGTGATCTATTGGGTCAGCTTTATCTGTACAGTATCGGTTTTTATCCTAAAGCGAAATATCATTATTGTGAAAGGCCAGAAGGTGCCGAACAGCATATTCTCATTTATTGTACTACTGGAAGTGGCTGGCTAGAGATGGAGGGTAGAAAGTATTTTATTCAAAAAGGTCATGGTATATTTATCCCTGCCGGTGTTTCACATAAGTATGGAGCAGATGAGCAGGAACCTTGGTCTGTTTATTGGATTCATTTTCTGGGAGGCCTAGGAGATCAGATGATCAAACTATTACAAGGAGAGGGCGCCAGACCATACAAAGCCATTCCCTATTCGGTGGAACGAATCAATCTTTTTATGTCGATCTATACCAGCCTCGAATCAGGTTATAGCCGAGATAATATCAATTACATCAATATGTGCCTTTGGCATTATCTCTCGTCTTTTTGCTACCCGAATCACTTTCAACCACCGGTAAATAAAAATAGTACCGATAGTATAGATAAATCAATCGAATTTATGCGGAATAATTTACATCGGAAAATTACCTTGCAGATGTTGGCAGCCGAAGTGAATATTTCGCCATCGCGGTATTTAGTGCTATTTAAAAAGAAAACTGGCCATTCCCCTTTAGAATATTATAATCAAATAAAAATACAGAAAGCCTGCCAAATGCTGCATTTTACCGATTTTCAGATCAAAGAAATCAGCTATGAATTGGGAATCAGTGATCCTTATTATTTTTCCCGTCTTTTTAGTCAGGTTATGGGGATATCACCTATGGAATACCGGAATAGGAAACGTTAATTTTTACTAAAAAAGACTATATTTACTATAGACAAACTTATCATCTACTAAAGACGCTCATATTATCTATTTTATCAGTGATATTGTCCAGCTTGCTGGCTTATATTCTATTAAAATTTGTAAAATAGAATAGTGATTACTTAATGAACCGTGAAAAAGAAACTCGTTATCATAGCCGTTTTATGCAGTGCTGTAGTCGCATTAACTTGGAATTTCCATCAGGAAAAGGTTGATTTCAGTACACAGGTGAAACCTATTCTGAATAAGCATTGTATCACGTGCCACGGTGGAGTTAAGAAGAATGGGAAATTTAGTCTGCTGTTTGAGGAAGAGGCTTTTGCGGTTACTGAATCAGGGAAGCAGGCTATTATAAAGGGGCATTCGGATAAGAGTGAATTTATTAGACGGCTAAAGTCGGATGATCCGGAAGAACGGATGCCTTATAATGCGCCACCACTGAATAAGGAGGAGATCGACCTACTGACCCGATGGGTAGATGAAGGTGCCAAGTGGGGTGAACATTGGGCCTACACCTTGCCTAATTCAGTAGAGGTGCCTCAAAAAGGATTTTCCTTCGCTAAGGTGAAGGCATGGTTAGGTTTAGGTAAACAGCTGGGGCCTTATGGTAGTGATATGGATTACTTTATTGCGGATAAACTAGCCTCGGCCCACTTGTCTTTTTCCCCGCGAGCAAAGAAAGAGATTCTGTTAAGGCGGGTTTATCTCGACCTTATTGGCTTGCCACCAACCATGCAAGAAGTGCATGACTTTTTGAAGGATACGAGTACCCATGCTTATGAGCAAGTTGTAGACCGTTTATTGGCCCGGCCACAATACGGTGAACGATGGGCAGCGTGGTGGCTGGATTTAGCACGGTACGCCGATTCAAAAGGCTATGAACGAGATGGCTTACGCGAAATGTGGGCCTATCGGGACTGGGTTATCAATGCGTTCAATGCGGATAAACCGTTTGATGCGTTTACCATTGAGCAGTTGGCTGGTGATTTATTGCCTAATCCTGGTAAAGATCAATTGATTGCTACGGCCTTTAACCGGAATACCCTGACAAACGATGAGGGGGGCACCGATAATGAGGAGTTTCGTGTGGCGGCGACGATGGACCGGGTGAGTACAACCTATCAGGTTTGGTTAAGTACCACCATGGAGTGTGTGCAATGCCATAGTCATCCCTACGACCCTTTTAAGTTTGAAGAATATTATCAATCGCTTGCTTTCTTTAATAATAGCCGAGACGAAGATACCTTTGAAGATTATCCTAAACTGAAACTATATGATGATACTGTAGAGCACAGCATAAAATCACTCACCAGTTGGGTAGCTAATCTACAAACACCTAAAGATGCACAGTCCTTAGCTCAATTTATCCGCGTGGCGGAACCCAAAATCAATTCGATCACGAGCGACAGTATCCAAAATGGTGCATTGGCAGACACGAAATGGCTGAGTGTGCGTAATGGTGGCAGTAGCCGATTTAAAACGGTAGACTTGCAAGGGAAAGATCAATTGTATATTCGCTATAACACTTCTGCGCCGGGTGGACTGATCGAAGTAAAAGTTGGCGGTATTACTGGTGAAGCAATTGCTCGATTTAATTTACCCGTCACCAAAGGCTATCAGGTCATCAGCGTTCCCACCGAGGCGGTAAACGGTCAACAAGATGTTTATTTTAAATTTAGCAATCCTCATATACCGGCCAATCAATCGGTATGTCTGGTGGATTGGATTGCATTTAGAAAGCCTTTGCCGCATCTACAGCAAAAGGATGGTCAGGAAAAAGAAGCTTTATTATTGCAACTGTTGAATAGAAAGAGTCCGACCGTGCCGGTAATGATGGAAAATCCGCCATCCATGCAACGTAGTACGCATATTTTCGAGCGAGGCAACTGGTTGGTACATGGCGATAAGGTGCAACCGGATGTGCCGAAAGTGTTAAATCCCTTTCCCAAAAATGCACCTCGTAATCGGCTGGGTTTCGCCCAATGGGTCGTAGATAAGAAAAATCCGTTGACTGCCCGGACGGTCGTAAATCGTTTGTGGGAGCAAATATATGGCAAAGGGCTTGTGGAAACCTTGGAAGATATGGGTACACAGAGTAGTAAACCTACCCATCCGGAACTATTGGATTGGCTATCCTTGCGCTTTATGAACGAAATGAACTGGAGTATCAAAAAGTTGTTAAAAGAAATGGTCATGTCTACCACTTACCAACAATCCTCTGCCATTACCGACGAACTTATGAAAAAGGATCCGGAAAATCATTTGTATGCAAGAGGACCGCGTTTCCGGCTATCAGCAGAACAAATCAGGGATCAGATTTTAGCAGTCAGTGATTTGTTGAGTTCAAAAATGCTGGGGCCAAGTGTAATGCCTTATCAGCCAGAAGGAATATGGATGGCCGTTTACAATGGTGAAGAATGGAAAATGAGTCCCGGTGAGGATCGCTATCGTAGGAGTTTGTATACCTTTATTCGGCGTACCAGTCCCTATCCAGCTTTGATCAGTTTTGATGCGTCGAGTAGGGAAGTCTGTTTGGTAAGACGATTGCGTACCAATACGCCTCTTCAGGCGCTGACCACACTAAATGATCCCGAATGCTTAGAGGCAGCACAAGCTTTAGCAAAAAAAGTACAACATTTTGCGAAGGGCAATGTGCAAAAGGGCATAGCCTATGGTTATGAACAGGTTATGAAACAAGCGTTGAGTCCGGCAAAGCTGGAGGCACTAGAGAAACTCTATGGACAGGCGATGCAGCAATACGCCGAACATAAAGAACAGGCTTGTGAATTGTTACACAAGAAACAATTTGAGCAAGGCGATGATGAACAGGCGGCATATACCATTATGGTTAACGCCCTATTGAATTTAGATGAATTTTTAACCAAATCCTAAGAGGATGAATATAGAGAAATTGATCAGGGAAGCCAACCGTGTACATTTGGAAGCGGTTACGAGAAGACATTTTTTGCATGAATGTGTGGCAGGAGTAGGCAGTATTGCACTGGCCAGTATGTTGGGCGGATGTTTCGATCCGAAACAAGCACAGACTGCAACCTCATTAGCGGATACCTTAAATCCTTTGGCACCGAAAGTACCGCCGTTTTCTGCAAAGGCCAAAAGCGTTATTTACTTACATATGGCGGGGGCCCCCTCGCAACTGGAGCTATTCGATTATAAGCCCGATTTACAGAAATTACATAATAAACCCTGTCCGGAATCTTTGCTCAAGGGGAAGAAATTTGCTTTCATAAGAGGAGTGCCTAATATGTTAGGGCCACAGGCTACTTTTCAGCAATATGGAGAAAGCAGGGCATGGGTTTCTGACCTGCTTCCCCATTTTAGCAAAGTGGTAGACGAGGTGAGCTTTCTAAAGGCTGTACATACCGATCAGTTTAATCACGGTCCGGCACAGCTTTTTATGCATACTGGAAATGCACGTCTCGGCAGACCCAGTATAGGCTCTTGGGTAACATATGGTTTGGGTAGTGAAAATAGTAATTTACCGGGTTTCGTGGTGCTCACTTCGGGCGGTAAAACTCCAGACGCTGGGAAGAGTGTGTGGGGAAGTGGCTTTTTACCTTCGGTATACCAAGGTGTTCAATGCCGGTCTAAGGGCGATCCGGTACTGTTTGTCAGTGATCCGGAAGGGGTAGACCGTGACCTAAAAAAAAACACGATAGCAGCCATCAATGCCGTTAACCAAGAGGAATATAAAACGTTTAAAGATCCAGAAACTTTGGCCCGCATTGCCCAATATGAAATGGCTTTTAAAATGCAGACGGCTGTACCGGAGGTAATGGATATTCAAAACGAGCCCGATTACATCCATGAATTATATGGTACGGCACCAGGAAAAGAATCTTTCGCTAACAACTGCTTACTTGCCCGAAAACTGGTTGAAAAAGGGGTGCGTTTTGTACAATTATTCGACTGGGGATGGGATAGCCATGGCACAACGGCTAATTCTGCTATTGAAATTGGCTTTAAAAATAAATGTAGAGAAATTGACCGCCCCATGACGGCACTTTTACTCGACCTCAAACAAAGGGGATTATTAGACGATACCTTGGTGGTATGGGGCGGTGAGTTCGGCCGTACACCCATGCAGGAAAACCGCGATAATCAATCCATGCCTTTTCTAGGAAGAGATCATCATACAGACGCCTATACTATTTGGTTAGCAGGTGGAGGTGTCAAGAAAGGGGTTAGCTGGGGAGAAACGGATGAGATTGGCTTTACAGGGATAAACGGTCGGGTTTCAGTGCACGATATCCATGCAACGATGTTAGCATTATTGGGCTTTAATCATGAACAGTTTACTTATGAGTTCCAGGGAAGGCCTTTCCGTTTAACTGATGTGGAAGGCGAAGTCATTCAGGCCATTATATAAATCAGGCCATTATATAAATTAAGCGATTTATGAAAAAAATAAAACAGTGTTATATACCCTTGCTATGCCTCATTTTACTGCCTGTGGCTCTTTTTGGAAGGCAAAGCAGTAATCTTAAAATTCAGTATTTTTGTACTACCTGGGGTAAAACAGATAATTGGGAGACCTTCTGTAAGCGGGCAAAAGATGCCGGCTATGATGGTATCGAGACCCGGTTACCCCCTAAAGCCGAAGAGCGAGAGCAGTTGTTCGATGCCTTGCAGAAAAACGACCTAGCCTATATATTGGTTATTAGTACCTACGGTCAGGATTTTCAGGAAATTGTTCAACATTACCGGGAAGATTTATTGGAGCTGGTAAAATATAAACCTGTACTGATTAACAGTCAGACGGGAAAGGAGTATTTCAGTTTTGAACAGAATCAAACCCTAATTAAGCTAGCCAATACGATTGGAAAGGAACACCAGGTGAAAATTCTACATGAAACGCATCGTGGGCGTTTTAGTTTTGCCGCACATATTACGGCGGACTATTTGGATAAGATACCTGATTTACGGCTAACGCTGGACATCTCCCATTGGTGTAATGTACATGATTCCATGCTGGAAGACCAACAAGAGACAGTAGAAAAAGCATTGCTACGAGCCGATCATATCCATACCCGAGTTGGCTTTCCAGAGGGGCCACAGATAAATGATCCTCGCGCACCCGAATGGAAGAAGGTAGTGGCACAACACTTGGCTTGGTGGGATGAAGTGATTCGGATTGCGAAAGAAGAGCATCGGGCGTTGCTAACCATTACCCCCGAATTCGGTCCGCCAGATTATATGCCAACAGCTCCCTATTCCCGAAAACCCTTGTCCGATCAATGGGATGATAACGTGTACATGCTAAATTTATTAAAAAGTAGGTATAAGAAATGAGTGATTGGGATGTAGGATTGTTTCTTGGTCGGTGGCATCCGTTACTGGTACATTTACCCATCGGAATTTTGTTGTTGGCATCCCTGTTTTATGCGTTGGCAAAGAAAAATAACTTTCAGCAGTTAAACTTTATTTTGCCTACGATTTTATTTATTGGGGCTTGCTCTGCTGTGCTGTCCTGCCTTACCGGTTATCTGTTGGGGAATAATGGTGGTTATGAAAAAACTTCCTTACTAACGCACCAATGGTTGGGTATTAGCCTTGCTTTACTATCGGTGTGTTGCTGGCTGAGCTATACCAAGTTGCGGTTATGGATAAAGATACCGTTGAAGATGAATACCTTAAGGGGCCTGTTGATGTTGCTGCTGTTGTTACTATTAATGGCTACCGGACATTATGGAGGGTCGCTGACGCACGGTGAAGACTACTTGTATGAAGGGCTTCCTCCGGCACTGCGCGGGATGGTCAGTAGTGACACCGTCTCTGATAAGCGCCTGGTGTTAGACAATGTGCAGGAAGCTCAGTTATATCCTGATATCGTAGCGCCTATTTTGGCGCAACGCTGTGCGAGCTGTCACGGCAATAAAAAGCAGGAATCACAGCTGCGTTTAGACAATCCGCAGGCAATACAGCAAGGTGGTAAACACGGTGCGATACTAGTAGCTGGAAAGCCCGAAGAAAGCGAATTATATAAACGTCTGGTCTTGCCTATGGATGATGATCGGCGAATGCCTCCTAAGGGGAGGAAAGCCATAACAAAAGAAGAAATTGCATTAGTCAAATGGTGGGTTGCCAATGGTGCTCCGTGGGATGCTAAGGTAAGTCAGCTTGCGCAGGAGCAGGAAATGAAAACGATATTGGACGGATTTGCGAAGCCGAAGAGTGATAAGGTCGCTTTATGGCCAGAGCAAGCAATTGCTCCAGCCGATGAACAGGCGATAGCGGCTGTAAGGAAGCGTCAGTTTACGGTTATGCCCATTTCAGGCTCAACCAATTATTTAACCGTGAGCGGTGTGAACGTCGATTCTTTTCGCAACGTAGACTTAGCGCTATTAAAACCGCTGGCCACGCATATTGTACAATTGAAATTAAATGGATTGCCGCTCACTGATAGTGGTATGATGTACTTAAAGTCTTTAACGCAATTACGATGGCTAGATATTGCTCAAACTCAGGTCAACGATAATAGTTTGGCTCAACTTTTAGCTGCTAAGCACCTACAATACCTCAATTTGTATCAGACGTCTATAACCGACAAAGGTTTAACCTATTTCCGGGCTATCCCAGGTCTTCGACAGTTGTATCTATACCAAACAAAGGTCACCGCCGAAGGTCTCAAACTACTAAAAGCAGCACGGCCAGCATTACTGGTTGATACTGGCGGATATACCATCGAACGAAACACCACCGATACCATCGTATATCATTGATAGCGCTATCATTGGAAAATAATTTGGATATTTGCTGAACAAACAAATAAGCTTCTATAAGATGGCTGAAATCATGCGATATCATATCATACAATGGGCTATTGATAAATTAAAGAAGAATAAGCAAAAGGTAAATTATCTAGAAATAGGGGTACAGCGGGGTTTTTGTTTCTTTCAGATCAAGGCTGATATGAAAATAGCTGTAGATCCGGCCTTTGTTATTGATTTTGAAGTGAAGGAAGAGGCGTATCGTATGAATCCCTCGAATAAAAACAATGTTTTCTTTGAACTGACCAGCAATGAATTTTTTGATCAGCAGCAGGAATTTCTAGTCCATATCGGAGGATTGGACGTGGTGCTTATCGATGGATTGCATCTTTACGAACAAGTGCTTTTAGATGTGGAACATTGTTTGAAATACCTAAACCCAAATGGTGTACTTATTCTACACGACTGCAATCCTATGTTTAAGGCCGGAGCCATCAGAGGATATTCGCCTATTGAAATTGCAAAAGCCAATCCTCTTGGTTGGAACGGTACCTGGCATGGTGATGTTTGGAAGGCTATTGTGCGACTTCGTTCGGAGAGGCCTGATCTAAATGTACAAGTAATTGATTGCGACTTTGGGATAGGATTGGTCAGGAAGGGATTTCCCGAGAATATGCTGTATTTTAGTCCAGATGAAATTAATGCACTGAATTATGAAGATTTAGAATTAAATCGCGTAAAGTTTCTAAATTTAAAGAGCGTAGATTATCTAAGAACTAATCTATACCTAGATGAATTAGGATGAGGTAAGGAAGTTTAATTCCCTTTTCGGTTCGCAAGAATGCCGAGCTGTGCGATGGTAGAGGATGGTGATTAAATAAAAATAGTTAAAGATAGCGCTAACCTTAACGGATTCTATAAAAATGTTCCTTTATAAGCTGGGTTTATTTTCCCTAATAATTTCTTGGTAAAATTTAATGTCATTTTCTAGCTTGGCTATATAGGATTCTTTTTCTGTAAGCAATTTATGGTATAACTCTTTTTCTACGTTTCTAGCGCTAGTTTCTTCGGCAGTTGTTCTAAAAATAGTGCTTAAATCGAGATCAATGAGATTGGAAATCTGTCTCAACCGTTCAATGTCTAAGCGCGTAATCCCGCTTTCAATATTTTGGTAGGTTTTAAGCACGATGTTAAGCTTATTGGCCATATCTGCCTGCGATAAGCCTTTAATCTTACGTTGATTCTTAATTCGTAACAATAAATCTCGATTTGTCATTGTTTTAATATGGGTTGGTTATTCGTTTCATCGTTTAAAATATTTATGCTGCTTGTGAAGCAATATGTACAAATTAAAAACCCCATCGTTGTTTAGACGATGGGATTCTACAGGAATGAATCTACGTCCTAATTTGCTATGATTGATACATACACATGATATAGCTCCATTTAACCTGTCGCGCAATTGATATTATCATATACAAAGCTAGTAAATAATGTCTACTAAACAAATAGACATTATTTTTATTTGATTAAATGCTATGTTTCCAATAGCTCGCAAATCAATTATATTGCTCATACCTCCGTTATTAAATGACGGAAGCTTGAATACCAAAAAATGAACACTCGTGAAAAAATTAAATTTTAGTTAAGTTTGAGCTACTATAATTATTGTTTTAAAATGGTTAGAAGATGAATGCATATGCTGTCGTAACCGGTGCAAGTGGTGGTTTGGGTAAATACATCGCAATAGAATTGGCCAAGCGAAAATATAATATATTGTTATTGGCGAGATCGGTTGACGCGATGGATACGCTAAAAAAGGAACTTGTAAAAACTTACGGCGTTGAGGTACTGGTACTTGGTTCAGATCTTTCGCAAGTAGGGGATGTTGTAGAAGTTGGGCGTTACTGCGCTTCTTTAAATTTACCCATTTGTATTTTGGTAAACAATGCGGGCTACGGACTTTGGGGAAACTTCGAAGAGCTCGCTTTAAGTGAGCAGCAAAATATGATTGATTTAAACATTAAAACATTAACAACGCTTACCTATCAGTTATTGCCTTTTTTACAAAAGAACCAAAAAGCCTATATCTTGCAAATTGCCAGTACAGCAGCCTATCAGGCTGTACCAACATTGGCCGTATACGCTGCTACTAAAGCCTACGTATTGTCATTCAGCCGTTCACTTTATCACGAATTAAAACCGCAGGGAATTCATGTTACTTGTGTTTGTCCGGGGCCGATGGATACTGGTTTTACTGACCGGGCGGGCATGCAGGCGTTAGCCCATTTAAGTCAGCAATACAATATGGATCCAGAAACCGTAGCTCAAATTGCCGTAAAGAGCATGTTGAAGGGAAAACTTGAAGTGGTACCTGGCGTCATGAATAAATTACAAAAATTAGGCGATTGGTTATTACCCAAAAAAATAGTGGAGCGCATAGCGGCCAGATTGTATAGAAATAATACACCATAATTAAGAAACGCTCTGTTTTGTCAAAAGACTTTCGGGCCGGATATAAATAAATTTTTAGAAAAATTTGGAAAATAGATTTATCTGTTTACTTTTGTGAAGTCTACTAAAATAATAGACTTTAATGAAACAGAAAAACAACATAGCAAACTTTATACTTTCCATGCGAATGCGCCCGCATTGCATGGCCATGTGCTGTTGTTAATTAAAAAGTCTTTATCCGGCACAACATGATGTGCTTTCCCTAATTAAAATCTTATTAATTTTTTAAATTCTTATGTATGGTTACCGCTTATCAAACCTTCAGATTTACAGGTGAGCTTGATGCAGAACAAGTTGCTTTTTTCAAGATAAATGGCTTTATCCATTTTAAACAATTTATACATGCTGATGCAGTAGCTGCCATTATCAAAGCCTCAAAAGAGGTAGAGTATAGCTGGATTGCAAAAGGTATACAGAAAGTGAATGGCGTTCCCATTAAGTATGGTACAGATTTGGATGAACTTCCAATCGTTCAACGTTTTGCATTTATTAATCAACATCATCCGGTATTAGAAGAGCTATCACTCGACCCGCGATTACAGCACTTGTTACCACTCGCTGGTCAGGGGGCACGCTTGGGTACCCATGAAAAAGACGGCATGGTGTTTAACCATTATGTTAATGGTCCAAAAAGTAAGTTTACACAAATGGGTTGGCATACAGACGGACTACGCGACGTCTTCCAGGGAGCAAAATTAAATCCGATGCTCAATGTGGGGATCCATCTAAGTACTCTTAATGCAGCGAACGGTGGCTTGCGTATTTTACCGGGGACACATCATCAGGGACTTTATCAACTTTTGTTCAGGAAAAAATATTTCCTATCGCACGATACCGATCCGAGCGAATTGGCTATTCTTCCAGAAGCCGGTGATTTAACCATTCACGACGGTCGTTTGTGGCATAGGGTAGCGAAGTCGACTGTGATAGGCGAATCAAGCAGAAGGAGAGTAATCTATATTCCCATTATTGCCGGAAAATATGCGCCCAAAGATGAAAATAGCCCAACCTTATTGTATCAACGTTTTGCCGGTCTGATAAAATAGACCAACATGATAAGAGGGCCGTGTGGCCGAGTGGTTAGGTTAAGGTCTGCAAAACCTTCTACAGCAGTTCGAATCTGCTCACGGCCTCATCAATATTCCCTATCAATCTATTTGATTGAACATAACAAAACCCTTGTAATAGCATGATGCTCATCAATGGAATGGCTATTTAATTGTTTTTTGTCCTAAAAGTCTATATGTATAGTAGATTTTATTTTTTTCTATTACCTTTACAACCTGTTTTTATGGTTTATCAAATAAAACAATATGGAAAGGTTGGATAAAGATCTTACAAGGAATGATTATAGGCATTTTATATTGGAGTTAAATGCTATTAATGAGGCTTGGAAGGCTATAGGCGGAAAATGGAAGTTAAAACTTATTCTAGCTTTGGCTCATGGCGAGAAACGATTTAATGAATTAAAAGAATATGTAACAGGCATTTCGCCGAGAGCACTCTCCAAAGAATTAAAAGAGCTGGAGAAAAGTGGTTTGGTTAGCCGATTAGTTGGCATACATCATCCTGTAGCCGTTTCGTATCAATTAACCGAAATTGCATTGAAGTTGAACGATGTAATTCACGAACTTCAAGTATGGTCTTTATGGTATAAGGAGGAGTTTTTAGAAAGCCAACTGGATACTTTGTCTAACTAAGCCCGAGATGCGTATATTTTTAAGATTTATACTATTTTCCTTTTGTGTGGGGATTGTGCTTTCATGTAATAACAATACAACCGTTAATCAAACAAATAAACAGGAAACTATAGCCATTTCTGGAGCTTTTGCGCTATATCCGATGATAATCCAATGGAGTCAGGATTTTAAGGAACAGCATCCGCACGTGCGATTCAATATTTCTGCGGGTGGAGCAGGAAAGGGCATTGCAGACGTTTTATCGGATATGGTGGATATTGGGATGGTATCGCGGGATATCCATCCAGAAGAACGGGAACAAGGAGCTTATTTGATCAATGTGGCTAATGATGCGGTGGTGGCTACTATTAATGCTAATAACCCCGTAGCAGACAAATTGGTTAGACGTGGATTAACCAAAGCAGAATTTGTACATATTTTTTTAGCAGGCAGCATAAATCGTTGGAATCAATTAAAAGGAATTGAAAGCGATTACGATATGCACGTCTATGTGCGTTCTGATGCGGCAGGCGCCGCTGAAACATGGGCAAAATTTTTAGATGCCGCGCAAGAAGATTTATTGGGTATCGGGGTTTTTGGCGACCCAGGACAAGCGCAGGCCATTATGCGTGATCCTTTGGCTATAGGTTTCAGTAACCTTAATTATGTTTATAGCTTAAAAACTAGAAAACCACAGCCTGAAGTAGAGATTTTACCGATTGATTGGAATGGGAATGGATTGGTTGACGCTAACGAATATTTTTATCAAAGCCTGGATAGTCTGAATAGTGCCATTGGGGATGGTCGTTACCCAGCACCTCCGGCGCGTACCTTGGGTTTGTTGTTTCATGGCAAGCCTCAAAATAAAACGCTTATTGCCTTTTTGCACTATATTCTCTCGCCTGAAGGGCAGGCCCGCTTACCGGAAAATGGCTATGTAAGCCTGAATCAAGATGTTATTAATCAAGAATTAGCTAAAATAAAATGACCATACGTCTGTTTAAAGATAAAGTTATCGGTACGGGGATGCTTATTTGCTCCATATTAGCAGTCTCGTTAGTTATAATAATAGGTGTAGGGCTCTATTGGCGGTCTTTACCTATTTTGCAAAACCATTCAATATTGGAATTAATTGGTTCGAGTAGCTGGCGACCGCTGAAAGGAGAATTTGGTTTTCTTCCTTTTATTATGGGGACGCTGTGGGTTACTGGTATGTCCATCATAATTGCAGTTCCCCTATGTTTGCTTACGGCAATCTATCTCGCAGAATATGCGCCCCCCCGGTTTAGAAATCTTTTTTTACCAATGGTTAATATATTGGCAGGCATTCCTCCAGTAATTTACGGTGTTTGGGGTGTTTTTTTTATTGTGCCTATTGTGCAACACTATATAGCGCCTTATTTTGTGGATTTTTCTACTGGATTTACAGTTTTGGCAGGCGGTATCGTACTGGCTGTTATGATTTTTCCGCTTATCGTTAGCATTATTACCGAAGTATTTAAAACCATTCCGAAAGAGTTAAAAGAGGCTTCGCTTTCTCTGGGTGCAACGAAATGGGAAACTATTAAGAAAGTTGTATTGAAAAAAGCATTACCAGGAATAGTTGCGGCAGTTGTGCTGGCTATTTCCCGGGCATTTGGCGAAACAATAGCCGTATTGATGGTTTGTGGCAATGTACCTATTTCGCCACACTCCATTTTCGACCCTGCTTATCCCTTACCAGCGTTATTGGCTAATAATTTTGGCGAGATGTTATCCGTACCGCTTTATGACGCTGCATTGATGTTCTCTGCCTTTGCACTGTTCATCATCATCTTGGTTTTTAATGTGATTTCCAGATTGATCCTTCAAAAAATAACAGTTAATAATGCGTAGACGAAAATTGGAAGAAAGGATTTTTAAAGGATTGATGATTCTGGCAACCGCTATTGTGGCCATAAGCCTGTTTTTGATTATTGGTACCATAGTGATTAAGGGGATGCCTTATTTAGATTGGGATATGGTGAGTAAAATTCCAGACGGCGGCTATTATTTCGGTCGTTCGGGTGGTATGCTCAATGCAATTGTTGGATCGCTTTATGTAGCGGGCGGGGCAACGGTGCTGGGCATGGTTATCAGCATACCGGTGGCCGTTTATCTCAATGTATACTTGAAAAAAACAAATGGCTTTGCTCGCTTTGCTAAACTTTCATTCGATGTGCTTTTTGGTATCCCTTCTATTGTTTATGGCGCATTTGCCTTTAGCTTAATGGTTTATCTCGGTGTGCGCACCTCGTTGTTAGGCGGGATAATTGCCGTTACGATGTTGGTTATACCCATTATGGTGCGAACACTTGACGAAGTAATTGTGCAGGTACCGAAAGATTTAAAAGAAGCGGTTTTATCCCTTGGAGCTACCCGTTGGGAAATGGCAAAGATTTACTTCCTTCAGATCAGAACCGGAATATTAACGGCTGTGCTATTAGCTTTTGGAAGGGGTGTTGGTGATGTAGCCGCAGTAATGTTCACTGCTGGATTCAGTGATAACATTCCCGTTTCCTTGCATGAGCCGGCAGCGACTTTGCCTTTGGCTATATTTTTCCAATTAAGTAGTCCCATTCCCGAAGTGCAGGGGAGGGCTTACGCATCAGCGCTGATTCTAACCCTATTTATTTTGATTATTGTTGTAATAAGCACTTTATTAGCTAATAAAAAACGCAAGTAAACATGACCCAAACCCCACATATTAGTGTAAAAGATTTAAATGTGCATATTGGCAACCAGCACTTACTAAAAAATATCAACATCAATATTCCCGATAAGAGCGTTACCTCGATTATCGGTCCGTCAGGCTGCGGTAAAACAACTTTATTGAAAAGTCTTAACCGCCTATTAGACGACATTCCCGATATTAATATTAGCGGCAGTGTATTGGTAGATGGCGAAAATATTTATGCTCCAGATACGGAAGTAACGCATATCCGTAAGAAAATGGGTTTATTGGCTCAACGACCATTCCCATTACCCATGTCAATTTATGATAATATTGCCTATGGACCAAGAATTCACGGTTTGAGAAATAGGAAGAAATTAAATGGTTTGGTAGAACACTATCTAAAGGCCGTTGGTTTATGGGAAGAAGTGAAGCACCGTTTACACAATTCTGCCAGCGCATTATCTATTGGACAACAACAGCGACTTTGTTTAGCTAGAGGTTTGGCCGTAGAGCCAGAAATTATTTTGGGCGATGAATCAACTTCTGCACTCGACCCGATATCCACTAAAACAATTGAAGATTTGATTATTAAACTCAAAGAAAATTATACCATCGTATTGGTTACCCATATTCTACGACAAGCACGCCGTGTATCTGATTATATCATTTTTGTATATATGGGCGAAATTATAGAATTTGGCCCAACGGAGGAGGTGTTATTGAATCCAAAAGAAGGACTTACTAAAGAATATGTAAAGGGATTTATATCGTGAGTTTTAAATAGAGGTACTTCCCATAACCTCAACAAACGGTCATTTTAAACAAATTTAACATCCCATCTCCCTGCTTTTGCTTATGGTTGAGTAAATCCTTTAAAAAATTTTATACCTTGTTCGTTTAATAGATTTTATGTTAATTTTGATTCTTCTTCTTGAAGGTGCAATTGATACTAACCATTTACTATCGCCTTTTAAACAATACGAAGACGCTAGCATAAATCAGATGGCGAATGAAAAATTTCATAATCGTTATTCTTATTTGTTTTTTACCATCGGTAATACATGCTACCTCAGGTTCAGGAGATCAATTTGTACTACAACAATTTGATAATCGGAACGGATTGTCAAACAGTGCGGTAAACTTTATTTTTCAAGATACTGATCAGCTTTTATGGATTGCCACGTGGGATGGATTGAATTTATATGATGGCACAAGCTTCCATGTGTTTAATTATAATAAAGATATTGATTTTAAGAGTATCGGTAATAACGTTATTCAAAAGATAGCAGAAGATAAAAGCAAAAATATATGGATTAGCACCATTGAAGGGATTTCACGCTATAATAAAATTTCAGGTAGATTTTATAATTATTTCTACGAGCAACATACAAAAAGTAAAATCAGTGAACAGGAATATCAATTAGCTGTTGATAATACTGGAAACGTCTTTTGCCTTACACAGAAACAGGGCCTTTTTTACTACCATACGCAAGCCGATACTTTTCAGATTTGTCTCCCTCAGCAGAGCTATGCTATAAGCAAAATGGTGTTTGATGCAGAAAATGCTTTTTGGGCCCTCACTAAAGCGGGGAAATTGGAAGTGTACCGACATAGTAGAACCCAGTTCCAACCGCTGCAAACATTTGAAGAGCAGCATAAGATTATCAATTTATTTTATGTTAACCAACAGGTCTTCTACCAAACAAGCATTGGAGAGCTCTACGCCATTGATATTAACACCCTAAAGAAAAGAGCTATCGATATCCAGGTGCCCATTATTGGGGCGATGACCTATTATAAGGGGCATTATCTTTTGGGGTGGACAGGACAGGGTTATGGTGTGTTTTCTCCTGATTTCCAATCTACAGGTTTTATTTACGGTAATATCCCGCAAATGCAGCAAATGAAAATCACTTCATGGGCTAGCGGAGGCGAAAATCTATTATGGGCGGGTACCGATGGTAATGGTTTGCTGAAAATCGTTCCAGAAATCCTTCAATTTGGCTATCTAAATGCTTCAAACGCTACGCCGGCTTATAATAAGCCAGTAAGAGCCTTTTGTAAGGTGGGAGCAGACCTTTGGGTTGGAACTAAAGGTGGCGGCATTATTGGAATTAAGAACTTTAGTTATCAAAACCAAAATACGCAAAGTAGACATTATTTTCTGGCTCCGCAGGAGCTAGAAAATAATGCTGTTTATGCCTTAACAAAAGGTACAGATGGTTTTATTTATATTGGTACAGATGGTAAGGGGATTGGCCTGTATGATCTTCTGAATAAAAAATTCCTAAAATGGACAGCCATTCAAGGCCATGAGCAATTCCCTGAGTTTGGATCGGTATACGCCATTTTACAGGATGACGACCAATCCGTTTGGTTAGGAACAAGTGGTTACGGGCTCATCCATTTAAAGTTGCACCGTGTACCTCGGGAAGGTGTCGCGATCGATTTCTTAACCTCCTATATCTATAATCAGAAAAACACCGGACCAGCAAACGATATTATCTATGCCTTGACAAGGGGTGATAAGGATCATTTATGGATAGCCTGCCGTTATGGAGGTTTGAATCTGCTTAATAAAAAGACGCACATATTTAGAACATTCAAAGCTTTTTCTTATGAAGGCAGTATTTCACATAACGATATATTGGCACTATATAAAGATCAGCAGCAGCGTATATGGATTGGCACCAGCTATGGTCTCAACTGGATTCAGCAAGAAGAAGCCTTTCGCAAGGATCCTATCTTTCAAAAATTAACAACCAGTAATGGTTTGCCCAATAATACCATCCACGCCATTGAAGAAGATGGCGAAGGAAATATTTGGGTGAGTACGAATAAAGGGCTAGCGCGTATTCATCCGGCATCGTTAGAAATATCGCATTACCAAGACTCCGATGGTCTACAAAGTAACGAATTTAGCGACGGCGCCGTATGGAAAGACACCTCGGGTTATTTATATTTTGGTGGCATCAATGGATTGAACTTTTTTTTACCTCGCCATATCAGAAGTAATACCTTTAAAACTAATTTATTTATTTCCGACATCCACTTAGGGAGAAAGGCAGAAAATGAACATAATTTTATGGTGTTACACGCAAACGAGAATAGCCAACGCACCTATACTCTCGCTAGAAACGAAGGTTTTTTTGAGCTTCAATGCAAGGTGATTAATTTTTTAAATGCCGAAAAATGTGAATATGCATATTACTTGGACAAGTACGATAAAAGCTGGAATTATGCAGGAGTTAAAGGAAAAATAAATTATCAGAATCTTCCTCCAGGGAAGTATACCTTAAAAGTAAAATGGTCTAATGGCGAAGGAATCTGGACGAAGAATACAAGGGTGTTTAACTTAACGGTGAAACCATATTTTTGGCTTACCTGGCCAGCCTATCTTCTTTATTTTTTGATGTTAGCAATTGGAGGATATAGCTTTTATAGTTATCGAAAAAATAAAGTAAAGATGAAGTATCAGCTGGCAATGGAACAGTTGATGCGGGAAAAGGAAGAACAGTTACATCAACAGCAACTGGCTTTTTTTACAAATATCACCCATGAGCTCCAAACACCACTTACATTGATTATGGGCACTACTGAATATGTTTTGCAGCAAAAACGAGAACATCCTGAACAAAAGCAAAACAATGATTTCTTTATCACTATACGTAAACAAGCTGCTCGCTTAACCTATCTGGTTGAACAGTTATTGGAGTTTCGAAAAGGAGAAGCAGGATACTTGGAAAATAACTATACCTTCTTAAATGTATCCGAGCTGCTGCATGCTATTACAAGCCTATTTATCCCGTTGAGCATCCAGCATCATATGCGATATGAAATCGATATCCAGGGAAATGTGCTGGAAGCAGTAGATCAAGACAAACTGGAGAAAATTATGTTCAACCTATTATCTAATGCGTTTAAATATTCGGGCCACTCGGAAACTATTCGGTTTATAATGGTTCGAAATGAAACCGACCGTACATTGAAAATCACGGTAACGAATTCGGGATGCGAACTTTCTGAGGAGCAACTCCACAAATTATTCGATCGTTTTTACACGGGTAGATTCAGTGGCGTTTTTGGCACAGGCATAGGCTTGGCCTTTACTAAACAGCTGGTGCAATTGTTAAATGGTACGATTACAGTTAGCAGTACAGATAATCACGTCACATTTAATGTGCTTATTCCCCTGCTAGTTGAAAACCTAAAAGAAAATAAATTCAAGCAACAACCATCCATCACCGTTCCTTATCTCTATCAATCGATGGTTTCTCTTCAAAGCTCAACTCCCATTTCTGTCGTAGAAAACAATAAGCAGACTATTCTAGAAAGTCTGGAAAATAATAAACGGTCTAGCATTCTTTTGGTGGAAGATGAAGCAGAAATTCGTCACTTGCTTAAAAACATCCTAAAAGAAAACTACTTAATATACGAAGCGCGTAATGGTAAAGAAGCTATGGAGATTGTGAAAAAAGTCATTCCCGCAGTTATCATCAGTGATATTATGATGCCCGATATGGATGGCTTAGAGCTCTGTGCAAAGATAAAAAATACGCCAGCAACCTGCCATATCGCTTTCTTGATTTTATCTGCAAAAGGGGATATAGCACATAAAGTGGAAGGTTACGAAGTAGGTGCAGATGCCTATATAGCCAAACCCTTCAATACTGATTATTTGTTGGTAAGAATTCGTAAACTGCTGGAATACAGAAAAAACCTCCATAATCTATTTGACGATAATACTTCCATTGATCTTAATAAGTCAACATTAGTAGATGACGATAGGCTGTTTTTAGATAAGGTCATTTCCCTTATCCGAGAAAATATGGACGCACCCGATTGGGGTACCGTGCAACTGGAAGAATGTTTATTAATGAGTAAGATGCAGCTCTATCGTAAATTAAAAACCATGACAAACATGACGCCGGGCGAGTTTGTCAAACAGGTTCGGTTGAAACATGCAGCTTATTTACTTGAGAATACAAAACTTACGGTTTCAGAAATATTTTATTGCACTGGTTTCAATAACCAATCCTATTTTTTTCGCGAATTCAAAAAGCGCTATCAATGTGCACCAACGGAGTATAGAGCTCAGCAACAATTTGGTGTTTTAAATTCGGATCCTAAAATTTAGGTTTTTTGGAACTGTGGTGCACTAAAATGTAACTATAGTACATAGGTGTAAGTGGTCAAGCCCTTAACTTTACATAAAATCCTAATTATGATCCCATGGTACGCAAACTTCCACTTCTTGTTTTTCTGCTTTTTATACTATTTCAGATTAGTCTGAATGCTACAAAAATATACGGACAGCAACTAAAACTTCATACAACAGGAGACAGTGTGGCAGGCTTTCAAGTAGCGATATATCAGGACGATCAATTAATAGTTCGTAATACTGAAGAGTTTTCTTTTCATTTTTCCAATTTGGATCAAAGCGCAGGTGGCAACATTTCTTGGAAGGCTAAACGATGGGAAGGTGATGAGCAGCATCTCATATTAACGGGCGATACTTATCTTCAAGAGCTGGATGCCAACTTATCGGTTAAGGTGAGTTATACCCTGGTAAATCCACAGCTCCTTAAAAAGGAGATTCGGCTATCACAACCCTCCATGCCGTCGATGTATTATAGCCTACAAGAAAGCGTACAACCAGCATCTCCACCCCTAAAATATGAGACGTTTGAATACGACAATTTTCCGGGAGGATTTGTTCACGAATTATATCCCGCAATGGGCTTTGTTACGTCTACTAACCTATTGGTAGGTTTTTTAACCGATGCCGGTTATAAAAACCAGTATACCCGTACCACGCGGAGGCGCTTTAATGGACGAGGGCACGGATTCGTAGGGATGCGAAAACTGCCGGATGTGGCGTTGTTTAGCGTGGCTACCGCTGCAGAAAGAGCCAATGATAATCATTATCTCAAACAAACTTTTGGCGCATTGTCCAATTTAGATGCAGGGAAAACTGAATCACTTCCTTTACCTGCAGTATTTCAGCGAAAGGAGCCAATGGATGTAATGGCCGGTAAAGAATTTATCACGCCGATGACTGACCAAAAAATCTACACCATTTCCTTTTTATGTAAAGGAACCGTTCCTCTTGCGCTAAAGCTTTTTCGAGTTAAAAATGGAGAAAAGACGGTTGAATTAGAACATGGTATCAAATACATGGATGCTTTTCAACCTGATAAAGAAAAATGGACCGCTTTTAAAGGAAGTATCCTTGTGCCTTACATTGCACGCGACAGCGTCTCCATGTTTTTAGGTACCTATGCCGATACAGTAGGGCAGTTACAAATCAAAGCCTTAAAAATTGAGGAAAATCAAGCTAAAATAGAGCCTTATAATATGCTATCTCAAGGCGACACCATCACAAAAACAACCTATCTTTTTGTAGAACCTTGGAAAAGTCATCGCGATTTTATGCTTTCTGCACAAACTCGTTTGGCAGAAGGAAAAGGTTTCAAGGGGAGCCAGATTGAAAAAATGCTGTATGCCAATTTCAACATGTTAACCTGGATTACATCGGTAAACAATGTTAAGCCCTTTAACGTACCCAATATGAATTATGCGCCTGATATGTATAATAGGGACTCCTTTTTCTCGGTGGTTGCTACCTATAATAAAGAGCTGAATTTGCGTATATGGGATGAGTGGGGTAAAACGCAGACCGCCAAAGGCGTAATCGGAACCATTATAACACCATATATGGGTTCCGTCGAAGCGAAGGATAATGAGGCAACTATCGAATGGTTGATATGGGCTATGTTAAATAAACGCCGTTTTGGCGTAGAGCTGCCTGAAGACAAAATAAAAAAGGCTGTAGACTATGTGCTCGATGAATTTGACGAAAACCGTGATGGGATATGCACGGCACATTTTCCGATGAGCCAGATTGATATTATTGATTATACACCTAAAACAGATCGTTTAGCGGTAAACCAAGGCATGTTGGCTATAGCCTTACGTACCATTAAAGCGCTTGGGTTCCCTATTTCCGAAGACTATATTCAAAAAGCAGAAGAAGGATACCGTGCTTTTTATGATCAGGAGAGAAAACATTTGCTATTTGATCGGAATTTTCCGGATATCCTTTCACTAACCGATCTGGAGCCTGAATTTTTTTCACTCTGGTTGTTTAATCGGCCGATATTAACCGATGAAATGGTAACTAACCATTTGGAGCAAACACCAATATTAAACCGAGTAAGGAATGCACCCCATCCTGAATATGGTACTACTGCGCCTATATTGATACGGCTTACCAAAGATAAAAAAGGCTATGCCTACCTCAGTGGTGATTATCAGCCATTTGGCAAATTTGGTGAAGAAAATTATAAAAATGGTGAAAATGATGGCTTTTACTACAATGGTGGTAGCTGGATGCGAGCCGAATATTGTGCATATGTAGTAGGCTTAAAGCATGGATGGAAAAAAGCCCTCCCGTTGATGGAAAATAGGGTATGGGCAGAAATAAATCTTCATCCAGAATGGCCCTTTAGCAAAGAATTTATTCCAACCAAATGGTCTACCACCGACTCTTGGTGGCCATCTACACGTGGTTTGTGTTGGAATGTGTTTATCCTGATGGCTAATGAAGTGGCAGGACTTCGAAGCCCGGATATGGATCCGGATTATAAGATTCCTTGACAATCGTTGTATGCAGTGATAAATCCTAAGAAATTAAAAACGATAACTAACAATTATAGAATCATATCAATATGCAAAATTTAAAACCAAAAGTCAATAGTAGGGGATGGGCACTGCTGATCCTGGTGCTCATGCATTATCCTCTTTATGCCCAAATCCCTATCACAGGGAAGGTAAGTGATGAGAACGGTGTGGGCTTATCAGGTGTAACGGTTACGCAGCTACATAACCAAAATGCGACAACCACCGATGCACAGGGAAATTACGTGATAACGCTTCCCAACGAAGGTGAAAAAACGTTGGTGTATACTTATGTAGGATTTGAATCCCGTCAGGAAAGCTATACCGGCAATCCAGTGATCAATGTGGTATTAAAAGATGAAGGCGTTTCCCTGAACGAAGTAGTTGTGATGGGGTATACTTCGCAAAAGCGATCGACCATTACAGGCGCTGCTTCTACCGTGGCAATGGACGACGTAGAAAAGCGCCGTGTTTCGAATGTTGCCCAGTCTTTACAGGGGCAGGTTGCGGGTGTGCAAGTCACACAAAGTACGGGCGCTCCGGGCGATCCAATAACCATCCGCGTGCGGGGAGAGGGAACTATTGGCAATAACGACCCTCTTTTTATTGTTGATGGGATGCCCTCTCGGGATATTACCTTTCTAAATCCGGCTGATATTGAATCGATGACCGTTTTAAAGGACGCGTCTGCTGCCGCAGTTTATGGTTCGAGGGCGGCATCCGGTGTAGTCGTAATTACGACTAAGCAGGGTAAGGTAGGTACAACAAGCTTGGAATTAAATTATTATAATGGTATCCAATCGGTAGCCAATTTGCCCAAAATGCTAAGTGCCGATCAATACATTGCCAAATTGGAAGAAGCCTGGAATAACGCAGGCTATGAAGGTATTAATCCTTATACAGCGGATAAGGGGAGGACAGATTTTGCCAATACGAATTGGTTAGATGAGTTATTTGAGCTAGGTCACTCACAGAATTTACAGCTTACGGCCGCCGGGGGGAGTGACAAATTGCAATTTTTATTATCAGGCGACTATTATAAGCAGGATGGAATAGTCATCTTTAATAACGATAAGTATCAGCGACTAAATTTCAGAACCAATATTAATGCAAATCTAAGCGATCGATTAAAAGTTGGAACTAACCTGCAATTGTCGTATGCTATTCAGGATAGGCTTTCTTCAAAAGGGGATGAGCCTGGAATAATCCGGCATGCTTTATTACGTCCGCCTATTCTTTCGGTTTATAAAGATAAGAATGATCCAACTTACTCGGAGCAAGATCCATTTACAGACCTACCATTTTATAAAAATAACGATGTAACTGCTGGCGGATTCGATATCAATTACGAAAGAACTTCCAATCCCATTGCGCTGGCTTATTTTACGGACGATAAAATGGATACTTATAAGACATTTGGTAATTTCTATGGCGAATATGCTTTCTTACAAGATAAAGCATTGCGGTTAAGAACCAACGTAGGTGTCGATTTGAACTTATACCACAGTAAAACCTTTAACCAGAATTTTGGGGATGATGATGGAGGAGGGGAAGAGCAAGATAAAGGCATGGGAAGACAAAATCGCCCCACTAGTTTGAGTGAGGACCGTGGACAGGAATTGAATATAACCTGGAACAATACACTTAACTATATCAAGAGCTTTGATAAACATTCCATTAACGCACTGATCGGTACAGAATATATCAAGAATACCGCCTCTGGTTTGTCGGCATCGCGGGCACGGTTCGACTATACTTCACCAGCCTTTCGGTATATTGATATGGGCGGTACGGAGAAAGATATCTGGAACGGTGGGCTGGGGTCTGAATGGGGCTTATTCTCGCTGTTTGGTTCAGCCACTTATGTGTATAATGAGAAGTATATGCTAACGGCCAATTTTAGGGCAGATGCGTCGTCCCGCTTTGCAGAAAATAACCGTTGGGGGTATTTTCCATCCGTATCCGCAGGCTGGACGATTTCCCAAGAAGATTTTATGAAAAATCTCGAATGGTTATCATACCTGAGGTTACGTGCCAGTACGGGCAAATTAGGTAATCAGGAAATTGACAATTATGCCTTTATGACGCTACTCAAACGGGTAGGTGAAAAGTATGTGATTGATCGCTATGGCAATCCAGATCTCAAATGGGAAAGTACCCGTCAACATAATATTGGATTGGATGTCGGCTTGCTAAGCAACAAGATTTACTTATCGGTTGATTATTTTGACAAACAAACTAGTGGAATTTTACTACCGATTTCCCTGCCTAAATTTATTGGCGATGTAAAACCTACTTATGTTAATTCGGGTGAAGTTAGAAATAACGGTTTTGAAGCGTCGTTAACCTATCAAAATTCACAACATGCTTTTAAATATAATATCAATGCCAATATCGCCACCCTACACAATAGGGTAGAAAAGCTACATCCCAAGTTACCAAATATTCCAGGAAAAGTTACTGAAACTGTCGTAGGCCAGACACTTAATGCCTATTACGGTTATGTAATGGAGGGTATTTATCAAAATGAAGCAGAAATTGCCGCACATCTGTCGGGCACCAATAATCCGCCCCAAAAACCTGGGGATATCCGTTTTAAAGATTTAGATGGTAATGGCATTATTAATGATAATGACCGTACATTTATTGGAAGTCCTATCCCTACACTTAGCTATGGTTTAACCCTTTCTGCTTCCTATAAAGGCTTTGATTTTTCTGTTTTATTCCAGGGCGTAAATGGTGTAGACCGCTATAACGATTCTAAAAAAATTATTGATTACGATACACGGCCTTTTAACCACTCCGTTCGCGTGTTGGATAGCTGGCATGGAGAAGGAACCTCCAATACCATCCCAAGGGTAAGCTTTACCGATAACGGCAGCAGCAAAGTATCGAGCATTTATGTAGAAGATGCCTCGTATTTACGCCTTAAAAACATAGAGTTGGGTTACTCTTTTGGTTCGTTGATCAAAAAGAAAAACATCGGCATCCAAGATGTACGAGTCTACGTTTCTGCCCAAAATTTATTTACCAGCACCAACTATACGGGCATGGATCCAGAATCGTTAGATCTGATTGATATGGGGACATATCCACAGTCCAGGGCTTTTTTGTTTGGTCTGAATGTTAAATTTTAAAAATGGAGAACATGAAATCACGCTATAGCATCTTAATTTTAACCAGCTTATTAATGGTTACTAGTTGTAAAAAGGAGTTGTATAAAGACCCTATAGGTCTGCTTACGCCAGATCAGATTAATCTCGATCCGAACCTCAATACGGTAAGGTCGTCTGTTACTTCATCTTATCAAATGTTGGCCAGTACCCTTAATTTAATTGGCGACTGGGGATGGGACGATGGTGTCGTTACCCGGAATGACTTTATTTTAGGAGATATTGCATCAGACGATGCGCAAAAGAAATGGAATCCGGATGGCGATCAGGCTTGGATGGATGAAATCGATAATTTTAATTTTACGGCCAATAATGGGGGTTTTAATGGAATATGGAGTTATGATTATGAAGGGGTTGCACGCACTAATCTTTCGTTAAACTATTTGACTGATGAGGCTATATTAACCAAAATTGGTATTGAAGAAACGCTGAAAAATAGGTTGTTGGGAGAGTCCTATTTTTTAAGAGCATTTTATTATTTTGATCTGGTGGTTAATTTTGGTGATGTACCTTTATTATTAAAGCCACTTGAAAATTTTTCCGAAGCATACGACGTCGCCAAGCGGATTCCGGCAGCCGACGTTTGGGAGCAAATCCGTGCAGATTTAGCACAAGCGAAGATACTCTTGCCCGATAGTAAATTTGCAGATGCAAGTGAACCTTGGCGCGCTTCCAAAGGCGCTGTTATTGCTTTACAGGCAAAAGTAGCGCTGTATAATGAAGCTTGGCAGGAAGTTATCGATCGGGTTAACGAACTACAGGGTTTACAGTTCTACAGTTTGAATAACAATTATTTTGACAGTTTCAACGTTAGTAAAGAATTTACCGACAATGAAGTTATTTTTGCCTATAATCATGAATCTGGAAAAAATCCGCCTAATGGAAATGGATTATGTGCCTTGTTGGATTGGGGATTTTTAGCACCTACAACGGATTTTGTTAACACCTTCGAAGCGAATGACCCTCGTTTATCCTATACGGTAGACGTCAGTAAACAAGCCATCTTTAAGGTGTTGGGCGCAACCAATACTTCCTATAAAGGAAATGAAGACGCACCAAGCAATAGAATTTATATTCGTTGGGCAGATGTATTATTATGGAAAGCCGAAGCTGCCAATGAAGTGGGGAATTATTCGGATGCCGTTACGATTATCAATCAAATAAGAACAAGAGCAAGAACAACTCCCAATATCGATGGTTCTACGCCACCTGCCGGAACCTTGCCTCCCCGAAATGTACAAGCTACCGATAAGAACCAGATAAAAGAATGGCTAATGCACGAACGGAGAGTAGAATTGGGATTTGAAAGTCAGCGATTCAACGACTTGAAAAGGTGGAAAATAGCCAAAGAAGTATTAACGGCACAGGGAAAGAATTTTAAAGACAATAACTATTTGTATCCCATTCCGCAAGGGGAGATCGATAAATCAGGAGGAACTATTACACAGAATCCATCATATTAAGTAATCTACATTTTATCAATTTTATATGAACGATATCGCAAAGCGTTTTGTAGGAAACCCTTTATTATCGCCAGCGGATTTGGCACCGAGTAGAGCAGGTTTAACCATAACCTGTTTGCTAAATCCGGGTGTATTTACTTATCAGCAGAAAACGTGGCTTATTATTCGGGTGGCCGAAAGGCCTCTTCAAAAGGAAGGTTTTATATCCTTTCCGGTGTTAACGTCGGATGGAGCTATAGAGATTATGGAAATTAAGTTGGATGATCCGGCATTAAATATATATGATCCGCGTGTCATTCAATATAAGGGCGCAGACTACCTCACTACGCTTTCACACCTCCGATTAGTTTGCAGTGAAGATGGAATTCATTTTTATGAACCCAAGGGTTATCCCTTGTTACACGGACAGGGAGGCCTGGAAACATTTGGTGTAGAAGATTGTCGGGTAAGCTTCTTAGAAAATCGTTATTACCTTACTTTTACCGCTGTTTCAGAAAATGGTGTAGGTGTAGGATTACGAACAACCAAAGATTGGAAACATTTTGAATCATATGGAATGATACTTCCACCGCATAATAAAGACTGCGCCATTTTTGAAGAAAAAATCAATGGTCGTTATTATGCGTTACATCGACCTAGTAGCGTAGACATTGGCGGCAATTACATTTGGTTAGCGCAATCACCAGATGGCGTGCATTGGGGAAATCACCAATGCATTTTAAAAACCCGAGCCAACGCATGGGATAGCAGGCGTATTGGTGCTGGCGCTGCTCCTATAAAAACAGATCAAGGCTGGCTAGAGATTTATCATGGTGCTAACGAGCATCACCAGTATTGTTTAGGTGCTTTTTTAATGGATTTGCACGATCCGTCAAAAGTAATCGCTAGAACAGCTCAACCCATTATGATTCCGACAGCAGATTATGAGCTAAGTGGCTTTTTTGGAAATGTAGTATTTACCAATGGTCATCGGGTTGAAGGTGATGAACTTACCGTCTATTACGGTGCCGCAGATGAATTCGTCTGCGCTGCGTCTTTCTCCATTCAAGAAATTTTGTCCCAATTAACAGACGATCATGTTCAATAAGCTGCGCAAGGAATATAATCACTTTAAGGATCAGCCCCATAATTTTAAGATTCTTACATTAACCAATCTGGTGTATGCATTGGTATTGCCTGTTATCGATATTTTTGTGGCTGCTTACGTCATGCGTAGCTCCAATGATCCAGTCAAAGTTGTCGTATACCAATTAACCATCTATACGGGAATTCCACTTACTTTTCTACTCAACGGCTATTTGCTCAACCATTTTCGGATCAAAACTCTTTATTCCGTTGGGATGTTGCTCAGCGGTGTTTCCATGATGATTATGATGTCTTTAAAGGAGCTAAACTTGCTTGGAATTGCCTGTGCAGGTATTACGATGGGATGTTCTTTTGGGTTTTATTGGGCTAATCGTGATTATCTTGCGCTGTCTATTACCAATGACGAAAATCGGAATTACTACTACGGATTAGAAACTTTCTTCTATACCATCATTGCAGTAGTGATTCCGGTAATTATTGGCTGGTTTATTGAAATTGCTGGCGGCGAAACCAACGCCGGTTTTGCCTACCGCATTGTTACGGGTATGGTTTTTATCATTACGCTACTTGCCTCTTATGTCTGCTTTAAAGGAAAATTTAGAAATCCGGAACAAAAGCGGTTTATTTATTTTAAGTTTCATCCACTGTGGTTTAAATTACTGATATTAGCTTGTTTAAAGGGTTTGGCCCAAGGATTTTTAGTTACTGCTCCGGCAATGCTCATCATGCTTTTGTTGGGTAAAGAAGGCGCATTAGGTACCGCGCAGTCGGTAGGAGCCATAATTGCTGCTTTTGTGATGTATATTATTGGGCGCAGGTCAAAACCATCAGATCGCATATATATTTTTGCCACCGGATTGATTTGCTTTACTATTGCTGCTCTTCTAAATGGTATGTTGTTTAATCCCTTAGGCGTTATTCTTTTTATGTTATTTTTACTAGTAGCCAAGCCATTGTTGGATATTGCGTATTTTCCCATCCAATTTAATGTAATCGATCTTTTGGCCAAGATTGAAGAGAAAAGTGTTTATGCTTACATTTTAAATCACGAGGCAGGATTGTATGCTGGTAGATTTTTAGGAGCTACAACATTTATTGTACTAGCCTATTATTATTCCAATGAATTTGCTTTACGCTATGCCATTATTATTATTGCTTTTTTACAATTGTGTTCTATTTTTATGGCTAAATACATTATCCGGATTGGTAAGGCCATATAATTTGCTTATAGGCTCTTTAACCGGATAGACAAAAAACCAATTTATTATGATGAAAAAAATCATCCATATTGCCTTTATTAGTTTTTTCTTACTGGCCTGTAAAGAGCAGTCGTTACAGCCTATTCAGCAACAGCAGTTAGCGCGTGTAGCAGCTATGGCCAATGTCCCGCAACCCTTAAAGATTATTGATTATAAAGCCTTGGCGCAGCAATTTGATCGTACGGTATATAATTTTCATGCAAGTGGTAAGTACTGGCCTCTAGTTTGGATAGATAGCAGTGGACGAAATTTTAGTCAGGCAACGGTTGGAATGTATACCGCCATGGGTGATATCCGGCAGGGGCCTGCACATTACAAAGGCATCTTTCATGAGGCAGTTGCTAACATGGGTGCAGTGCTTGGTGCTTCATTGGTAGGAATAGATAAAAGCAACCAACGAGGGATGGATTATGTGCGTATGTTAAAGAATTACTTTAATAAGGATACCAAATGGAATATTATGATGAATAATACCTCTCCCGAGGTGGCAGCTTTAGGTGGGGGATATGGACGAGATTGGTGGTATGATGTCTTTCCCAACGTGCTGTTTTATGGTGTTTATAACCAGTATCCAGAACAAGAAGGTTTCGACACCATTGCACGAAGTATTGCAAACAAATTCTATCAGGCAGATTCGGTGTTAAAGGGTAATTATGCGCATTCATTTTTCAATTATGCTACGCTTCAGCCCATGAATTCAGCAATTTGTGCACAGCCGGATGCTGCGGCAGGCCATGCCTACGTGCTTTATGCAGCTTATCAGAAGTTCCAGGATGCCAAATATTTAAAGGGAGCTATAAGCGCTTTGGATGCATTGGAAAGTCAAACAATAAATCCATCGTATGAGGTACTTATGCCTTTTGGAGCCTATATGGCAGCGCGCTTAAATGCAGAACAGGGAAAGCATTACGATATTAAAAGACTATTAGCATGGAGTATGGACGGGACAGCTGAATGCCGAGAAGGGTGGGGGTTTTTGGTCGGCAATTGGAACGGCTATGATATTTCCGGAATTGTGGGGAGTACGGTAGATCACGGCGGTTATGGCTTTTTAATGAATACTTACGATGCCGCGTGGGCATTAGTCCCTATGGTCCGTTACGACCAGTCGTTTGCCAATAGCATAGGGAAATGGATGTTAAATGCGGCCAATGCAGCCAAGTTGTTTTATCCGCAATATATGCCCGCAGATCATCAAACTTTACCCCAGGCCGTAGAGATTACCAAAGGCGTAATTGGTTATGAGGGTATCGTCAAAACGGCTACGTATCCCGAGTATGCTCACCTTAAAGGGCCGGTAGCACAGGGCGATGGCCCCAAATGGATTGCTGGTAATCCAGATGTATCGCAATTTAGTGTTTACGGTAGTGCACATGTGGGCATTTTTGGAAGTATTATAGACACGACTACCGTTGCCGGCATTCTGCGTTTAGATCTACTCGCTACAGATTTTTACCGGGATAAGGCTTATCCTACCTTTCTTTATTATAATCCTTATCCGGAAGCAAGAGAGGTGGTCGTTAACTTAAAAGAAAGTACTCCAATTGATCTTTATGATGCCGTCAGCGGAAGTTTTATCGCACGAAATAAGACTGCTTCCGAAACGATAAGAATATCCCCAAAAAGCGCTGTAGTACTTGTCTGTGCTCCTGCAAAAGGTAAGGTGAGTTATCAAGGCGATAAAATGTTAATAGATGGAGTGGTAGTTGATTATAAAAAGCATTGATGATGGTTTTTATATTTTCATTATTTAGGAAATATGTATAATCTACCTTAATCAATTTGACTAATAGATGAACTGCTGAAAATTATTTTATTTTAAGTCAGCAAGTTAGTCCAAGCGGTGCGAATATCATTTGGCAATTTAAAACTTAAGGTTATATTTGCACCTCGTTAAAGGTGATACCTTGATCGGGGTGTAGCGTAGCCCGGTATCGCGCCACATTTGGGATGTGGAGGTCGTAGGTTCGAATCCTGCCACCCCGACCAGCAAAAATGAAGCTCTTGCGTCAGCAAGGGCTTTTTTTGTTTTAGCGTGAGCTAAGCTTGCTTAAGCGCGAGCTAAAACAAAAAAAAAGCCAAGGGGGCACGTCGTGCCAGCTTCATTTTTGATGAGCCCACCCCAACCAGGATGGCTGCGGCCATGAGTGCGGGCCTGCGGGGCGCAGCCAATCCTGGTTAACCAAGCTTGCTTAAGCGCGAGCTAAAACAAAAAAAGCCAAGGGGGCACATCGTGCCAGCTTGCCAAATCAACCTAAAAAAATACTTTTAAGTCGCAAATTTTGGAGATCAAACAGTTGTGCATATATTTGAGTTACCTGCAAGCTGAAAACAAAAATCCGTATAAAAGAAGATATGATTGAACGGTTGAAGAAAATAGTAAAAGAAAAATATCTTATCCTATCAAATATAATTTCTAAACAGCAAGGCGGTTGGGCCTCTTTGGCTTACAAAATAGAAGACAAGAACGGAGATTTTTACTTTTTGAAAGTTTATGAGAAACGTAGAAAATCAACATCTTATTTAACGGAACACATAGATGTTTACCTTCCAATTGTGGACTGGCTTGATGACCAAACTTCGCTTAAGGGAAAAATAATTAGATTGATTAAAACGCAATCTGAAAATTTTAAGTGCGAGGATGAAAATTATGTTTACATTTTGTTTGATTACATTGATGGAGAAACAGTTGGAGAACAGGATTTAGCAGAAAAACAAGTAATACAATTAGCCGAAACTGTTGCTCAACTACATAATTTAGAAGATTTTCCTTTTGACATCAAGCAAATCTCTGAAACATTCCATCTTCCGTTCATTTCCAAATTAAGTGAATGGATAGAGAAAAACTTTGACCACTTAAAAGTTGACATCAAAGAGGTATTGAAACCTAATATTTCAACTATCAAAAGTCAAATCAGCGAATGGAATAACTTGTCTAAAGTATTAAAAGAACAGCATTTGAAATACTGCTTATGCCATACAGACATTCATCATTGGAATATTATTACAAATAAACAGCACTTATATCTTTTAGATTGGGAAGGAATAAAATTTGCACCACCCGAAGCTGATATTTTTAGCATTTATCAGCAACCTTATTTCAATTCATTTCTCAAAAAATATTATGAACTCAATCCTGATTATCAAATAAACGATACTGTTTTGCGGTATTATCAAATAAGCCGAAAACTTCAGGATATTTTTGAATTCATAGAACAATTACAATTTGACGAACTCAATCAAGAAGAATACAAAATCAATCTAAACTACCTGAAAAAAGAAGTTGATTTAACAGTCTAAAATAGCAATATACAAATCCAAAAACAGCGCCTGTTACCCACATCCTTACATTAGCCCACTCCTGGGGAGCTATTTAACCTCACACATATTTGATTGCTTGCAAGCTCGTTTATAGATTTCATAACGTTGGTATTTTGTACAAAAAATGGTTAACTATTTCAAAAATTCAATTACCACTCCCGCACTGTCCAAACGATTATTATCATCATTGAATTTTAATTTGCTAATGAGATATCTAGGGCAAAAAGAATCGGGTTCTTTATTTACTGCGAATGATAAGGTGTCAGGCGATAAATCTGCCACTTGCATAAAAATTGTATCTTTTTCTGGAAGAGGTGGGAATGCAGTAATAAAATAACGTTCTTCACCTTCATCGTCAGAAATAATATAATTTAATTTTCTAAGTTGATTGCCATCACTCTTTTGTAATGAGAGTTGTTTCGTTTGATATTTTGCGTCAGGAGAAAAAAATAAATCCTTACCACTAGATTGGTCAACTATACGAAAATATAACGTATCGGATATTACTTCTAAAGTACAAGCGTAATTTTCAGAATTATCATCCGAACAGGATGAAAGTTGTCCTAAAAGGAGTGTTGTTATCAGAATACCTGATAAAAAGGTCAATATTTTATTCATGGTTCTTTTTTTATGGTTTATGCTAGAAAAAAATATGGTTTATTCGGTAGAAAAGAGTAAACTTACGTCCTAATGAGCGTTTCTTATAAAGAACGAAAAATATCTCTATTGCGCTACATAATTCTGACTAAAAAGTATTATAACCCGTAGTTTTCTATAGTCGAATAATATAATTATTATGAATATATTAAAATCACTCTTGAAATTCATCATCCTTATATTACTGGGCTTCTATTTTCAGGTAGCACAAGAACAAGTGAATGATAATAATATGTCTGTCATCGCCGACCAGGAATTTAGCTGTTTGTATTTTGACGTCTTTTAGATTTTCCCAAATATCCTTTATTGTACTTGGACCAAAAAACGTTCCTTTAGTAGAAGTCCAAGTTCCTAAATCAGCTACGCAGACAATATCAGGTTGTTGAATAGGATGGCTTATTAGCTGTTCACATTCTATTATTTTGTTTTCAATATTTTGTATAGGATCAGAGTTCTCATTTTTCCAAGAGTGCGAATGAGCGAGAAGCCCATATAGTATTTGGCTATGTAATTCCTTATATGGACTGCCTAATCGTTTAGGTAAGGAATTTTAAAAAACCGCACTCCTTAAGAATGTTTGAAGACAAATGTTTTTCATGCAGAAAGTTGGTTCAACAGGTGGGTTTAATAGACCTCAATGAACATGCTTTCAAAGTTGATCGTTAACGTGCTGAATTGTCCAAGGGCATTCAATCCCAGATTACCATAAAAAAGGTCCTTTTCAGTTCCAACCGAGCTCGTCCTGACATGAATTTGCGGTAATTTGGTCACGTGATTTGCTATACTGATGGAAAAGTCCCTGATGGCGTAGGCATCCGTTTCGGTGATCGTTCCACCAACGCCGCTACTCTTTAGCTTGTGGGGACGGCCATGTTGGATGACATTTTTCTTGTATCTGTCGAAGTAAGGCAGATATAGAACAGAGGAACCTGCGCCAGTATCAAAGCGGAAAGGTAAGCTTTCTTTATGCACGGTAAACTCGGCAATCGGCATAAGTCCGTCTAAAGCTAAATTTTGGAAAGCACTTTTGGACGGGTGTAGGGGAATCTCAAATCTGCCATCCTGACGAATGGCTATTTCTTTAAGCTGGGCCATGATCGGTTGCCCAATAATCCCTTGCTGGTGGTAGTTCCCTCTTTTGAAATAGAGCATTTCATCGGGCAATAATAGAAATACAGCGTTTTTGATCAGTATTTCTCCTAAATACAGACTGTCCGCTACAGCGAGGGAAGACTGGACCACTTGGCCGGATATACCACTTGCCAGATCCAATTTAACGGGATATATGCGCATCCCTAATTTCCTGGCGCTGGTTTCTGTAATGACGGAAAGATTGGCGCCGGTATCGAACGCCAAATTACAAGAGTCCTGATGATGAGAGATAGGCACTTGCACTAAACCCATTTTATCTTTTTTCCAGGTTACGGTTGTCGTGCGGGGATAATAACTTCCTGTGGCGGAACATTTGAAATGGCAGTCCATAAGGCCTTTGAGCTTTCAATGTCAGCCAATACTGTGCTGTCTGCAGATGCGTTATACTTTGTGCTTGCGTTGCTGTAACAATCTGCGGCGGCCTTGTACTGATAGCTTTTTATAAAATTATCGGCTTCTATGTTGAACAGGTCTTTTTCTGTGCTGTCAGGCAGCAGATTACCGTAGGTTTGTCTTAATTCCGCAATACGTTGGTTTGATTGGATACAACGGTTAAAGGCATTGTCTAAAATTAATTGATAAAATAACTGATCCTTTTTAGATAGATTGTTTTTGTATTTTGCGAATTGCAGGTTCAGCTTGAAGAACTCCTTGCGTTTATAAAGCAGGTTCATCTCTTCTTTTTTGGATAGTTGACTAAAACCGTTAAATGGCAAGCACAATACACAAGGCATAATGCAAACCAGATACTCCTTTAAATAGATCTCCTATATGTATGAATGATATTCATAGTATAAAACTAACGAAATCTTATAGTGGTTGCAAGTCCTGAAGAAGCAAGATATGTTGTATAGCTACAGTTGAGTTTATAATTTTCTGTCCAGCCAGTGTATAATATTGAACAGAAATTGGGCATTCTGTGTCGCTCCGGGATGATTCATGCCTCTTTTCTCACTTTTGACACCTTGGAGCTGTGCTGAAAAAGGTGCCCCGTCTCCAAATATGACAATTCTGCCCTTACCAAATTTTAAATATGCGCCATTCACTAATCCTCTTCCGGAAATATAGGGAATAGTATCTGACAACCTTTTTTTTATTTGGGAAACATGGCTAGGCAGGTAGATCTGGTAATCATCGCCCAGTACGGAAATAACATGGGCGTGGGGCGGAACAATAAATCCCGTTCCACCCCAGCACATGATGCTATCGATCTCTTTACCCTGAGGACTGGTAATCTCAGTTGACATAAGTGTCTTTTTTTCTTTTGAAAATACTTCTGACCGACCATCCTTTCGAATAGCGAAGCCATTCATTATATTGATTCCAAATCTTCCTGCCAGTTCATTGACAGAGGCACCGCAGGGCATATGATCCGTTACAAGAAATAAATTACCTCCATCGGCCACCCAATTGGAGAGTTCATTTATTTCGTCTGGGGAAAAGGCCGATCTCGCCGGCAGATTCCAGTCTTCCATATCATACATCGCATTCACGGTTACATAGATCTTTGCTTTTTTTAAAAGCTCGAAAGTTACCTTTTCTTCGCTGCTTACTACTTTATAGCCGTCACTTGCGAGCAATTTACCGAAAGTTGAATAGGCTCCTTTCAATGTCGACGCGTTATTATGCGCTTCATCAAATACGATTAGGGGACCGCTTTTTGCCTTGTATTCCGGGGCGGAAACCGGATAGTTAAAGTTTTCGTCTGCCACTTGCTGTGCTATCCCATCGGATGTCCAAAAGACCAATATAAGCCAAGTGAAAAAAAATCGGCTAGCTAACTTTTGTATTCTCATCACCGTCTATTTTGCTTTGAGCCATACATCGTTTTCAAAACAGGTGACCTGCGCGGCTTCTCCATCGCTCAATAAAAAAGTAAGCGGGAAGGTACCGTCCTCATTCAGGAAAAAAGTTTCCGACCTGGGCGTAAAGGCAACCTCTTTATTGTCCCATAACTGTTTTAATATTAATCCGTTTGCAGAAGATCGGATATCTATCTCGAGGCTAGTGTCATCTTTTAAAACATAGCTTCCTTCGAGCCCCTTTATTTGTGCTGCCGATAGCTGTTTGATTATTTTGGGATCAAATCCAACTTTTACCGTTGTAATTCTTCCCAATAGCTTAGCGTAAGCAAACTGACCGGTGCTGTCTTTTAGGAATTCGACTTTGTAACCTTCCTCTTTTGATTCAAAGTTTGTTGCATCGATCTGGATGAGCTGATATTCTTTGTTATCCCATAATTGTTTGGCGAAAAGTACATTATCTTTTAGCTCAAATTCAATAAAAGCTGCCTTATTGGGAAATTGGTAACACCCTAACAGCTGTTCCAAAGATGCTGTTTTAGATTGTCTGGTATCTTCTTGTGCAATAACATCTGCACGAGCAGGTGTTTGTTGGGCAAAACAGTTCGCCGCAAAAAATGTGCTTCCGATTAACATGCTGCAGATGACCACCTGGATTTTTGGAGCGATGGCAGACTTGAATGAGTTCATTGTTTTCATCTTTTTATTTTTTTTCAATTGCTGATGAGAGCTCGATGTAAATAATTATTGCCCTGTATATCAATAATATTTACATCTCGGTTTCATAATTATCTTTTTTATGATGCAATGATAACTCTCGAGCGATTAGAAGAAGTTCGGATGGATGCAAATGAACAAAATTGAGGTCAAGTAGCCGCTGAATTTGCTTTAATGTATTCTTTAGGAGTGAGGTTAGTTGCTTTTTTAAAGGTAGTATAAAATGTAGTTTTGGAGTTAAATCCAGCTCTAATAGCAATACCGAGCATATCGAAATGCTTGGTGTCCTCCGATAATAGCAGTGATTTTGCTTCTTCAGTACGCAACTCATTGATAAACTGATAAAAGTTTTTGCCAAGTCCGTTATTCAGGACGTAGGAAAGTTCATGTGTGTTGATGCCTGTTTTAGCTGAAAGTACCGAAAGTGTCAGGCTTGGGTCGAGATATAGTTTTTCGTCGACTGCTTTTCGCATTACTATATATTTGAGTTCTTCAACTTGTTCAAGGGTAAGCCTTTCGTTAAATACCTTTTTTGGTGTGATTTCGTCTTTTTCCGCTGGTTGATCTATTTCGATAGCATAAATTGATTTTTGAGTAAGTGTTGAATATGCTAAAAGGATTATCCCGCAAAAATATAGGATAGGGGAAAAATAAGTAACGTGAATGTTGGATATACTCAGTATACGGATGAGAATCAAGAATAACACTGAAATCAATAGATATCTTAGCCATTCCAGATCTATTTTTTCTGTAAACGAAGCCACCATTTTTAAGTTCTTTTGATGACGACGTAGCAGAGAGAAACAAACGATCCAATAATAAACCATCTGGCCAAAGAAAAAATACCGGACGGTAAACCGTATCCACGGAGGTAATACCGGTAGATGGTTTTCCTCATTAAAGAGAATTGGCATCAAGTAGACTAGAGAAAATATAAGGAAAAGCAGGAAAGGCACGAAATGGAGAAGCCAGTCCTTTTTGGGTAAAGAAGGCGAAGTGTAATGGTTTACCGCCATATAAAGGCAGGGGAGCAGAGCCCATCTTGGCAGTTCAAGTAGATGGATAAGGAAACTCCCACCAATCCCAAATCCTTCCAAGAAAAGTTGGGTGAAAGCGCATGCAAGAATACAATAGAATGCCCCAAGCCATCGGTTGGCTTGAACATTCGCTTTATCGAACCCGATAAAAAGCAGGGATCCTAATAACCATAGTGCTCCTCCCGAAAAGGCATAGAAGGCAGCTAAAGTGTTTATTTCAGACATCAGATAATTTGGACTGTTTCCGTAAATTTATGATATTTCCGCAAAAATTATCAATTACATTTGCCAGATAGGGATCCCGATCCAGCCATGTATGGAAAATAACACCACCAGATAAAACAAGAATAGGATATTGAAAGCCAAGGTAAACTTGACCCATTTTCTATTTATTTGCGGCCAGCGTTTGTACAATAAATATGCTCCGATCACAACACTGATTCCGAAAAAAAGCATACCTGCAAAGATAGAAAAAGTGGTCTCATTCATGGTAGTGAAAAGTTCTTTGCTAACCGCATCAGTCACCCCCAATAGACGGTAGGAAGCCAGAAAAGAGACAATACCTAGGGAGGGTAAAAGTACTAAGCAAAGGTCTATTATTTTTATTTTTTTAAATAATGCTAAGGGTATCCCGACAATCGCATAGATTATAGACAGTAGAGCAGCAATCAACCCGAAGTAAATGGGGATCTTTTGTAATAGAATTGGTAGATAAAGTGTTTTACTGTAAAAACTATTGCCATACCCCTGAAAGAAAGGGCGTCCCTCATTGTCATGCCCAATAACACATGAAGGGATTATATCTCCTTTCAATCTAAATATACCATTTCCCATGTGCATTAAGGAATCTATCTGTCCACTCCCTCTATCTACAATAAGTTTGTCGGCGTCAATGGACAAAAGTTTAATCCCTCCGAATATTCTTCTGTAAAACTCCCATCGCTCATTCTTGGGATTCATAAATTGGTAATACCCCAGCATAGGTTCTATTTTCGACTTATCTATTTTTACAGTGAGCATTTTTGGCGCTTCCGTATTTTTGGTTAAAAAATCTTCAATAACTTGAGATACTGGCCATAGGTTTGTATTGCAATTGGTAGAGATTGCATATGCCAAACCAGCCTCCCTGTTAAAAAATATCCAGGAACCAAAGCCTTCACCTTTGCCATTATGCCCTCTAAATGTCACTTTTTTGTTGTTCGGAAACAAATCGTTGCCCAGTGCATATCCTGTCTGTAATCCGTTCAGGCTAGCTAATGTGCTGTGGACTTTTTCCATCTCGATAAAATCATGCTCATGAAGTAAGTTATCGCTGGTATTTTCGCTGCCATTCAGGAGGTAGTGCATAAATTTGGTCATATCAGATGCATTCGATACTAGCGCGCTTGAGGCTCCATTGCTACTTGGCATATAAAGTGGTAATAATGTATAGCTTCCGTTCCTAAAATCATACCCTTTAGCATAGGTTTGTCGACTTTCACCACTTAGATCAAATAGGGTGCTATTCATCGCTAAGGGTTTGAACAGCGTTTGTTGGATATACGCATTCCAGGGAATACCGGAAACTTTCTCTATGATGTATCCCAAAACATTATACCCTGGATTTGAGTATGACATCATTTCGCCTGGTTTCCAGCGAGAAGTAAGCGCGTTTTCTTGGGCTTGTACGGCTTTGATTCCAGTTAATGGCTTACCAGTCATATTGATCATCTTATTCAACGTAATATCTTCGAAACCTGCTGTATGTTCTAAGATATGTACGAGTCTAACAGGATGTGTAGACTCCCACCGATTCGTGTATGGGATTTCGGGTGCGATCGCGTGCAATCGATCGTTGAGCTTCAGTTTACTTTTGGCTATTAATTTCTGGATACCCATGGCTACAAAAAATTTTGTGACAGATGCTAAATGAAATTGCGTTGTGCTATCAACTTTTATTTTTTGTTCCAGATCGGCATATCCCAATCCTCCTGAAAACAAGATGCTGTTCTTTTTCACGATGGAAATCATCAATCCCGGCATATGTTCTTTTTGCAGAACTGTGTCGATTTTTTTGAGCAGTTGGTCTATTTCTGATGTCGGAGAATCATCATGCTGCAGTTGGGCTTTAAGCATGCTGCATGATAATAGCATAAAAGATAGGATTAAAAATAATGTTATAAGCTTGTTCATTGTCGTTATTTTTTGTTAAAGTAAATACGTTCCGTTCTACTTTGGTTCGCTATTATCCAACCGAACTAAAAAATGCAATGGTTCAATGAAAAACTATTGGTGCGATATGCAGCTTTGAGAGATTTTGTAAGTTTTCTGCTCCATGTAAATGATTTGAGATTAATCATCAAGGAAGAGCATAGGTAATGAAAGCCCTTATTATACCATTGTTCATAACAAAACAAGTGTCTTATAAATATTCATTTTTAATCGTAGTTCTGTTTTCTGTATTGAGCAAAATATCCTCATTTTGTATTGCTTTATAAAATAAACGATATAAATTTGTTCCAATCACCGAGCAAACTATATGTGAGCAAAAAGGTGAGCGCTTCTTTAAAAGGATTTTCAATTATTTGATTGATAGCTATTTGCGGAGGTATGGAATCTTCCTGCCACCCCGGCTATGAGTGCGGGGCCTGCGGGATGCAGCCAATCCTGCTAAGCTAAGCTTCCATTAGCGTAGCATACCCGCTAAGAGATCGAAGGAATGTAGCCGTGCTGCATGGTCGGTCATCATATCCTGAATCATGATTTCATCTACCGAAAAGTCTCTCGCCAGGTCTTCCAGCTGCCGGTGCACGCTATCTTGCGTGCCACCTATAAATTTTGGTGGTATCCCCGAGCCTGGAACATATTTTGTAATTACGGGCAATCCGCCTAACTCCTTAACTGCATCATCAGGATTGGGGATGGGCGCATCAAGTATGCCCATCGAAAGATTGCGGTACATGATATGTACCGGAGCCAATTGCTTCCTTGCTTCTTCCTCCGTATCGGCACATACCACATGGAGCGCTAGGATAACCTCCGGTTTTTTAATTCCCGCCTGTCCATTGGCAGGTTGGAAGTCTTTGCGATAATTATTGATAATGGCAAGCGCTTGCGGCTGATTGATAAAACCTGCGAATACATACCGCAGTCCCAATGCCGCAGCGGCTGATGCACTCCATGCACTGGATCCCAGCACATGCAACCTGGGTTTGCTATCGATGGTATGTATGGGCGATTGTGAAAAAGGGTGGTCTGTAGGGAAATCATTGTCCAGCCAGGCCACCAGCTCTGCAATCTGCTGATCCGAATTGCTGTGAAACTGTTTGGAGCGGTCCTGCTGCAAAGCAAAATCCGTAACGGGTCCCGTAGTAGCCCTACCTGCTCCCAGATCAATACGCCCCGGGAAAAGCTCATTCAACGTGCAGAACACCTCAGCAACTTTAAAAGGACTATAATGGTTTAACAAAACAGAACCGGAACCGACACGTATGGAGGTGGTATTACCTGCTATGGCAGCAATAAGCACTTCGGGCGCTCTACCGGCAACAAAAGCCGCACCATGATGTTCGGCTACCCATATGCGGTGAAATCCTAAACGTTCCGCATGTTGCGCCAGTTCTATACTGTGCAATAAGGCATCACGCCTGGTTTCTCCCGGATTTACCGTTGAGATATCTACTATTGATAATTTCATCTATGATTCCGTATTTTTTGAACTATTTGTTTTTAAGCACATTACTCACTTTAATAGCATTTTATTGCACAAGACTTTTAAATAATCGGTAAGTTCTGCTGCATGTTTCGAGAACTGTATAGAGCGTTCGTTATTGTTAGATAGTATATTTTGCGATAAAAGCTTCACCGTAAACTGTTGAATGGTTCCAACAATTGTTGAGTAAAGAAGCGCCGGATTGATATTATCGGAAAAAATCCCTTGGCGTTGCCCCGCATTTATAATGTCTTCAAAGCTTTGATAATTTATTTGCCGAAGTTCTTGTATAGCAGAACTCCCTTTAACCAACTCTTCCTGGAAAAATATCTTAGCCATTTCATGCTGATGAGAGACATATTCGATATGAATGTCGATCAAAGCGTATATTTTTTCTATTTCGGTTTGCCTCCCGATTAGAATACTTTGTATCTTCTCCATAATTTTTTGGATGCCATCCTGTAAAATGCTGTCAAACAGGCGTTCTTTACTACTGAAATAGTAATTTATCATAGAAAGGTTAACACTGGCCATCATCGCTATTTCACGGATGCTGGTGGCAGCAAAGCCTTTTTGAGCAATTAAATGGACTGCTGCTTTCATAATTTGGTGTTTCGGATCCATAGTATCACATTTTGAAACGGAACTGCCGTAGCCGTTATATCTTTATCGTCAAAATTATTTAAACGGTAACCTGCTATCGGTTTCCCTTTAAAGCGCTTGCGGGCCAAGATTAATTTACGGTGTTGCAAGCGGTAAAAAGGATGTAGCGTAATATACACGAGTACGAGTATACCGCCCAACGCAATATAGCCAAAAAGTCGTTTAATTGCCATAAGTGTGGCCTTAGAAATAGGGGACCACCAAATATTCTATCTCTATGGCAGGCGAAATTAAAAAATATAGGCAAATGGTGTATAGCAGGAAACAGCTGTAAGCAATAAATAACAAAGACCGTGTAGACTCTTGGTTTTAAAAGACGAGATACCGGTATCTTTGTTAATTGAAATGATAAAGGAATACGACATCGCCAACATAAGCCGGTTTAGCATTATCCCGGATAACTAAGGTTGCCTGGATTACTGCCTTAACAATACCTCTAAGATTCGTGATTGACTTTATATAAGCTTGCAGTTGAACTTCATTATCTACAAGAACAGCTTGGCCAAATTTAAAGTTTTCTATGCCATAGTTAATTTCCATTTTCACATTTCTGACATCTGCAATTTGTTTCCAGAGATAAGGTATAAGAGAGAGTGTTAGATAGCCGTGGGCAATTGTAGATTTAAAGGGTCCTTCTTCTTTTGCTTTTTCTTCATCCACATGAATCCATTGGTAATCCAAAGTTGCATCTGCAAATTTATTAATCTGTTCCTGGTCAATTTTATGCCAGTTGGAAACGCCTAGTTCTTTTCCCTCATAGGACTTATACTCTTCGAAGCTGTTTATTATTACCATAAAAAGAGGTGCTGATCATGTAAAGTTTATAAATCGTTTTAAATACCAATTGTTCACAAACGGTGTTTAAAAATATAAAAAGAGCTAATAAGAAACAACTGTCACCTTATTGAGGATTAATAATAGTTGATTTTCAGGTGATTAAATTTGGTCTAACTATTTCAAAATCCAGTAAATCGTAGTTTTGAAGGAATTCTAAAGGTAGTTATACATTGAATTTCATCAAGAAGAACTATCGAATATATAAGCTTAAGCAGGTTGTAACATTAAGGATTTCAATAAGAAGTTTTAGCTTTTACTAAGAATTGAGAATGAATATAAGGTTTTAAAGAAGCCCGTTACAGATAAATGGTTCCGTTATTTGTTTTGTACCAGAAAAGAGAATTACCAACAGCTGAGATTCATGTTTTACTCAACCCGTTTTTTATTCTGTTTAAAACTTTGAAACACCTCCGTAGATCTTTTCTAAAATTTTTTGGAACGTATCTTCAGGTCTGGATAAATATCTTCAGCGCATTGTTTCTTCCGTCAATAAAAACGTTTGGTGTAGCCCCCCAGCGTGTCGTTTTTGTATGTATAAAACGGTAAAAGATATCCTTTGGTCGATGCGAGAAGCGTTCAAATGCGAAGGCATTAAAGGAGCTATAAATATATCCGGCTATTACTTCCGGTCGATTTTATATCACTACTCATGTATCACATTAGATGCCATTTTATTTTTAGATTTTTTTACCAATATCAGAACAAATGGAACGCATACCAGAAACATGACGCCTATCCAAAGAAATACATCCATATAAGAGAGTACCGTGGCCTGTATATTTACTATATTATCTACCAGCTTAAGAGCCGTCTTTTGAGCAATATCCCATGTCATCCCTTTACTTTCAAAGCCTTTTTTTAGAAATCCAATTCTTTGCTGTACAACGGGATCATTTATAGAGAGCTTACTTATCAGCATACTTCTGTGAAATTGAATATCCCGGGTCAGATAAGTCGAGATAAGCGCAACCCCAAAGGATCCTCCCAATTGCCTAAGCATGCCGGATAATGCGGCTCCTTGACTTATCTCCGGTCCATTCAAGGTAGACAAAGCCATAGTGGTTACCGGAACAGATAACAGTCCAAGTCCAACACCTCTTATCACTAAAATCCAGAAAAAGGCATCGCTCCCTGTATCGGGAGTAAGCACTTTGTAAGCCATCATGCTATAAATAAAAAATACGGCCATCCCGGAGGTAATCAGCAAACGAAACGAGACACCTTTTTCCATCATCTTGCCAACGAACGGCATCATCATCGCTGTAAAAATAGTGCTGGGAATCATGATCATTCCCGACTGGAAAGCCGTCCATCCCATAATTGTCTGTGTATAGAGCGGAATAATAAAAGTAGATCCAAACAACCCAAAGCCCAAAACAAATGAAAGAATGCACCCTATAGACAGATTCCGGTTTTTCAAAACTCTGAGCTCTACAATAGGGTGTTTATAAACTATTTCCCGCCAAATGAAGAAATAGAATCCAAAAAACGAAATTACTAATGAGGCGGTTATCATTGGGCTACTGAACCAGTCTTCTTCCTGTCCCTTTTCTAAAATAAATTGCAAGAAACCTACGGCAATGATCAATAAGGCAATCCCTAGCCAATCAACATGCCGGGCTTTGAGCTTTTCAGCATATTTAGGGCTCCTTACATATTGCAATGTCAATAGCGCTGCAATGATACCCACCGGGATATTGATATAAAATATCAATGGCCACGAAAAATTATCTATGATATACCCGCCGAGCGGAGGCCCAAGTGTCGGTCCTATTATGACGCCCAGAACGTATATCGTTTGTGCCATGGCTCTTTTTTCTATGGGATAGCTTTCCGTAATAATGGTTTGCGACGTGACTAAAAGCGCTCCTCCCCCGATTCCCTGTAAAAAGCGAAATACGATCAATTCGGTTATACCGGTTGCATTGCCGCAAAGGAAGGAGCATATGGTAAATATGATAATGGATCCGGCAAAATAATTACGGCGGCCAAATTGTTGGCTCAACCAGCTGGTCATAGGCATGACAATCACATTAGCTATAGCATAAGCCGTAATCACCCAGGTGATTTCCGAAAGGGAAGCCCCCATGGTTCCCTGCATAGTTGGCAGTGCAATATTAACGATCGTGGTGTCTATAATCTGGAGCAGGGCACAGGTCACTGCTGTAATGGTAATGATCACTCGTCTGGCCCCATATTCTATCAATGAATTTTCATTCATATAGCTTGAATTTTATTCCAAGGACTTTGTGATGGACAGCATAGGAATGCTGCTTTGCCTGATCACCTTTGATCTTTGGATTTATTTTAATATCAGGACAGGCTGATCTATATTCCGGTAGATACCTTCGGAGATACTTTTTTTGCCAGGTAATAAAGGAAACTATGTTTGCGCGGTAAGGCAATGATCAGGTCAGCTTTGTGAGATGATGTAAAAGAAAGAATGCCGTTGATGATATTTTTGTCAAAAGAATAATAGATGTTGTACGGAATATCTCCAAGATATTGGCGTATATTCTCTTCCCACTCTTTCTTTTTTATAGCCGTCCCCATTGTATTTTCTTTTGTATCTATATTTAAAAGCATTAACCGGGCGTTTTCCCGTTTAAGCGCAAATTTATATCTGGAAAGCCTGTCTAAATTTGTAATGCTGCTTATATCGCAGGGAATAAGTATATTTCCGATAACTCCATAGTCATAACTATTGGGAATAATCAATACCTTGACTGGACTCGCTCTTGCAATACTGATGATATTGGCGGAAACAAAACTATCATTGGAAACAATTTTATGATCGCTTCCTAAAATGATCAATTCAATAGACGGATTATTCTTTATTAGTTCAATGATACATCGCAAAAGAGGCATTCCACTTATCTCTGTTGTAACCTGTATGGCCGATGTCCTTTCCGTTATTTTCCTGCGTAAACGTGCCAACAGTGTTTCTGCATCTTCCTGTTGCTTATTAAATTTTTCTTCGTTAACAAGTGCATAATCAGCACCGGTGGTTATATAGTTGAACATAGACTCATAGGAAGTCCTCAGAAGAATAATATGGTTATATCCATATTGTTTCGCCCATTCAACTGCGGTGTTCACCGCATGCTCAGCAGTTGAAGTAAAATCAACCGGCACAAGTATTGTTCGCATGTTTAAAATATATTAAGCCTTAATACATCTCGCCTCAGTCGAGATTTGCAATCATTTTTTTTACCAACGAAATCGTATTTCTGATCTCATCATCGCCTATACCCCCAGCAGCTTGTTGGTATAGATCCAATATCCACGGGAATATTGTTTCATTTATCCGTTTACCCTTTTGGGTAAGAAAAATCTGTTTGTTTCGCCTATCATTTATATTTTCTCTCCTATCTACCAGTCCCCGCTTTAACAGGCTATTGATTAAATAGGTCACGCTTGATTTATCCTTGCTTACCAAATCAGCTATCTCCTGTTGGTTAATACCGTCTTTACGCCAAACCAGTGCGATAATTTCTAGTAATTCAAAAGAAAGGTCGGGATCATGTTCATTGATCTTTTGTTGGATTTTCTGGCGTAAGCGACTTTTCATTTCGTTCATTGCCCGCCTCAATTCAAGAACCAGTTCGGAAATATCATCGGATTTTACAGCCATTTCTCAAGTATGAAATACCTAATTTCTTTGAAAGAAAAGAACGCACTTCGGCAATGATCAGACATCTATACCTTCACGTTGAGTTCATCCTTTCTTCTTACAAAGATAATATATTGGTTGGAATTCAAACTATTTTAACAGCGCTAAATAAATAATAAAAGCGTAGTAAGTTCGGAACTATATTATAGGTCCTGTCAACAAAATGCGATACCTCAATTCTTTTTACATCGACGTTTTTACTAAAATCTAGATTGACCGAGCGAAACTTGTAGTGCTATAAGATTGTATGAAAAATTGGGTTTTGTAACGAGACGCAAGATTAGCTTTTGGAACTTATCACAGTTGACTCATCTTTCTAAGTATTCTGCTATATTATGGAATATAGCGTACCTGAAATTATCTTTCAATTCAAAAAGTCGGGGAGAACTGGAAGCGACATGCATAATAATTTAAATTTTCGTTTATATTTGCTTTCGAAATGAAGGTTTTGTCTCTCATATGTGCTTTTATAGTGATGACACAAATAGTCACACCTTGTGCTGATATAGCTTTAGCAGTGGGAAAGCATATGGGGTATACGGAGATTTCGCCGTCAGCGATAAAAACACATGGTGACATCCATAAGGATAGTTGTACACCTTTTTGCCAATGTGCCTGTTGTGCGACTCCTTCAATAGCACAATTATGCTATGCTATTAATTTCCTTTATCCGATTCATCTGAATCCCTCTACAGAACATCTACCGGGAGAAATTCTTAACGTTAGCCTCAACATCTGGCAACCACCACAATTGCTTTCCTAGGCACTTTCCGTGCAATTAGCGCCCGTCAATCTGGGCAATGAAATTATAATATTTTATTGGATCACTTCAATGCTGACGTTATGGCTAAAAAAAAGTCATACCGCGCAAAGAATGTTGGGTATCACACAAAATTTTAGTACTAGAAACGTGACGGACGAATTAATGAGCACTATAGCTTGATTATTCTTTCGTTCCTAACGCTGCTCGCATTTGTATTGTTTACCCTGCATCCTACCACACACTTTAACTGAGGTATGCTAAACAAAATAATTAAATTCTCTATTGATAATAAGCTGATTATCATCTTAATGACGCTTGGCTTGATTGCTTGGGGGCTTTATTCCTTGAAGCAGTTGCCAATAGACGCAACACCCGATATTACCAATAATCAAGTACAGGTAATTACACAAAGCCCCTCGCTTGCTACTCCTGAAGTCGAACGTCTCATTACATTCCCTGTTGAGCAGACGATGTCTACAATTCCGGAGATTGAACAAGTACGATCCATTTCCCGTTTCGGCCTTTCTGTCGTGACTATTGTGTTTCACGACGATGTGGATATTTATTGGGCTCGACAACAGGTAAATGAAAAATTAATAGAAGCCGGTAGCAATATTCCTTCCGGCATCGGAAAACCTGAAATTTCCCCTATTTCTACTGGACTTGGCGAAATCTATCAATATGTAGTGCACGCTAAACCAGGATACGAAGACAGATACAATGCACGATATCTACGAACCGTCCAAGATTGGGTTGTTCGTAGACAATTGCTAGGCACACCGGGCATTGCTGAGGTGAATAGTTTCGGCGGTTTATTAAAACAGTATGAAATAGCATTGGATCCGGATAAACTTAATAGTTATAACCTCAGCATCAATGATGTTTTTAGTGCGCTTGAGCGTAACAATCAGAATACCGGCGGTGCTTACATCGATAAAAAACCAAATGCTTACTTCATACGCACCGAGGGGCTGGTTAGCAGCCTAGATGACATCCAAAAGATTGTCGTGAAAAAAAAACCAAATCAGGTGCCAGTGCTTGTCCGTGATATCGCAAATGTCAAATTAGGCCACGCTATTCGTTACGGAGCATTAACAAGGGCCACCCAAAAAAGCCAAGGCGAAGCAGTAGGTGGAATCGTCATGATGCTGAAAGGTGCCAATGCGAATGATGTAGTAAGCAAAGTAAAAGAAAAAATTACACGCATTAACAAAACGTTGCCCGAGGGTATAGCCATTGAAGCTTTCTTGGATCGCAGTGACCTGGTAGATCGAGCAATCGGCACCGTGGCAAAAAATCTCATCGAAGGTGCATTGATTGTTATTTTTGTTCTGGTGCTGTTTTTAGGTAACCTACGTGCTGGGATAGTAGTTGCTTCTGTTATCCCACTTTCAATGCTTTTTGCCCTTGGAATGATGAATGTGTTTGGGGTGAGCGGCAACCTTATGAGCCTCGGAGCGATTGATTTCGGACTGATTGTAGATGGTGCTGTAATTATTGTTGAGGCAACGATGCATCACCTGGGCATGCGAAATAGACCAGGCCAACTATCGCAAACTGAGATGGATGAAGAGGTATATGAATCAGCATCAAGAATCCGTTCCGCAGCGGCTTTCGGCGAAATTATTATTCTAATAGTATACATGCCAATATTGGCCTTGGTTGGCATTGAAGGAAAAATGTTCGGACCTATGGCACAAACCGTGTCCTTTGCCATTCTCGGTGCTTTCCTGCTTTCGTTGACGTATGTTCCGATGATTTCATCCTTATTGCTCAGCAAGAAAACTATTAACAAACGAAACTTCTCCGACCATATGATGGATTTCTTTCACAAATACTACAGACCTTTACTACGCTTGACTTTACGCAATCGGGCAAAAGTAGTTGTTATAGCTCTTATCTTGCTCGTAATAAGTGTTTTCACTTTTATCCGAATGGGAGGTGAATTTATACCTACATTAGAAGAAGGCGACTTTGCAGTTGAGACCCGGCTGCTGACGGGTAGCTCATTAAGCCAGTCAATCGAGAAAATAAACCAGGCATCTGCTATTCTGATCAATAAATTTCCGGAAGTAATTGAAGTTATTGGAAAGGTAGGGGCAGCGGAGATTCCAACAGACCCTATGCCGATGGAAGCTACAGATCTGACAATAATTTTGAAAGAAAAAAAAGACTGGGTGAGTGCCAGTAGTCGTGAAGAATTGGCTAATAAAATGGCCGAGGCACTGGAAGCAGTAACGGGAGTAACTTTTGGGTTCTCTCAACCTATCCAACTGAGGTCAAATGAATTGATTTCGGGTGTCCGCCAAGACATTGGTGTTAAAATTTTCGGAGAAGATCTTGACCATTTAACCGAGCTCTCCCGTAAAATCGGCAAGATAGTTTCTTCGGTACAGGGTGCTACCGACTTATATATTGAACAAGCAAGTGGCTTGCGCCAGATTGTTATCAAGATTGATCGCGATCAGTTGGCCCGCTTTGGCCTAGATGTAGAAACCGTGAACCAGGCAGTTAATACTGCGTTTGCGGGGCAATCCGCTGGGCTTGTTTATGAGGGAGAAAAACGTTTTGACATGGTCGTACGTTTAGAAGATGCTTATCGCGAGAATATAGATAATGTACGTAATATATATGTTTCTACACCGGATGGAATTAGAATACCACTTTCTCAAGTAGCCTCGGTAGATTTTGAAATAGGTCCAAACCAGATTCAGCGTGAGGATGCCAAAAGGCGGATCATTGTTGGCCTGAATGTACGCGGAAGGGATATCCAAAGCGTGGTTAACGAGATTGAACAAAAGATCAATCAGCAGATTAAACTGCCTGCTGGTTATTATATCTCTTATGGCGGTCAGTTTGAAAATTTGCGGGAGGCCAGTCAACGCTTATCAATTGCCGTTCCTGCTGCTTTGCTGCTAATCCTGATTCTGTTATATTTTACATTCGGATCAGTCAGGCAATCGGTCCTTATTTTTACAGCGATTCCCATGGCAGCGATTGGTGGAGTTTTTGGCCTACTAATAAGAGGCATGCCTTTTAGTATTTCAGCAGGTGTTGGCTTTATAGCACTTTTCGGCGTCGCGGTACTGAATGGAATTGTACTCATTACGGAATTTAACCGATTGAAGAAGTCAGGTATTGAGGATTTAAATGAGATAATATTTCAGGGTACCTTTGTTCGGTTGCGTCCTGTGTTAATGACAGCTACTGTAGCCTCGCTTGGCTTTCTTCCCATGGCTCTTTCTACTGCTGCGGGTGCCGAAGTACAGAAGCCGCTTGCCACAGTGGTTATCGGTGGGCTAATCACCTCTACTATGCTGACATTGTTGGTGTTACCGGTGCTCTATACTTATTTTGAAACCTTCCAACTAAAAGCTAGAGGTATAAAAGAAGTGGTAGCAATTTTATTTATTGGACTTTCCGTTTTGCCTGCCAAATCTAAGGCGCAGGATACTGACACTTCTCTTACGCAATTGACCTTAGATAGAGCAATAGCGATTGCTTTGCAGAACAATCAAGTTGTCGGAACATCTAAGTTACAAGTAGATAAACAACGAGTTTTGCGCCGTACGGCGACCGATCTGGGCAAGACAACTATTGATTTTCAGTACGGTCAGATGAATGGTATCAAGCGGGACAATAATTTTGCAGTTGGTCAGGGAATTCCGAACCCTATTCTGTCCGGCAGGCAGCGGAAACTATATGATGAGCAGATTAAAAGTGGCGAACTAAATCTGGCCGCTACCAAGAATGATCTGATATATCGAGTGAAAAGTACTTATGGGCAACTTACTTATTTGTTGTCTCTGCAAAAACTTTTCCAAAAGCAGGATTCAATTTTTAGTAATTTTCTAAAAGCGGCTGCTCTACGGTATCAAACAGGAGAAACCAATCTCCTCGAAAAGACAACTGCTGAAACGCAATTAAATGAAGTGCGTAATCAGCTTGAGAAAAACCGCTCAGATATCATTATATGTAAAACAGAACTAAAACGGCTGCTTAATACTAAAGATAGTTTACAAATTGTTGAAATGGATTTAAAGAAGGAGCTTTGGGACAATAGCGGCTCACAGAGCATAGGAGGCAATCCGCTTCTTACGTTACAAAAACAACAAATTAACGTGGCAGACAGAAGTATAGGAGTAGAACAAGCCAAAGCGGGCCCAGACTTTACAGTTGGGTATTTCAATCAATCTATAATAGGTGCTCAAAATGTGAATGGCCAGGAGATGGTATTTGATGCTGGAAAGAGGTTTCAGGGCATACAAGTAGGTATTTCAATTCCACTATTTTTTCAACCATTTTCTAGTCGTATAAAAGCCGCTAAGATAGAAAAGGAAATTGCCGAATCGCAATTTGATTTGGCAGAAACGGATCTTCGATCACAATATCAGCAAGCAAAACAAGACTTGTTGAAGAATATGCGCAGTGTTGATTACTATCAAAACAGTGCTTTACCTAATGTAGATTTAATGCTGAAACAATCTCAAACAGCTTTTCAAAGTGGTGAAATTGGTTATTTAGAATTCTCGGTGGCTTTGCAGACCTACTCGGATATCCGTTTCTCCTATTTGCAAGTGCTCAATCAATATAATCAGTCTGTCTATACTTTGCAATATTTTATTGGCTTAACGCAATGAATCAATTATGAAAAAGAAGAAAATAAATTTCAAATCGGCTTTGTTCATCTTGTCAATTACTTCCTTAATTATTGGCGCATGCGGCCCTAAGCCGGCTGAAACACAAAATACCGAATCATCTTCAATAGAAGAAGAAAACACTAATATAGTACATTTAACTGTCGCTCAATATGAAGCATCTGGTGTGAAAATAGGTGGCTTAACGCAAAAATCCCTTAGTGGAATACTCAAGGTAAATGGTTTTGTCGATGTTCCTCCGGAAAATCTTATTAGCATTACAACGCAAATGGGAGGTATCGTCAAATCTGCCCCTGTATTACAAGGAAGTCTAGTACGAAAGGGACAGGTTATTGCCATACTTGAAAATCAAGATTATATACAATTGCAGCAAGATTACTTAGAAAGTAATAGTCAACTCGAATTAGCAGATGCAGAATATAAGAGACAACTGGAGCTCGCAAAACAGCATATAAATGCCCAGAAGATTGTGCAACAAGCAAAGTCTCAATATCAAACTATGCTCTCTCGCACTAGCGCACTTCGCGAACGCTTAAAATTAATAAATATTAATGCCAACACACTCGATGCAGGAAATATTCGCAGTACCATGAATATTTATGCACCTATTAACGGATACGTGACCAAGATGAACATTAACACGGGCAAATTTGTTGCGCCTAATGACGCCATGATGGAAATTGTAAACAATGTAGACCTTCACGTTGAGTTAAAGGTTTTTGAAAAAGATATATCAAAAGTAAAAGCGGGTCAAACCGTCCGTTTTATGTTAAATAATGAAACAAATGAACGCAAGGCAAAGGTTATGCTTGTAGGCAGGGAAATCGATACGGATAAAACGGTAACCGTACATTGCCTGGCCACTATACAAAGTGAAAATCTTATACCAAATACATATATTAAAGCCTTTATCGAAACAGCTAGTAGCGAAGTAAGTGCTTTGCCCGAAAGTGGGGTAGTAGACTACCTTGGGAAGAAATATGTTTTTCTGGAAGATGGCACGGGAGGAGAAACCTTAGATAATAACGAGGATCAATCCAAACTTACTTATCGTTTTGAGATGGTTGAGGTAACTACAGGGTTAAAAGAAGCTGGTTATGTCGAAGTGCAATTGCCTTCGGGGATTGATGCTACCAAGATTGTAATAAATGGAGCTTATGATCTACTTTCAAAAATGAAAAATAGTGAGGACGCGGAATAATTATAAATATAAACTTGCAGATTTTGTTAGAAAAAAGCGGACAATTTCATGTGAAAATTTAAAGTTATGGAAAAAGTAAAAATAGATTTGGATATCCTTCTTCCGGAGTTGATTGATGAAAAGGATGCCTGTATCGATAGGCTCATCACTTCTTTGGAAGGACATAAGGAAATCGAAAAAGTTCATCTCAATTCTATTCATGAGCAAAGTAAAACCCAGCTTTGTTTTCACTATGATCCTAACCGTATTACCCTTCAATATGTGGAGAAATTGGCTAAAAATGCCGGTGCACAAATTAGCTCACGATATGGTCATCTTCTATTCAATATTAGTTATGTACGGCATCCCAGACATGCACGGCTAATAGAAAAAGAACTTGCACATAAGTCAGGAATTTTACATGTTTCTGTTGCAGGTACTGGAATAGTAAGTGTTGAATACGATAAACAAAAAACAAATAAGAAAAATATCTCCATGGAGCTTTCTTCAATGGGTTTTGAAGTCCGCGAGATGCAAGAAACAAGGCCAGGCAATGCCGCTCATAAGGCAGCAAACAAGGAGCAGTTATATACCTTCTCTGATGAAGATATTGAAACCTGGGAGCAAAAAGGTTCGGTCTATAAAAAAGCAACACATAAAAGTTTAAAAAGCCCCATTTCTAAGCAAAACCATGTGCATGGTGGACTTTTTGACAAAAATAGTGAGTTGATCTTCAGTCTTGTTTGCGGTGTTCTATTGGGGGTAGGTTATGGTTTGACCTTCATTGATGATCTTTCTGTCTGGGTAACACTTGGCTTTTTCTTTGGCGCCTATTTCTTCGGTGCTTATTATGTGGTTAAGGAAGCCTATGAAGCGATCTCTAAAGGACAATTTGAAATTGATTTTCTAATGCTTGTTGCAGCAGCAGGGGCAGGGATACTTGGGCAGTGGGAAGAAGGGGCACTACTTCTTTTCCTTTTCAGCCTTGGCCATGCATTAGAACACTACGCAATGGAGAAAGCACGTAAATCAATTGAAGCACTTGCTGATTTGGCACCAAAAACAGCGCTTCGGAAAGATGGTAATAATGTGAATGAAGTGCCTATTGATGAACTGGCGGTAAACGATATCATTGTGATACGCCCAAATACCAAAATTGCCGCTGATGGTTTAGTGATGAAGGGAACTAGTGGAGTTAACCAAGCCCCTATAACAGGTGAAAGTATTCCTGTAGATAAATTCGCTATAATAGATCAAGAAACCGATATCAGCAAGATAAATGAACTTGATGCAAAATACCGTGTATTTTCAGGTTCAATTAATGGTAATGGTACCTTAGAGGTAAAAGTAAGTCGAGAAGCAGGTGATTCAACGATCTCGCGTGTAGTGAAAATGGTGAACGAAGCACAAACGCAGAAGTCGCCAACTCAACGGTTTACAGATCGCTTTGAAAAGCTTTTTGTCCCTGGTGTACTAATATTGGTATTGATTCTCTGTTTTGCATTTCTGGTTATTGATGAGTCATTTAGTAAAAGTTTTTACCGCGCCATGGCCGTTCTAGTTGCTGCAAGCCCTTGTGCATTGGCTATTTCTACACCGAGTGCTGTGTTGAGCGGTATAGCCAGGGCGGCGCGCTCTGGTGTCCTTGTTAAAGGTGGGCGTCCTTTAGAAGATCTCGGCTCGCTAACTGCTTTAGCCTTCGATAAAACGGGAACCTTAACGGAAGGGAAGCCTAAAATCACCAAAGTAATGCCTGTAAAGGGAATTACTGAAGAGGAAATATTACAAACTGCTGTGGCTGTAGAAGCGCTGAGTGATCATCCCTTAGCCAAGGCCATTGTGCGTGATGGCAAAGAGAGGCTAGGTAACAAGGAAATACCGACTGCGGAAAATCTGGAAGCAATCCTGGGAAAAGGGATTAAAGCCATGCTTGGGGGAAAAATCATATATATAGGCAATTTAACTCTTTTCGAATCACTAGATAAGATAATGCCGACGGAAAATTTCGTTCAATTGGTGCAAGAATTTGAAGGGCAGGGAAATACTACCATGATTGTAAGGCGCGAGGACGAGTATATCGGTCTAATCGCGGTAATGGATATTCCGCGTCCGGAGGCCAAGGAAGTACTGCTAAAATTGAAAGATATAGGTATTCGTAGAATGATTATGTTAACGGGCGACAACCAACAAGTTGCAGATACGATCGCTAAAGAGCTTAATCTTACGGAAGCGTGGGGCGGACTGTTGCCGGAAGAAAAAGTACAGGCAATAAAGAAGTTGCGCCAACAGGAAAACAGGGTAGCAATGGTAGGCGATGGCGTGAACGATGCTCCTGCGATGGCAAATAGTACAGTAGGTATCGCAATGGGAGCGGCCGGTTCAGATGTGGCTTTGGAAACTGCCGATATTGCCCTTATGGGCGATAAGCTAAGTTTGTTGCCGTTCGCGATTGGCTTAAGCCGTAAGGCTAAAAGAATTATTAAGCAGAACTTATGGATTAGCTTAAGTGTGGTAGCTGTTTTAATCCCCTTAACAATGGCAGACATAGCTTCCATTGGCCCGGCAGTTTTGGCCCATGAAGGCTCTACTTTATTGGTAGTTTTTAATGCATTGAGACTTCTCGCGTATAGCGAGAAAGATAGATCATTATGATTACTATAGAGGAATACACATCAGGATTTGGGAGATTCGAGAGATCATTTTGTGTTAGCGCTTTCTAATACCAACTGCTAATAAACGGAATAACCAACAACGAGCAACCAACAACGAATGAAGTCAAACAATGCTCTATACAATATTGTTATAAGCAAATATTGCATTAACTAATTGAATCTTATGGCAAACGGGATAAAACCGCTAAATGTACCGGCAAATTTTGTTAAAGAGGCATCTTTGCAAGACCGTGTCGTATTTGTTCTCGCCTATTTGAGAAATGCCGGCGCAGAAGAGGTCGCTGCTGAACTCGTTTCCCGTGACGGGAAACACAAAAGTGAATATGAAGAGGAACGGGTTGCCAAACTATTGAAAAGCCTCTATGATACTGGACTCGTCAATGGAAAAGAGATCGGAGAAAAGGTGATTTACAATCTCAGCAAGATTACCAGCCCCAATACCGGAAAAGTGGATCCTGAAGATTTGACACCATAAGAGATGATGAATCTCAGATTTTTCTATTAAACAAAAAACGTTGAATATCTATTTTGGTTTGTCATCAGCGATATATGTTATTCTTGTATAGCTTCAAGCGGTATTTTTAAGGTGAATGTTGTATTACCATCGGTTGAGTTCACGGTAACATCTCCCTCATGTGCCAATATGATCTGGTGTGTAATGAACAATCCTAAACCAAGGCCCCTGCTGGCGTTATCTTTATTGCGTACAAAAGGTTTAAATAGATTCTCCATGATTTTCGCTGGGATTTTTTTGCCTTTGTTACTGACGGAGAAAAAGAATTGGTTGGCTTCAATGTAGGCTTCTAAATGAATGGGCTTACTTTCGTGGCCGTGCGTTAGCGCGTTACCTAGAAGATTGGAAAAGGCCTGAGCCATACGGTCGGCATCGCAATGAACGTAGTTATTCAAGGAGATATTTTGTGTTATCGTTCTTTGTGACCACATAGCCTGTATCTCTGAAAGAACCTGCTCGATAGTGACTTCTAATTGCGCATTGGTTTTATATAGCTTTATACCGGAGCCTAGGTTGCCTCTTGCAAAATCAAGTATATTTTCGATAAGACCTTTCATCCTTAAGGAGGAATCTTGAATGATCTTGATCATCCTATGGTGTTTAGGATCATCGATATGACGATATAAAAATTGTGAAGTGCTGATAATAGCTCCTAAAGGATTCTTAAGATCGTGGCCAAGAACTGCAATAAAACCGTCGCGCCTGCGAGATAACCTTTTTTCTTCTTTTAATAAATATTCCACAGCATTAACCTTCTCGATCGATTGGAGATGAAAGGTTATCAATTCTGAAAATAGACGAAATAAAGGAAAAATTTTTTCTTCTTCAATGACAATTGATTTAGTGTCAATGGTACATAGTGTTCCAAAAAAACCACCTTGGCTGTTAAAAATAGGAAATGATATATAGCTTTTAAAACCTTTCCGGGCCATCTTCTCTTTCCATACCATGTTTTCACAATTATCGATGTTTGCGATAAATACGGGTTCATTTGTTTCGTAAAGCTCGCTACAAATAGTGTGATTAATATAAAGCTCATCGCCAGGCTTAAGATCAATCCCCTTATCATCCCTGACACTGCATGCAATCCATCTGTCTTTGGTAACATGGGCAACAATGCCTATATCCATACCGGTGCTTGTGCATATAACCTCTAATATGTTTCGAACGGACGGTATATTATCTATACCGGTGATTACGTTTAATAGCTCTGCATGTAATAGGTCTTTTTTTTTCATAAATCGGGATGTATTTATTTCCTTCTAAAATACAAAATATTTATTTAGAGATATTAAGATTAATATATAGATTTATTTTTGATTATATTTCCATTATAAAAAAAAACCTCTCGATGTAACCAATTATATTTTTTTTGCAAAAAATGTAACTTTATCTAAGTTTGGGATACATTAACTTTCAGATTCATTTTACGGCAAAAACAGCATAACCATTTAATTGTTTAAATAAGCAGTTCTACCCACTGTTGTTAAAAGCTTTTATTTTCATAAATTAGGTAGCTTTGTTGTTAATAAGTTCATAAAATATTGAATATGTTACATACATCTTATAAACCAAGATTATTACATCGGTTCCGGTCGATTCATCGAGGTGTTATTTCGTTATTTATATTTGGACTTGTATATCTGGCTACCGATTTTTTAGAAGTCGAAGCGGTTGTGCGTTGGTTATTTGCTTGGTTAGGATTTTGTGTTTGTTATTTGCTGCTGAGTTGGTACACAATTTATACAATGCCTATTAAAGCAATTATTCATATGGCAAGCCAGGAGGATGGCAGCCGTGTATATGTGTCGCTCTTTATTCTACTAGCTACCTTTGCATGCATGTCTGGCATAGTATTTATTAGCATCGCGGCAAAAAGCCAT
>Ga0182736_1000213_pt1 | contig 113201 bp, 87 predicted proteins | sample eDN5th30CKraftBY_FD_128882 | JGI IMG/M metagenome (GOLD analysis project Ga0182736, IMG submission 128882) | Enriched backyard soil microbial communities from Emeryville, California, USA - eDNA 5th pass 30_C Kraft BY (version 2) (version 2) | ecosystem: Environmental > Terrestrial > Soil >... | reverse complement strand
TAAACCGCTCGGCCATCTCTCCTTCGTTCCAGACGCATCCATTTTCTTGCACGCCGGCGAACGCCGGTTTGACTCGGGGCATCGTGCCCCTCGCCCTACGGGCCATCGGCCTTTGGCCGATGTTCGCTCCGGCATCCTGCCTGCGCGACCAAGACCGGTGCCTTAAACCGCTCGGCCATCTCTCCGTTGTTCCAGACGCATCCATTGCCTTGTGGCCCGGCGACGCCGGTTTGACTCGGGACTTCCGGTCCCTCGCCCTTCGGGCCATCGGCCGTTGGCCGATGTTCGCTCCGGCATCCTGCCTTCGCGCCCAAGACCGGTGCCTTAAACCGCTCGGCCATCTCTCCGTTGTTCCAGACGCATCCATTGCAATGTGGACCGGCGACGCCGGTTCGACTCGGGACTTCCGGTCCCTCGCCCTACGGGCCATCGGCTTTTGGCCGATGTTCGCTCCGGCGTCCTGCCTGCGCGCCCAGGGCCGGCGGCGATTGCGTATTCGGAAATCGCTCGCGCAGTCGACGAGAATGTAACCTTCGACGTTCCGCAGCACTTCGACGAGCTTCGCACCCGACACGTTCGCGCGCCCTTCCGCGAAGGCGCGACAGTCTACATGCTGGGCCAAAAGCGTGCGATCGGTCACCAAACGGGCGCTTGTGACGATTCTCTGACGATCTCGGGGTTGTCAGCCGAGAAGCCCGGGCGGAAACTGAACGCGTCGGTACAGGGGAGGGCACATGATCCGAACAGTCTTGATCGACGATCACGAACTCGTCCGCACGGGTTTCCGAATGATCCTGGCTGCGCAGGCGGACATCACCGTGGTCGGAGAGGCGGCCGATGGCGAGAACGGACTGGCACTGATCCGCCGCGAGAGGCCTGACGTCGCGCTGGTCGACGTGCACATGCCGGGCCTGAGCGGCGTGGAGCTGACCGAGCGCGTGCAGCGCGCGAAGCTGCCGACGCGGATCATCATCCTGTCGATGGTCAGCGATTCGCCGTTCCCGCGGCGCCTGCTCGAGGCCGGCGCAGGCGGTTATCTGACCAAGGGCTGCGCGGCCGAGGAACTGCTGCGCGCGATCCGCCAGGTCGCGACGGGCCGGCGCTATCTGGCTCAGCACGTCGCCGAGCAGCTGGCGTTGAATGCACTGGACGGGCACGGCAGCGGGTCGCCGTTCGAGACGTTGACGGCGCGCGAGCTGGAGGTGGCGATGATGCTCGCGCAGGGACGCGAGATGCGCGACATCGCACAGGTCATGAACCTGAGTGCCAAGACCGTGGCGACCTACAAGTACCGCCTGTTCGACAAGCTGCACATCGACAACACGGTGGCACTGGCGCATCTGGCCGGCCAGCACGGGCTGATCGACCGGCCGTTGACCGGCGCCTGAGCGGATCGAATTCGCGTCATCGATACGGCGGACCGGAACGGCCGCGCCGCGGTGCCGGCTGACCTCATACCGTCAGGCCCCGACCGGTCGGGTCGGGGCCTGAGGCGACGGGCGGATCGTCAGTCGGGCTTCTCGTCGCGCTTCGGCGCGGCGTTCGCCGAGTCGGACGCATCGTTGCGGGGCGTGGCCGGACGCGACAGCGGCAGCTCGGTCTGCGAGGCCGAGACGTCGGACGCGCCCGGTGCCGGCGTCGAAGCCGGGGCCTGCGGGCGGGCGGCGGCCGGTGCCGCCGTCGCGACCGCTTCGGGTGCCGATGCCGTCGGAGCCGGCGCCGGTTTCGGCGTCGATGCCGGCGCGGTGGCCGTAGCCGGAGTCGCGCTGGACGAAGCCGGAGTCGGGTTCGAGCTCGGCGACGGCGCGGCGACCGGTGCCGGCGTCGACACCGGCGCCGGCGTCGAAGCTGCCGGCGGTGTCGGCGCACGCGTCGGGGCCGGTGCGGCAGGCTGAGCCGGGCTCGGCGTGGCGGTCGGGGCAGGGGTCGGAGCCGGCGCAGAGGCGGAGGATGGATTCGAAGCCGCGGCCGGAGTCGACACCGGTGCCGGCGTGATGGTCACGGCCGGCTTCGGCGGCGCGACCGCTGCCGGATCGGCGGCCGGTACGGGCGCGCGGACCGGTGCCGGCTGCGTCGGCGTCGGCGTGCTCGCGGCCGGCGTCGCCGTGGCCGCTCCGGTCTGAGCCGCGGCCGGTGCCTGGCTCGGAACCGGCGTCGCGGCCGGCGACGGGGTCGGCGTAGTTGCGGTCGCGCCAGTCGACGAGGCAGTCGGAGCCGATGCGGACGACGGCGGCGAGGTCGTCGGCGCGTTCGTGGCCGGGGCCGATGCCGGAGCCGAGGTCGGCGACGAAGCCGAAGCCGGGGCAGAGGACGAAGTGGCAGAAGGGCTGCCGGTCGAGGCGGAAGCCGATGCCGCGATCGGGGTCTTGTCGGTCGGCGCCTTCTCGGCCGGCGGCTTGTCGGCGCCGTTGCGCGACTCCGCGTCGGTCTGCTTCGCCGCGACGGGCGCTGCGGCCGGCGAGGATTCCGGACGCGGGGCCGGACGGGCCGCCGGCGTGGCCGGCGTACCGCGATCGGCATCTTCGTCGTCGAAGTCGTCGGCGGCGCCGACGCCGTTCGGCAGCGGCGCGCCGTCGGCGCCCTTGCGGTTGCGGCGGCCACCGCGGCGGCCACGACGGCGCGAACGGCCTTCGCCAGTCTTGCCTTCGGTGGACGCGGCATCGCCGCTCGGCGCGTCGGCGCCGGTCACGGTCGCATCGACGGTCGTCGTCAGCTTCTCGTTCGGCACCGCGGCGAGCGCTGCGGGCTTGGCGGCGTCACTGGACGGCACGCTGGCAGCCGGAGTTGGGGTGGCGGCGACGGTCGCCGCGGCGCCGGTGGCGGCCGCAGCCGCGATCGGTGCCGGCGCGGCCGGCTTCGCTGCCGGATTGGTGCGCGGCTCGCCGGCGGCCGGGCGGTTGTCGGGACGCTTGGACTGGCCGCCGCGCTCGTTCGGGCGGCCCGGCTGCGGCGCGCCGGAGCGGCTGCCGCGGTCGTTGCGATCGTTGCGATCGTTGCGGTCGCGCGAGGTGCCGTTGCCCTGACCCTGGCCGCCGCGACTCGAGGAACCGGTGCCGCGGCCTTCGCCACGTCCGTCGCGGCCGCCGGGTTTCGGGCGATCGCGATCGGTGCGCTGCGCGGGCTTGTTCGAGGCCGAGGCGGGCTTGGCAGCCGGCTTGGCCGCCGGCGCTTCGGGCGCGGCCGGGGCCGCGCGGAACCAGCCGATCAGGCGCGACAGCAGGCCGCCGGCGGGAGCGGGGCGCGCGGCGATCGGCGCCGCGACGAGGGCGGCAGCGGGTTCGGCGTCGGTTTCTTCGCGCAGCGGCGCCGGCTGGGCCGGCACCACACGCGTGACCGCCGGCTGCTCGGGCTCGACGCTGGGGCGCGCCATCTGCGGCAGTTCGGTCGGCTGGACCGGCGTCAGGCGCTGATAGCTCGGCTTGGCGCTGTCCTCGCCGATGTCGGCGGCGCGGATGCGCTGGATCTCCAGATGCGGCGTCTCGAGCTTCTCGTCGGCGACGACGATGACCGCCACGTCCTGGCGCAGCTCGATCTCGGTCAGCTGCTTGCGCTTCTCGTTGAGCAGGAAGTTGGCGACCTCGGACGGCGCCTGCACCAGCACTTGGCCGGTGCTGTCCTTCATCGCGTGCTCCTCGACCAGGCGCAGCGCCGACAGCGACAGCGACTCGACGCTGCGGATGCGGCCGTGGCCGTCGCAGCGCGGGCAGACGATCTGGGTCGATTCGCCGAGGCTCGGGCGCAGCCGCTGGCGCGACATCTCGAGCAGGCCGAACTTCGAGATGCGGCCGAGCTGGACGCGCGCGCGGTCGAGCTTGAGCGCGTCGCGCAGCTTCTCCTCGACCTCGCGCTGATGCTTGGGGCTGTCCATGTCGATGAAATCGATCACGATCAGGCCGCCGGCGTCGCGGATCCGCAGCTGGCGCGCGATCTCCACCGCGGCCTCGCAGTTGGTGTTGAACGCGGTCTCCTCGATGTCGCCGCCCTTGGTCGAGCGCGCCGAGTTGATGTCGATCGCGGTCAGCGCCTCGGTCTGGTCGATCACGATCGAGCCGCCGGACGGCAGGCGCACCTGGCGCTCGAACGCGTTCTCGATCTGGGTCTCGATCTGGAACCGCGAGAACAGCGGAACGGTGTCCTTGTACAGCTTGAGCTTGCGCAGGTTGTTCGGCATGACCTGCTGCACGAACTCGCGCGCGTCGTTGTAGAGGTCCTCGCTGTCGATCAGGATCTCGCCGATGTCGTTGCGCAGGTAGTCGCGCAGCGCACGGATGATCAGGCGCGATTCCTGGTAGATCAGGAACGGCGCGTGGCGCGTGGTCGCGGCCTCGGAGATCGCCTTCCACAGCTGCAGCAGGTAGTCCAGGTCCCACTGCAGTTCTTCGGCGTCGCGGCCCATGCCGGCGGTGCGCACGATCAGGCCCATCTCCTCGGGCACGTTCAGGTGGTCGAGCGCTTCCTTGAGCGCCTGGCGGTCGTCGCCCTCGATCCGGCGCGAGACGCCGCCGGCGCGCGGGTTGTTCGGCATCAGCACCATGTAGCGGCCGGCCAGGCTGATGAACGTCGTCAGCGCCGCACCCTTGTTGCCGCGCTCTTCCTTGTCGACCTGGACCAGCAGCTCCTGGCCTTCCTTGAGCAGCTCGCGGATGCCGGCCTTGTTGTGGTCGGCGCCGGGCGAGAAGTACTGGCGGGAGATTTCCTTCAGCGGGAGGAAGCCGTGGCGCTCGCCGCCGTATTCGACGAAACACGCTTCCAGCGAGGGCTCGACCCGGGTGATGCGCCCCTTGTAGATGTTGGACTTCTTCTGCTCGCGGGACGGGATCTCGATGTCGAGGTCGTACAGGTTCTGGCCGTCGACGATGGCCACGCGCAACTCTTCACGCTGAGTTGCGTTGATCAACATGCGCTTCATTGTAGGTTCCTTTCACAAGCGCTCGACTGCTGCCGCGCGGCGCGCTGGAATCGTTCGCGCTGCGTCACCCGCGTTTCGCGGGCATCGGCCTCAGGAGCGCCGTCTCGTTCGTTCAGTGCCCGCGCTTCCACGCGCCGGCGGTCATGGGGTTGCCGCACATCCGGAGACCCCCGCCGCCGTTCCGGCAACGGGCAATCTCCGACTCGAACCGCTACGATGCCCGCGCTCCCCGCCCAACGCTCCTACGGAGCCGGAAGGCGGTGGCCGACGGGTCGCCACGGTCGCGTGCGCCCTGAGGTTGCCGGGCTCCCCGACACGAAATGGGGGCTCGGAACTGGCGCAATGCGCCGCAGCATACTAACAGTGGACCCCGGAAATCTCCAATAATGACGCGCACTTCGGCCGATTCGCCCGAGGAAATCCCGGTTCCGGGCGTACAGAAGGTGGCCGTGCCGGCCGATCGCGAGGGGCAGCGCCTCGACAACTTCCTGGTGACCCGCCTGAAGGGCGTTCCCAAGAGCCTGATCTACCGGCTTTTGCGGACCGGCCAGGTCCGCGTGAACGGCAAACGCGCCAAGCCGGACCGGCGGCTGGTGGCCGGCGACGAGGTGCGGCTGCCGCCGGTGCGGACCGCCGAGCGCGAGACCGCGGCGCCGCCACCTGAACAGGCTGAGCGCGTCGAGGCGACGATCATCCACGAGGATCGCGACTTCCTCGTCATCGACAAGCCGTCCGGCGTCGCCAGCCACGGCGGCAGCGGCGTCAGCTTCGGCGCGATCGAGCTGCTGCGCGCGGCGCGCCCGCGCGACACGCTGGAGCTGGTGCACCGGCTCGACCGCGACACCAGCGGCGTGCTCGTACTGGCGCGGCGGCGCTCGGCGCTGACCGCGCTGCAGACCGAGATCCGCGAGGGGCGCGTCAGCAAGCACTATCTGGCGCTGCTCGAGGGGCGCCTGCCGCAGGCGCGCCTGACCGTCGACGCGCCGCTGCGCAAGTCGGTGCTGCAGGGCGGCGAGCGCATGGTCCGGGTCGATCCGGACGGCAAGCCGTCGCGGTCGCATCTGCGCCAGGTCGAGCAGTACGCCGACGCGACGTTCACGCAGATCGCGCTGGAGACCGGCCGCACGCACCAGATCCGCGTCCACTGCGCGCATATCGGCCATCCGCTGGCCGGCGACGAGAAGTACGGCTCGCGCGAATTCAACCGCCGCATGCGCGAGGCCGGGCTGCGCCGGCTGTTCCTGCACGCGGCGCGCTTCGAGTTCTCGATCGGCGAGCGCAGCTACGGGTTCTCGGCGCCGCTGCCCGATGCGCTGCGCGAGGTGCTCGACCGGCTCAGCTGAACAGGGCTTCGGTGCGCGCCGCGCAGATGAAGTCGTTCAGCGAGAGGCCGCCGACGTCGTGCGTCGAGTAGCGCACCTGCACGCGCGCGTAGCTCACTTCCAGATCCGGATGGTGATCCTGCGCATGGGCGATCCAGGCCAGTGCGTTGACGAAGGCCATCGTCCGGTGGAAGTCCTCGAAACGGAACGTCTTGACGATCGATTCGCCGTCCGCGCCGCGGGTCCAGCCCGGCAGCTGCTTGAGATGGGCGTCGATGGCCGCACTGTCGAGGGCGTGTTCCTTGCCCTTGCGCGGCTGGCAATGCTGGGACTGAAGCTCGGTCAGGGTCACGGCGTCCTCCATCGGGTCGGCTGAACACGCGAGTATAGGCGTTCGGCCGTGCTCACCGCCGGCGTGCCGATGACGCGACCGGGAGCGCCATTCGATGCGTCGCTCGCGCGGTCGACCGGACCGCGCCGGCCCGCGACACCTCGCCCGCCGCGGGCGCCCTTCGACCGCTGCTAGACTTCGCACCCATGATCGTCCTATCCGACACCGCCCAGGATCACTTCCGCCGTCTGATCGAGCAGCAGGAGATCGCCGACCTCGGCATCCGCCTGCGCGCGGTCCATCCCGGTACGCCGCAGGGCGACTGCCAGCTCGAGTTCTGCGAGCCGGCCGACCTGCACGGCGACGAGTGGGAAGTGGAGTGCAGCGGCTTCTCGCTGTACGTCGAAGGCACCAGCGTGCCGTTCCTCGACGGCGCCGAGGTCGATTTCGTCCGCGACGCGACCGGCGGCCAGCTGACGATCCGCGCACCGGCGCTGCGCGGCGCGCCGCTGGCGGCCGACGCCAGCATCGTCGAGCGCGTCCGCCACGTGATCGAGACCGAGATCAATCCGCAGCTCGCCTCGCACGGCGGACGCGTCAGCCTGCGCGAACTGACCGGCGAGGGCATCGCGGTGCTGCAGTTCGGCGGCGGCTGCCACGGCTGCGGCATGGTCGACACGACCTTGCGCAACGGCATCGAGCAGACGCTGCGCCAGCGCGTGCCGGAGATCAGCGGCGTGCGTGACGCGACCGATCACGCGACCGGCCAGAATCCGTACTTCAGCTGAGAACGCGTCAACTCGCCGCCGCCGCAGCGCGGACGCGAGCCGACCGTGCCGCGGGCCGGCGATCAGGCCAGGTCGAGCAGATCCGGTGCCAGCGCGCGCAGCCGCTCGGCGACGTCGGGCGCATCCTCGAGCAGGCGATAGCCGTCGTAGTCGAAACCCGGCGCGACCGTGCAGCCGGTCAGCGCATACGCGCCGAGCGGCCGCGCGGCTTGCCAACAGCCGGCTTCGATCACGATCACCGGCGCCTGATCGGCCGACGCGGGGCCGAGGCGTCGCCGCTCGATGCGTGCGCGCTCGACGTCCAAGCTCAGCAGCTCCAGCGGATCGCCCTCGAGGAAGTGCCAGATCTCGTCGGCGTCGACCTGGTGCCAGCGGCTGATTTCGCCGGCCGTCAGCAGGTAGTGGATCGAGGTGACGGCCGGGCGTCCCGGCGACGCCGAGCGCTGCGCCGAGGCATGCAGGCGGCGAAAGCGGCCGCCCTCGATGTGCGGCTCGAGCGCGAGCCGCGCGATCAGCTCGGCCGCGCGCGGATGCAGCGGCGCTCCGGGCACGCTCACCGCGACGGTTTTGCACGCAGCATCGCGAGCAGCTCGTTGGCGGTACGCACGCGCTCGGCGGCGCCCGGCAGCTCCAGCTTGATCCGCAGCTTGTCCTGGCCGTCCAGCGCGAACACGCGCGGCTGCGACTGGATCAGGCCGATCACGGTCATCGGATCGAGGTTCGGCTTGGCCGTGAACACGATGCGGCCGCCGTTGGCGCCCAGATCGAGCTTGCGCACGCCGAGCGGCGTGGCGGCGAGCTTGATCGAGGTCACCGCGAACAGGTGCTTGACCGGCTCGGGCAGCAGGCCGAAGCGATCGATCATCTCGACCTGCAGCTCGCGCAGCTGCTCGTCGTCGGTCGCGCTGGCGATGCGCTTGTACAGCGTCAGCCGCGCATTGACGTCGGGCAGGTAGTCGTCGGGGATCAGCGCCGGCACGTGCAGGTCGATCTCGGCCTCGTGCTCGCTGGTCAGGTCGAAGTCGGGCACCTTGCCGGACTTGAGCGCCTTGACCGCGCGGTCGAGCATGTCGCGGTACAGCGAGAAGCCGACCTCCTCGATCTGGCCCGACTGGTCCTCGCCGAGCAGCTCGCCGGCGCCGCGGATCTCCAGGTCGTGCGTGGCCAGCGTGAAGCCGGCGCCGAGTTCCTCGAGCGAGGCCAGCGCTTCCAGGCGCTTCTCGGCGTCGGCGGTGATCGAGCGGTGGTCCGGCACGATCAGATACGCATACGCGCGATGATGCGAGCGGCCGACGCGGCCGCGCAGCTGGTGCAGCTGCGCCAGTCCGAAACGGTCGGCGCGGTTGATGACGATCGTGTTGGCGGTCGGCACGTCGATGCCCGATTCGATGATCGTCGTGCAGACCAGCACGTTGTAGCGCTGGCGGTAGAAGTCGAGCATCGCCTGCTCGAGTTCGCGCTCGGCCATCTGGCCGTGCGCGATGCGCACGCGCGCGTCGGGCACCAGGGCTTCGAGCTCGCGCGCGGTCTTCTCGATCGTGTCGACCTCGTTGTGCAGGAAGTAGACCTGGCCGCCGCGCTGCAGCTCGCGCTGGAACGCCTCGCGGATCAGCGCCGGATCCCAGCTGCCGATGAAGGTCTTGACGGCCAGGCGATGCGCCGGCGGCGTCGCGATGATCGACAGGTCGCGCAGGCCCGCCATCGCCATGTTGAGCGTGCGCGGGATCGGCGTGGCGGTCAGCGTCAGCAGGTCGACCTCGGCACGCAGCTTCTTGAGCTGCTCCTTCTGGCGTACGCCGAAGCGCTGTTCCTCGTCGACGATCACCAGGCCCAGATCCTTGAACCTCACGTCGGGCTGCAGCAGCTTGTGCGTACCGATCATGATGTCGATCTGGCCGTCGGCGAGCTTCGCCAGCGCGGCCTCGGTCTCCTTCTTGGACTTGAAGCGCGACAGCACCTCGACGCGGATCGGCCAGTCGGCGAGGCGGTCGCGGAAGTTCTGGTAGTGCTGCTGCGCGAGCAGCGTGGTCGGCGCGAGGATCGCGACCTGCTTGCCGGCGGTCGCCGCGACGAACGCGGCGCGCAGCGCGACCTCGGTCTTGCCGAAGCCGACGTCGCCACAGACGACGCGGTCCATCGCGCGGCCGGCCGCCAGATCGGCGATCACGGCCTCGATCGCCTGCAGCTGGTCGGGCGTCTCCTCGAACTGGAACGCGGCCGCGAACTGCTCGTAGAGCGCGCGGTCGACCGGCAGCGCGTTGCCGACGCGCGCCTCGCGCTGCGCGTAGATCGCGAGCAGCTCGGCGGCGACGTCGCGGACCTTCTCGGCGGCGCGCTTCTTGGCGCGTTCCCAGGCGTCGCCGCCGAGCGAGTGCAGCGGCGCCAGCTCCGGCGGCGTGCCCGAGTAGCGGCTGACCAGCTGCAGCTGCGCGACCGGCACGTACAGCTTGTCGCCCTTGGCGTACTCGATCGCGAGGAACTCGCCGCCTTCGCCGCCGATGTCGAGCTTGATCAGGCCCTGGTAGCGGCCGACGCCGTGGTCGACGTGGACGATCGGCGCGCCGATCGCCAGCTCGGACAGATCGCGGATGACCGCCTCGGGATCGCGCGCGGCGCGCTTGCGCCGGCGCGCCTGCTGCGCGCGTTCGCCGAGCAGCTCGCGTTCGGTCAGCACCGCGAACGGCGGCGAGGACACCGCGAAGCCGCGCTCGAGCGGCGCAACCGTGATCGTCAGGCGTGCGTCCGCGCCGGCGCCGCCGGCGAAGTCCGCCCACGATGCGACCGTGCCGGGCTTGAGTCCGGCCGCGTCGAGCTGCTCGATCAGCGTCTCGCGGCGGCCGGCCGAATCGGCCGTGATCAGCACGCGTCCCGGGTAGGCCGACAGGAACTGCCTGAGCTCGGTCGCGCCGATTTCGGGCGAGGCGTGCAGCGGCAGGTTCGGCACCGGCTGCGTGCCGGTGTCGAGCGCGTGCTCGTTGCTGCCGCGCGCGACCAGCTCGATGCGCAGCTGCTGGTTCAGCCGCTCGCGCAGCTGGTCCGGCGACAGGTAAAGCTCGATCGGCGGCAATACCGGCCGCTCGAGGTCGTGCGCGCGCTGCTCGTATCGGTCGCCGGCCTGCGCGAAGAACGGCTCGGCGGCGTCGAGCGCCTGTGCGTCGAGCACGAACAGCGCCTGCGGCGCGAGATAGTCGAACAGCGTCTGGGTCTGCTCGAAGAACAGCGGCAGGTAATACTCGATGCCGGCCGGCGCGCCGCCCTCGCGGATGTCCTGATACAGCGGGCAGCGCCGCGGATCGATCGGAAAGCGCTCGCGCAGCACCGCGCGGAATGCCTTGGCCGATTCCTCGGTCAGCGGAAACTCGCGGCCCGGCAGCAGGCGCACGTGCTCGACCTTGAGCTCCGAACGCTGCGTCTCGGGATCGAACGTGCGGATCGACTCGATCTCCTCGTCGAACAGCTCGATGCGGTAAGGACTCGCGCTGCCCATCGGAAACACGTCGAGCAGGGCGCCGCGCACCGCGAAATCACCGGGCTCGAGCACCTGTGGCACGTTGCGGTAGCCGGCGGCCTCCAGGCGCCGCCGCTCCTCGCCGAGATCCAGGCGCTGGCCGCGCTCGAGCACCAGGCCGGTGCCGCCGATGTAGCTGCGCGGCGCCAGCCGCTGCATCAGCGTCGCGATCGGCACGACCAGCACGCCGCGCTCGAGCTGCGGCAGCCGATACAGCGTCGCGATGCGCTGCGAGACGATGTCCGGATGCGGCGCGAACAGGTCGTACGGCAGCGTCTCCCAGTCCGGGAACTGCAGCACCGGCACGTCGTCCCCGGCGAACGCGGCCACCTCGGTCTCCAGCGCGTGCGCCGACTGCGTGTCGCGCGTGACCGCGATGACGAGGCCGGCATGGCGCCGCGCGGTCTGCGCGAGCAGCCAGGACAGGGCCGAGCCAGGCGGGGTGATCCAGTAGCGGCGTTGCTTGGGCGAGGTCGGGAGCAGGGCGGGAGCGATCGGCGAGGTCATCGGGCGTGCTGAACGACGGCAGCGCCGGCAGGTCGCCTGCCAGCGCGAAAAAGAACCGGAGTCTAGCAGGCGCGGCGCGCGAGCCGGCTGCGATCGGCGATCAGATGGCGGGGCAGCCGATGCCGGGCGCGGTGCGCACGGCCGCCGACGCGCCGCCGATTAGCGCCACGGCGTCGGTCGCGCGCTCGTGTCGGGTTTGGACGCGCGCCGGCGGATTTCGGCCTCGATCCGCTGATGCTCGGCACAGCGGAAGCCCGAGGCCATCACGGCCTCCCAGGCGCGAATCTTCAGCTCGTGCTCGTCGTGACGAGACAAGTCGTTGAATGTATAGGGGATTACATTCGACATGCGATGACCTCGATCAGGGGTTGGGTCACCCGATGCGAGGGGTGAGCCTCCGTTGCTGCTGCACGCCGCGTGCCAAGCGATGCGGCGGCCGCTGCGAGTCGCGACCGTCTTCGCCGGAGGCACCGGATGATCTTCCGTGACCTGTACCTCAAACAATCTGTCGTGGGCCGGCCGAGTATGACGCAAAAATTCCGGCCGCAACATGCTGTGTTGCAATATGTTTCGAAGCGCCGGCCTCACTCCAGCACACGCCAGGCGCGCACCACCGTCGCATCGTCGGCGCGCCTCTGGCGCTGGAAGCCGAGCCGCGTGACGAGGTCGATCATCGCGCCGTTGTCGGCCAGCACGTCGCCCCAGATCTCGGTCATGCCGCGCCGTCTCGCCTCGTCGATCAGCCGCGTCATCAGCGCCTGCCCGAGCCCGACGCTGGTCCAGGCCGGGTCGATCGCGATCGCGAACTCGGCCTGGGCCGCTGCGTAGTCGCAGTGGATGCGCGCCTCGCCACGGATCTCGGTGCCGTCCGGATCGGTCGCGACGATCGCGTAGGTCTGTTCGGGATCGACGTTGCACATCCAGCGCGCGACGCGCTCGGGCAGCTCGTTCATCGCATGGAAGACGCGCTGGTGGACCTGATCGGGCGTCAGCCGTGCGAACGCGCGACGCAGCGCGTCGACGTCGGACGGATCGATCGGCCGGATCAGCACCTCGCGGCCGTCGCGCGTCGTGAACGGCTCGCCCGAACGCGGCTGCGCCTGCGGCGCGGGACGCGTCGCAGGCGGCCGGATCGGGGAAAGATAGTCGTTCATCGATTTGGTTACACTGCGACAGCCGGCGGCCGCTGTCGACCGAGTGCGTATATTTTGCAGTGCAACATTGCGCATTGCATGAATGTCGACGGCCCATCCTCACACGTGCCCGCCGGGAGACCCGATGAAGAAGCCCGCCGCCACCGCCCTGACGATCGAACAGCTCGACGCGCTCTGCGCCGCGCTGCCGGGTGCGACCCGTTCGATCAAATGGGAGGTCGACCTGGTCTGGAGCGTCGGCGGCAAGATGTTCGTCGTCTACTGCACGCTCGGCAACGAGCGCGGCCGCGTCTCGTTCAAGGTCGATACCGAGCGCTTTCTCGAGCTCAGTGACCAGCCCGGCATGATGCCGGCGCCGTACATGGCGCGCGCGTTCTGGATCAGCGTCGCCGAGCCGGAACGGTTCTCGAGCCGGACGCTCGAGGCGCACGTACGCCGCTCCTACGATCTGGTGCGCGCCGGTCTGTCCAAGCGCATGCAGGCGACGCTGGCCGCGCAGCAGGCCTGAGCGCTCGCCGCTGTCGCGCGGTTCGATCGAGCCGCTCGTGCTCCCATGTGCTGCCGGATCCGATGCGCCGCGTGGCCGCGGCGGTTCGATCGTTGCGCGCGAGATGCGCGAGCCGTTCGCGGCGACGGTCGTCCGGCTCGGACCGTCAGCGGATGCCGACGCCGACGCCGATGCTGATCGACGGGCGGTCGAACTGGAAACCGGACGGCCACAGGTGGACCGCCTCGGCACGCACCAGCGGGAACACGTAGTCGCGTTCCTGGATCGGCTTGACGCGCGATCCGATCAGCCGGCCATGGACCGTCACGTAGCGTCCCGACGGATAGTCGTAGGCCTCCACGTAACCGGGCAGGACCAGGATGAAGCGGCCCTCGGTGCGCGCTTCGGGCAGCGGCCGTTGCGCGCGGTCCATCGGATAGCCGACCAGCTCGACCTCGGTCGTGGTCTCGCGGTTGTCGACCGCGATGATGCGGCCGGCCCAGACCACCTCGGCGTCGGTATAGCGTTCCGGCGCGCGCTGCACGTCGACCGGCGTGGCGTCGATGCGGTTGGCGACGTTCTTGAAGACCGGCGTCGCGCAGCCGCTCACGAGCAGGGCGGCGAGCAGGCAGGTGCAGGGCAGCAGGCGCGAAAGAGCGGACATGGCGGTCGTCGTCGGGACACTCGCCGGCATTGTAGTGCGCCGCCGCCGCGTTCGCGTCAGGGGCCGGCCAGCCAGTTCAGCTCGGCGCGAGCCGTGCCCGGATCGCCGAGGTATCGCGCCAGCGCATCCAGCGCCGGCGCGAGCACACGCTCGATCTGCCACGGCGGGTTGACGATCGCGATGCCGCTGCCGTTGAGACGCAGCGGCGAATCGGCCGCACGCAGCAGGAGCTCGGCGGCGAGCACGCGCTCGCAGCCGCAGGCGGCCAGCCAGCGATGGAACGGCACGATGTCGGCGGCACGCTTGATCGGATACCAGATCGCGTAGACGCCGCCGGGCCAGCGCGACAGCGCGGTCTCGAGCGCGGCCTCGATCACCGCGAACTCGCCGGCCTGCTCCTCGAACGGCGGATCGATCAGCACCAGTCCGCGCCGCGGCGTCGGCGGCAGCAACGCGCCGAGCGCGGCGTAGCCGTCGCGCCGGTGGACGGCGACGCGCGCGTCGTCGCGGAACAGCGCCTTGAGTGCCGCCGCCTCCTCCTCGTGCAGCTCGCACAGGATCGCCCGATCGTCCGCGCGCAGCATCTGCTGGACCAGTAGCGGCGATCCCGGATAGATCTCGACCGTCGCGGCGCTCGCATTGCAGGCCGCGACGCGCGCTAGATAGTCGGTCAGTGCCGGCGGCAGGCCGGCGACGCCGAGCAGGCGCCCGATGCCGTCGCGGTGCTCGAGCGTCTTGAGCGCCTGCTCGCCGTGCAGGTCGTAGCGGCCGCGGCCGGCGTGCGTGTCGACGTAGCACAGCGGCGCGGCCTTGGCCTGCAACGCGCGGACCAGTGCGACCAGCACCGCATGTTTGAGCACGTCGGCGAAATTGCCGGCGTGATAGGCGTGACGGTAGTTCAGGGCGGACGCTCGATGTCGGAGCCGCGAATTGTAGAACGGACCGTCGCGGAACGGCTCGTCGCGCCGCACTCGCGCCGGTGGCCGCAAAGCGTTCAGAATGGACGCTTTCCAGGGGGCGTGCCGCGATGAAGCGATTGCTGCGTTGGGTGTGTGGACTGCTGCTGGTCGTGGTGCTGCTGGCCGGCGCCTTGTTCGTGCACGTGTGGTACTTCAAGCCGGCGCGGATCGACTGGTTCTATGCGCGCACGTTCGCGCAGTTCGCGCTGAACAGTCCGGAGATGCTGAGCAGCATGCGCGTGCTGCCGCGCTGGCTCGATTTCTCGGGCGACAAGCTCGACGATGCCTCGATCGCGCACGAGGCCGAACAGCTCGACCTGCTGCAGCGCAGCCGCGAGACGCTGCGGCGCTACGACCCGTCCTCGTTCGATCCCGCCGCGCGACTGTCCTACGACGTCCTCGACTACAACCTCGCGATCACCGAGGAAGGCATCGGCCGGTTCCGCGATCACGGCTTCCTGGTCACCCAGATGAGCGGCGTGCACACGGACCTGCCCGATTTCATGACGTCCACGCACCAGGTCTCGGACCTGCGCGACGCGCGCAACTACCTCGCGCGCCTGCGCCTGTTTCCGCGCAAGTTCGACCAGGTGCTCGAGCGGCTCGAACTGCGCGAGGTCAAGCATCTGATCCCGCCGCGCTTCGCGATCGACAAGGTGCTCGGGCAGATGCACAGCTTCATCGCGCCGGCGCCGCGCGACAATCCGCTGTACACCTCGTTCGTGCAGAAGCTCGACAAGCTGCCGGCCGACGCGATCGAGCCGTCGATGCGCGACGCGCTGCTCGCCGACGTCGCCCATACGATCGAGCACAGCGTCTATCCGGCCTACGGGAAGCTGATCGCGTATTTCTCGGCGCTGGCGGCCAAGACCCAGGCCAACGACGGCGCCTGGAGCCTGCCCGACGGCGAGGCCTACTACGCCTGGCGCGTGCGGCTGCAGACCACGACCGACATGACGCCGGACCAGGTGCATGCGCTCGGCCTGTCCGAGGTCGCGCGCATCGCCGCCGAGATGGAGCCGATCCTGCAGGCCCAGGGCCTGACCGAGGGCAGCGTCGGCGCGCGCGTCCAGCAGCTGGCCCAGCATCCGGACCAGCGCTATCCGAACACCGACGAAGGCCGCCAGGCGATGCTGGCCGAGTACCAGCGCCTGCTCGACGAGATCGACGCCGGCATCGGCGCGGCGTTCGACGTGCGGCCCAAGCTCGGCGTCGAGGTTCGCGCGGTGCCGGCGTACGCGCAGGAAGGCAAGGCCGGTGCCTACTACCAGCGCGGCTCGCTCGACGGATCGCGGCCGGGCCTGTTCTACGCGAACATGCGCGATCCGGGCTCGACGCCGCGTTTCGCGATGCGCACGCTGGCGTACCACGAGGGCATTCCCGGCCATCATTTCCAGATCTCGATCGCGCAGGAACTCAAGGGCGTGCCGTTCTTCCGGCGCATCCTCGGCTTCACGGCCTATGCCGAGGGCTGGGCGCTGTATGCCGAGCGCCTGGCCTGGGAGATGGGCTTCGAGCAGGCGCCGCTCGACAATCTCGGCCGTCTGCGCGACGAGATGCTGCGCGCGGTGCGCCTGGTCGTCGACAGCGGCATCCACCACCAGCGCTGGACCCGCGAGCAGGCGATCGCCTACATGCTCGAGAACACCGGCATGGCCGAGAGCGAGGTCGTCACCGAGATCGAGCGCTACTTCGTGATGCCGGGCCAGGCGCTCGCGTACAAGGCCGGCATGCTGAAGATCCTCGAGCTGCGCGAGCGCGCCAAGCAGCGTCTCGGCGACCGCTTCGACCTGCGCGCATTCCACAACCAGGTGCTGACGCACGGCTCGCTGCCGCTGGGCCTGCTCGAACGCGTGATCGACGACTGGATCGCCGAGACGTCCGGCCAGCCGTAGCCGGGCGGCGCGGACGGGCACCCGGTCGCCTGGCCGGGCGTCCGATCGGGGGCGCGGTCGCCGCCCGCGTCGAAGGTCGGCCGGTCGGCGTTCGGCCGGCTCGCGGCTCCGGCGGGCCGTTGAGAAACGGCCGGCCCGGACGCATCTGACCGACCTTGGCCTGCGCATCCGCCGAGGGGGCGAGCCGCCGCTGCGGCATCGTGCCCGCGGCGCGCGCGGCGCGGCTGGCTACAATCCATCGGTCGTCGAAGGCAGGGCTCGCGCCCGCGCCGCGACGCCTCATCGTCGGGAATGGGAGGCCGCTCGGGTCCATGACGCACGTACGAACCTTCACCGGCGCGACGATCGGTCCGCATCTGGACGACGTCGCGCGGCTGCGCATCGCGGTGTTCCGCGCGTTTCCGTACCTGTACGACGGCGACGTCGGCTACGAGGCCGGCTATCTGCAGACCTATTCGCGCTCGCCGGAAAGCCTGTTCGTGCTCGCGTTCGACGGCGATCGCGTGATCGGCGCATCCACCGGCATTCCGCTGACCGACGAGACCGAGGCGTTCCAGCAGCCGTTCGTCGAGCGCGGCATCGATCTGCGCCGCGTGTTCTATTTCGGCGAGTCGGTGCTGCTGCCCGAGTACCGCGGGCAGGGCCTCGGCCACCGCTTCTTCGACGAGCGCGAGGCCTATGCGCGGCGCCTCGGCCGGTTCGACACGACCGCGTTCTGCGCGGTCGTGCGCGCCGCGGACGATCCGCGCCGTCCGGCCGACTACCGCCCCAACGACGTGTTCTGGACCAAGCGCGGCTACGTGCAGCAGCCGGACATGCGCTGCGCGATCGAGTGGAAGGAGATCGGCGCCGCCGCGCCGACGGTCCAGCAGCTGGCGTTCTGGCTGCGCGGCCTGGAGCCGACGGCATGAGCGTCCGGATCGCCTGTGCACAGTACGCGATCGGCGCGCCGGTGCGCTTCGCGGACTTCGTCGATCGCGTCGCGGCCGAGGTCGCCGTCGCGGCCGGGCAGGGCGCGCAGATCGCGATCCTGCCCGAGTATCTCGCGCTCGAGGCCGCCGCGGCGTTCGAGCCGGCCGTGCGCGGCGATTTCGCCGCCTCGCTGCGCGCGCTGCAGCCGCTGCACGGGGACTACCTCGACGCGATGCGCACGCTCGCGCGCCGCCACGATCTGCATCTGGTCGCCGGCAGCTTCCTGCTCGACGTCGGCGGCGGACGCTATCGCAATCGTTCGTATCTGATCGCGCCGGACGGCCGCAGCGTGTTCCAGGACAAGCTGACGCTGACCGGCTTCGAGAAGGACACCGGTCTGATCGAGCCGGGCGATCGCCTGAAGGTGTTCGACACGCCGTTCGGACGGCTCGGCATCGCGATCTGCTACGACATCGAGTTTCCGCTGTACGCGCGTGCGCAGGCCGAGGCCGGCGCGCGCGTGCTGCTGGTGCCCAGCTGCACCGACACCGAGGCCGGCGCGCACCGCGTGCGCTACGGCTGCCAGGCGCGCGCGATGGAGAACCAGATCTTCGTCGCCTGCGCGGTGACCGCCGGCGAGGCCGAGTGGAGCCCGGCGCTCGACACCAATACCGGACGCGCGGCGATCTATACGCCGGTCGATCGCGGCTTCCCCGACGACGGCGTGCAGGTCCGCGCCGGCGAGCGCGACGGCTGGGCCGTGGCCGAGGTCGATCCGGACGCGCTCGAGGCCTTGCGCCGGCGCGGTCAGGTCGGCATCGCCGCGGACTGGCCGGCGCAGCAGCGTCCCGCGGTCGAGCGCGCCCGCGTCGAGTCGCTCTGAGCGCGGATCGGCGCGGCCGCACGGCGCGACCGTCGCGGCGCCGCGCTCGTCTACACTGGCCGACCGCGTCCGCTGCTCTGGCTCGATGACCCGCCCCGTCTACCGATTCGGCACGTTTCGCCTCGACGCCGCGGCCCGCGAGCTGTGGACCGGCGCCGAGCGCGTGGTGCTGCCGAGCAGTGCGTTCGAGTGCCTGGCCTATCTGGTCGAGCACCGCGACCGCGCGATCGGCCGCGACGAGCTGATCGCCGCGATCTGGGGCCGCACCGACGTCACCGATACCCAGCTCGGCCAGGCGATCGTGCGCGTGCGCAGCGCGCTCGGCGATACCGGCCGCGAACAGCAGTTCGTGCGGACCGTGCCGCGTTTCGGTTATCGCTTCGTCGCCGAGACGACGCTGGAGCCCTCGGCCGCGGCGGCTGCGCCGGTCGATGCGGGCGCCGCGGCCGACGATCGCAGGAACACCGCGGCCGGTCCGGTCGCGCCCGACGCATCGCGACGACGCTCGCCGCTTCCGGCGCTCGCGCTCGCGGCCCTGGTCCTGCTCGGCGTACTCGCGCTGGCGTGGCGACTCGCACCCGGCGGCGATGCGCCGCCGGCCGCGGCGCCCGCAGCGTCCGGCGCGACGCCTGCGCCGCGCGCCGAGGGCGCGCTGGCCGTGGTGTGGCCGGCCTCGGTCGGTGCGCCGGCCGACTGGGCCTGGCTGCGGCTCGGCGTGATGGATCTGGTCGCGACGCGGCTGCGCAGCGCCGGCGTGCCGACGATGCCGAGCGACAACGTCGTCGGTCTGCTGCGCGGACAGGGCGAGCAGGCGCCGGTGCCCGCCTCGGACCTGGTCCCGGCCGGCGCCTGGCGCATCGAGCCGGCGGTCGAGCAGGACGGTCCGGTCTGGCGCGTGCGTCTCCTGGCGCACGTGCGCGACCAGGATCTGGTCGCCGCCGCGGAATCGGCCGACGTCCTGAGCGCGGCGCGCGGCGCGGTCGACTCGCTGCTGATCAAGCTCGGCCGTGCGCCGCCGCTCAGCGTCGAGGAGCCCGAGCGCGCGCTCGAGGAACTCGCGCGGCGCGTCAACGCGGCCTCGCTGTCCGGCCAGAACGCGCTCGCGGCGCAGCTGATCGAACAGGCGCCGGCCGAGCAGCGCGACGATCCGGAGATCGGCTGGATGCTCGCGAACATCGAACTGCGCGCCGGCGACTACGGCCAGGCCGAGCGGCGCCTGACGCAGCTGCTCGATCGCGTGACCGAGGCGGCGGCGCCCTCGCTGCGCGGCCGCATTCTCAACACGCTGGCGGCGATCCACGTGCGCCGCGACGACCCGGTCCAGGCGCAGGCGCTGTATCGCGAGGCGGCGCGCATCCTGCCGGGGCACGACGATTCCGCGCTCGGCCTGGCCCATCTCGGGCTCGGCCTCACCGCCGAGATGGAAGGCCGGATCGAGGAGGCGACCGGCCGCTTCGGGCAGGCGCGCACGCGGTTCGAGGGCGCCGGCAACCTGCTCGGCGTCGCCCACGTCGACGCCAACCTGGCCTCGATGGATCTGCTGCGCTACCGGCCCGGCGATGCGGTGCCGCGCCTGCTCGACGTCGAGCGGCGCTTCGCGCAGCTCGGCGCGCAGGAGGAACTGGTCTACAGCCGGATCATGCTCGCCCGCGCGTATCTGCAGCTGCTCGACGTCGAACAGGCGCAGTCGGCGATCGACCGCTGCTGGCCGGCCGAGCGTGCGGTCGCCAACGAACGCCTGCGCTGGCACGTCGTCGCGGTACGCGCCCAGGTGCTCGCGGCGCGCGGCCGGCTCGGCGAGGCCGATGCGCTGCTGGCCGATCTGGGCCAGCGCGCCGATCGCGATCAGGACGCCGGCACGCGCGCGGTCGCGCTCGCGGTCGGCGCCGAGGTCGCGGCGAGCCGCGGTCAGCCCGACGCAGCGGTCGCCCGGCTCGCCGAAGCCGCGCTGTCGCCGCCGCTCGAGCAGTACAGCAACGACCGCCGCCTCTATCCGCTGACCTGGATCGTGCGCCTGCGCGCGCTGCGCCGTGCCGGCGAGGTCGCGCAGGCCGCGACCGAGACCGCGCGTCTGGTCGCCTGGCTCGAAGCGCAGCCGGACGACTGGCGCCTGGCCTGGGCCGAGCAGATCAAGGCCGAGCAGGCCTGGCGCGAGGGCGAGCGCGAGCAGGCGCTGCTGCATTTCGCGGCCGCGCTGGAGCGGATCCAGCGGCTCGGCGTGCCGGAGGATCTGGTCGCGATCGCGCAGCCGTACGTGCTGGCGCTGATCGACGGCGGCGACCCCGAACGCGCCGGCACGATCGCCGGCCGCATCGCCGCCTGGGGCGCCCGCGACTTCCGCGTCGCCTGGGCGCAGGTCCGGCTCTACCAGGCGCTCGGACGGCCTGCGGCCGCGCGCCAGGCCACCGACCGCGCGCTCGCGCTGGCCGGCGAGCGCGCCTTGCCGGGCGAGCGGCGGCCGGCGCCCGCCGGACCCTGAGGCGGTTCGCATCCTCACCGCCTGCCCCGTGGGATCGGCCGGGGCGGCGTCTCGAGTCGTGCAACTGGCTGATTTGGCTGGCGCGAAAAGTTTTCGAGTGTTTTCCGAGGATTCCGCGAACGTTTCCGGTCGAGCTTCCGAATGCCGTCCGCCACCGCGCTGGCGATAGTCCGGCCTTGGCGCTTCATTCCGCCGCCGGCCGCCGCCGCGGTCGCAGCGGGCTCGATCAACACAGCAACGGGAGTCGCGATGCAGTTCAAGCAGAAGGTGCTGGGAATGGTGGCCGTGGCCGGTCTGTGGTCGGTGGCCGCAGCGGCCCAGACGACGGTCGTCACGTTCGACGACGGCTGGCAGGGCTGGACGCCGCCGTGGACGGCCAATGCCGCCGACACCAGGATCGAGTCGACCGGCGGTCATCCCGGTGCGTACGCGCACACCACGGCCGAACTCTACGATCTGGGCTATTACATCGACGACGTCTTCGGCGGCGAGTCCCCGTTTCTCGGCAACCATGCCGAGCACGCGTCGCTGACCTTCAGCATCGACTTCAAGGCCGACCGCGTCCGGATCGGCGGGCAGCCGGCCGAGGTGCCGGTCTTCGTGCACTTCCGCAACTTCGCGCACAACGCCTCGGTGTTCTTCCGCCTGGGGACGCTCGCGGACGGGCAGGCTTGGACGACCCATTCGGTCACCGTCGACCCGCGTTCGCTGCAGATGCCGGCCGGATGGGGCGGAACCGGCGCCGACGATCCGGAGACCGGCGGGCCGGTGCTGCCGGCCGGCGTCACCTTCGCCGACGTCATGTCCGACGTGAACGAGGTGAGCCTGGCCGCGCACGAGCCCTACGAGCCGTTCGAGGGCGGCGACTTCGACGTCGGCGTCGACAACATCCGCATCGCGTTCGGCGAGGCACCGCCGGCGCAGCCGCCGCGCTACGAGATCGTCGACCTCGGCACGTTCGGCGGCGAGCTCGCCAACGCGCATGCGATCAACGAGTCCGGCGCCGTGGCCGGCGTGGCGATGAACAAGGATTTCATCGAGCTGGCATTCCTGTGGCAGGACGGCCAGATGCGCTATCTCGGCACGCTCAATCCGGCGTTCGAGTACGACTTCGGCGTCGCGCGCGGCATCAGCGACAACGGCTATCTGGCCGGCTACTCGATGGCGCCGTTTCCGAACGGGCCGGGCAGCGTCGCGCATGCGTTCTTCTGGTCCGAGGACACCGGCATGGTCGACCTGGATCCGGGCTCGGAGTTCGCGTCCTGGGCCTGGGACGTCAACTCGGCCGGCCAGGTCGTCGGCGAAGGCAGAGGCGCCTTCATCTGGACGCAGAAGGACGGCATGGTCTCGATCGGTCCCGGCGCAGCCGAGGCGATCAACGAGAAGGGCGAGGTCGCCGGCTGGGGCACCACGCCGGGCGGTACCGGCGGCTGGGTCTACGACAGCGCCAGCGGCCAGATCCGCTATCTCGACACGCTCGGCCGGCTCTCCGAGATCCGCGACATCAACATCCACGGCAAGGTCGTCGGCTATTCGATCACCAACGACTGGCGCGCACGCACGGTGCTGTGGAATGCCGACGGCTCGATCGTCGACCTCGGCGTGATTCCGGTGCCCGACTACGGCCCCGGCGTCGCCAACGCGATCAACGACCACGACTGGGTCGTCGGCCGTGACGATTTCCTCGGCTTCTCCGAAACGCCGAACCGCGGCTGGCTGTGGATCGCCGGGAAGAAGTACGACCTCAAGGCACTGATCGCCGATCCGGTCGTGCAGGCCTCGTGGGCCGAACTGGCCCATCCGCTCGGCATCAACAACCGCGGCGAGATCGTCGGCATCGGCATCCACGACGGCATCTTCGGCCGCGCGTTCCTGATGCGCCCGATCGCGCTGCCGGACGCGGTGTTCGCCGACGGGTTCGAACAGGACTGACGCCGGCGTACCCGCGTCCCCTACCGCCGCGTGCCCGAAACGGCACGCGGCGGCATCGCGTCTGCGACGAAGCCGCGGCAGGCCGCGTCCTGTCCGCACCGGGTCGTGCGAACGGCCCTCGCGACGGGAGACGCTGCGATGTGGCGACCGATGACGGGCCGAGCCGTGCTCGGAATGCTGCTGGCGCCGCTGGCGTCCGCGCAGACCGCGACGGTGACGTTCGACGAGGGCTGGGCCGGCTGGGTCGGACCGCAGGGCAGCGGCGGCGCGACGACGATCGAGCCCGAGGGCGGCCATCCCGGCGCACATGCGCACACGGTGTTCAACAACTTCGGCATCACGTTCTCGACCGATGCCCATCCCGCGTTCCTCGGCGACTACGGCGGCGCCGACTCGGTCACGATCGGCATCGACGTCAAGGTGGACTCGATCGCGATGCTCGGTACGCCGGTGCCGCGCACGCTGGTCCTGGACCTGCGCAGCTACAGCCTCGCGCAGAACGGCTATCCGTGGACGTCGGTGTGGTATCGGCTCGCACTGCTCGAGAGCGGTCAGGACTGGGCGCGCTATGCGGTCACGTTCGATCCGCGCGCGACCGCGCTGCCGGCCGGCTGGGGTGGCTCCGGCGCCGAGGATCCGGTGACGTTCGAACCGCGCCTGCCCGACGGCGTCACGTTCGCCGACGTGCTCGGCCAGGTCGAGTCGGTGGCGTTCACGACGCTCGAGCCGGGCATGTTCTACGGTTTCGCCGACTTCGATCTGCGCATCGACAACCTGCACGTCGCGCGCGTCGCCGATGCGGTGTTCGCCGATGGCTTCGAGGCCGATTGAGCGCTCGACCGTCGCGCGGCGCGCACGGGGCGGCCGCGGCCGGCCTTCCGTTCAATACGCCGGAACGAACAGGCCCGCGACCGGCAGCGAGGCCGTGCCGAGCGCGATGCCGATCAGCGTCGCGGCAATGACGTCGCTCGGATAGTGCAGGCCGAGCACGACGCGCGAGGCGCCGACCAGCAGCGCGAACGGAATCAGCAGCACGGCCAGCCACGGCACGTATGCGATCGCGACCGTCGTGAAGCTGACCGCGTGCAGCGTATGACCGGACGGAAAGCTGAACTCGTCGAGCGGCGCGACGTGCGCGACGATGCCGCCGTGCGTGCGGAACGGTCGCGGCCGCCGCGTCCAGCGCTTCAGTCCGCGATACAGCAGCAGCGCGACGACGCCGACCAGGGCCATGTTCAGCGCGGCTGCCGCGCCGCGCGCGGTGCCGCTCAGCAGCAGCACGCCGATCAGCACGTACCAGAACACGCCGTCGCCGAGCCGGCTGACCGCGCCGAAGAAGACCAGGGCCGCGCGCCCGCCGCCCCAGCGGTTCGCGCGCTGGCACAGGCGCCATTCGCCGCTGCGCGCCTCGAGTCGCTGGAACAGTTCCAATGCGCTCATCAGGCGGCCCTCAGCGACAGATCGGACAGGAGTTCGACGAAGCGCAGCGTGACCGAGGCCGGGTCGAGGCCCTCGACCGAACCGCGCGCGGCGCGGCCCATCGCCGAGCGGGCCGGATCGTCGGCGGCCAGCGCCAGCGCGGCCTCGACGAACGCCTCGGCATCGTCGAACGGCACGCGCCGGCCGGTCTGGCCGTCGAGGATGCGTTCGCGCGCGGCGCCGTAGTCGTAGGCGACGACGGCCAGACCGCTCGCCATCGCCTCGAGCGTGACGTTGCCGAAGGTCTCGGTGATGCTCGGAAACAGGAACAGGTCGCCGCTGGCGTAATGGCGCGCCAGCGACTCGCCGCGGTGCAGGCCGCTGAACACGATGTCCGGATGCTGCTGCGCGAGCAGCGCGCGCGCCGGACCGTCGCCGACCAGGATCAGGCGCGCGTCGGGCCGGCAGCTCTGGATCCGGCGGAACGCGCGCACCAGCAGATCGAGATTCTTCTCGGGCGCCACGCGCCCGACGTGGACCACTGCGAGCTGGTCGCCGTCCAGTCCCCACTGCGCGCGCAGCGCGGCGTCGCGCCGGGCAGGATGGAACAGCTGCGTATCGACCGCGCGATGCAGCAGCCGCACGTTGCGGAAGCGGTGCCGGCGCAGGTAGCGCGCCAGCTCCTCGGTCGGCACCAGGGTGGCGGCGGCGCGGTTGTGGAAGCGGCGCAGCCAGGCGAACACCGCCGGCGTCAGGAAGCCCAGGCCGTAATGGCGGACGAAATCGTCGAAGCGCGTGTGGAAGCCGGTGCAGGCCGGCACGCCGAGACGGTGCGCGATCGTCATCGCGCTGACGCCGAGCGGGCCCTCGGTCGCGACGTAGATCGCGTCGGGCCGTTCCAGCCGCCAGCGGCGCAGCAGCGTATGGCGCGCCGGCAGGCCGAAGCGCAGACCCGGATAGCGCGGCAGCGCGGCGCCGCGGACCAGCACGTGCTCGACGCCGGCCGGACCTTCGGCAGCCTCCTCGTCCGACTGGCGCGGCCGGACCACCTCGACGCGATGGCCCAGGCCGCTCAGGCCGGCGGCGAGCGACTGGACGGTGAGCGCCACCCCGTTGATCTCGGGCGGCCAGGTTTCGGTGACGAGTGCGACGTGCATCGGGTCGGGCCCCAGGGTAGCCATCGGCAGGCTCGCAGCTGGTCCTTGCGCCGGCGTTGCGTTTTTGTTGCACGGCGATGACGCAGGCTTCACGATGTCATGTTGCTGTCATCTGCAGCGCCTAGCGTGCGTCGATGTCCGTCCCGTTGCGTGCCGAACCCGCTCTCGACGTCGCCGCACTGGTGCAGCGGCGCCGCGTGTCGCGGCGCCGGCGCGAGCGCGCCGGGCGTGCGCTGGCCGCGATCGGCGCCGGCGCGGTGCTGGCCTCGATGCTGGCGATTCCTCTGTTCCTGCTGGTCGAGCTGCTGCCGTCGGCCTCCGTGCCGGACGGTACCGGCGAGCGTCTCGGCGTCCTGCTGGGCGGCACGCTGAAGGCCAGCGTGCTCGCGGTACTGCTGGCGTTCCCGGTCGGACTCGCCGCGGCGGTCCATCTGGTCTGTTTCTCGACGCCGCTGCAGCGCAGCCGCTGGCGGCCGGTGCTCGATCTGCTCGCGGCGATCCCGACCGTGGTGCTCGGCCTGATCGCGCTGACCTGGCTCGCGCCGTGGCTGCAGTCGCGGATCGCGACGCTGCTGGTGCTGGCCGCGGTGGTGCCGGCGGCCGTGATCGCGAGCCTGGCGGTGTTCGCACCGCTGCTGCGCGCCCATCCGGCGCGGCGGCCGTTCGTCGCGCTGGCGGTCGGGCTCGCCGCCGGTGGCGTCGTGATCGGCTGGGATCCGTGGGCCGGCGCGATCGCGGTCGACAGTCCTTGGAACGGCGTGCTGGTCGCGCTCGCGCTCGGCGTGGCGGCCGTGCCGCTGATCTGCACCGTCGGCGCCGATGTCCTGCAGCGCGCCTGGGACCGTCACATCGACGCCGCGGTCGCGCTCGGCGCGTCGCGCTGGCAGGCGTTGCGCTCGCTGGTGCTGCCGGCGGCCGCGTCCGGTCTGACCGCGGCGGCACTGCTGGCGCTCGGACGCTGCGCCGGCGAGACGATGATCGTGCTGATGGCCAGCGGCAATACGGCGATCGCCAGCGCCGATCCGCGCGACGGCCTGCGCAGCCTCAGTGCCGAACTCGCGCTGTCGCTGCCCGGTGCCGAGCGCGGCGGCGCGCTCTGGCGCACGCTGCTGATCGCGACGCTGGTGCTGTTCGTGCTGAGCTTCGCGTGCAATCTGGCGGCGGCACGGCTGCGGGCGCGCTCGGCGTGACGAGGCGCGGCGCGGCGGTCCGGCGCGGCCGCATCGGCGAGGACCTCGCGGTCGGCGCGTCGGCGGCCGGTCTCGCGCTGTGCCTGGTGCTGGCCGGCGGCATCGTGCTGCTGCTGGTGCGTGCCGGCCTGGCGCCGTTCTGGCCGCAGCCGGTGATCGAATACACGCTGCGCGACGGCAGCCGCGTGCTCGGCGAACTCGTGCTGCGTCGGGACGATGCGCTGATCGTGCGCGGCGACGATCAGCTGCGGCCCGGCGACGGATACGTGCGGTTGCGCCAGGAGGAGATTCTCGCCGAGCGGCGGCCGCCCGATGCGATCGCGCGCGTGCACGTGGACGGCCGCCACAGCTATCGCCGTGGCGGCGACGATGCGCACGAGCCGGGCATCGCCGCGGTCGAACCGCGCAACGCGCTGACGTTCGCCGGCAGGCTCGCGTTCTTCGGCGAACGCCTGCGCGCGTACGCGTTCGGCGGCGACCGGCCCGGCGATCACGGCCAGGGCCTGCTGCCGGCGCTGGCCGGCACGCTGACGCTGGTGCTGCTGATGAGCCTGATCGTGATGCCGGTCGGCATCGCCGCCGCGGTGCATTTGCACGTCTACGCCGGCCACGGCCGCCTCGGCACCCTCGTGCGCGGCGCGGTCGTCAGCCTCGCCGGCGTGCCGTCGATCGTCTACGGCGTGCTCGGGCTCGGTCTGTTCGTGCACGGCATCGGCGGCGGCATCGACCGCTGGCTCTACGCCGACCGCCTGCCGGTGCCGACGTTCGGCACCGGCGGTCTGCTCTGGGCCGCGCTGACGTTGGCGGTGCTGACGCTGCCGGTCGTCGTCGCGACGGTCGAGCAGGGACTGTCGCGGATCCCGGATACGCAGCGGCTGGGCTCGCTCGCGCTCGGCGCGACGCGCGGCGAGACGCTGCGCCGGCTGCTGCTGCCGCAGGCGCGGCCCGCCGTGCTGAGCGCCTGGATTCTCGCGGTCGCGCGTGCGGTCGGCGCGGTCGCGCCGCTGATGCTGGTCGGCGTCGTCAAGTACGCGCCGGCCTCGCCGATCGACGCGGCGTTTCCGTATCTGCATCCGTCGCGCCAGTTCACGCACCTGGGTTTCGCGGTCTACGACCAGGCGCTGATCAGCCCGGACGCGCTGGTCGGCGTGCCGCGCGCCTATTCGGCCGCGCTGCTGCTGGTCGCGCTGGTGCTGGTGCTCAACGCCGCCGCCGGCCTGGTCGGCAGGCGCCTGCGCGATCGCGATCGCGCGTTCACGATCTGACCCGCCCGATGGCCACACCCGATTTCGATTCGACCACCACGATCGCCGCGCAGCTGTTCGACGACGTCGCGATCGCCTTGCGCACGCGTTCGCTGTCGCTGCGGTTCGAACAGCGGCAGATCCTGCACGCGATCGATCTGGCCGTGCCGGCCGCGCGGATCCTCGCCGTGATCGGCCCGAGCGGCAGCGGCAAGACCAGCCTGCTGCGCTGCCTCAATCGTCTCAACGAGGAAGTGCACGGCTGCCGGATCGACGGCGAGGTGCTGCTCGACGGCACCGATCTGCTCGGCGCGGCCGTGCCGGTGCACGAGGTGCGGCGTCGCGTCGGCATGGTGTTCCCGAAGCCCGATCCGTTTCCGCTGTCGATCTACGAGAATGTCGCCTATGGCTTGCGCCTGCTCGGGCTGCGCCGCGACGCGCTCGACGCGCCGGTCGAGGACGCGCTGCGCGCGGTCGCGCTCTGGGACGAGGTGGCCGATCGACTCGACGCCTCGGCGCTCACGCTGACGCCGGGGCAGCAGCAGCGGCTCGCGATCGCGCGTGCGCTGGCGCTGCAGCCGCAGGTGCTGCTGATGGACGAGCCGGCCGCTGCGCTCGATCCGCAGTCCTCGCTGCACCTGGAGGATCTGCTGCGCCGGCTCGGCCGCCGCTGCGCGATCGTGCTGGCCACGCACAATCTGCAGCAGGCCGCGCGCGTATCGGACTACGCCGCGTTTATCAGCGACGGCCGGCTGATCGAGGTCAACGATACCGACACGCTGTTCACCAACCCGCTGCGTCGCGAGACCGAGGACTACGTGACCGGCCGCTACGGCTGAGCGGCGCCGGCCGCGGCGGGTCGGCGGGGTCGTCGGCGCACGGCCGGCGTCGAGGCCAGCCGCCGGCGGACGATGCGGACCTGCGAGCGCCGGCTCGCGCGATCGAACGAGCAGCGGGCCGAGCCCCCTCGAACACCAGCTGGAGCACCAGAATGCCGACTTCCACCGAACACGCGCACCTCAATCCGCACATCTCGCGCCAGTTCAGCCAGGAACTGGAGGACGTCCGCCGCAAGGTGCTCGCGATGGGCGGCCTGGTCGAGGAACAGCTCGCGGTTGCGCTGCGCGTGCTGACCGACGGCGATGCCCGGCTCGGCGTGGAAGTGACCGCGCGCGAGGACCGCATCAACGCGGCCGAGATCGAGATCGACAGCCAGTGCACGCAGATCCTCGCACGCCGCCAGCCGGCCGCGTCGGACCTGCGCCTCGTGCTGACGGTCATGAAGATGCTCGGCGACATCGAGCGGATCGGCGACGAGGCCAAGCGCATCGAGCGCATCGCCGAAGGCCTGATCGGAGAGGACAGCCACGGCGAGGAGCCGACCGCGGCGCTGGCCGCGCTCGGATCGCATGCACGCGACATGCTGCGCGGCGCGCTCGATGCATTCGCGCGGCTCGACGAGCGGCTGGCGCTGGACGTGATCCGGCGCGATCGCCGCATCGACGCGCGCTACCGCGAGCTGCTGGCGCTGCTGACCGCGCGCATGCGCGCCGTGCCCGACGCGATTCCCGAGGAGCTCGAGCGGCTCTGGGCCGCGCGCGCGCTCGAGCGCATCGGCGACCGCTGCAAGAACCTCTGCGAGTACGTGCTGTATCTGGTGCGCGGCAAGGATGTACGGCACACCGGTTTGGCGCGCAACGAGGACACCGCCGGCGAATGACGCGCCGGCCGGCTTCTCAGACCGTCGCGGCGTGGCGCTTGATCATCGCCAGCATCGCGGCCAGCCCGTTGGATCGGGTCGGCGACAGATGCTTGGCCAGGCCGATCGATTCGATGAAGCGCGGCTCCGTCGCGAGGATCTCGGCGGCCGGCCGCGCCGAATAGACGCGCAGCAGCAGCGCGATCAGCCCGGAGACGATCGCCGAATCGCTGACCGCGCGGAAGCGCAGCTGCGCGGCGTCGCCCTCGGCGACCAGCCAGACCTGGGACTGGCAGCCCTGGACGCGGTGTTCCTCGGTCTTGAGCGCGTCGGGGAACGCCGGCAGCTTGCGGCCGAGATCGATCAGGTACTGGTAGCGCTCGGTCCAGTCGCCGAAGAACGCGAACTCCTCGGCGATCGCCTGCTGGGCCGCCTCGGCGGTCGGCTCGGGCGCCGTCTCAAGCGACACAGTCATCGCTCTTGGCCACTTTCCAGCGCGTGCCGCCGGCTCCGTCCTCGATCGCGATGCCGCGTGCCGCGAGCTCGTCGCGAATGCGGTCCGAGGTCGCGAAGTCGCGCGCGGCGCGTGCCGCGCGACGCTGCTCGAGCAGGTCTTCGATCCAGGCGGTGTCGACCGTCTGCCCGCCGACCGCCTGCCGAAACCAGGCTTCGGGGTCCTGCTGCAGCACGCCGAGCAGGGCGCCGGCGCCGAGCAGGTCGGCCTTCGCGGCGCGGCGCGCCTCCGGTGTGTCGGCCTTACGTGCGGCATCGGCCAGACCGGCCAGCAACGCGAACGCGGCCGGCGTGTTGAGGTCGTCGCAGAGCGCCGCCTCGACCTCGGGCGGCACGCGCGGCGCGTCGATCGCGACGTCGGCCAGGTCGCGCAGGACGCCGTACCAGCCGTCGAGCGTGCGGCCGGCCTGCGCGATCGCCGCGTCGGACCAGTCCAGCGGCTGCCGGTAATGTGCCTTGAGCAGCACCAGCCGCAGCGATTCGGCCGGATGGCGCTGCAGCAATTCGTGCAGCACCATCACGTTGCCGAGCGACTTGGACATCTTGCGGCCTTCCAGGCTCAGCATGCCGTTGTGCAGCCAGTAGCGCGCGAAGGTCCGGCCGCCGTGCGCGCAGGTGCTCTGCGCGATCTCGTTCTCGTGGTGCGGAAACATCAGGTCGTTGCCGCCGGCGTGGATGTCGATCGTCTCGCCGAGGTGTGCCTCGGCCATCGCCGAGCATTCGATGTGCCAGCCCGGACGGCCGCGGCCCCACGGGCTGTCCCAGCCGGGCAGGTCCGGCGTCGAGGGCTTCCAGAGCACGAAGTCGGCCGGATTGCGCTTGTACGGCGCCACCTCGACGCGAGCGCCGGCGATCATGTCCTCGATCGACCGCCCCGACAGCCGGCCGTACTCGGGAAAGCTCGCGACGTCGAACAGCACATGGCCGTCGGCGGCGTAGGCGTGGCCGGACCCGATCAGGCGCTCGCACATCGATACGATCTGGGCGATGTGCGCGGTTGCGTGCGGCACCACATCCGGTGCGGCGACGCCGAGCTTGGCCAGATCCTCGTGGTAGGCCTGCGCATAGCGCTCGGTGATCTGGCCGATCGGCACGCCGGCTTCCTGCGCTGCGGCATTGATCTTGTCGTCGACGTCGGTGATGTTGCGCGCGTAGACCACCTGCGGGTAGCGCCGGCGCAGCAGCCGCGCCAGCAGGTCGAACACCACGGCGGGCCGGGCATTGCCGATGTGGATGTAGTTGTAGACGGTCGGTCCGCAGACGTACATCGTGACCCGGGCGGGGTCCTGGGGGACGAATTCCTCGGTCCGACGGGTCAAGGAATTGTGCAGGCGTAGGCTCATTCGGGGGCTGTCGTGTTGCTTCGCCGCATCATAACAGCTCGCCATGCGCGACTTGTTTGGGATTGTAAAAACTCTTGAGCGGGCAGTATCTTGGGCGATGATTCAGCGATCGACTGCTCTAATTTCGCGCACATTGGTACGCGGCCGCGCCCGACACAGATCGGGCAGGTCGGGCGCCGCCCCGATTCGGAGATGTAGATGAAGATGTTCGCGCTATGCGGTCTGTCGGTCGCCCTGGTCGGCACGCTGGCGATGACCCAGGCCCACGCCCAGGAAGCGCCGCCTTACGAGGTCAGCCGCGGCGACGGCTATGACGACAACGTCAAGTTCGTCTGGGCCGACGTGCTGCGCGTCGATCCGATCTACGAGCAGATCCGCAGCGCGCGGCCGCGCGAGGAATGCTACGAGTCCGAGGTCGAGCGGCGCGACACCGGCAACCGCACCGGCGGTACGGTGATCGGCGCGATCGTCGGCGGCGTGCTCGGCAACACCGTCGGCAAGGGTGACGGCCGCAAGGCCGCCACGGTCGCCGGCGCGGTCGCCGGCGGCGCGATCGGCAACAACATCGGCGGCCGCAACGACCGCTACTACACCGATACCGAGACGCGCTGCCGCACGGTCCACGACACGGTCGAGGAGCGGCGCATCGCCGGCTACGACGTGCAGTACCGCTATCGCGGCGACGTGTTCATGTCGCGCCTGGACTACGATCCGGGCGAGCGCATGCGCGTGCGCGTCAGCGTGACGCCGGCCGACTGAGGCCGATCCGGCCCGCGCCACCGGGCGCACGTCGGACATTCAGACGACCGCGTCGGGCCAGGCCCGGTCGATCAATGCGCCGAACGGCGCACCGGCCGGCAGCGTGCCGAAGCAGCGGTGGTCGCGTCCGCCGAGCCGCGCGCGACAGAACGCATCAGCGACGAATTCCGGCGCGCCGAGCAGCAGTACGGCCGCCTGCAGCGCGACGGCCATCCGTTCCACCAGCACGCGTGCCAGCGCTTCGCGCTCGGCCGGCGCGGTCGCGAGCAGATCGCCGAGCCGCCGCCGTTCCTCGCGCAGCAACGGATGCAGCGGCGCGGCCCGGTCGATCTCGCCCAGGAACGCCTCCGGACTCGCCGGCTCGCGATCGAGCGTGCGCAGCACGTCCAGGCACTGCACGTTGCCGCTGCCTTCCCAGATCGAATTGAGCGGCGCCTGACGGTAGAGCCGCGGCAGCATCGATTCCTCGACGTAGCCGGCGCCGCCGAGGCATTCCTGCGCCTCGTTGACGAACGGCGCGCAGCGCTTGCAGACGGCGTACTTGCCGATCGCCGTGATCAGCCGCGCCAGCGGCGCGGCCTGCGGATCGTGCTGCGCGTCGTCGACCGCACGCGCGACGCGCAGTGCCAGCGCCATCGAGGCCTCCGATTCGAGCGCGAGATCGGCCAGCACGTTGCGCATCAGCGCTTGATCGACCAGCCGCTTGCCGAACGCGCGGCGATGCATCGTATGGTGCAGGGCCTGCACCAGCGCCTGGCGCATGATCGCGGCCGAGCCGATCGTGCAGTCGAGTCGCGTCAGCGCGACCATGTCGAGGATCGTCGCGACGCCGCGGCCTTCCTCGCCGATCAGCCAGGCCGCCGCGCCCTGGAACTCGACCTCGGAACTGGCGTTGCTCCAGTCGCCGAGTTTGTCCTTGAGCCGCTGCAGGCGGATCGCGTTGCGGCTGCCGTCCGGCGCGAACCGCGGCAGCAGGAAGCACGACAGACCCGCGTCGGCCTGCGCCAGCACGAGGAAACCGTCGCACATCGGCGCCGAGAAGAACCACTTGTGGCCGACCAGCGCGTACAGGCGAGCCTGACCGGGAGCCTCGATCGGCGTCGCGCGCGTCGTGTTGGCGCGCACGTCCGATCCGCCCTGCTTCTCGGTCATGCCCATGCCGATCGTATTGCCGGTCTTGTGCCAGGCCGGCAGGTCGCGCGGGTCGTACTCGGTCGAAAGGATGCGCTCGATCCATGCGTCGGCCAGGCCGCCTTGCCGGCGCAGTGCCGCGACCGAGGCGTAGGTCATCGTCAGCGGGCAGTTGTTGCCCTGCTCGGGCTGGTTGTGCAGATACGCCAGCGCCGCGCGTGCGACGTGCGCGCCGCGCCTGCTTGCGTTGCGCCACGCGAAGCTCGGCACCTCGTGGCGGATGCCGAGCGACAGGATTGCGTGATAGGCCGGATCGAACCTCACCGCGTCGATGCGGTGGCCGTAGCGATCGAACGGCACGAAGCGCGGCTTGTTCTCGTTCGCCGCGACACCGAGCATCATCAGTTCACCACCGACGACCGGACCGAACGCGGCGAGCTGCTCCTCGGCCCAGCCGCCGCCTTCACGCACCAGTGCGTCGCGCAGCGGCCGATCGGTCAGCCAGGCATCGTACGGCGGCAGCGGCGGCGGCTGGTTCTCGACCCGGTGCGTCAGGAATCGCTCGGCGATCTCGTTCATCGGCTGGGTTCCTCGTTGGCCGCAACGGCAGCGATCGGCGGCGCACGTGCGGTATCAGTGCGCGCGGTCGGCCAGACGTTCCATCAGGCCCGCATGGAGCACCTCGCGCCGCCAGCCCTCGAGCGCAGCCGGCCAGCGGCCGCTGGCGAGCAGGGACTCCAGATGCCGTCGCGCGCAGAGCAGGCCTTCGGGCAGGTCCAGCCGCTCCGCGGTGGCGTTGACGAAGGCCTTCATCGCCGCGATCGCGCGCTTGTCGGCCGGTGTCGGCAGAGCCGGGATCGGTTCGATCTCGAGCTCGGCCGGCTCCAGCGGGCGCGTCAGCACCTCGAGCAGTTCGGCGCGCTGCGCACTGCGCAGTGCACGCAGGCCCTTGGTCCGCTGAAACAGATCCTCGCCGCCGGACGGCGGATGCTGGGCGAGTTCGAGCGCGCGCGGATCGTCCAGCAGCCACGAGCGCGGCCGGTCGATCGCGCGCGCGGTGACGTCGCGCCAGATCAGGGCGCGGCGCAGCAGCGCCTGCTTCTCGACCGGCCAGCCGGCGGCACCGCGCAGCGCCGTCTGCGGCTGCGGATCGGGTTCGCGCCGGCCGGCGCGTTCGACCATGCGGCGGCAGTCCTCGCGATGCCAGCCCTCGTAGCCGCGTGCCGACAAGCGCTCGGACAGCTGCCGATGCAGATCGGCCAGATACGTGACGTCCTGCGTCGCGTACTCGAGCTGTTCGGGCGACAGCGGGCGGCGCAGCCAGTCCGAGCGCGTCTCGGCCTTCGGCAGCTGCACGCCGGTCAGCTCGAATACGAGCTTCTGGTAGCCGAGTCCGGGGCCGAGTCCGGCGAATGCCGCGGCGATCTGCGTATCGAACAGCTGACCGAGTCCGCGCGGCACCGGTGCCGAGAGCGCCTCGAGGTCTTCGCTGGCGCTGTGCATCACGCAGACGCGGTCCTCGGCCGACAAGGCGTCGCCGAGCAGGGCGACGTCGGCGGCGAGCGGATCGATCAATGCGGTCTGCGTACCGTGCGCGAGCTGCACCAGGGCGAGCTTCGGGTAGAACGTGTCGACGCGCATGAACTCGGTGTCCAGGCCGATCAGCGGCGGCAGGGACGCGGCCAGTTCGCGCAGCGGTTCGTCGTGGTCGATCCAGTCGGCCAATGGAGGCTCCTGTGGGACGGTGCGGACGTCGAGCGTAGCAAGCGCGCGCGCCGTCTGGAACGAGGTTTTTCTCGCGGGGGTGTTCACACGCCCCGAGGAACCTTGTAGGATTGCGCGCCCCGCCGGACCCCGGGCGCGCATCGCGCTCCGTCCGCCGCAGGGAGGCACGACGACTTCGTGCCGGCGTGGCCGGGTAGCTCAGTTGGTAGAGCAGGGGATTGAAAATCCCCGTGTCGGCGGTTCGATTCCGTCCCCGGCCACCATTTTTCAAGCGGTCGTGCCGTTACGGCTCGGGGCCCGCCGAAAACTTCTCCCCCTCGCTAGAAGCTGTCGAACCGATTCGCCTCGTTCGGTCTCGTTCGTACGCGCTCGTGGGGTTTCGAGCAGAGAACTGCTGAGCCATCCTCGTCGCTCGCGTGTGCCCGGGCCTTGGCGGACCATGCGAGCAGTTGGAGCGGCGCGACGCGATTGCGACCGCACGCTTCGGCGGTTCCGACGCGTCCTACTAGGCCGGTACTCGACGATATGCAGGCGTCGGCACACGGAAGCTCGGCATCCGTTCGTCACCGTGCGAATGCGAAAGGTCCATCGCGTGGACATAGGACTCGAGCGGCCTCGGTCCGCTCGGCGGCGTCCGGCCTGCGATCCGGCGTCCGGGGCCGAGCCTGACAGGCTCGGCCTCATTCCCGAGGCCGGCACTCGGCTGCGTCACTTCTTCCGCGCGTCGACCGCGTCGAGCTTCTGCTCGGCGCCGCGGATCACCGACGGCAGCACCTCGCGCTGCTTCATCGTCGCGACCGAGGTCTGCAGCACTTCGCGCGCCTTCGTCGCGTCGCCCGCTTCGCTCAATGCCGCCGCGACGCGGTCGAGCGTCTCGAAGTACGGGATGTGGCCGAGCGTGTCGGCGGCGTCCTGCGGCGACTGCAGCAGCGGCGCGATCTGTTCGGCGGCCGCTTCCGGCGCCGCGCGGTCGCAGCGGATCGCCAGGCCGCCGTCGTCCGCGGCGACCAGACGCTTGTGGTCGCGCAGCTTCGGCGTCGCGAGCGCGACGGCCGCATGCACCGCGGCGGCGTGATCGGGGCAGCGTCGCATCAGTTCCTCGAGCGTGACGGCGGCATGCGCGAGTCCGGGCGTCGCACCGAACACCAGTGCGCGGCCGACGTCCTCGCTGAAATAGTCGAGCGCGAGCCGGTCCTCCTCGAACGACCGCGACGGTGCGACGTAGATGCGCAGCACGTTCGAGACGACGTTGTAGAGCCCGACGTCGAGCACGGCCTGGATCTGATAGAAGCCGGGCTGATCGATCAGCCAGCCGGACGCGCAGGCGCTGACCATCTGTGTCCCGTAGATCGACGCGCCGGGCGCGAGCGTGTCCTGCCGCTCCTCGATGCACAGCGTCGCCATCGGGCGCCATTGCACGGTCGGCGCGCCTTCACGCCGGATGAAGACGGTCAGATGATGGCCGTCGACGAGCGCATCGGCGTCGTAGCTGGCCGGAGCATCGGAGATGTTGGTCAGCTTGAATTCCAGCGTGACCGGCTCGAGGAACCGATAGACGTTCAGTTCGCGATTCGGACGGATGTCGAGCCGCCAGCCCGGCTGCAGGCCGATCAGCTCCGGCGCGACGAAGCCGTGGTCGACGAACCAGCGGTTGTTGCCCATCTGCACGAAGCGGCGCGGCGCGTGGCGCATGAACAGCAGTTCGTCGTCGCTGAAGCGGAAACGGAAATCCGAGAAAAACGCCTCCTGTCCGCCCGAGACCAGCGACGGATAGTTCATGAAGCTGCGCGCCTCGGGCTCGTTCTGCAGCGGGATCCACGGATCGCCGGGCGCACCCTGGCCGGTGCCGAACGCCTTCTGGAACGAATGGGCCAGATTGAAGGTGTGGCCGATCTCGTGCGTCATGATGAAGAACAGCATGCGCTGCCGCCACGCTTTCGGAGCCGGATCGCCGGCCGGTGGGTCGAACAGGAAGCTCTCCGAGAACATCGCCGCGCCGCGGCGCTGGTTGGCGCCCATGTCGTCGAACATCAGGCCGCCGACGTTGCGGCCCAGATCGTGCCGCGCCGCGTAGAGCATCCACATCGCCCATTGCGGACGGTTCGCGTAGAGCGACCAGTAGGTCGCCATCGCATCGTGCAGCTCGGCGGTCGACCAGGTGCCGTTGACGCCGGCGGCCGACAGCGGAATCACCTGGGCTTTCGGCGACATCGTCGTCGCGAACCCGGCGCGCTGATAGATCGTCGCCAGCGACAGCGTCTCGGTCGGCAGGTCGGCCGGGCGGTTCGGATGCGCGTTCGTGCTGTAGGTCAGCGCCGGCTCGCCGGCGTTCTCGACACGGTCGACCTCCAGATCGACCGGATCGAAGTACGCCGAGTCGAACACCAGCGGATAGCGCCGCTCGGGGGCGCCGGCGATCGCCAGCGTCAGCGCGTACTCCTGATAGCCCTGCTGGATGTCGGCGCCGGAAGCCTGAAACACGATGCGGTCGCCCGGCATCATCTGGGGTTCGCCGTCGCGGTAGAAGACCGTCGCGGTGATCGTGCGGACGTGGCGGCCGAGCACCTGGTCGGACGTCACGCGCGCGACGACGTGGGCGGTGGTCCGCGCGATCTGCCGCCAGACCGTGACCGACAGGCAGCGCTGCGGAAAGAAGCGGTCGACGTCGACACGCACGATCACCAGCAGATCGTCCTTCGGGCTGGCCGGCTTGAAGACGTAGCGGCCGCTCAGCATCAGGGTGCTGGCCGGACCCAGGCCCGGACCGGCGGCAGCCGTTGCGGGCATCGGATCGGCGGCCGCGGCCTGCGCTGCCGCGGAGAGACCGCTGCCGGTGCCCTGGCCGGGTGATGAGCCCGGGTCCTGAGCGGCCTGGCCGATCGAAGCGGGGACGGAGCGGTTCGACATCGCGTGATTCCTTATGGCTGCAGTGAGTGCGTCCCTGGCGCCCGGCATCAGAAGTACACCGGGCGCTCGCGCGCAGGTCCAACGACGAGACCGGCATCGTCGAGATTGACGGTGACCACCTCGTCACCGGCGCCGATCGTATAGCGGTACACCAGCGATCGCGCCGGCACGCTGATCGTCAGCGTCTGGCCGGCGTCGGCCTGAGCGGTCAGCCGATGCGCCAGGCCCAGCTGCAGCGGGGTGCGCGCCTGGACCTCGGCGAGCCTGCGGCCGTCGAGGTCGACCAGCACGGTCTGGCCGGTGAAGCCGGCCTGCAGATGCACCTCAAGCGGATGCGGCATGCGCAGCTCCCGGGAAGACGGCCAAGCGGAGATCCATGTTCATCCTCGCGCTCCTGGCGCTGCGGCGACGGCTCGCGCTGCGTCCAGCCGCAGAACGCTTCGAGACCGGGTTCCACACGCGGTCCAGGCGGCGCTTCGCACGAGCTGCGAAGTATACGGTCAGGGCTTGGCGGGTGTCCGCGCCGCTCTGGCACGCACCGTGCAGTAGAGGCCAGGGCGGTGATCGAACGCAGCGTCGAATCGACGAGGCACGCGATCACCGCCTGACGAGGCGCCGCCTGGCTTCGTCGTGTCCGAAGCGCCGAAAGCGCGTCTCCGGAAAGGCTTCGTGTGTCTGAGCTTGTTCGGCGTCTTCAGCGCACGGTATGATTTTGTGAATCAGTACACAAAAAAATCTGTCACTGTTTTACGTGGTTGCGCTGTTCGTCACAGTTTTCGCCATCGAGGTGAGCTGAACGACGCGTCCAGCGTGAGGTGACCGGTTCGTCGCACCGACGCGCTCACAGCGGGGCGGGCGACCTCACCGATCCATTCGGCCGCTTTGGGGGGCAGCCATGACAATTCGTTCACCTGGAACGCGCACGGCCGCGGTAGCCGTCGCGAGCTTCGTCCTGGCCGCTTTCGCAGGCGGCGTCCTGGCCTCCGGCGCGACGACTCAGGTCGTGATCAATTCCGCCGGCGGCACCGCCGCCAACGGCAGCGACGGCTTGCGTCTGACCTGGGGCAGCAACAGCCAGTTCCAGGCGCGCATCGCCAACCTCGATCAGGTCTACAACACCGGCGCGACGCCGATGTCGGGCAGCCTGTTCAACAGCGTCTACCTGCGCGTCGATCGCGGCACCGGCGCGGTACGCGTCTACAACAATTCCAACAATGCCAACGCCAGCCCGTTCCTGACCTTCACGCAGGTGTCGCAGAGCGCGCAGAGCGGCGCCGGAACCGTCGCTTCTCCATGGCAGGTGACGACCGTGCTGCGTCCGAGCAACGCGGCCGATACCGGCATCACGGTCACGATCCTCGACAGCTACATCCGGCCGCAGGCCTGGTTCACGCGCCGCGTCACGCTGACCGGCCTGCCGACCAGCGGCGCCGACGTGCGCTTCTACCAGAACATCGACACCTATCTGCAGGGCGGCGACAACGGTCCCGGCTTCACGCGCACTTCGCCGAGCAATACGACCGGCGTGCCCGATTTCGTCGGCGTGACCAAGGGCGCGCAGATCGAGGCGCTCTGGCACGAGGCCTCGTCCGGTACGCCGATCTGGAACCGCTACTTCACCGGCAACTACTCGTGGCCGCAGAACCTGATCTGCAACGGCACGAACAACGCCACGTCCGCGTGCACGAGCGTGTCGGCCGACGCCAATGCCGGCAATCTCAGCAATCTGGTCGACGCCAACGCCGCCACGGACAACGGCATGGCGGCGCAGTGGAACGTGCCGGCGGGCGCATCGACGTTCACGGCCGAGTACCGCGTCACGTTCGCGCCCAATGCGGTCGACCTGACCAAGCAGTTCAGCCCTGCCGCGATCGCGCCGAACGGCGTCTCGACGCTGACGTTCGTGCTGACCAACCGCACCACCGGCAGCGTCGCCGGCATCAATTTCCTCGATACGCTGCCGAGCGGCGTGGTGGTCGCGCCGACACCGAACATCCGCACCAGCTGTCCGAGCGGCGCCGCGCTCGGCACGACGCTGCCGTCCGGCATGAGCGTGACCGCGGCCGCCGGCAGCGGCACGATCCAGGTCACCGGCGCCGGCATCAATGGTGCGGCATCGTCGAGCACGACGCTGAACTGCCAGGTCGCGGTCGACGTGACCGGCAGCGCGTTCGGCACCTATCACAACACCAGCGGCAACATCACCAACACCAACAACCTGGTCAACCTGGTCGGTGACGAGACCCTCACGATCACCCAGCCGCAGCTGACCGCCGGCAAGACCGTGGTCGGCACGCTGACCGCCGGACAGACCGGTGCCGCCGGCGATGCGTACTACCGGATCGGCATCCAGAACAGCGGCGGCCTGCCGACCCATGCGGCGATCACGATCAACGAAATCCTGCCGTCCGGTGTGACCGTGGTCGCCGCATCGAGCACCGACGGCACGGTCAGCTGCCCGGGCCTGCCCGCGTCGGGCACGCTGACCTGCACGTTCACGCCGACCGCGGCGCTCGCGGCCGGCGCCTCGGCGGCGGTTCGCCTCGACGTCGCGATTCCGGCATCGGCGAGCGGCTCGCTGACCAACCGCGTCGGCCTCGCCGGCGGCGGCGACCCGGACCCGATGCCGAACTGCGCGAGCTCGACCAGCGAGCAGTGCGCGACGCACACCTCGACCCTCGCCGTGCAGGCCGATCTGTCGGTGCTCAAGACCGGCCCGGCCAGCGTGCTCGCCGGCAATACCGTGAGCTATACGATCGTCGTCGGCAATGCCGGTCCGTCCAACGCGCAAGGCGTGACGCTGAGCGATCCGACGCCTTCCGGGCTGACGCTCGTCTCGGCGAGCCCACCGTGCAGCGGCGGGTTTCCGTGCTCGCTCGGCGCGATCGCGACCGGCGCGAGCACATCGATCACGGTCGTCTACGCGGTGCCGCCGGGTCATCTCGGCGCGCAGATCGTCAATACCGCGAGCGTCGCGGCGACGACGACCGATCCGAACACCGGCAACAACAGCAGCAGCGCCACGACCGGCGTCTCGACCAGTGCCGATCTCAGCGTCCTCAAGACCGGTCCGGCATCGGCGACGCCGGGCCAGTCGGTGACCTACACGCTGGCCGTATCCAACGCCGGCCCGTCGACGGCGCTCGGCGTGACGCTGAGCGATCCGACGCCGGCAGGCCTCGGCTTCGTCTCGGCGAGTGCACCGTGCGCCGGCGGCTTCCCGTGCGCGATCGGCGCGCTCGCGCCGGGTGCCGGCGTCTCGGTCGACGTGACGTTCGCGGTCCCGGCCGGCCACAGCGGTGCGATCGTCAACACGGCCACGGTCTCGGCATCGACGGTCGATCCCGATCCGTCCGGCAACAGCTCCACCGTGACGACGCCGATCGCGGCCAGTGCCGATCTGCGTCTGGTCAAGACCGGTCCGGCGTCGGCGACGCCGGGCCAGAACGTCAGCTACACGCTGACGCTGACCAACAGCGGTCCCTCGAATGCGCAGGGCGTCACGCTGAACGATCCGACGCCTGCCGGCCTGACGTTCGTCTCGGCCAGCGCGCCGTGCGCGGGCGGCTTCCCGTGTGCGATCGGCGCGCTGGCGTCCGGTGCGAGCGCGACCGTCACGGTGACGTTCGCGGTGCCGGCCGATCACAGCGGCGCGATCGTCAACACGGCGACGGCCTCCTCGTCGACGACCGATCCCGATCCGGGCAGCAACAGTTCGACCGTGACGACGCCGGTATCGGCCAGCGCCGATCTGCGCCTGGTCAAGACCGGTCCGGCTTCGGCGACACCCGGACAGAACGTCAGCTATACGCTGACGCTGACCAACGACGGCCCGTCCGACGCACAGGGCGTGAGCCTGAACGACCCGACGCCGTCGGGCCTGAGCTTCGTCTCGGCCAGCGCGCCGTGCGCGAGCGGCTTTCCGTGCACGATCGGCACCTTGGCCTCCGGCGCGAACGCGACCGTCACGGTGACGTTCGCGGTACCGGCCGGTCACAGCGGCGCGATCGTCAACACCGCGACGGCGTCCTCGTCGACGACCGATCCGGACCCCGGCAGCAACAGCTCGACCGTGACGACGCCGCTGACCGCGAGCGCCGATCTTCGCCTGGTCAAGACCGGGCCGGCCTCGGCGACGCCGGGTGAGAACGTCAGCTACACGCTGGCGCTCAGCAACGACGGTCCGTCCAATGCGAGCGGCGTGGTTCTCGACGATCCGACGCCGGCCGGCCTGACGTTCGTCTCGGCCACGGCACCGTGCGCGAGCGGCTTTCCGTGCGCGATCGGTACGCTGGCCTCGGGCGCGAGCACGACGGTCACGGTCACGTTCGCGATACCGGCCAATCACAGCGGCGCGATCGTCAATACCGCGACGGCGTCCTCGTCGACGACCGATCCGGATCCGGGCAGCAACAGCTCGACCGTGACGACGCCGGCGCTGGCGAGTGCCGACATCGCGATCGCCAAGATCGTCGACGTCGACACGCCGAACGTCGGCGAGCCGGTCGTGTTCACGATCACCGCGAGCAATCTCGGCCCGAGCGATGCGAGCGGCATCGTCGTGACCGATGCGATGCCGGCGGGCCTCTCGTTCGTCTCGGCCAGTGCGGCGCAGGGCAGCTACGACGCCGCGACCGGCGTCTGGACGGTCGGCGCACTGACCTCCGGCGGCGACACGACGCTGTCGATCACCGCGACCGTCACGGCGCCCGGCGAGATCGTCAACACGGCGACGCGCACCGCGGCCGACCAGACCGATCCGAACCCGGCCAACAACAGCGCGGTCGCCGCGATCAACGGCCAGCCCTCGGCCGACGTGCAGATCAACAAGACCGTCAGCAACGCGACGCCGAACCTCGGCACGCCGGTGACGTTCACGATCACCGCACACAACGCCGGCCCGAACGACGCGACCGGCGTCGCGGTCAGCGACCTGCTGCCGGCCGGGCTCGGCTTCGTGTCGGCGACGTTGTCGCAGGGCAGCTACAACCCGGCCAACGGCGACTGGACGATCGGCACGATCGCCGGCGGCACGACGCAGACGCTGACGATCAGCGCGCTCGTGCAGACGACCGGACCGGTGACCAATCTGGCGACCAAGTCCGCTCAGAACGAACACGACCCGAATCCGGCCAACGACCAGTCCGGCGTCGTCGTCAACGGCCAGGCCGCCGACATCCAGGTCGTCAAGGTCGTCGACGAGGCGGCACCGACGGTCGGTGACACCGTGACGTTCACGGTGACGGTCAGCAACAACGGACCGAGCGCCGCGAGCGGCGTCGTCGTGACCGATCTGCTGCCGGGCGGCCTGAGCCTGGTCGGGGCGATGGCCTCGCAGGGCGTCTACGTGCCGACGACCGGCGTATGGACGATCGGCGCGCTCGGCGTTGCAGGTCCGTCCGCGACCGCGACGCTGACGGTCAGCGCGACCGTCGCGCAGGACGGCACCTGGGTCAACACCGCCACGCGCACCGCGAGCGACCAGACCGATACCAATGCCGGCAACGACAGCGCGAGCGCGACCGTGGTCGCCTCGCCGAACGCGAACCTCTCGATCGTCAAGACCGGGCCCGCGTCGGCGACGGCCGGCCAGAACGTCGTCTACACGCTGGCCGTGACCAACGCCGGCCCGTCGGCCGCGCAGGACGTCGTGATCGACGATCCGACGCCGGCCGGCCTGACGTTCGTGGCGGCGACCGCGCCGTGCGCGAGCGGCTTCCCGTGCACGATCGGCACGCTGGCGTCGGGCGCGACTGCGACGGTCACGGTGACGTTCGCGGTGCCGGCCGGCCACAGCGGTTCGATCGTCAATACGGCGACCGTGTCGTCCTCGACGATGGATCCGGTGCCCGGCGACGACAGCTCGACCGTGACGACGCCGGTCACGACGAGCGCCGATCTGCGCCTCGTCAAGACCGGTCCGGCCGCGGCGACGCCGGGCCAGAGCGTCAGCTATACGCTCGCCGTGACCAACGAGGGTCCGTCCGATGCGCAGGCCGTATCGTTGAACGACCCGACGCCGGCCGGCCTGACGTTCGTCTCGGCCAGCGCGCCGTGCGCCGGCGGCTTCCCGTGCACGATCGGTACGCTGGCCTCGGGCGCGAGCGCGGCCGTCACGGTGACGTTCGCGGTGCCGGCCGGCCACAGCGGCTCGATCGTCAACACCGCGACGGTGTCCTCGTCGACGACCGATCCGGATCCGGGCAGCAACAGCTCGAGCGTGACGACGCCGGTCGTCGCCAGCGCCGATCTGCGCGTGATCAAGACCGGTCCGGCCTCGGCGACGCCGGGCCAGACCGTCGCCTACACGCTCAGCGTGACCAACGACGGTCCGTCCGACGCGCAGGCCGTGTCGTTGAACGATCCGACGCCGGCCGGCCTGACGTTCGTCTCGGCGAGCGCGCCGTGCGCGAGCGGTTTCCCGTGCGCGATCGGTGCGCTGGCGTCGGGCGCGAGCGCGACCGTCACGGTGACGTTCGCGGTGCCGGCCGGTCACAGCGGCGCGATCGTCAACACCGCGACGGTGACCGCGTCGACGGCCGATCCGGATCCCGGCAGCAACAGCTCGAGCGTGACGACGCCGCTCAACGCCAGTGCGGACCTGCGTCTGGTCAAGACCGGCCCGGCCTCGGCGACCGCCGGCGAGAACGTGAGCTACACGCTGACGCTGAGCAACCTCGGCCCGTCCGACGCGCAGGGCGTCTCGCTGGACGATCCGGCGCCGGCCGGACTGACGTTCGTCTCGGCGACCGCGCCGTGCGCGAGCGGCTTCCCGTGCGCGATCGGTACGCTGGCATCGGGCGCGAGCACGACGGTCACGGTGACATTCGCGGTGTCGGCCAGCCAGAGCGGCTCGATCGCCAATACCGCGACCGCCGGCTCGTCGACGGCCGATCCGAATCCGGCCGACAACAGCAGCACGGCGACGACGCCGGTCACCGCGAGCGCCGATCTGCGCCTCGTCAAGACCGGCCCGGCCGCCGCGACGGCCGGCACGAACGTCAGCTACACGCTGGCGATCGGCAACGACGGTCCGTCCGATGCACAGGGCGTCTCGCTCGACGATCCGACACCGGCCGGTCTGACGTTCGTCTCGGCCAGCGCGCCGTGCGCGGGTGGCTTTCCGTGCGCGATCGGCACGCTGGCCTCCGGTGCCAGCTCGACCGTCACGGTGACGTTCGCGGTGCCGGCCGACCACGACGGCGCGATCGTCAATACCGCGACCGTGTCCTCGACGACGACCGATCCGGAGTCGGCCAACAACAGCAGCACCGCGACGACGCCGGTCGGTTCGAGCGCGGACCTGACGGTCGTCAAGACCGGTCCGGCCTCGGCGACGCCGGGCGAGAACGTCGGCTACACGCTGAGCGTGAGCAACGACGGTCCGTCCGATGCGCAGGGTGTGTTGCTCGACGATCCGACGCCGGCCGGCCTGACATTCGTCTCGGCCACGGCACCGTGCGCGAGCGGCTTCCCGTGCGCGCTCGGGAGCCTGGCTTCCGGCGCGAACGCCATCGTGACCGTGACGTTCGCGGTGCCGGCCAGCCATGCCGGCGCGATCGTCAACACCGCGACGGTGTCCTCGTCGACGGCCGATCCGGACCCGGGCAGCAACAGCTCGACCGTGACGACGCCGGCGCTGGCGAGTGCCGACATCGCGGTCGCCAAGATCGTCGACGTCGACACGCCGAACGTCGGCGAGCCGGTCGTGTTCACGATCACCGCGAGCAACCTCGGCCCGAGCGATGCGAGCGGCATCGTCGTGACCGATGCGATGCCGGCCGGATTGAGCTTCGTTTCGGCCAGCGCGGCGCAGGGCAGCTACGACGCCGCGACCGGCGTCTGGACGGTCGGCGCACTGACCTCCGGCGGCGACACGACGCTGTCGATCACCGCGACCGTCACGGCGCCCGGCGAGATCGTCAATACGGCGACGCGCACCGCGACCGACCAGACCGATCCGAACCCGGCCAACAACAGTGCGGTCGCCGCGATCAACGGCCAGCCCTCGGCCGACGTGCAGATCAACAAGACCGTCGACGATGCGACGCCGAATCTCGGCGCCGCGGTGACGTTCACGATCACCGCGCACAACGCCGGTCCGAACGATGCGAGCGGCGTCGCGGTGACCGATCTGCTGCCGGCGGGCCTCGGCTTCCAGACGGCGACGGCGACCCAGGGCAGCTACGATGCGGCGACCGGTCTGTGGCAGGTCGGCTCGATCGCGAGCGGCACGGAGCACACGCTGACGATCGGCGCGCTGGTGCAGACGACCGACGCGGTGACCAATCTGGCGATCAAGACCGCGCAGGTCGAGCATGACCCGAACCCGGCCAACGACCAGTCCGGCGTCGTCGTCAACGGCCAGGCCGCCGACATCCAGGTCGTCAAGGTCGTCGACGAGGCGGCACCGACGGTCGGCGACACCGTGACGTTCACGGTGACGGTCAGCAACAACGGACCGAGCGCCGCGAGCGGCGTCGTCGTGACCGATCTGCTGCCGACCGGCCTGACGTTCGTCGATGCGGCGGCCTCGCAGGGCGCCTACGATCCGGCGACCGGCGAATGGACGGTCGGCGCGCTCGACATCGCGGGCGCCACGGCGACCGCGACGCTGACGGTCCGTGCGACGGCCGCTCAGGACGGCAAGTGGGTCAACACGGCCACGCGCACCGCGAGCGACCAGACCGATACCAATGCCGGCAACGACAGCGCGAGCGCGACCGTGGTCGCAGGCCCGAGTGCCGACGTCTCGGTCGACAAGACCGGTCCGGTGTCGGCGACCGCGGGCAAGCCGATCAGCTACACGCTGACCGTCGCCAACGCCGGCCCGTCGGTCGCGCAGGGCATCATGCTCGACGATCCGACACCGGCCGGCCTGACGTTCGTGTCGGCCGGTGCGCCGTGCGCGAATGGCTTCCCGTGTGCGATCGGCGCGCTGGCGGCGGGCGGCGAGGTCACGGTCACCGTGAACTTCGCGGTCGGCGCCGACTTCGCCGGCACGCAGATCGTCAACGTCGCGACCGTATCGTCGACGACGTTCGATCCGAACCCGGCCAACGACCGCGACACGGTCAACACGCCGGTCGGCGCAGCGGCCGATCTGTTCGTGATCAAGCACGGTCCGGCCGCCGCGACGCCGGGCCAGACGCTGGTCTACACGATCGAGGTCGCCAACACCGGTCCGTCCGAAGCGGTCGACGTGACCCTCAGCGACGCGACGCCGCCGGGCCTGGTCTTCGTGTCGGCCGGCGCGCCATGCCAGAGCGGCTTCCCGTGCGCGCTCGGCACGCTGGCTGCCGACGGCACACGTTCGATCGAGGCGGTGTACGCGGTGCCGGCCGATTACCAGGGCCCGGATCCGATCCTCAACACGGCCAGTGTCGCCTCGGCCACGCCCGATCCGAACGGCGCCGACAACGCCAGCACCGCGACGACGCCGATCGGCGCCAGCGCCGATCTGGCGATCGTCAAGACCGGTCCGGCCTCGGCCAGTGTCGGACAGACGCTGCTCTACACGCTGGCGATCGGCAATGCCGGTCCGTCCGCGGCGCAGGGCGTCGTCGTCGACGATCCGACGCCGGCCGGCCTGGACTTCGTGTCGGCGAGCGCGCCATGCGAGGGCGGTTTCCCGTGCGCACTCGGCACGCTCGGCGCCGGTGGCTCGGCGGCGATCGAGGTCAGGTTAGCGGTCCCGGTCGACTACGCCGGCGAGCGCGTCGTCAACACCGCGACGGTCGCGGCGGCCACGCCCGATCCGAACCCGGCCGACAACACCGGCAGTGCGACGACGACGATCGGCCGCCTCAGCGCGGACCTGTCGCTCGTCAAGACCGGCCCGCCGACCGTGATGGCCGGCCAGCTGATCTCCTACGCGCTGATGGTCCGCAACAGCGGTCCGGATGCGGCGAGCGAGGTCGTACTCGACGATCGGACGCCGCAGGGGCTGAGCTTCGTGACGGCGAGCGCGCCGTGCGCGAGCGGCTTCCCGTGCGCGCTCGGCACGCTGGCCGCCGATGCGAGCGTCACCGTGACCGCGCAGTTCCGCGTGCCGGCCGACTACTCGGGCGGGCCGATCGTCAACTCGGCTTCGGTGGTCGCGCAGACCGCCGATCCGACGCCGGCCAACAACGCCTCGTCGGCGACCACCGTGGTCGATGCCGCGCCGGCCGCCGAGCCGGTGGCGGTGCCGGTCGATGCGTACTGGATGCGGTTGCTGACGGCCCTGCTGCTGACGATGGCGGCCGCGCTGCAGATCACGCGCCGGCGCTGAGTGTCGATGCGGCGCGCGCCATGGGCGCGCGCCGCAGGAACCTCACGCAGGAACCTCACGCAGGAACCTCACGCAGGAACCTCACGCAGGAACCTCACGCAGGAACCTCACGCAGGAACCTCACGCAGGAACCTCCGCAGGAACCTCACGCAGGAACCTCACGCAGGAACCTCACGCAGGAACCTCACGCAGGAACCTCAGGCAGAACGTCAGGCACGAACCCCAGGCACTGACGTCACGTCGATGATGTGAGCGGGCGCCGCGCGGCAGCGCGGCGACGGCGCCAGCAGAGGGTGGCCGCGTGCCGGGCCGGCAACCTCAGAAGTCGGGTGACGGCGACTCACGCCGGTCGCAACGGCCTCGTCGCGCCGGACCGTCGCGGGCGCACCATCCTGCGGTCCGCACAGGTCATGTCCAGCTCGCGACCGGCTCCAGCAGGGCCGTTTTGCAGACACGCAGGGATCGCGCGCCGGCGCAGCAGCTGCGTGCGGCATCAGCGCCCGACAGTGCCCGGCGACGAAGCGATGTCGGCCGAACGCTTCGTCAGCCTGCCGCGAGTGTGCGGATCGGCCGGCGAAACAGATGCAAGGCGAGCTTGTCGGGCCGGAAGCGGCCGGCGCGGTCGACGATGCCGGACTGCTCGAAGCCGAGCCGGCCGAGCAGCCAGCCGGGGCGGTCGCCGGACGGATTGATCGTCGGGTCGCTCGTGAAGACCAGCTCGAAGCCGGCCGCGCGCGCGCGTTCGGCGATCGCCGCGTCGTAGCGGCCGTGCGGAAACGACATCGTCGCCGGCGCGCGGCCGCCGTCGAGATGCGCGGCGACCTCGCGGCGCGCACCGGCGAGTTCGGCGTCGAGGTCGGCCGCGCGCGGCATCGGCGTATGCGTCTTGCCGTGCGTGCCGATCGCGATGCCGCCGCGTTCGAGCGCGGCGACTTCGTCGGCGCTGACCATGTGGCGCAGGCCGTCGTCGAGCGCGTCGGCGAACGGCGCGAGCACGCGCGCGCGCTCGGCCTCGTCGAGCCGCTCGATCGCCGCGATCACGCGGCGCAGGCTGTCGATGCTTTCATCGCCGGCCGGGCAGCCGGCGGCCGCGGCGAGATCGGCGACGCGCAGGCGGCCGAGCCGCCAGCCGCCGACGATGCGCTCCTGGTAGAACGCCAGGCGCCGGCCGACCACGTCGGCGACGACGAACAGCAGGCCCGGCACGCCGGCGCGCGCGAGCCGCGGCAATGCGTAGTCGTGATTGTCGGACCAGCCGTCGTCGAACGTGATCAGCAGCGCATGCGGCGGCAGCGGCGTGCCGCCGCGCCGCGCGGCGAGCACGTCCTCGACCGAGACGATGCGGTAGTGGCGGCGGAAGAACGCGACGCAGGCGTCGAGCAGGTCGGCCTCGAGCGTGTAGTCCGGATCGCACGAGCGCCAGCGCGGATCGCTGCGCTCGAGCACGCGGTGGAACATGATCACCGTCAGCGTGCGGCGATTGCGCAGACGGTGGTAGAGGCCGAGCAGGCCGCTACCATAGAGCCACTTCTTGGCGAGGTCGGACGACATGGAAACGGGCCCGGTGGTTTCGGCCATCATACCGACATACAACCGGCGCGAACTCGTCGTGCACGCGGTCGGCACGGTGCTCGCGCAGACGATGCCGGTCGCGGAGATCATCGTCGTCGACGACGGCTCGACCGACGGCACCGAGGCCGCGCTGCGCGAGGCGTTCGGCGATCGCATCGTCTACGTGCGGCAGGCCAACGCCGGCGTGTCGGCGGCACGCAATCGCGGCCTCGCGCTGGCGCGCGGCCGCTATCTGGCCCTGCTCGACAGCGACGACGAATGGCTGCCCGAGAAGACCGCGCGCCAGGTCGAGTGGCTCGAGGCGCATCCGGATTTCGGCATGGTGCTGTGCGACGTCGCGCGCACCGACGCAGACCGGCGTCCGGTCGACCGTCTCGAGCGGCGGCGGCTGACGCCCGAGGACGGCTGGGTGCTCAAGTGGGCATTGCTCGAACCCGCGCTGGCGCCGGTTTCGGCGCTGTTCCGGCGCGAGGTGTTCGAGCGGACCGGCGGCTTCGACGAGTCGCTGCGCACGGCCGAGGATCTGGACTTCCATCTGCGCGTCGCGCGCGACTGGAAGATCGGCGTCGTCGATGCGGTGCTCGCGACCGCGATGCGCGGCCACGACGGCCTGTCGGCGCTGGCGCAGACCTACGAGGACTACGCGACCGTCATCGAGCGCGCAGCGGCGGCGGCCGGAGACCGGGTATCGGCGCAGGATCGCGGCCGCGCACTCGCGGCGGCCTATCTGCGCAGCGCGCGCGGCACGCTTTACGCCGGACGCTGGCGCGAGGCCTTGCGCTATGCACGGCGCGCGTGGCGCGCGACCGACGATCGCGCACTGCGCCGCCAGACGCTGGCGCTGCTGCCATTGGCCGCCCGGCGTCAGCTGGCGCGTCTGCTCGGCCGCACGCGCTGAGCGGCAGCCGTCCGAGCGGATCGGATCGAGCCGGCGCTGGCCGATTCAGAGCAGGGTGGGGCGGAGTGGTGGCCCTGTCGAACCGGGAAAGGGGCTGCGCGCCCCTTTCCCGACATCGCATCAGAATCCGTACAGGCCGGCCGCCTTGGCATGCGCGGCGATGCGGTCGACCGACAGCGCCTGACCGTAGAACAGCGCGACGTGGCCGAGCGTCGAGTAGACGAACGGACGGTCCGCGTTCGGCTCGGATGCCACGTAGATGTTCGGTGCGGTCAGCGTGCCGGCGTAGCCGAACAGCGTCTGGATCTGCAGCAGGTGGCCGTTGATGTAGATGCGCACCTGCGCGGTCGTCGCGTCGAGCACGGCAGCCAGGTGGTAGGTGCGGCCGGCGTTGAGGCCGGACAGGTCCACGCGCGTGCCGGTGCCGACCTGGATGCGCGGCTGCAGACCGATCACGCCGAAGCTCAGGAACGGATCGACGCCGGCGTCGCCGATGTAGAGGATCGGCTGATGGCCCGAACCCAGCGTGTGCACGCTGACGACCGCCTCGACCGTCAGCGATCCGTTCGGCGTCGGCGTGCCGGTCGGATTGCCGCTGGCGATCGCCTTGCCGTTGCCTTCGCCGAGACGCGGATAGCTCGCGTCGCTGGTCGGCATCAGCCGGCTCCAGCCCGGCGCGATCGTGATCGCGGCGCCGGAGATCGTCGCATTGCGATGGCCCGGGCCGTGGTCGGCGAACGAGGTGCTGCCGGCGGCTTCGTCGAGCGGGTAGTACAGCGTCGGCGCGTCGGCCATGATCGCGTCGTACAGGCTCGGCACGCCGCTGCCGCCGGTCAAGGCGGCCCAGGCATTGTCGCGGCGCGCGTAGAGCGTGCCGTCGGCCGGCGCGTCGGCGAAGCTGCCGCCGGTCGGACCGGCCGGGCCCTGAGGACCCTGCGCGCCGGTGGCGCCGGTCGGACCGGTGGGGCCGGCTGGACCTTGTGCGCCAGCCGGGCCGGCCGGACCCTGCGGACCGGCATCGCCGGTGGCGCCGGTCGCTCCGGTCGCACCGATCGGGCCTTGCGGACCCTGCGCGCCTGTCGGGCCGGCGGGACCCGCCGGACCCTGTGCACCCGCGGCGCCGGTCGCGCCGGTGGCGCCCGCCGGGCCGGTCGGACCGGCCGGGCCTTGCGGTCCCTGCGCGCCGGTCGCGCCGGCGGGGCCGGCCGGACCCTGCGGGCCTTGCGGACCAGCCGGGCCGGGGTTGCCATTCAGCGCGTACTGCGCGACCGGCGTCGTCGCGACGGCCTGGCGCGGCAGCAGCGGCTGACCGTTGACGCGCACCTCCAGCCACAGCTGGGTGCCGGTGAACGCGCCCGGGAACGCGAGGCTGACCGTGAAGACGCCGTTGGCGACCGGGAACTGCGGCTCGGACTGCGTCGTGCCGACCTGCTGCCCGCCGGTCTGCGCGTCGTACAGCGCGAACGCCAGATCGTAGGGGCCGTTGGCCGGCTGACCTTCGCGCATCAGCAGACCCTGGTACGTGAAGTCGGGGAGCTGGGCGACCTGGGCCGCGGCCGAGCCGGCGACGAGCAGCAGCAGGCCGATCAGGAAATGCCGGAAGATCTTCATGGATCGCAGTCCTCGAAACTGGTGCGTAGGATGGAATCGTCGAGACGCACGCCGGTCCAGAAGCCCGACGTCACGGTGAAGTCGCCGCCGCTCGAGACGCCGGTGACCGGCTGGCCGATCGTGCCGGCCAGGTCGAAGCAGGCGCTGCGCGCGCGGGCGGTGCCGCCGCCGGCGATCGCGTGGCGCGTCACCTGAAGCACGTCGGCGCCGGACGGTGCGGCGGGGCCGGCATCGTCGGCGGCCAGCGCCAGCGCGGCCGCGAGTGTCAGGCCGATCGCGCCGGCCACGCGCAGCGCGCGGCCGACACGCGGCCGTGCCGCGGGTCCGTCGGACCGCCCGGGCATCGGTAGGATGTTCATGGACTACCCCTTGCGATGGAATCGAATCGAGCCGTCGCCGGGCGCGGCTCGCCGCGGCCGGAACGGATGTCCTGCTCGTGCGGGCTCAGCGCGCCCCGCGGCCGAACAGCACCACCTCCAGCGTCTGCAGCAGGATCGCCGCGTCGAGCAGGAGGTTGTGATTCTTGACGTAGAACAGGTCGTACTTGAGCTTCTCGGCGGCGTCCTCTTCGGTCGCGCCGTACGGAAAGTTCAGCTGTGCCCAGCCGGCCAGTCCCGGCTTCACGCAATGGCGCAGCTGGTAGTAGCGGATTTTCTTTTCCAGCTCGTCGACGAACTGCGGGCGCTCGGGCCGGGGCCCGATCAGGCTCATGTCGCCGCGCAGGATGTTCCACAGCTGCGGCAGCTCGTCCAGGCGCGTCTTGCGGATGAAGCGGCCGACGCGGGTGACGCGATCGTCGTTCTTGGCGGCCCAGACCGCCACGCCGTTCTTCTCGGCGTCCGGACGCATGCTGCGGAATTTGGCCAGCGAGAACACCTGGCCGCGCTCGCCGACGCGCTCCTGCCGGTACAGCACCGGCGCGCGCCAGCCCGATTCGAGACGGATCGCCAGCGCCGTCAGCAGCATGAACGGCGACATCGGGATCAGCACCAGCAGCGCCGCGACGACGTCGAACACGCGCTTGGAGAAGCGGCGCAGCGGCGAGGCGTTGAAGCCGTCGGAGAACACCAGCCAGGACGGATCGACGAGGTCGAGCTGGACCTTGCCGAGCTCGCGTTCGAAGAACGTCGGCAGGTCGGTGATCGTGACGCCGTTCTGCTTGCACTCGAGCAGCTCGGCCATCGGCAGCGAGCCTCGGCGGTCGTCCGAACCGACGACGATCTCGGCGATCTGGCGCTGCTGCACGAACGCCGACAGCGGCGTGCCGGGCCGCAGCAGCGTGTCGGTCGGCACGCTCGGCGTCTCGCCTTCCATCGGCAGGAAACCGACGACCGTGAAGCCGCGCCGGTCGACGCGGCGGCGCATCCGCGAGGAGATCATCGAGGCGCGCCGGCCGCTGCCGAGCACGAGCACGCGGCGCTTGAGCGCCTCCACGTCGATCAGGCGCATGAAGGCGGTGCGGAACGTGGCGACCGCGACGAAGCCGATCAGCATGCCGATGCCGGCGACGCCGCGGCCGATGTACAGGTGCGGCACCACGTAGTAGAGCAGGGCCAGGCCGATGCCGCCGAGCAGGAAGCCGATCGCCTGGCGCGCGAGCACGCCGAACAGCCGCTCGCGCATGCGCGGCTGGTACAGGCCGAGCGCCGCCATCGCCAGCACGATCACCGCGCCGAACACCAGCGAGCGCAGCATGAAGCCGGTCGAGTACTCGTTGAGCCACTCGTGGTCGTACCAGTAGCGGATCCGGACCGCCAGCCACAGCGAGACCGCCAGCAGCAGGCCCTCGCCGGTCGCGAGCGCGATCAGCCAGCGATTGGCCTGGTCACGCAGGAAGCGCAGCATCCAGCGTCCTTTGCCGGATTCGGCGTACGGGGCGTCCTGCCCGGCCGGAACGCCGGCGGGGTGCGAAAACGGCGAGTTGTCGATGTGCATCTGCGAGCGCCGGTAGGGGGCCGGGCTCGGTGCCAAGCGAATCGCGTGCCATATTCGCTGAATGATACCTTTTCCCGCGCCGTGGCTGCGCGATCGGGAGGGTAGCCGGCTAGCATTTCCCGATCGGCGGATGTCGTGAACCTGATCACATTGTCAGAACACGACGTTTCGTGCGCAAACCCGCCACGACACGGCGCCGGTTCCGGCGAACGCCGCGATCGGCGAGGCAGGCGGTGCGGAGCGGCCACGACGGGCCGGTTCTTCGGCTGGCCGGCCGGTCGGCGCGAACGCCCGCGAGGGGCCGTCCGAGTAGGGGCGCGCGGTGATCCGCCCGCCGATTGCCCGCCCGGGTGCCGGCGCGGCCGGTCAGGACTTGCGGGTCGGCTCGTGCAGCACGCGGAACTCGCCCTCGATCACGCCGGGCTTGGCGGAGGCCGGGCGCGCGCCTTGCGCGACCGGGCGCGAGCGGAACGCATTGATCGCGAGCATGATCACCGCGCCGACCGCCAGCACCGCGATCACCGCCAGACCCAGCGTCAGCAGCGCCGCCATGATCACCAGGCCCGCGGCCATCGCCAGGATGCGCAGCAGCGGATTGTGCATGCGCGGGAGTTTCCAGTAGAACATCGTGCCGGTCGCCTGTGACAGAATGGACGCGCCTGCCGAGGCAGGCGTTCCTGGCGATTTTGGGACACCCGGCGGCCCGCGCAAGTGCCGGCCGTCCCGGTCGGCGCGTCACGACGCGTGCGGCCGCGCCGATCGCGCATTTCCGGACGCCCCATGCCGCCGCTGCCACCCCGCCGACTCTGTGCGATCGACGACGTTCCCGACGGCGGCGCGATCGGCGCGGCCACGCGCCCGGACGCCCCGTTCTTCGACCTGATCGTGCTGCGCCGCGGCCGCGAGGTGTTCGCGTACTACAACGAATGTCCGCATGCCGGCCGCAATCTCGACTGGTCGCCGGGCCGCTTCCTGGTCAAGGACGGCCTGCTGGTCTGCGCCGCGCACGGTGCGACGTTCGCGGTCCAGGACGGACGCTGCCGCGCCGGCCCCGGCGGCAGCGGTCTGGTCGCCGCGCCGATCCGCATCGACGGCGAGGACGTGATGCTGCTGGCCGACGACGAGCCGGTCTGACTCCGCCGCGGCATGCGGCATTGCGACACGGTTGGACGTCCATATCAGCGCAGACACATGCTGCGACGCAGCAGGGATTGCCGTATCCTTGCGCGCCCGCCGACCGCAGCGGCGCATCGACGAAACGCAGCACGAGGAGATTCCCGCATGGCGCTCGAACTGGTCCCGGCCGGTCGCGACGTACCGAACGAAATCAACGTGGTCATCGAAATCCCGAAGGATTCCGAGCCGGTCAAGTACGAGGTCGACAAGTCCACCGGTGCGATCTTCGTCGATCGCGTGCTGTCCACGCCGATGCGCTATCCGTGCAACTACGGCTACATTCCGGGCACGCTCGGCGGCGACGGCGACCCGCTCGACGTGCTGGTGATCCTGCCGCTGCCGCTGGTGCCGGGCTCGGTGATCCGCTGCAAGCCGGTCGGCATGCTGAAGATGACCGACGAAGCCGGCGGCGACGAGAAGCTGATCGCCGTGCCGGTGTCGAAGGTCTTCGCCGGCTATGCCCACGTCGACACGATCGACCAGGTCTCGGGCCACTGGCTCGAGCGGATCGGCCACTTCTTCGAGCACTACAAGGATCTCGAGAAGGGTAAGTGGGTCAAGGTCGAGGGCTGGGTCGGCGCCGACGAGGCGCGCCGCGAGATCCTGGCCGGCGTCGAGCGCGCGCGCGCCGACGGCTGAGCGGCAGACCGACCGTCGCTGGCCTTCCGCGGCGCGAGCCCGGGCGGGATCGTCTGAAGGCGCAGGCCCGCTCACCGGAGCCAGGGAGCGCTCGACTCGCCGAGCCGGGCCCTCGGAGCGATCGCCGATCGTGAGTTCGACTGCGGCACGCGGCTCCACCGCATTCGGCGTAGCATCATTCCGGCGCCATCGATCGCGCACGCGAGCGTGTTCGCGCCGCGTGATCGGGGTTCCGGTCCGTCGCTTCGATCGATCGTGGCGTCCGCTCTCTCAGGTCTCATCCGTGAGGTTCGTCGCGAACGCGCGGACGAGCCGATCTGCGCGATGACGAAGCGCGCAGCCTGCGCCTCGTCGCGCTCCGCTTGCACATGCGATGGACATCCCCGACCCTTGCCGGTCGACGAGCGACCGGCCAATAGCGAATGTCCACCCATGATCTGATCGTGCTCGGCGCCGGTTCCGGCGGCCTCGCCACGGCGATACGCGCCGCGCGCCACGGCGCGCGCGTGGCCCTGGTCGAGCCGGGCGTGCTCGGCGGCACCTGCGTCAACGTCGGCTGCGTGCCGAAGAAGGCGATGTGGCTGGCGTCGAATCTCGCCGAGACCGGCCGCATCGCGGCCCGGCTCGGCTTCGAGCGCTGCGCGGTCGGCTTCGACTGGGCCGCCTTCGTCACACATCGCCAGCGCTACATCGACGCGATCCACGCCGGCTATCGCGAGCGCATCGACGCGCTCGGCATCGACTGGGTGCCGGCTGCAGGCCGTTTCGTCGACGCCGGCCGCATCGCCGCCGGCGACCGGATGCTCGAAGCGCCGCAGACCGTCGTCGCGACCGGCTCGCGGCCGCAGCGCCCGCCGTTCGCGGAAGGCGTCGGCATCGATTCCGACGGCTTCTTCGCCTTGCGGCAGCAGCCGCGCCGCGTCGCGATCGTCGGCAACGGCTATGTCGCCGTCGAACTCGCCGGCGTCCTGCACGCGCTCGGCTCCGAGGTGAAGCTGCTGATCCGCGGCAATCGCCTGCTCGCATCGTTCGACGAGGAGGTCGCGCGGCGGCTGGCCGGCCTCTACCAGGCCGACGGCATCGGCATCGAGGCCGGCTTCGATGCGGCCGAGGCATCGATGCACGAGGACGAGGCGCGCATCGCCGCCGCCGACGGTCGCGAGCTGCGCGCCGATACGCTAATCTGGGCGATAGGCCGGCGTCCCGATACGCGATCGTTGAATCTCGCCACCGCCGGCGTCGCCTGCGACGCGCAAGGCCGCATCATCGTCGACGATCGCCAGCGCACCGGCGTGCCGGGCATCCATGCGGTCGGCGACGTCACGACGGCGCCGGCGCTGACGCCGGTCGCGATCGCGGCCGGCCGCGCGCTGGCCGACCGCCTGTTCGGCGGCCGCCCCGAATGCCGCCTCGACGCGGCCGACGTGCCGACCGTGATCTTCTCGCACCCGCCGCTCGGCTCGGTCGGGCTGACCGAAGCCGCCGCGCGCGAGCGCCACGGCGACGCGGCCGTGAAGGTCTACAGCACCGCGTTCCGCCCGATGCTGACCGCGCTGGCCGGCGGCGAGGCGCGCAGCTTCGTCAAGCTGGTCTGCGTCGGCGAGGACGAGCGCATCGTCGGCCTGCACGTGCTCGGCCTCGGCGCAGACGAGCTGCTGCAGGGCTTTGCGGTCGCCGTGAAGATGGGCGCCCGCAAGGCCGACTTCGACGCGACGATCGCGATCCATCCGACCTCGGCGGAGGAGGTGGTGCTGATCGAGTGACTGGCGTATCGCTGGATTTCTCGTTCGACTTCGACCTCTGTTCGCGCTCCGGCTTTGGCTGTTGCCGGTGCTTTGGCTGTTTGCTGTTGCTTTCGCTGTTGCTCTTGCCGTTGGCCGTTGGTGCGCCTAAAGCGAGCCGAGCATCGCAGGTCGCCCAGGCCGAAGAGCTGCCCCGTGTCTGAGCGCCAGCGAGTTGGGGCAGCGTGCCTGGGCGACCGAGAAGTGCAGGGGGCGTCAGCGCAGACGGTTTTGGTGACTTTTGACAAGACAAAGAATGTCCGGAAGACATTCTTGACGTCGCGCCAGCGACGGCCCGAAGGGCGGCCGCCAGGGATGGTGGGCCGCCAAAGTCACCCGCTCGCGCAGCGAGTGGAAGCTCTTGATCTTGATCTTGCGCCGTTGATGCCGTGGCGCCCACCTGCTCGTCCGCACAGAAGCAAGGCAAAGTACCAGGATCAAAGAGTTGAAGTCGAATCGTCAAGGTTACAGCTGAGGGTCAGGCGAAGAAAAAAAGCCGGAGCCCGAAGGCCCCGGCGTCGTGTGATGGTCGGACGTCCGTGTCCTGCTGCAAGACGGGGAGGCGTGCCGCGATATCGGCGCCGCCTCGTGTTCGATCAGTCGGCGCCGCCGATCGCGATCTGGCCGATCTTGAAGAACACGTCGGTGTTGTCGAAGACGCCGTTGAAGTGGTGCGCACCGCGGCCGTAGGCCGACAGCGGGATGTCGGTCGCGGTGTGCGTGGCCTGATCGCCCGGCACCTGGCCGGTGATCAGATAGCCGGCGCCCTCGTTGCGCACGCTCGGGTTGGCCGGCGACTGCGACGGCGGGAACGGCTGCTGCGTGTCGCGCGTCGGGAAGCGGCTCGGCAGCCAGGTCTCGTAGCGGTCGGCGTTGGCGCCGTAGCCGATCAGCATCTTGCCGTCGATGTGCGTGGTCTGCGGATAGCCGTCCTCGGCCATCGTGTACTTCGGGAACCTGGCCGCCTCGTAGGTGCCGACGACGCCCTTGCCGGCGTCCGGATCGGCCTCGAGCGTGGCCGCACTGACCGTGGCCGCACCGATGATCGCCGCGCCGGAGCACTCGTGGTCGGCCGTGACCAGCACCAGCGTATCGGGATTGCGCTCGGCGAAGCGCTTGGCGACCGCGATCGCGCGATCGAGCTCGATGACCTCGAGCGTCCAGCGATCGGTGTCCATCAGATGCGCCTGTTTGTCGATCGAGGAGCCCTCGATCAGCGCGACGAAGCCGTTCGGGTTCTTCGAGAGCACCTTCAGCGCGGCGTCGGTCATCTCGTCGAGCATCGGCTGATCCGGGAATCCGAACGCGTCGACCACGGTGGTGTCGCCGCGGCGGGCGGCGATCTTGTCGTAAGCGACGTTCATGTTGGAGTACGAGAACAGTCCGAGCAGCTTGTCCGGCGTACCGGCGTTGAACGCCGCGTCCAGGCCGGTCTTGTCGGCCGCGTAGCGGAAGCCGGCGTCGCGGAACTCGGCGATCAGGTCGCGCTCCGGATCGAGCACGCCGCGCGCCACGCCCCAGCCGTTGACGATGTCGTCGCCGAGCACGTAGTCGTTGGACTTGCGGCGCTGCGAGCCGTTGACCGGCTGCGGGCTGGTGCTGTCGGACGGGTTCGGCAGGAACCACTTGCGGCCGCCGCCGAGCAGCACGGTCAGACCGGTCTGGTCGCGGTCGTCGAAGAACTGGTCGACGATGCCGGTGCCGTTGCCGCGCGCGGAGGTGTGGATCGCCATCGAGGCCGGCGTCGCGTCGAACACGTCGGCGGTCGTCACCACGCCGAGCGACTTGCCCTGCAGGTTGTGCAGGTACTCGGACAGGTATTCGTAGCGCGGATTGTCGAACGCGTCGCGCGTGTCGTCCGGCCAGACGCCTTCCTCGTTGTTGTTGGCCTTGTTGCCGGTCACGTAGTTCTGCATGCCCGGGGCCGAGTCGGTGACGATCGAGTTCAGCGACGCGGTCATGACCATGCCGGTGTTCGGGAACGTGTCCATCGCGAGCAGGCCCTTGGCCTTGCCCTGCGCGTAGCCGCGCGAAATGATGCGGGCGGCGGTGCGGTGCGAGGCGCCCATGCCGTCGCCGAGGAAGATCACGATGTTCTTGGCGACCTGGCCGGACTCGACGTCGATGCCGACGATCTCGAAGTTGCCGGTCGCGCTGATCGTGCTGCCGTCGTCCTGACGCGCGATCGCGCGCAGCGTGTGCACGCCGGCGCGGCTGTTGGAATACGCGCGGCGCGAGATCACGGTCGCGTTGCCGGGCAGGCCGGCGACGAGCTTGCAGCCGGAGGCGCCGGTCGTGCGGCCCGAGGCGGCGATGCAGGTCGCGGCCGGACCGGTCTCGGTGACCGTGCTGGTCAGCATCGCGCGCGGATCGTGGATCAGTTCGCCGTCGACCCAGAACGGGCGCAGCGTGCTCTGGTCGTCGACGACGAAGTCGAACGAGACGATCGTGCGGCCCGGATCGGGTTCGACCGTCATCTGCAGGTCGAAGCGCTGGCCGGGCAGGAAGCGCGCGATGACCGGGCTCTCTTCACCGCTCGCGAACAGTTCGCTCGGCGGCGTCAGGCGCGAGATGCGCGCGGCGAACGCGTCGCCGGCGAGAACGCCGAGGACCGCGGCGGCCAACAGCGGCAGGCCGCGACCGGATCGTGACACGAAGGACATGGGCTGACTCCTGGGTGGGAAGAGGGCGGGCGGCCGCGCAAGGTCGCGCCGGTTCGTCAATGGCGATGCCGCGGCGTCTCGGCGCTGCGTGCCGCGTCGCGGCTGACGCGGCGCAACGCGCGCGCGACCGGTGCGTCGAGCGTCAGCTGCACCGAGGACACCCGTCCGCTGGCCGCGTCCTCGCGGCTGCCGACGCCGAGCGTGCCGGTCAGCTGGACCAGGCCTGCAATGCGCGGGATCGTCGCGCCGGCCGGTTCGGACAGATGGACCATCACGGCCGTGGGCGGGATGTTGTCGGCGAGACTCTCGTCCTCGTGGCCGATGTCGACGGCCAGTGGCGACAGCAGGAAGCGGTCCTCGGCCGGCGGATACAGCGGCACGACGTAACCGACCATGCGCACGCGCTTGCCGTCGAGCGTGGCGAGCTTCTCGCTCGGTTCCAGTCCGAGCGGGCCGACCGGCATGCGGAAGATCTCGCCGAACCTGAGCTCGACGACGCCGCGCGGCGGCGTGCCGAGTTCGCCGCGCACGGCCAGCGCGCGCGGCACGTCGCGCGCGGCGACGCTGGGAATCGAGACGGTTTCGCCGTGAGCGTGGGCGAACACGGGCAGCGCGGCCAGGACCAGACCCGGCAGCAGGCGACGGAGACGGAACACGCGGACATCCTCGGCGAGCGCCGCGACGCGCGCTGGCGTCGCGTTGGCGATGCGCGGCAGCCTAGGTCGCGCCGATGAAACGGCCGTGACGTCTGCGTGACTGAGCGATGTCGGCCCGCGCCGCGCACGCGCGGCGATCGACCGGAGGGCCGCGAACCTCGTGCGTCGCGATCGCGATGGCTGCGCGAGCCGCGTTCGGCGGCGCGTCGCTCGCGATCTACATCCGGAACACGCCGAAGCGGCCGCGCTCGATCGGCGCGTTGAACGCGGCCGACAGCGCCAGGCCGAGCACGCGGCGCGTGTCGGCCGGATCGATGATGCCGTCGTCCCAGAGCCGCGCGCTGGCGTAGTACGGATGGCCCTGGCGCTCGTACTGGGCGCGGATCGGTGCCTTGAACGCGTCCTCTTCTTCCTGCGGCCAGGTCTTGCCGGCCGCTTCGAGGCCGTCGCGGCGCACGGTCGCCAGCACCGAGGCGGCCTGTTCGCCGCCCATCACGCTGATGCGTGCGTTCGGCCACATCCACAGGAAGCGCGCGCCGTAGGCGCGGCCGCACATCGCGTAGTTGCCGGCGCCGAAGCTGCCGCCGGTGACGACCGTGAACTTGGGCACGTGCGAGCAGGCCACCGCGGTGACCATCTTCGCACCGTCCTTGGCGATGCCGGCGTTCTCGTACTTGCGCCCGACCATGAAGCCGGTGATGTTCTGCAGGAACACCAGCGGGATGTCGCGCTGGTTGCACAGCTCGATGAAGTGGGCGCCCTTGAGCGCGCATTCGGCGAACAGGATGCCGTTGTTGGCGACGATGCCGACCGGATAGCCGTGGATGTGCGCGAAGCCGGTGACGAGGGTCTTGCCGTAGCGTGCCTTGAACTCGTCGAGTACCGATCCGTCGACCACGCGCGCGATGATCTCGCGGATGTCGAACGGGATGCGCACGTCGCGCGGCACGACGCCGTGGAGCTCCTCGGACGCGTACAGCGGCTCGACCGGCGCGGCCAGCGCGGCCGGCACGCGCTTGACGCGGTTGAGGTGGCGCAGGATGTCGCGCGTGATCGCCAGCGCGTGCGCATCGTTCTCGGCGTAGTGGTCGGCGACGCCGGAGACCGCGGTGTGCACGTCGGCGCCGCCGAGCGACTCGGCGTCGACGATCTCGCCGGTGGCCGCCTTCACCAGCGGCGGGCCGCCGAGGAAGATCGTGCCCTGCTCGCGCACGATCACGGTCTCGTCGCTCATCGCCGGCACGTAGGCGCCGCCGGCCGTGCACGAGCCCATCACGACCGCGATCTGCGCGATGCCGAGGCTGCTCATGCGGGCCTGGTTGTAGAAGATCCGGCCGAAGTGCTCGCGGTCAGGGAACACCTCGTCCTGCAGCGGCAGGAACGCACCGCCGGAATCGACCAGATAGACGCACGGCAGTCGATTCTCGAGCGCGATCTCCTGCGCGCGCAGATGCTTCTTGACGGTCATCGGGAAGTAGGTGCCGCCCTTGACGGTGGCGTCGTTGGCGACGATGAGCACCTCCTGTCCGTGCACGCGGCCGATACCGGTGACCAGACCCGCGCCCGGCGCGGCGTCCTCGTACAGGCCGTGGCCGGCCAGCGCCGAGAGTTCGAGGAACGGCGAGCCCGGATCGAGCAGGGCGCGGATGCGCTCGCGCGGCAGCAGCTTGCCGCGCGCGGTGTGCTTGGCGCGGGCCGCTTCGCCGCCGCCGAGCGCGGCGCGCGCGGTGGTCGCCTCCAGGTCCTCGACCAGACCGCGCATCTGGGCGGCGTTGGCGAGGAAGTCCTCGCTGCGCGTGTCGATCTGGCTCTTGATGGCCGGCATGGCGGGACCCGTGCGTGAAGTGGTGCGCATGAAAGCACAGCCGCCCGGTGGTGCCAACGGCAGGCGCGCATCGCGCGCGGGCCCTGAACGCGAACGGCCCGGCAAGGCCGGGCCGTCGCGGTGGTTTTCTCGCCGTGCGTGCCGGTCGCTACGGAAGCGCCGGCTGCCGCGTGACCGGATGACGGCCGTGCGCGGGTCGAGGCGCACCTCGCTCCGCGGCGCCGGTCGCCCGCCGATCAGTCGTGGCCGTCCTTCTTGACGGAGTCCGAAGCGGCGTCCTTGGCGTCCTTGGCGGCGTCCTTGATGTCGTGGCCGACTTCCTTCGCGCCGGCCTTGACCTCGCGTCCGGCGGCCTTGGTCGCGTCCCAGGCTTCCTTGGCACCTTCCTTCACGGTCTGGCCGGTGGCCGATGCGGCCTCCTTGGTCGCGTCGGCGGCGTGGTCGGCCGCTTCCTTGGTGGCGTCGGCGGCCGCGGCTGCAGCGTCCTTGGCCTTGTCCCAGGCGCCCTCGGCCTTCTCGCCGGCCTTGTCGGCGGCGTCGGACACCGCGGCACCGGCCGAGGCGGCTGCCTCGCGCGTCGCGACGGCTGCCTTGTCGGCGGCTTCCCTGGTCGCCTGCGCGGCTTCCTGAGCGGCCTTCTTGGCATCTTCGGCGGCCTGCTGGGCCTGCTTCTGGGCATCGTCGCCGCAGGCGGCGAGCGACAGCATCAACAGCGAAACGGACATCAGCTTGGACAGCGACATGATCGAACCCTCCCTCGGATGATGGATGCAACGGGACTTGCCGCACGCGCCGCCCGCGAAACGGGCGGCGCTCCTACAACGATGCCACTACACCAGTTCGATCGCGATCGCGGTCGCTTCGCCGCCGCCGATGCACAGCGATGCGATGCCGCGCTTGCCGCCGCGCGCGCGCAGCGCATGCAGCAGCGTGACGATCAGGCGCGCACCGGAGGCGCCGATCGGATGGCCGAGCGCGCAGGCGCCGCCGTTGACGTTGAGCTTCTCGTGCGGGATGCCGAACTCGCGGATCGGCGCCATCGCGACCACCGCGAACGCTTCGTTGACCTCGAACAGATCGACGTCCTCGACGCGCCAGCCGGTCTGGTCGAGCAGCTTCTTGATCGCGCCGATCGGCGCGGTCGTGAACCACTCCGGCTGCTGCGACCAGGTCGCATGGCCGACGATGCGCGCCAGCGGCGTGGCGCCGGCCGCGCTCGCCGCCTCGGCGCCGGCCACGATCAGCGCCGCGGCGCCGTCGGAGATGCTCGAGGAGCTGGCCGCGGTCACCGTGCCGTCCTTGCGGAACGCGGGCTTGAGCGTCGGAATCTTGGCGACGTCGGACTTGCCGGGCTGCTCGTCGGTGTCGACCGCGACCTCGCCCTTGCGCGTGGCGACCTTGACCGGGACGATCTCCTCGCCGAACGCGCCGCTGGCGATCGCCGCCTGCGCGCGCTTGACCGACTCGATCGCGTAGGCGTCCTGCTCCTCGCGCGTGAAGCCGTACTTGTCGGCGGTCGCCTCGGCGAACACGCCCATCGACTGGCCGTCGTAGGGGTTGGTCAGGCCGTCCCAGGCCATGTGGTCGACCAGCTTGGCGTCGCCGTAGCGCAGGCCGCCGCGCGCGCCGACCATGTGCGGTGCATTGGTCATCGATTCCATGCCGCCGGCGACGACGACGCTCGCCGAGCCGGCCTTGATCAGGTCGTGCGCGAGCATCACCGCCTTCATGCCCGATCCGCAGACCTTGTTGATCGTCGTGCAGCCGGTGGCGGCCGGCAGGCCGGCGGCCAGCGCGGCCTGGCGGGCCGGCGCCTGGCCGAGGTTGGCCGGCAGCACGCAGCCCATGATGACCTCGGAGACCTGGTCGGCGGCGACGCCGGACTGCTCGAGCGCGGCGCGGATCGCGGTGGCGCCCAGGGTCGGCGTCGGCACGCCGGTGAACTGGCCGAGCATGGAACCGATGGCGGTGCGCTTGGCGCCGACGATGAAGACATCAGACATGGGATCTACTCCTGGTACGGGCGGGCCGGACGTGGGGCGCCGGCCGGGCGCGCATTCTAGCAGGCCGCCGGAACGCGGCCGGGCGTGGACGGGGATGGCGCCGGGCCGTTGCGGCCGGCCGTACGGACGCCGTCCGCAGCCAGATGGGGCAGGGCGGCACCTTCCTCAAGCCGCCGTGCGCCGGCGCCGCCGGGCATGTACGCGGCGGCGCGCGCTCAGCTCTTGCCGTGGAACAGCTCGCGGCCGATCAGCATGCGGCGGATCTCGTTGGTGCCGGCGCCGATCTCGTAGAGCTTGGCGTCGCGCAGAATGCGGCCGGTCGGAAACTCGTTGATGTAGCCGTTGCCGCCGAGCGCCTGGATCGCCTCGAGCGCGACGTTGACCGCATTGCGCGAGGCGTTGAGCAGGCAGGCGGCCGGATCGATGCGCGACTTGACGCCGCGGTCGAAGTCGGCGGCCACCTGGTAGGCGAACGCGCGCGAGGACTGCAGCGCGGTGTACATGTCGGCGATCTTGGCCTGCATGATGCCGAACGTGCCGATCGGCGCATTGAACTGCTTGCGCTCGCGCACGTACGGCAGCGCGATGTCGAGCGCGGCCTGCATCAGCCCGATCGGACCGCCGGACAGCACCAGGCGCTCGGTATCCAGGCCGCTCATCAGCACGCGCACGCCTTCGTTGACCTCGCCGACGCGGTTCTCGTCGGGGATCTCGCAGTCCTCGAACACCAGCTCGCAGGTGTTGGAGCCGCGCATGCCGAGCTTGTCGAGCTTCTGCGCGGTCGAGAAGCCCTTCATGCCCTTCTCGACGATGAAGGCGGTCATGCAGCGCGAGCCGGCCGGCTTCGGTGCGGTGCGCATGTAGACCAGCAGCACGTCGGCGTCGGGGCCGTTGGTGATCCACATCTTGCTGCCGTTGGCGACCCAGACCTCGCCGCGCTGCTCGGCGCGGCAGGTCATCGACCCGACCACGTCCGAGCCCGCGCCCGGCTCGCTCATCGCCAGCGCGCCGATCCACTCGCCGCTGCACAGCTTCGGCAGGTACTTGCGGCGCTGCGCCTCGCTGCCGTTGTGGTTGAGGTTCTGCACGCACAGGTTCGAGTGCGCACCGTAGGACAGGCCGACCGAACCGGAGGCGCGCGAGATCTCCTCGAGCGCGACGACGTGCGCGAGATAGCCCAGCTCCGAGCCGCCGTACTCGCCCGGCACGGTGACGCCGAGCAGGCCGAGCTCGCCGAACTTGCGCCACAGATCGGCCGGGAACTGGTTCTCCTGGTCAATGCGGTCGGCGCGCGGCGCGATCTCCTTCTCGGCGAAGGCGTGCACGGTCTCGCGCAGCAGGTCGAGGTCTTCACCGAGTTGGAAAGGACGCATGGCGGACGGCTCCGTTGAGGTCGTAGGCAGGCGCACGCGACGGCGATCAGCGGTCCGTCGCGACGAAACGCGCACTGTGCCACATCCGGAGCGCATGCGACCACGCGCCTGCGCGCTCGTACCCTGCGCGCCGCGTCGGCGAGGCCCATGAGGCCTCGGGCGGCTGGCATATCGGCCTGCGCGCCTGCGGCTGGTGCACTGCGGCACGCAGGCGGCACGGCGGCACCGAGGGCGCGGCGCTGGCGGCACCCTGCGCCAGCGGACGGGCCAGGTGCAGATGCGGGGAGGACCTCGGTTCGGTACGCGCGCGTGCTGCCGTGGCCGCTGGCGCATCTGCGCCGCAGCGGGCGTGCGTCGCGGCGTCGGGTGGAAGGTCGGACGCGGTATCGATCGACCGCAGTGCGAGGCGCGGCGGCGAGCGCCAGCCGGCCATCGCCGAACTCGCGCGGACCGGCGCTGGCCGGCCTGCACGAGCGAGCGCAGCCGGACCCGAGGTCCGGCTGCGCCGGGCGTCACTGACCGCGCATGCGTCCTTCGAAGCGCGGCGCGTTGTTGCCCATGTGCGGCAGACGCAGCTTGCCGATCGTCTGGATGCGCTCCTCGGCCATGCGGTCGGCGGCCCGGAACGTCGGAATGCCGTCCTGCCCGGCGATCTGGAAGATGCGCGTGAGGTTGTGATAGATCGTGCGCATCATGCGCATCGCACGCTCGCGGTTGTAGCCGTCGATCTCGAGCGAGATGTTCATGACGCCGCCGGCGTTGACCGCGTAGTCCGGCGCGTAGAGGATGCCGCGGCGCTCGACTTCCTCGCCGATCGCGTCGGTCGCCAGCTGGTTGTTGGCGGCGCCGCAGATGACCTTGCACTTGAGCCGCGGCAGCGTCTGCTCGTTGATCGTGCCGCCGAGCGCGCAGGGGCTGAACACGTCGGCGTCGACGTCGTAGATCTCGTCGATGCCGACCGCCTCGCAGCCGAACTCGTCGACGCAGCGCTGCACGGCGTCGCGGTTGATGTCGGTCACGAACACCTTGGCGTCGTGCTCGCGCAGCAGCTTGACGAACTCCAGGCCGACGTGGCCGACACCCTGCACGGCGTAGACGTGGCGGCCGACTTCCTCGCTGCCGAACTTCGCATTGAGCGAGGCGAGCAGGCCCTGCAGCGTGCCGTAGGCGGTGAACGGCGACGGATCGCCCGAGCCGCCGTGGACCTGGTGCACGCCGGTCACGAACTGCGTCTCGCGGAACACCCATTCCATGTCGTTGACGTCGATGCCGACGTCCTCGGCGGTGATGTAGCGGCCGTTGAGCGAGTTGACGAAGCGGCCGAACGCGCGGAACAGCGCCTCGGACTTGTCCTTGGACGGATCGCCGATGATGACGGCCTTGCCGCCGCCGAGATTGAGGCCGGCGACCGCGTTCTTGTAGGTCATGCCGCGCGACAGCCGCAGCACGTCGTTGACCGCTTCCTGCTCGCTCTTGTACGGCCACATGCGCAGGCCGCCGAGGGCGGGGCCGAGCACGGTGTTGTGGACCGCGATGATGGCCTTCAGGCCCACGTCCGGGTTGTGGCAGAACACCACTTCCTCGTGGCCGGTGCGGGCGATCGTTTCGAAAATCATCAAGGACTCCGGGCGTGACGGTCCGGGCTCGCCGACGTGCGGGCGCTGACGCTGCGGCACGGGCGGGCGGCGGACGGCTGGGGTGGGATCGGGCGGGCGGTGCCGCGTCGGGGTGGTCGGAAAAGCGGCATTGTAGCCCGCCTCGGCGGGGGCGGGTATCGGGCCCCGCCAGGGTTCCGCGGCGCGGCGGCGGCGCGCACAATGCGCTCCACATTCCGCCGGAGCGTGCCGATGAGCCCGATGATCCGCTGTGCGTTGTCGTTCCTGGCCCTCGCGGCCGTCACGTTCGCCGCGCCGGCCCGCGCCGACGCGCGCGATGCCGTGCTCGCCGCGCATCGCGCGACGATGGACGCGCGCGTCCGCGTCGAGACGGTGTCGAGCACCGGCGGCCAGCAGGCGCGTTCGACCGTGCGCTACGACACCAGCCAGCGCGTGCACCTGAAGACCGACCAGATGGAGATGATCGTGCTGCCCGAGGGCACCTGGATGCGCAACGGCGACGCCGGCTGGATGAAGCCGCCGTTCGACGCCAGCGCGATCGTGCGCCAGCTGGTGCCCGAGACCGTCGAGCAGATGCAGAAGGGCCTGTCCAACGTCGTCGACGAGGGCGCCGCCGAATTCGGCGGCAAGCCGGCGCACGCCTACAGCTTCGACGTGGCGATGACGATGATGGGCATCTCGGTGAACTCGCACAGCCGCATCCTGGTCGGCGCGGACGGGCGGATCGTGCAGTCGGTCACCGACGGCCAGGCGCTCGGCAAGAAGACGCACAGCGAGCAGACCTACCACTACGACGACACGATTCGCGTCGTCGCGCCGAACTGATCCCGGCGCCGTCGAAGCCGGCGGTACGGCGCGGCCTCAGCCGCGCTTGACGACCGGCAGCAGCTTCCACCAGTTGGAGTGGTACTGCGGCCACTTGCCGGCGAACGAGGCGTGCTCGGGGTAGTTCAGCTTGAGCACGCGCTCGGCGTCGGCGGCGAGCTGGTCCTGGCCGAGCGCACGGTAGGAGTCGACCATGATCGCCAGGCCGTCGCCGACCTGCACGGTCTGCGGATAGGTCTCGACGACGTACTTGGCGCGGTTCGCCGCGGCGACGTAGGCGCCCTTGCGCAGATAGAACAGCGCGATGTTGATCTCGGCCTTGGCCATCGAATCGCGCAGATAGATCAGGCGCTGTCGGCCGTCCGGCGCGTAGCGGCTCTGCGGATAGCGCTTGAGCAGCTCGGAGAAGTCTTCGAACGACTGGTTCAGGAACGCCTGGTCGCGCCGCGTCGTGTCGAGGCCGACCATGCGGCTCAGGAAGTCGGTCTGGCGGTCGAAGTTGATCAGGCCGCGCAGGTAGTACGCGTAGTCGATGTTCTTGTGCGTCGGATAGGTGCGGATGAAGCGGTTGATCGTCGAGTACGCGTCGTCGTTCTTGTAGCCCTTGTACTGCGCGTAGGCCAGGTTGATCTGCGACTGCTCGGAATACGCGCCGAACGGGAAACGCCCGATCAGCCGCGAGAACGTCTCGGCCGCCTGGCCGTAGTTGCCGGCGTCGATCGCCGTCACGCCGCGCTGGTAGAGCTGCTCGACCGGCAGGGTTTCCAGTTCGTTGCCGCGCTTGCCGAAGGTCTTGCAGCCAGCCATCGCCACGGCCAGCACGAGCAGCAGGAGAACGCGCCAGGCGACGCGGTGGGACGGAAGGATTGGCATGCGCGGGTGGGGGTTTGCGATGATTGACGGCCGATCATAACCCGAACGTCCCGACGGTCGGAAACTGCGCGAAGGACCATGAACGACACCGAATCGACGCTGAACGTACGCATTCCCGAGGCGCTGGCCGGCCGCCGCCTGGACCAGGCCCTGGCCGAACTGCTGCCCGACTACTCGCGTTCGCGCCTGACCGGCTGGATCAAGGAGGGAGCCGTGCGCATCGACGGCGAGGGCGTGGTGCCGCGCCAGATCGTCGTCGGCGGCGAGACCGTCGTGCTGCAGGTCAGGCTCGAGCGCGAGATCGACGCCGAAGCCGAGCCGATCGATTTGGACATCCGCTACGAGGACGCCGACGTCCTGGTCGTCAACAAGCCGCCGGGCCTGGTCGTGCATCCGGGTGCCGGCAATCCGGCCGGCACGCTGCAGAACGCGCTGCTGCACCACGATCCTGCGCTTGCGGCGATCCCGCGCGGCGGCATCGTGCACCGGCTCGACAAGGACACCTCGGGCCTGATGGTCGTCGCGCGCACGCTGCGCGCGCACACCGCCCTGGTCGCGCAGCTGTCCGACCGCGACGTGCACCGGCAGTACGAGGCCGTCGTCTACGGGCCGATGATCGCCGGCGGAACGGTCGACGCGCCGATCGACCGCCACCCGCGCGACCGCATCAAGCAGGCCGTGCGCGAGGATGGCCGCGAGGCGGTCACCCACTACCGCGTGCGCGAGCGCTACCGTGCGATGACGCGCATCGAATGCCGCCTCGAGACCGGCCGCACGCACCAGATCCGCGTGCACATGGCGCACATCCGCCATCCGCTGGTCGGCGATGCCACCTACGGCAACGGCCTGAAGTTTCCGAAGGGCGCCACGCCGGAGCTGGTCGAGGCGCTGCGCGGCTTCCGCCGCCAGGCGCTGCACGCCGAGCAGCTGGCGTTCGTGCATCCGGCCAGCGGCGAGACCGTCACCGTCAAGGCCGAGCGGCCGGCCGACCTCGATCGGCTGATCGCGGCCCTGCGCGCCGACGCGGCCGAGGCCGGTCTCGATGACTGAGTCGCCCGCGGGCGCGCTGCGGCCGGACTGGCCGGCGCCGCCGGGCGTGCAGGCGATCGTCACGACGCGCGATCTGCCGGGGCGCTCGCTCGCGCCGTTCGAGCGCTGCAATCTCGGCGACCGTTGCGGCGACGCGCCCGAGGCGGTCGCCGCGAACCGCGCCGGTCTGGTCGACGTGCTGGGACTGCCGGCGCCGCCGCACTGGCTGCGCCAGGTGCACGGCCATGCGGTCGCGATGTTCGATGCGCCGGCCGATGCGGGCGACGCGCCGCGCGAGGCCGACGCCGCGCTGACGCGCGAGGCCGGCGTCGTGCTCGCGGTGCTGACCGCCGACTGCCTGCCGCTCCTGCTGTGCCGCGACGACGGCGCGGCGGTCGGCGCGGTCCATGCCGGATGGCGCGGTCTGGCCTCGGGCGTCGTCGAGCGCGCGCTCGCGGCGCTCGGCGAGCCGGAACGCGTGCTCGCGTGGATCGGTCCGGCGATCGGCGCGGCGTCCTACGAGGTCGGTGCCGAGGTGCGCGACGCGTTCGTCGGTGCCGATGCGGGCGCCGACGCCGCATTCACGCCGACGCGGCCGGGACACTGGCGCTGCGATCTGGCGGCGCTGGCGCGGCGGCGGCTGCATGCGGCCGGCGTATCGCGCGTCCACGGCGGCGGCTTCGACACGTTTGCCGATCCGCGCTTCTACTCGTATCGGCGCCAGGCGCAGACCGGCCGCTTCGCGAGCCTGATCTGGCGCCGATGAGCGCGTGGTGCCGTCAGTGCGGCGCGGAAGGCGTCACAGTGCGTGCGGCCGCCGGCACGGCGGCGGGTCCTTGCGCGGCGAGCCGGCCGTTGGCCTCACCGCAGTCCGGCGCGAGCAGGCGCGATCCGGCCAGCCAGGCCGGATCGGGGTAGTACGCGAACACGAACGCGCCGTCGCGGATCGTGTCGATCAATGCGCGTGCGATCGCCGGCCGCACCGCCGGACAGCCGAGGCTGCGGCCGAGCCGGCCCTGGCTGCGGATCAGGTCCTGGCTGACGTACGGCGCGCCGTGGATCACGATCGCGCGTTCGCGGGCGCGGTCGTTGAAGCCCGGTTCCAGGCCGCGCATCCGCAGCGAATAGCCGTTGTGGCCGACATAGGGCTCCTCGGTCACGAAGCCGCCGAGGCTCGACATGTAGCTGCCGGCCTCGTTCGAGAACTGCGTCGCGCGGTCCTGGCCGGTGTTGCGGCCGTGCGCGACCCATTCCTCGAACAGCAGCCGCTGCGCATCGAGATCGAACACCCACAATCGCGGCCGCGTCGAGGGCTGCGAATAGTCGATCACGCCGAGCGTGTGGGGCGCGGCGTCGGTCCGGCGGCCGGCGCAGGCCAGCGCGCGGGTCGCCAGCGCGAGCACCTGCCGGTCGAGCGCCGGCGCGGCCGCGGCCAGCGTGTCGGTGAGCGAAGGCGTCGGCGCGGCGGCCTGTGCGAGGCCCACCCCGAAAGCGGACACGACGGTGATGCGGAGCGCGGTCAGCGCCGCGCGGCGGAAACGATGCAGCATCGGCACGCCGCCGGATCGGCGGCTCGCAGCGGAACGAGGCGCCGATCTATCCACATCGCCGCCGCGAAGTCCAGCTGGAGTGCGGTTCAGGGTGCCGGTGCGGGCGGCGGCGGATCGGACTCGAGTACCGGCTGCTGCGCCTGGCCGGTCGGCGTCGCGCGCACCGCCGGCAGATCGGTCAGCAGTACGGTCGCGCCCGGTGCCAGCGCGGCGTACAGGCGCCGCGCGAATGGCGGCGGCAGCGCGAGCGGGCGCGCCTGCTGCAGGCGCAGCTGCAGCAGCGCGATCGAGGCCGCGTCGTCGCCGAGGATCGGATAGACCGTCCACTGGTGGCGCGGCCGCTCCGGATCGAGCTGGCTCGGCGCGTCCTCGGTGCTCTCGCCCATGACCAGCAGCACCGAGCCGTGCAGCGCGAGGTCCGGATCGGCACCGAGCCGCGCCTCGCCGATGCCGATACCGTTGCGCAGCACGAACACGCGGCGGTCGCGCAGGCTGACCAGCACGCTGAGCGGGCCGTCCGGCGCGGACGCATCGTCCCAGTTCCAATCGGTGCCGGTCGCATTCTCGGCAGCCGCGTCGCCGACGGCGGTCTCGGCCGGACCGGTCGGCGCGCCGCCGACCGAGATCGGCGCCAGCAGCGCCGGATGTACCACCGCCGCCGCCGAGGCCTTGCCGTCGGCGACGACCACGGTGTCGCCGCGCTGCGTGACCGCGAACAGCTTCTCGGCAAAGGCCTTCGGCAGCCGCACGCAGCCGTGCGAGGCCGGATAGCCGGGCAGGGCGCCGCCGTGCAGCGCGATGCCGTCCCAGGTCAGCCGCTGCATGTACGGCATCGGTGCCGAGTTGTAGAGGTTGGAGCGGTGATCCTTGCTCTTCTGCAGGATCGTGAACACGCCGGTCGGCGTGTCCTTGCCGGGCTTGCCGGAACTGATCGTCGACACGCCGATCGCGATGCCGTTGCGGTACGCGTAGGCGCGCTGCTCGTCGAGACTGACGACCAGGACCAGCGGTCCGGCCGGCGCGATCTCCGGATGCCACAGGAACTGGCCCGGCGCGAGTGCGGCGGGGTCGGGCTCGGCCGAAGCCCGCCCGGCGGTCGTCGGCTCGTCGCGCTTCGGCGCGGTGCCGCCGAGGGCGGCCGCGGCGCGCGTGGCCGCTGCCGGACTCGCCGCGACGGATTCGGCCGCTCTCGGCTGCGTCGCCGCGCGTGCCGGTTCGTCGGCAGCGCCCGCTGCGGCGCTCGCCGCTGCGGGGTCCAGTACGCAGGCCGCGGCGACGGCAAGCGCGCGCGGCAGCAGGGGCGACAGTCGGGACATGGCGGCCTCCGCGGGATCGACGGCCGCCATTGTGCGCGATCACGGCTCGAAGTCGTGCTCGAACAGGCGATCGCCCACGCGCAGGCACGCCGAGTACTCGGAGGTCGGGCCGCTGCCGAAGCTGACCTGTGCCGTCGCGGTCGCGGTGACGAATCCTTCGGTCGACAGGTCCGAGAGCGCGATGTCGAAGTCCGCCTCGCCGTCCGCTCCGGTGCGGACGGTCAGATAGGTCAGATAGCTCGAGCTGCCCGGGTGCGCATCCGGGCCGCAGTTGACGGTCCGGTAGAGGTCGACGTAGTAGAGGATCTCGGGCCGCGAACGCATCCGGCCGTAGAGGCGGCCGGCGGTCGTATCCACGCGGGTCAGCAGCGGCGCGTTCTGCAGGCCGTTGGGGCCCTCGTCGGCGTCGAGCGGATCGTTCGGCGTGGGCCCTTCGACGCCGTCGACGGCCAGGTCGATCGCCAGGCCGGCGTTGCCGAAGATCGCATTGCCGACGATCGACACCTGCTGTGGCGCGCTGCCGTTGCCGGGGCCGGTCACGAGGACGCCCGGGCCGGCATTGCCGGCGATCCCGTTGTCGACCGTGCCGGTGAACCCACTGCCGATCACGACGCGCTCACCGCCGCGCACCGCGATGCCGGGGCCGCCGTTGGGCACCGTCGCCAGCGGGAACGCGGCCAGGCCGATCAGATTGGCGTTCAGACGGTGATCGCTGCCGGAGACGATCTCGATACCGCAGCGCGTATTGCCGGACACGACATTGCCGGGCGTCGTGCTCGGTTCGTCATCCGGGCCGCCGATCAGCGTGTTGACGGTCGGGTCGGCGCCGACACCGGTGGTGCCGATCACGATGCCACAGTCGTTGCCGCGCGCCGCCGCGCCGGTGCGGTCGGTGCCGACCAGATTGCCTTGCACGATCGCATGGCTGCCGCCGACGTAGAGACCGCTGAGGCTGTTGCCGGAGACCAGGTTGCGCTGCGCGCGCGCGGTGCCGCCGATCCGCGCGAAGTCGCCGATCACGCTGAGGCCCACGCGCGTGCCGGGCGCGCTCGGGTAGACCGTCGTGCCGTCCGGTCCGATGCCGATGAAGTTGCCGGTCACGGTCGCCCGGTCGGCGAGCAGGTTGATCTGGCTGCCGCCGAAGCGGTTGACCGACAGGCCGCGGATCGTGCTGTCGGCGGCGCCGACCAGCAGGGTCAGTCCGCTCGCGCTGAAGTCGCCGGGGCCGCGGATCTCGATGCGGATCTGCGCATTGGTGCCGGCGGGCAGCGTGTTGACCGCTGCGCCCGATTGCGTATAGCCGTCGATCGTGACCGGACCGGTGATGCCGGGCAGGCTGGTCGTGATCGAGATGGTGTGTGGACCGGCACCGGGAATCGAGAATTCGATCAGGTCGGCGCCGGCGGCCGCATTGGCGTCGAGGATCGCCTGACGCAGCGAGCCGGTACCGCCGTTGGCCGTGTTGGTGACCGAGAACGTGGCGGCGCCGGCCGCGGCGGGCGCGAACAGAGCCGCGGCGAGCAGCAGGCAGGAGCGATGAGGCATGGCGGTATCTCCGCAGGGATCGACCGTCTGCCAAGCGCAAAAGCGCGCGCGCGCAGGACATCGCCGTACCGATCCGGCGCGCTGACGACCGCGATGGCGACCAGACGCTCGGGTCGAGGGAGGGCCGCTAGCGGGCGCGGCGACCGCGGCCCTCGACGGCAACGGTCGTGCCGTCGCCGGCGCTCACCGCGCGATCGCGCGGCCGCCGCTCAGGCGCCGGCCGCCGCCTCCTCGAGTGCCGCCTGTCCGGCCAGCCAGGCATCCTCGAGCGTCGCGATCTCGGCGCCGATGCGGCCGCGTCGCGCGGTCAGCTCGGCGATGCGCCCGGCCTGGGCCCCGTCGTACAGCGCCGGATCGGCCAGCGCGGTCTCGACCTCGGCGCGCTCGCGTTCGAGCGCGGTCAGCCGCTTCTCGATGCGCTCGGCCTCGCGGCGCAGCGGCGCCAGCTTCGCGCGCTGCTCGGCACGCTCGCGGCGGTCGTCGCGGCGCGAGGCGGCGCTCGCGACCGCGTCGCTGCCGGGCGGCGGCGACTTGCGCAGCACCAGGGCCGCGTAGTCGTCGAGGTCGCCGTCGAACACGCCGGCGCGGCCGTCGCGGACCAGCCGGAACTCGTCGCAGGTCGCACGCAGCAGCGCACGGTCGTGCGCGACCAGCACGATCGCGCCGGCGAAATCCTGCAGCGCCTCGGCCAGCGCCTCGCGCGTGTCGGCGTCCAGATGGTTGGTCGGCTCGTCGAGCAGCAGCAGGTTCGGCTTGCGGAACACGACCAGCGCCAGCGCCAGGCGCGCCTTCTCGCCGCCGGAGAAGCCGCCGACCTCCGACAATGCGCGTTCGCCCGAGAAGCCGAAGCCGCCGAGGAAGTCGCGCGCGGCCTGCTCACCGAGATCGGCCTGCAGCCGCAGCAGATGCGCGACCGGCGTCGCCTGCGGATCGAGCTGCTCGAGCTGGTGCTGCGCGAAGTAGCCGACGACCAGGCCCTTGCCCTCGCGCCGCTCGCCGGCCAGCGGCGCCAGCGTGCCGGCGATCAGCTTGACCAGGGTCGACTTGCCGGCGCCGTTGGCGCCGAGCAGGCCGATGCGGTCGCCGGCGCGCAATGTCCAGCCGACCTGTTCGACGATGCGCCGCTCGCCGTAGCCGACCGCGACCTGGTCGAGCACCAGCAGCGGCGCCGGCAGCGCGGCCGGCTCGGCGAACGAGAACGTGATGCCCGATTCCACGCGCACCGGCGCGACCAGGGCCATCCGCTCCAGCGCCTTGAGCCGGCTCTGCGCCTGGCGCGCCTTGGACGCCTTGGCCTTGAAGCGGTCGACGAACGATTGCATGTGCGCGCGCTGGCGCTGCTGGCGTTCGGCCAGTGCCTGCTGCTGGATCAGCCGCTCGGCGCGCTTGCGTTCGAAATGGCTGACGTCGCCGCTGAAGATCTCGGCCGAGCCGTCGGCCAGATGCAGCACGTGGGTCACCACCGCGTCGAGGAACTCGCGGTCGTGCGAGACCACGATCAGCGTGCCCGGATAGCGGCGCAGCCAGTCCTCGAGCCAGAGCACGGCGTCCAGGTCCAGATGGTTGGTCGGCTCGTCGAGCAGCAGCAGGTCCGAGCGGCACATCAGCGCCTGGGCCAGGTTCAGGCGCATCCGCCAGCCGCCCGAGAACGCCGAGACCGGGCGCGTCTCGTCACCGGGCACGAAGCCCAGGCCGCTCAGCAGTTCGGCCGCGCGCGCGCGGGCCGCATAGCCGCCGATCGCCTGCATGCGCTCGTGCAGACGGCCCTGGACCAGGGCGTCGTGCGCGGCCTCGGCCGCGGCGAGCTCGGCCTCGATCCGGCGGAACTCCGCGTCGCCGTCGAGCGCGTAGTCCAGCGCGCTGCGCGCCAGCGCCGGCGTCTCCTGACGCACGTGGGCCAGCGTCCACTCGCGCGGACGCGAGAAATCGCCGGCATCGGGCGTCAGCTCGCCGCCGATCAGCGCGAGCAGGCTCGACTTGCCGGTGCCGTTGCGACCGGTCAGGCCGACGCGCCAGCCGGCATGGATGAAGAAGGTCGAATCGTTCAGCAGCAGCCGGGAACCCCGGCGCAGGTTCAGATGGTCAAAGCGCAACATGTCCGGCAGTTTAACCGGCGGTTTGCCAAGAAACCCGGCCGCGGGGACAATACGCGGCCCGGCGCAGCGGCCGTTGCGGTCTTCTCGGTGTCCGCGAGTACTCGAAGGCCGGCCATTACCCCCTCATTCCAGGAGCATTCGATGACCCGTTTCACCCGCAAGTCCCTGCTCGCCGTCGCCGTCCTGTCGGCGTTCGGCGCAGGCGCCGCGTTCGCCGCCGATGCCTCGCTCAAGACCGAGAAGGACAAGGTCAGCTACATGGTCGGCATGCAGATCGGCCGCAGCCTCGGCCAGATCAAGGACGATATCGACCTCGCCACCGTCTACAAGGCGATGCAGGACTCGGTCGGCGGTGGCAAGACGCTGCTGACCGACGAGGAGGCCAACAAGGTCGGCCAGGAGTTCCAGCAGAAGCTGCAGACCAAGCACCTGGCCGAGCAGAAGGCCGCGGCCGAGAAGAACAAGTCCGAGGGTGAGGCCTTCCTCGCCGCGAACAAGTCCAAGCCGGGCGTCAAGACCACCGCCAGCGGCCTGCAGTACCAGGTCGTCAAGGAAGGCAGCGCCAAGAAGCCGAAGGCGACCGACACGGTCAAGGTCGACTACACCGGCACCAAGATCGACGGCACCAAGTTCGACAGCTCGATCGACCGCGGCACCCCGGCCACGTTCCCGCTCAACGGCGTGATCAAGGGCTGGACCGAGGGCCTGCAGCTGATGGGCGAGGGCGCCGAGTACAAGCTGTTCATCCCGGCCGACCTCGCCTACGGCGAGAACGCGCCGCCGAACATCGGCCCGAACGCGACGCTGATCTTCGACGTCAAGCTGATCTCGATCGAGAACGCCGCAGCGGCCGAGCCGGCCAAGAAGTAAGCACCGCACCAGCGGTATCCGCGCCGAGGGCGTGCCGAGAACCGGCGCGCCCTCGTCGTTTCCGCCCTCGCACGATGCGGTGGCGGCCGTCATCGAAACGGGAGTAGGGCATGCGCGTCACGATTTTCGGCACCGGTTACGTGGGTCTGGTCACCGGCGCCTGCCTGGCCGAGGTCGGCAACGAGGTGACCTGCGTCGACGTCGACGCGGCCAAGGTCGCGCGCCTGGAGGCCGGCGAGGTGCCGATCTTCGAGCCGGGTCTGGACGTGCTGGTCCGCGACAACCACGCAGCCGGCCGGCTGCGCTTCACGACGTCGGCGGCGACCGGTGTCGCCGGTGCCCAGCTGATCTTCATCGCGGTCGGCACGCCGCCCGACGAAGACGGCAGCGCCGATCTCTCGCACGTGCTGGCGGTCGCGCGCACGATCGGCGCCGAGCTCGCCGAGCCGGTCGTCGTCGTCAACAAGTCGACCGTGCCGGTCGGCACCGCCGACCGCGTCCGCGCGACGATCGCCGCCGCGCTGGCCGAGCGCGGCGCATCGATCGCGTTCGACGTCGTCTCCAATCCGGAATTCCTCAAGGAAGGCGATGCGGTCAAGGACTGCATGCGCCCCGATCGCATCATCGTCGGCTCCGACAGCGCGGCTGCGGTCGCGCGCCTGCGCATGCTGTACGCGCCGTTCAACCGCAACCACGACCGCATCGTCGTCATGGACGTGCGTTCGGCCGAGCTGACCAAGTACGCTGCCAACGCAATGCTGGCGACCAAGATCAGCTTCATGAACGAGATCGCCGCGATCGCCGAGCAGGTCGGCGCCGACGTCGAGCAGGTGCGTCTGGGCATCGGCTCGGATCCGCGCATCGGCTACCACTTCATCTATCCGGGCGCCGGCTACGGCGGCTCGTGCTTTCCGAAGGACGTCAAGGCGCTCGAGCACACCGCGCGCAGCCACGGCGCCGAGCCGCGCCTGCTGGCCGCGGTCGAGGCCGTCAACGACGCGCAGAAGCGGCGCCTGTTCGCGCTGCTCGGCCGCCATTTCGGCGAGCTGGCCGGCCGCACGATCGCGGTCTGGGGCCTGGCGTTCAAGCCGAACACCGACGACATGCGCGAGGCGCCGAGCCGCACGCTGATCGAGCAGCTGTGGGCCGCCGGCGCGCGCGTGCGCGCCTACGATCCGGAAGCCGCCGCCGAGACGCGCCGGCTCTACGGCGAACGCGACGATCTGGCGCTGTGCGCGGACGCCTACGCCGCGCTCGACGGTGCCGACGCGCTGGTCGTGATGACCGAATGGAAGATGTTCCGCAGCCCGGATCTGGAGCGCATCGCGCGCACGCTGAAGACCCCGGTGGTCTTCGACGGCCGCAATATCTTCGATCCGGCGACCGTCGAAGCGGCCGGACTGGCCTACTACGGCATCGGCCGCGGCCGCAGCGTGCGCCGCCCGGACTGAGAAACGCCCGCGAAAACCGCGCCTTGCCGGCGCCAATCAGCGCCGGCCGTCACGTTTCGACCGCTGCTGGCCGTTTAATCTGTCGCCGGGCGACGCATCGGGGTAGCGGATATGGATGGGCAGCGTTTGAGCCGCGAGGGTCTGTCGCGGCGCAGTTTTCTGGCCGGCGACATCGGTGAAGGCAGCAGCCGGGGCGCCAGCCTCTCCAGCGCCTTGGTGACGCCGCCGTTCGCGGCCTACGTGCTCGGCCGGCTCGGCTTCGGGCCGCGCCGCGGCACGCCGTTCAGCGTGCAGCAGTTCAACGCGCTCGGTGCGACCGACGACGCGCGGCTGACCGCGTTCGTCGACCAGCAGCTCAGCCCGACGCTCGACTCGGGCGGCCACGTCACCGATCCGGACGTCGCCGCGCGCCTCGCGCACGAGAGCTTCGTCACGCTCAATAAAAGCTTCGACCAGCTCTGGCTCGACCACGAGGTCAACGGCGCGCTGTCGGGCCAGCCCAATACACGCGACTGGCCGATCCGCGAGGTCGAGCGCGCGGTGTTCGTGCGCGCGTTCCACTCGCGCTGGGGCCTGTTCGAGCAGATGGCCGATTTCTGGCACAACCACTTCAACGTCTACGGCTACGACCGCTACGCCGCGCCGACCTTCGTGTCGTGGGACCGCGACGTGATCCGCAAGAATGCGCTCGGCAACTTCCGCACGATGCTGCAGAAGACCTTCGAGGCGCCGGCGATGCTGTACTTCCTCGACAACTACATCAATCGCGCGCCGAGCTTCAACGAGAACTACGCGCGCGAGATCATCGAGCTGCACACGCTGGGCTCGATCAACTATCTCGGTCCCGACCTGCAGCAGAACCAGGTGCCGCTGATCCCCGCCGGCCAGCCCGGCGCCGGCTGGCCGGTCGGCTACGTCGACGCCGACGTCTACGAGCTCGCGCGCTCGTTCACCGGCTGGACGTTCTACCGCGGCGGCGGCTCCAACCCCAACACGGGCCTGCCGTACCTGGTCACCGACCAGCACGACATCGGCCAGAAGACCGTGCTCGGCGAGTTCGCCGCGGCCAATACGCCATATGCGACCGAGCACCAGCGCTTCCTCGACCGGCTGGCCTATCACCCGGGCACCGCGCGCCACATCGCGCTGAAGCTCGCCAAGCGCTTCCTCGGCGAGGATCCGCCCGAAGCGGTCGTCGCGGCCGCGGCGCTGGAGTTCTGGAACAACCGCGCCGCGCCCGACCAGATCAAGAAGACGCTGCGCGTGGTGCTGCTGCACGACGGCGGACCGGGCTCGTTCCGCGACCTCGGCAACTTCGGCAACAAGACCAAGAAGCCGTTCGAGGCCGTGGTCTCGGCGCTGCGCGCGGTCAACGTCGACTTCACGGTGCGCCGCAACGACAGCGCCAGCGACGGCTTCATGGACCGTTTCCGCCGCAGCGGCCACCGCCCGTTCGACTGGCGTGCGCCCGACGGCTTTCCGGACCACACCTCGTACTGGATGGGCGGCGGCGCCTACGTGCACGCCTGGCGCACCGTCGACTGGGTGCTCGACCAGAACCTCGGCGCCGACCAGACGCCGCTGGCGCCGGTGCTGGCGCTGACGCTCGGCGAGTTCAGCACCGCGCCGGCCGACCACACGCCGAACAACCTCGCCAACTTCTGGCTGGCGCGCGCGTTCGACTGGGCGCCGAACGGCACGACCGGCTGGCGCGGAACCGAGCTGCACTATCAGGTCGCCTCGTTCATGTGCCGCAACACCGACACCGTGACCTACTTCGGCGCCGACGTCGGCATCGGCAACGGGCCGGCCGGCAATACCGCCGGCATCGGCACCGATTCGGGTCCCAACTACTGGTACAGCCGCTTGCGCGGCATGGTCGACTGCGTGCTGTTCAGTCCGCAGTTCATGGTCCGCTGAGGAGCCGACGACGATGGGCAATCTGACGCGACGCGCGTTCCTCAAGGGCTCCACGCTGTGCCTGACCGCGATGGGCGGGCTCAAGCTCGGCCTGCACGCCGGTCCGGCACGCGCCGCCTGGAGCGGCGAGCGCTTCCTGGTTTACGTCTACCTGCGCGGCGGCATCGACGGACTCAACCTGGTCTGCCCGATCGCCGGCCCGGACCGTGCGCCGTACGAGCAGCGCCGCCCGAACATCCATCTGCGCACGACCGGCAACACCGCCGCGCTGCCGCTCGGCTCCACTAATTTCGGTCTCAACTTCGCGGCGACCGGCCTGCACGAGCTGTACGGCCAGGGCAAGCTCGCGATCGTGCACGGCACCGGCTTTCCGATCGGCCAGATCACGCGCTCGCATTTCGACGCGCAGGACTACATGGAGCACGGCACGCCCGGCAGCTCGTCGATCGGCAGCGGCTGGCTGGCGCGTCATCTGGCCGGCAGCGGCCAGGTGCCCGATGGCGCGGTGATCCCGGCCTTCAGCGCCGGCAGCAGCGCGCCGGCGAGCCTGCTCGGCCGCCGCGACACGATGGTGCTGGACGACCCCAACAGCTACCACCCCAACGCGAACAACGGCAACGTCGACGGCGTCCCGCGCTACAAGCTCTCGACGATGATGACGATGCGCTACCTCTACCAGGGCAGCGGCGACCTCGACCTGGCCGGCACCGGCGCGATCGAGACCGTCGAACTGGTCGACACGCTGAACATCGCCAACTACACGCCGTCGCCGGGCGCCAACTATCCGAGCACCGGCGTCGCCGCGACGCTCGGCAATCAGGCCAAGCTGATCGCGAACATCGCCAAGCGTGGTCTCGGCCTGCAGGTCGCCACGCTCGACTACGGTGGCTGGGATACGCACGAGAACCAGGGCGACGGCACCCAGGGCGACCTCAACCAGAACCAGTACGCCAACCGCGTCGCCGGCCTGTCGCAGACCCTGCATGCGCTCTACACCGACCTGGCCGGCGCCGGCATGGCCGGCCGCATGGTCGTGGTCGTGCACAGCGAGTTCGGCCGGCGCGTGCGCGAGAACGCCAACAAGGGCACCGACCACGGCAGCGCCAACCCGATGCTGGTGCTCGGCGGTCGCGTGCGCGGTGGCCAGCTCTACGGCACGTTCGGCGGCCTGCAGGACGGCCAGCTGTTCCAGAACGAGGACGTCATGACGACGACCGACTTCCGCCGCGTGCTGGCCGAGGTCGCGACCGGCCACCTCGGCAGCACCGAGCTCGGCACGGTGTTCCCCGGCTATGCGTATCCGGGACCGCTTGGCCTGCTGCCGGGCGACCCGATCTTCGCGTCCTCGTTCGAGTGAGGATCCGGCGGCGCCGGGTCCGGCGCCGTCGCCAAGCCTGTACCTCGGCGCCGCCGCCGTTTACCATCACGGCCCCTTTCCGGCGGGCCGCCCAGGCCGTCCGCCGGTGCGATCGAGGAACGGATCGCTCGCGGGTCGGCGGTCCGGAGCCGCCGATCGGAGGAACGGACGGCGCGGTGCTGCCGCGCTGGTGCGATGCGGGCAGGGCGGAGACGCCCGGGTCCGGCCAATCTGATGGGGTCGAGCGACGCGCCGTCGCGCCCGGCCGACAGCGTGGGAGCCGATGAAGAAACGAGCCCTGATCACCGGCGTCACCGGCCAGGATGGCGCGTACCTGGCCGAGCTGCTGCTGGCCAAGGGCTACGAGGTGCACGGCATCAAGCGCCGCGCGTCCTCGTTCAATACCGAGCGCATCGACCACCTGTATCACGAGCTCGACGAGTCCGGTCCGGCGCTGACGCTGCACTACGGCGACATGACCGACTCGCTGAGCCTGCTGCGGATCGTGCAGCAGGTCGAGCCCGACGAGATCTACAACCTCGCCGCGCAGAGCCACGTCGCGGTCTCGTTCGAGGAGCCCGAGTACACCGCCAACGCCGACGGCCTCGGCACGCTGCGCCTGCTCGAGGCGATGCGCACGCTCGGCCTGACCGACCGCTGCCGGATCTACCAGGCATCCACGTCGGAGCTCTACGGTCTGGTCCGCGAAACGCCGCAGCGCGAGACCACGCCGTTCCATCCGCGCTCGCCGTACGGCGTGGCCAAGCTCTACGCGTACTGGATCACCGTCAACTACCGCGAGGCCTACGGCATCTACGGCTGCAACGGCATCCTGTTCAATCACGAGTCGCCGATCCGCGGCGAGACCTTCGTGACGCGCAAGATCACGCGTGCGCTCGCGCGCATCGTGCACGGCCTGCAGAAGACGCTGCACCTGGGCAACCTCGACGCGCGGCGCGACTGGGGCCATGCACGCGACTACGTCGAGGCGCAGTGGCTGATCCTGCAGCAGGACGAGCCCTGCGACTACGTGATCGCGACCGGCGTGCAGCACTCGGTGCGCGACTTCGTCGTCCGTGCGGCGCGCGCGATGGGCGTGGAGATCGTCTTCCGCGGCAGCGGCGACGACGAACAGGGCATCGTCGACACCGTCCACGCGCCCGACTGCGCGCTGGTGCCGGGCCAGGTGGTCGTGCGCGTGCATCCGCAGTACCAGCGTCCGGCCGAGGTCGGCACGCTGCTCGGCGACGCCGCGCTCGCGCGCGAGAAGCTCGGCTGGACGCCGCGCACCTCGTTCGACGAGCTGGTCCGCGAGATGGCGCTGGCCGATCTCGCACTCGCCGCCGACGAAGCCAAGGGCGTGGTCGGCCCGCGCCACGGCCGCCATCTGATCGAGACGCTGCCGGAGCCGGGTCGGTGAACGCGAGCATCGAGGAACGCCTGACCGAGCTCGAGGTCCGGCTCGCCTTCATCGACGACACTGTCAATGCGCTCAACGGCGTCGTCGCCGACCAGGACCGCCGCGTCCAGCAGCTTTCGGCCGAGATCGAGCGCCTGCGCAGCGAACTGCTCGGCGTACGCTCGGCACTGTCCCACGACGTCCGCGACGAACCTCCGCCTCCGCACTACTGAACCGCCATGTCCGAATCCCTGCGCGATCAGCTGCTGAAAGCCGGTCTGGTCAAGAAGCCCGTCCCCGAGAACAAGCCGCAGGCGCGGTCCGGCCGTCCGTCCGGTCCGCAGCAGCGCCCGCCCGGCAAGGGCGGCGGCAAGGGCGGCGCGCCGCACGGCAACGGCCCTAGGAGCGGCGCACCGCACGGCCATGCGCCGAAGGGCGGCGCCCGCAGCCAGGAAGAGATCGATCTGGCCAAGGCCTACGCATTGCGCCAGCGCGCCGAGAACGAGGAGCGCCAGCGCATCGAGCGCGAGGCCGCCGAGCGCGCCCGTCTCAAGAAGGAACGCAAGCAGAAGCTCGGCACGCTGTTCGCCGGCAAGGCGCTCAACGCCGCCGACGCCGACGTCGCGCGCCACTTCCCGCACGGCAGCAAGATCCGCCGCGTCTACGTGACCGCCGACCAATTGCCGCGCCTCAATGCCGGCGAACTCGCGGTGGTCCAGCACAACGGCCGCTACCTGCTGGTCGAGCGCGAGATCGCGCTCGCCGCGCAGCAGATCGACGAGGAATCGCTGGTGCTGCTGTGCGACCCGAATGCACCCGCCGAGGACGACGTGCCGGCCGATCTGGTCTGGTGATCGATCGCCCGGGCCTGTCGCCCGGTCTGGTTGCATGGTGCCTGGCGCCAGTTGCGATCAAGAATCGAATCACAGCTTCGTCTCGGGCGCAGGCGGCGCGTGACGCTTCAGAGGACTGCGCCGAGTTCGGATCTTCGCTGCGAAGATTCCTCGGACAAGGCGGCGGTGGCAATCGATCCGTCCTCGTCTGCGGACCAGCGATACATGTTTTGTACGACCCTGCGCTCCGGTACTTCGGTCCGCCCCATCACCCCGCGTAGCAACGAGCCCCGCTTTTGACGGAACGGGCGTCATTTCTCGATACATCGACAGTCGAGGCGGATGTGCCGTGCCCTGCGATCCACGGTGATGGACGAGAGCGCATGGGGCTGCCACAGTCATCCTTCAACACCGCAATGGACCTGCCGGCATGAAGTTCTATCTTCCGCTCATCGAGATCGCGTTCGCTTTCACTCTCGTCTATTTTCTTCCAGAGGGCCTGATCAGGCTTCTGAAGCGCTATCTGGACGTCAGGCGCAGGCCAGTGGTCGATTTCATCCTTCAGAACGTCAGTGGCTTTCTTTTCGGATCCGCAGTGGCACTTTCGTTCCTCTTCGCGTTCGGGGTCTCCTACGAGGATTTCACAGCAAACGGTGTGCGTCGTGCCACCGACTCGGTGCGTCGTGCCGTCGGTCTCGATTCCCTTTCGATATGCACCAGACGGGCGAAGGAGGAGTTTCGTTATACGGCACGAGAGTTCGCGGAGGCTGCTTCCCGGTTCAATCTTTTCAGCAAACTCACCTACAGCGACCGCGAGCATCTGCTCTCGCGTGGCAACGCGAATCTGATCACCGGATCCTTTTCCACGGTCGAGCAGCTATACGAGCAATCTCTGATCGATTACTGCCGACACAAGTGAAGGCTTGTGTCGTGCGTGGTCGCTAGATGTTCAAGGCCACCATATTGGTCATAGGAATCGGTGTTCGGTACCCGATTTCACGCTCAAAAACTCATGAAATACCCACCATTCACCGGCACATTCGCGCCGGTGATGAAGCCCGACTCGTCGGCGGCGAGGAAGTCGACCACGCGCGCGATCTCCCACGGCTCGCCGAGACGGCCGACCGGGATGTCGGCGACGATGCGCTCGCGGATCTCTCCGGGGATCGCCATGACCAGCGCGGTCGCGCAGTAGCCGGGCGAGACGCTGTTGACGGTCACGCCCTTGGCGGCGACTTCGCGCGCCAGCGCCATCGTGAAACCGTGCATGCCGGCCTTGGCGGCCGCGTAGTTGGTCTGGCCGAACTGGCCGGTCTGGCCGTTGACCGACGAGATGTTGACGATGCGGCCGAAACCGCGCCGCGTCATGCCCTCGACCGCGTGGCGGCACAGGTTGAACACACCGTCGAGGTTGATGCGCAGCACGTCGTTCCACTGCGCCTGGTCCATCTTGCGCAGCGTGCCGTCGCGCGTGATGCCGGCGGCATTGACGAGGATGTCGACCGAGCCGTGATCGGCCTCGACCTGCTCGACCAGCGCCTGGCAGGCCGCGTGATCGGACACGTCGAGCGGTGCGAATCTGATGCGTCCGTCGAAGGCGGCGACCTCCTCTTCGAACGCGGCGACACGCTCGCTGCGCGCGGCGAGGTCCGCCGCGACGACCTGGCGGCCGGAGCGGGCCAGGGCCTTGCAGATCTCGGTGCCGAGACCGCCGATACCGCCGGTGACGATGGCGACGCGCTGTTGCATGGTCGATTCCCCTTAGTGAACAAGATCGTCCGTCGGACGGTGCTGCGCCGCGACAGCTGCCGTGGCGCAGCATGAACAAGAAAAAAGCCGCGACGCTGAGCGTCGCGGCTTCGTGACGGGCAGCCGTTACGGCTTGCTGTCGGGTTTGGGCTTGGTGCCGGCTGGCGGCGGTGTGCCGGGCGGGCCGGCGCGCTGGACCGAGTTGGCCGCGGCGGTCAGGAAGCCCTGCTGCAGCGACTTCCACAGGTCCACGTTGCGCTCGGTCATGTCGTTCAACATCGACCACGGCGTCTGGCCGAGGATGTTGTTCAACTGACTGCGGAACTGGTGCTGCTGGTCGAGAAAGACCTGGAGGCTCTTCTCGAGGTAGCTGCCCATGAATCCCTGCAGCGAATCCCCGTAGAAGCGGATCACCTGGGAGAGCAGGTTGGTCGTGAACATCGGCTGCCCGTGTTCCTCGTGCTCGGAGATGATCTGCAGCAGCACGGAACGGGTCAGGTCCTCGCCGGACTTGGCGTCGCGGACCTCGAATTGTTCACCGTCGGTGACCAGCTGACGCACTTCTTCCAGCGTGATGTAGCTGGAAATCTCGGTGTCGTAGAGCCGGCGGTTCGGGTACTTCTTGATGATTCGGATTTGTGCCATGCGGCGAAGCTACCAGAACGCGCCGCGCCGCACCAGGGTCGTTTGTTGCGCAGCACCGGCAAACCGTGCAGTACACAAAGGGATTTCAAATCCGTGACTTAGCCATACTCGCCGGTATCGTCCGGCGCGCATGGACGAACGCCGCGCAGGCGCGCGGCGTTCGTGTGGGGCGAGGTTTGCTGCGCGCGAATCGTGCTGCCGGGCAAACGATTCGCGCGTCACGCGCGGCGTCGGCTGTGCTTACCAGCCCATGTAGTGGCCGCCGTTGATCGCCAGGTTGGTGCCGGTGATCCACGCCGCCTGCTCGGCGGCGAGGAAGCCGACCGCATAGGCGATCTCGGACGGCTCGCCGAGGCGGCCCACCGGAATCTGCGCGACGATCTTCGCGCGGACCTCCTCGGGCACGGCCATCACCATGTCGGTGCCGACGTAGCCCGGCGAGACCGTGTTGACGGTGATGCCGAACTTCGCGTTCTCCTGCGCCAGCGAGATCGTGAAGCCGTGCATGCCCGCCTTCGCCGCCGCGTAGTTGGCCTGGCCGTACTGGCCCTTCTGGCCGTTGATCGAGCTGATCTGGATGACGCGGCCCCACTTGCGATTGCGCATGCCGTCGATGACCGGTCGGGTCATGTTGAAGCACGAGTTGAGGTTGGTATTGATGACCTCGTGCCACTGCTCGGTGCTCATCTTGTGGAACGTGGTGTCGCGCGTGATGCCGGCGTTGTTGACGAGGATCTCGATCGGGCCGAGCTGGCGCTCGATCTCGCGCGCGATGCCCTCGGCCGAGCCGGTGTCGGACACGTCGCCCTGGGCCAATGCGAAATCATAGCCGTCGGCCTTCTGCGCGGCCTGCCAGGCCTTCGCGCGGGCCTCGTCGCGGTAGTTGGTCGCCACCTTGTGACCCTGCTGGGCGAGGTAGCGGCAGATGGCGGTGCCGATGCCGCCGGTGCCGCCGGTTACCAGTGCTACGCGTGCCGTCATGGTGTGTTCCCTGTCGTCGGAAGGAGGAAGCGGGCGCCGGGCGTGGATTGATGCGGATCTGCGCCGGTGTCGGGATCGCAAGTCCGCTCGCGCACGTCGTGCGGCGATTGTGCCGGCCGGTTCATGAAACTTCCCGCTGCGTTGCGTCACGTCCCGGCGCCGGCCGAGTGCCGCGCGGAATCCGCGCGGGGTCGAACGCGTGCACGGCCGCGGCGAGCAGACCGGGAAGATCGTCGCCGCCCGGCACCGCCTGGCCGAGAAACGCCAGTGCCGTGCGCAGCGCCGGCAGCGGATCGGCCGGATCGACCGGGTGCGCCTGGTCGCGCTTGCCGAGCTTGCGGCCGTCGGCGTCGAGCGCCAGCGGCAGATGCATCCAGCGCGGATGCGGCAGATCGAGCAGGCGCTGCAGCAGGTACTGGCGCGGCGTCGAGTCGAGCAGATCGGCGCCGCGGACCACCTCGGTAACGCCTTGCGCGGCATCGTCGACGACGACGGCGAGCTGGTAGGCCGGCCAGCCGTCGTTGCGCCAGATCACGAAGTCGCCGACCTCGGCCGCGACGTCCTGCTCGATCGGCCCCTGCACCGCGTCGTCGAAACGCACGACGCCGGGCGGCACGCGCAGGCGCACGGCGGCCGGCCGGCCCGCTGCCGGCGGCGGCGCGATGCAGTGCGCCGGATGGCGGCCACCGTACGGCGCGAGGTCGGCGCGGCTGCAGGCGCAGCGGTAGGCCAGATCGGCCGCTAGCAGGCGGTCGCGCGCTGCGGCATGCCGATCGCGGTCCGCGCTCTGGCGGAGCACCGGCCGGTCCGGCACCAGGCCGAATGCGATCAACTGCTGCACGATCGCCTCGGCGGCGCCGGGCACCTCGCGCGGCGGGTCGATGTCCTCGATCCGGACCCACCACTCGCCGCCGATCGATCGCGCGCGCAGCCAGCTGCCGAGCGCGGCCACCAGAGAGCCGAAGTGCAGCGTGCCGGTCGGCGAGGGGGCGAAACGTCCGCGGTCACTCATCGCGTGCAGAAAGTTCCCGGAGCGGGTCGCGCGGCGGTGAACCAACCTCCTCGACCCGCAGTCCAAGCCGCTTGCGGCTCGAGCCGGGGACCGGAGCCGCTCGCGGCTTGAAATGAGGACAGTTTATCCTCAGCTCCGCTGCACGAGGCGCCCCAGCCCCTACGCGAGGACAACATGCGCAGAATTCTTCTCTTCATTGCGACCAACCTGGCGGTGATGCTGCTCCTGACGATCATCGTCAAGCTGTTCGGCATCGACACCTACACCTATCGCAACGGAGGCATCAACCTGCAGGGCATCCTGGTCCTGTCGGGCGTGATCGGTTTCGGCGGTTCCTTCATCTCGCTGGCGATGTCCAAGTGGATCGCCAAGACGCAGACCGGTGCGCACGTGATCGACAATCCGCGCAATCCGACCGAGGCCTGGCTGGTCGCGACCGTGCGCAAGCAGGCCGACGCCGCCGGCATCGGCATGCCCGAGGTCGCGATCTACGACGCACCCGAAATGAACGCGTTCGCGACCGGCATGAACCGCAACAGCGCGCTGGTCGCGGTCAGCACCGGCCTGCTGCAGCAGATGAGCAAGGACGAGGTCGAGGCCGTGCTCGCGCACGAGGTCAGCCACGTCGCCAACGGCGACATGGTCACGATGGGCCTGATCCAGGGCGTCGTGAACACCTTCGTGATCTTCCTGGCGCGCGTGATCGGCGCCGTCGTCGACCGCGCGATCAGCGGCGGCCGCGACGGTACGGGCCCCGCGTACTTCGTGATCGTGCTGGTGTTGCAGCTGGTGCTCGGCGTGCTCGCCTCGATCATCGTGATGGCGTTCTCGCGTTGGCGCGAGTTCCGCGCCGATGCCGGCGGCGCCACGCTGGCCGGCCGCGAGAAGATGATCAACGCGCTCGCGCGCCTGGCCGGCAACCACGGCGAGAACACGCTGCCCAAGGCGATCCAGGCCTTCGGCATCTCCGGCGGCGACCTGCGCAAGCTGTTCTCGAGCCATCCGCCGATCGAGGAGCGCATCGCCGCACTGCGCGCGGGAGCCGCGCGCTGATCGGTCTCGCGCATTCGCCTCGACGAGGCCGCCTGCTCGCGCAGGCGGCTTTTTTCTGCGCGCACCACCGGCAACCTACCCGATCGTAGGCGGGGCATACGTGCGGAATCGTCACGGCCGCGGCAGCGACCGGTGCGACAACATGGCCGGTCACCACCGAATGCGCGCTGCAGTCCTCCATCGAGCTCCGTCCGGAGCTAGGTCCGGCGCGGTCGTTTCGTTGGTCCCGCCGCCGTCGTTCGTGCGGAGGTCGCGGGAAAGGAGCTCACGACCTGTCGTGACCATATAATGAAACGGTCATAAGTTGTTGCCCCGCGACGGGCGCGCTAAGCTGCCGCCATGACTAGAACGCGTACTCCCGCGCCCCAGCTTCGGGGGCCCTCGGATCATGACGTCCGAGACCAGATCGTCGAGGCGGCGACCGAGTATTTCGGTCATTACGGCTACGAGAAAACCACCGTCTCGGATCTTGCGAAGGCGATCGGATTCTCGAAGGCCTACATCTACAAGTTCTTCGACTCCAAGCAGGCGATCGGCGAGGTCATCTGCTCCAATCGGCTGAGCACGATCAGGCTCGCGATCGACGAGGCCGTGGCCGGCGCGCCGTCCGCCTCGGAACAGCTCCGCCGCATGTTCAAGGTGCTGGTCGAAGCGGGCAGTCAGCTGTTCTTCCAGGACCGCAAGCTCTACGACATTGCCGCGACTTCGGCCGGCGAGGCCTGGCCGTCGGCTCGCGGCTACGAGGAGCACGTCAGGAGCGTGATCGTGCAGATCGTGCGCGACGGCCGCGAGACGGGCGAGTTCGAGCGCAAGACGCCGCTGGACGAGACCGCCAACGCGATCTATCTGGTCATGCGCCCGTACCTCAATCCGCTGCTGCTGCAGTACAACCTCGAGAACGCCACCGAGGCGGCAGCTCAGCTGTCGAACTTGGTCCTGCGCAGTCTGACGCCATGAGTTGATCATGTGACTATTGACTGAAATAGTCACAAGAATAGAATGGGCGCCCGTTTTTCTCAGGAAGGGTTCCCATGCGTCGGCGCCAGCTTGCTTCGTTCGTCATCTGCCTGTTGCCTCTGGTTCTGACGGCATGCGGCGAGGACCGGGGCGTCGATCCGCGTACCGAAGCTCCTCGGGTTCGGGTCGGCACGGTGGAGGGCGCCGCCGTCGCGTCGCGGTCGTTCACCGGCGTGGTCGCCGCGCGCGTGCAGAGCGATCTGGGTTTCCGCGTGTCGGGCAAGGTGCTGGAGCGCATCGTCGACACCGGTCAGACGGTCGTGCGCGGCCAGCCGCTGATGCGCATGGACCCGGTGGATCTCGGACTGCAGGCGCGCGCGCAGCAGGAGGCAGTGGCCGCGGCGCGGGCGCGAGCCAAGCAGGCGGCCGACGACGAAGGGCGTTATCGCGATCTGGTCGCCAGAGGTGCGGTATCGGCGTCGGCCTACGATCAGGTCAAGGCCGGCTCGGAGACCGCGCGGGCCGAGCTCAAGGCGGCCGAGGCGCAGGCCGACGTGGCGAGGAACGCCTCGGGCTACGCGGTCCTGGTCGCCGACGCGGACGGCGTGGTCGTCGAGACGCTGGCCGAGCCGGGCCAGGTCGTCAGCGCCGGCCAGCCGGTCGTGCGCCTCGCACGCGCAGGGCAGCGCGAGGCGGTCGTGCATCTGCCCGAGACGCTGCGTCCGGCGATCGGATCGGTCGCGCAGGCGAGGCTGTACGGCAACCTGCAGGACGCGGTGCCGGCACGGCTGCGGCAACTGTCCGATGCGGCCGATCGCACGACCCGTACCTACGAGGCGCGCTACGTGCTCGAAGGTCGGTTGGCGCAGGCGCCGCTCGGCGCGACCGTCACGGTCGACATCGCGAACGGCCAGCCAGCGGGCGCGGCGCTGCAGGTTCCGATCGGCGCGCTGTTCGATCCGGGCCAGGGTCCCGGTGTCTGGATCGTCGAGGGCCAGCCGGCGAAAGCGGTCTGGCGATCGGTGCAGGTGCTCGGGCTGTCCGACGAGGTCGCACAGGTGCAGGGCAGCCTTCGCGTCGGCGATCCGGTCGTCTCGCTCGGCGCCCATCTCCTCCGTGAAGGCGAAATCGTCAGGCCGATCGGCCAGGACCAATCGGCGGCTGCCGGGGATCGCCGATGAGCGAAGGACGCTTCAATCTCTCGGCGCTCGCGGTGCGCGAGCGCTCGGTCACGCTGTTCGTGCTCCTGCTGATCTCCGCTGCGGGCGTTCTCGCGTTCTTCCAGCTCGGACGCGCCGAAGACCCTCCGTTCACGATCAAGCAGATGGCGGTCGTCACCGTGTGGCCCGGAGCGACCGCGCAGGAAATCAGGACCAGGTCGCCGAACCGCTCGAAAAGCGCCTGCAGGAGCTGCGCTGGTACGACCGCGCGGAGACCTATACGCGTCCGGGTCTGGCGTTCACGATGGTCTCGCTGCTCGACGCCACGCCGCCGGCGCAGGTACAGGATGAGTTCTATCAGGCGCGCAAGAAGCTCGGCGACGAGGCGCAGAAGTTGCCCACCGGCGTCATCGGACCGATCGTCAACGACGAGTACGCGGACGTGACGTTCGCGCTGTTCGCGCTCAAGGCCCGGGGCGAGCCGCAGCGACATCTGGTGCGCGATGCCGAGTCGCTGCGCCAGCGGCTCCTGCACGTGCCCGGCGTCAAGAAGGTCAACATCATCGGAGAGCGGCCCGAACGCATCTTCGTCTCGTTCTCGCACGATCGGCTGGCGACACTCGGCGTCACACCGCAGGACATCTTCACCGCACTGAACGACCAGAACGTACTCACGCCGGCCGGCTCGATCGAAACCCGCGGGCCGCAGGTGTTCGTGCGCGTGGCCGGCGCGTTCGACAATCTCGAGAAGATTCGCCTGACGCCGATCGTCGCGCAGGGGCGCACGCTGCGCCTGTCGGATGTGGCGACCGTGGAGCGTGGCTACGAGGATCCACCGACGTTCCTGGTCCGCAACGGCGGCGAGCCCGCGCTGCTGCTGGGGGTCGTCATGCGCGACGACTGGAACGGACTGGATCTGGGCGAGGCGCTCGAGGCGGAAGTGTCCCGGATCAATGCGCAGCTGCCTCTCGGCATGACGCTGAGCAGGGTGACCGACCAGGCCGTCAACATCCGCGCGGCAGTCGACGAGTTCATGGTGAAGTTCTTCGTCGCGCTGCTGGTGGTGATGGTGGTGTGCTTCCTCAGCATGGGCTGGCGCGTGGGCGTCGTGGTCGCGGCCGCGGTGCCGCTGACGCTGGCGGCGGTGTTCGTGATCATGGCCGCTTCCGGCAAGAACTTCGACCGCATCACGCTCGGCTCGCTGATCCTGGCCCTGGGTCTGCTGGTGGACGATGCGATCATCGCGATCGAGATGATGGTCGTGAAAATGGAGGAAGGCTACAGCCGCGTCGCCGCGTCGGCCTACGCCTGGAGTCATACGGCGGCGCCGATGCTGTCCGGCACGCTGGTGACGGCGATCGGCTTCATGCCCAACGGGTTCGCGCGTTCCACGGCAGGCGAGTACACCGGCAACATGTTCTGGATCGTCGGCATCGCGCTGATCGCATCGTGGGTCGTCGCGGTCGCCTTCACGCCGTATCTCGGCGTGAAGCTGCTGCCGGACATCGAGAAGGTCCAGGGTGGTCACGCAGCCATCTACGACACGCGCCACTACAACCGCTTCCGGCGGCTGCTGGGCCGCGTCATCGCCGGCAAGTGGCTGGTCGCCGGCGCGGTGGTCGGAGCGTTCGTGCTGGCGATCCTCGGCATGGGCGTGGTCGAGAAGCAGTTCTTCCCGACCTCGGACCGGCCGGAAGTGCTCGTCGAGGTGCAGATGCCGTACGGCACCTCGATCGAGCAGACCAGCGCGGCGAGCGCGAAAGTCGAAGCCTGGCTGGCACGGCAGCCCGAAGCGCGGATCGTGACCGCCTACATCGGCCAGGGCGCGCCGCGCTTCTTCCTGGCGATGTCGCCTGAACTGCCCGATCCGTCATTCGCGAAGATCGTCGTGCTGGCCGACGACGACAAGGCACGCGAGGCCCTCAAGTTCAGGCTGCGCGAGGCGATCGCCGATGGACTGGCGCCCGAGGCACAGGTGCGCGTGACGCAGATCGTGTTCGGTCCGCCTTCGCCGTTTCCGGTGGCCTATCGCGTCATGGGGCCCGACCCCGACACGCTGCGCGCGATCGCCGAGGAGGTCAAACGCGTCATGCAGGCCAGCCCGATGATGCGCACCGTCAATACCGACTGGGGACCGCGCGTGCCGACGCTGCACTTCACGCTCGACCAGGATCGGCTCAATGCCGTGGGACTGACCTCCAGCTCGGTCGCGCTGCAACTGCAGTTCCTGCTGAGCGGCCTGCCGCTGACCGAAGTGCGCGAGGACATCCGCTCGGTGCAGGTGGTCGGCCGCGCGGCCGGCGACATTCGTCTGGACCCGGCGAAGATCGAAGGATTCACGCTGGTCGGATCGGCCGGACAGCGCATTCCGTTGTCGCAGGTCGGCACGGTCGAGGTGCGCATGGAAGATCCGATCCTGCGCCGCCGAGACCGCACGCCGACGATCACGGTGCGCGGCGACATCGCCGAGGGACTGCAGCCGCCGGATGTCTCCACGGCCGTCCTGAAACAGCTGCAGCCGATCGTCGAGCGGCTCCCTGCGGGCTATCGGATCGAGCTGGCGGGGTCGATCGAGGAATCGGCCAAGGCCTCCAGGGCGATCGCGCCGTTGTTTCCGATCATGATCGCGCTCACGCTGCTGATCATCATCGTGCAGGTGCGTTCGATCGCAGCGATGGTCATGGTGTTCGCGACCAGCCCGCTCGGCCTGATCGGCGTCGCGCCGACCCTGCTGCTGTTCCAGCAGCCCTTCGGCATCAACGCCCTGGTCGGCCTGATCGCGCTGTCGGGCATCCTGATGCGCAATACGTTGATCCTGATCGGCCAGATCCATCACAACGAACAGGAGGGCCTGAGTCCGTTCGACGCGGTCGTCGAGGCCACGGTCCAGCGTGCGCGACCGGTGATCCTGACGGCTCTCGCCGCGATCCTCGCGTTCATTCCGCTGACGCATTCGGTGTTCTGGGGGACGCTCGCCTACACGCTGATCGGCGGCACGTTCGCCGGCACGATCCTGACGCTGGTGTTCCTGCCGGCGATGTACGCGATCTGGTTCAAGATCCGCCCGGGCGCCGGGCGAGGTTTTGAGCCGATGCCGGTGCCTGCCTGAGGACGCGCGCGGCGGGCGCGCAGAGGGTGTCCGCGCCACGCCCGCTGGCTGCGGGACACGCATCGGTGCGTGCGGTCGATTCGGCCGCAGTGGACGCCACGACACGATTCGATCCGAATTCCGGATGTGCCGCTGATGCCCCCGCAGAGGCAAGACGCCGTCGAGCGACGCGCCCGCCGGAACCTCGGCGAGCTCGGTCAGCATCGAGCGCTGTACCGCTCGATGCCGATGCATCCGAATGATGGGGTCGTCGTCCCTTCATGCGGGACGAGAGCTGCGATCGTGCGTTCCGGTGCGCCCGTCGTCGAGACGGCGAATTCAGCCTTGGCTACTCGCGCACGCTGCAAGGCGCTCCTCGGCCCCTGCGCTCATGGCAGAGGACTCGGTACGAGACCGTGAGATCAGGAACGCTCGTTTGGATTGGAAGGCGCGGCGCCGCGCGACGAACCGCGGCCTTCAGGCCGCCAGCGAGGTACTGATCGCCGCGATCAGCTCGGACTCGTTGACCGGCTTGGTCACGTAGGCCTTGGCGCCCTGGCGCGCGCCCCAGATGCGGTCGGTCTGCTGATCCTTGGTCGTGACCAGGATCACCGGGATGTGGCTGGTCTTGGGATCGCGCGAGATCGTGCGCGTGGCCTGGAAGCCGTTGAGGTTCGGCATGACCACGTCCATCAGGATCAGGTCCGGCAGATCGCGCCGCGCGGCCTCGACGCCGGCGGCGCCGTCCTCGGCGGTCAGCACCTGATGGCCGAGCTTTTCCACCAGCCGGCTCAGGCCGACCAGTTGGGAAGGGGAGTCGTCGACGATCAGGATGCGCGCCATGTCAGCACGGAAGGTCCGGGTATACGTCGCCGCATTCTAAACAGCGCGCTCCCGGTCCGCCACACGGCGCACCGGGCACGGCGGGAACGGCGCCAAAACGCCGACTGCCGGTAGCCGGCTCAGCCGATCGTGACCAGCTTGCGGCCGAACGAATCGCCGCCGAGCATCGTCTCGAACACGCCGCCGAGCTCGTCCAGCGTCACGTTGCCGGTCGCGATCGTCTCCAGATGCTGCGGCTTCCAGTCGCCGGCCAGCCGCTGCCAGATCTCCTCGCGGATCGGCCGCGCGGTGCCGGCCGACGCGACGCCGAGCACCGACAGGCCACGCAGGATGAACGGCATCACCGTGGTCGCCAGTTCCGCGCCGCCGGCGTTGCCGCAGGTCGCGATTGCGCCGTACGGACGGATCACGCGGGTCAGGCCCGATAGCATGTCGCCGCCGACGTTGTCGATCGCGCCGCCCCAGTGCGCGGCCTCGAGCGGACGCTGCCCCCAATACAGCTCCTTGCGCGCGATGCACTGCGTCGCGCCGAGCTTGATCAGGAAGTCGAACTGGTCGGCCTTGCCGGTGATCGCCTGCGCCTCGAAGCCGGCGCGGGTCAGGATGTCGATCGCGAGCATGCCGACGCCGCCGGTCGCGCCGGTCACGACGATCGGTCCCATGTCCGGCGTCTGGCCGTTGCGGACCAGCTGGAACACCGCCAGTGCCGCGGTGAAGCCGGCGGTGCCGAGGATCATCGACTCGCGCAGCGTCAGGCCGGCCGGCAGCGGGATCGCCCACTGCGATTCGAGCTTGACGTATTCGCCGTATCCGCCGTCGCGCGTCTCGGACAGACCGCAGCCGGTGCACAGCACCGCGTCGCCTTCGCGAAACGCGGGATCGGTCGAGGCCGCGACGTAGCCGGCCACGTCGATGCCGCCGTTGAGCGGGTGGCGGCGCAGGATCTTGCCCTTGCCGGTGCCGGCCAGCGCGTCCTTGTAGTTGATCGACGAGAACGCGGTCTTGACCAGCACCTCGCCCGGCGTCAGCTCGTCGGCGGACATCTCCTGCAAGGCGGCGCGGTAGCCGTCGGCGTCGTTGTGGATGCGCAGGGCACGGAAGCGGGCGGGAGACGACATGGGCAGGCGATACCGGGCAGCGGATACGAACCGCGATGATGCCGTCCGGCCGCGGTCCGGCGCCAGCCTGCGATGGTCGCGGGGTCTCGCGGCGCGTGGTTGCCGCCGCGAATGGGGTCAGAGTCACTTTTCCCGATCGCCGACTCAGAGAGAAAGCGACAGAAAAGTGACTCTGACCCCGTTTGCCCGGACCCCGTTTGCCGGCGACGGCACTGGACAATTAGCACGATCGTTCTATTATCGGACGCCATGAACCGCCTCGCCGCCACGCGCAAGGGCGCCGCCACGCGCGACGCACTGCTCGACCACGCCTATGCGATCGCCGCCGCGCAGGGTCTGGAAGGGCTCTCGCTCGGCGAGCTGGCGCGTCTGGCCGGCATGTCCAAGAGCGGCGTGTTCGCGCATTTCGGTTCGCGCGAGGACCTGCAGCTGGCCGTGCTCGACCACGCCGCGCAGCGCTTCACCGACGAGGTCCTGGTGCCGGCGCTGCGCGCCAAGCGCGGCCGCGCGCGGCTGCGCGCGATCTTCGTCGGCTGGCTCGACTGGGTCCGCGACAATCGCGACGGCTGCCCGATCCTCAGCGCGACGATCGAGTACGACGGCCGTCCCGGCATCCTGCGCGAGCGCATCGTCGCGATGCAGTTGCGCTGGCGTTCGGAGCTGTGCCGCGCCGTGCAGATGACGATCGACGCCGGCGAGCTACCGCCCGACACCGATGCTGCGCAGGTCGGCTTCGAGCTGTTCGGCCTGGTCCTGGCCTATCACCACGACGCGCGCCTGTTCGAGATCGAGCCGGCCGCGCAGCACGCGTTGCGCGCGTTCGATCGCCTGCTCGCTTCTCCCGTTTCCTGAGCGTCCACCGGAGTTTCGCCATGCCCGCTCTCGTCCCGCCAAAAAATAGCACAGTCGTTCTAAAACAATGGATGCTCGAGCGCGGCCTGCGTGCCCGCTTCGCGCTCGGCGGCTGGCTGCAGCCGCGCCGGACTCTGCAGGCCGCGGCCGATCTGTTCGCGACGCCGATGGCGATCGCCCGCACGCGTGCGCTCGGCGCCGATCCGGCCGGCGCAACGCTCGGCGAGGTCGAAACCGCCGACGGCCGCATCGCGACCTATGCCTGGGGCGACCCGACGCGCGAGCCGGTCGCCGTGCTCGCGCACGGCTGGTCGAGCTACGGCCTGTTCCTGCTGCCGTGGGTCGCGCCGCTGCGCGCGGCCGGCTATGCGGTGGTGACGTTCGATCAGGCCGGCCACGGCCGCAGCGAAGGTGCCCGATCGAGCCTGCCGGCGTTCGCGGCGGTGCTCGGCCGCGTCGCCGCGCGTTACGGCCGCCCGTCCGTCGTGATCGGCCATTCGCTCGGCGGTGCCGCGACGATGCTCGCGCTGGCCGATGGTCTGGCGGCCGGACGCGCCGTGCTGATCGCGCCGCCGGCCGATCCGTTCGCGGCCGGCGAGCGCTTCGCGCGGCGGATCGGTCTGGCCGGGCACCTGGCCGCGCACCTGTTCGACGACTGGCAGGCGCGCACGCGGATCCGCGTCGACAGCCTGCAGGCGCATCGCGCCGCGCCGGCCCTGACGCTGCCCGCGCTGATCGTGCACGACCTCGGCGATCGCGAGGTGCCGTGGGACGAGGGCGAGCGCTATGCACGCTACTGGCCCGGTGCGCGGCTGCTGACGACGACCGGGCTCGGCCATCACCGCATCGTCAACGCGCCGGCGGTGATCGGAGAGACGCTGCGCTTCCTGGCCGGCGAACCGGTCGGCGAGCGCGTGGTGTCCTCGCCCGATCTGCCTTACGGCTTCTTCTGATCGGCCGGCTTGTCCTTGGGCTTGATGCGCGGCAGGCCGAAAGGATGCGGCTTGTCCTCGACCGGCCGCACGTTGCCGTCGTCGATCGCGACCAGGCGCACGTCGTCGATCCAGCCGGTGCCGCCGTCGAGCAGCTCCGCGCCGACCGACACCACGCGCACGTGCTGCGGCACCGGGCCGCGGATCGTCACGCGCTGCCATTTCGGCTGCGTGCCGGTCATCGGCTCGGATGCGACGTCCGAGATCACGTAGCCGCCGTCCTCGAAGTGGATGAAGATCCGCCAGCCGAGCGGCCCGACCTCGTCGGTGCGCAGCGCCGCGGAGAACTCGACGATCGTGCCGGCCGGCGGCGAGGGCACGCGCTGGTGGATCAGGCCGTAGTACTCGGGCGTCAGCCGCGTGATCCGCGCCGCCTGCTTGCCGGACGACGGCCGGCGCTTGTCGGCCACGGTCTCGTAGGCCGGGACGCCGCCGTGCTGCATCGCCGGCCAGCCCGGGATCTCGGTGCCCTGCATCGCGTCCTCGAAATCCGGATTGACCAGCTTGATGTCGCTGCGCTTGACGGCCTTGGGTGCGTCCGCGGCGGCGGCAGGCTTGCCGTCCGATTGGGCCCATGCGGGTGTCGCGATCAGGATGGCGGCGAACGCGAGTCGTTTCATTCGGGATCCTCGTGACATGACCTGAAGACGGTGGCCGCTCACAGCCGGCACTGCGGCGCACGGCCGTCGGCGCGCGCGGCCTCGTAGACCGGCAGCAGCGACGGCGCGCGCGCGGCCAGGCGCTCGGCGCGGCGCGCCGGATCCGGATGCGTCGACAGCAGCGCCGGCGGCCGCGAACCGCCGGCATCGGCCTGCATGTTCTCCCACAGCGTCGCCGCCGCGCGCGGATCGAAACCGGCCGCGGCCATGTAGCGCTGGCCGAGCTCGTCGGCCTCGCTCTCGTGCAGGCGCGAGTACGGCAGCAGCACGCCGACGGTCGCACCGATGCCGAGCAGGGCCAGCGCCTGCGCGTTGTCGTTGCCGCTGGCCGCGCCGGCGACCGCCGCGGCCGCCATCGCGCCCTGCGCGGCCAGCTGCTGCGACATGCGCTCCGCGCCGTGCTTGGACACCACGTGACCGAGCTCGTGGCCGACCACGGCCGCGACCTGGTCCGGCGTCGTCGCGACCTTGAGTAGGCCGGTGTTGACGCCGACCTTGCCGCCCGGCAGCGCGAACGCGTTGGCACTGTCATCGGCCATCAGCGCCACTTCCCAGGTCTGCTCGCGCCACGGCGAGGGCAGCTCGGCGATCAGCGCATCGGCGATGCAGCGCACGTAGCGCTCGCGCCTGGGGTCGTTGGCGAGCTTGCCCTCGGACTTGATCTGGTCGAACGCCGCCGCGCCCATCCGCGACATCTCCGCGTCGGAGACGATCATCAGCTGCGTGCGTCCGGTCGGCGCGGTCGCGCAAGCCGCCAGCAGCGCCGCGGAGAACACGATCAGGGTCTTGCGCATCGAGTGCCGCTCCGTAAAGTCGGTCCGCGAGGATACCGGCCGCCCGCGGCAGGGTCGATACGGCGCCGCGACACGGTGCCCCGGCGTCCCCGGCTAGAATAGGCGGTCTTGAAACGTCCGCTTCCGGAGTCGCCATGAGCTCGCCCGCCCCGCAGGTTCCCGCCCGCGCGCCCGCCGCCGACGCAGCCCCGCTGCGTTTCGTCACCGCCGCCAGCCTGTTCGACGGCCACGACGCGGCGATCAACATCATGCGCCGGCTGATCCAGGCGCAGGGCGCCGAGGTGATCCACCTCGGCCACAACCGCTCGGTCGAGGACGTCGTGCGCGCGGCCCTGCAGGAGGACGCCGACGCGATCGCGCTGTCGAGCTACCAGGGCGGCCACGTCGAATACTTCAAGTACATGGTCGACATGCTGCGCGAGCGCGGTGCCGGCCACATCCGCGTGTTCGGCGGCGGCGGCGGCACGATCACGCCCGAGGAGATCCGCGAGCTGCAGGCCTACGGCGTCGAGCGCATCTACCACCCCAACGACGGCATGAAGATGGGCCTGGTCGAGATGATCGAGGACGTCGTCGCGCGCGCGGGGAAAGGGGGTCAGAGTCACTTTTCCCCCGAGGCGAAGGGGAAAGGGGGTCAGAGTCACTTTTCCTCAAACGCCGATATGCCTTACGCCCTTTCCGCGAAAAGTGACTCTGACCCCCTTTCCCCCTCCCTTTCGGACGAGATCGCGATCGGCCGCCTGCTCTCGGCGATCGAGGACGGCACGATCGCCGAAGCCGACCTCGCGCGGCTGCGCAAGCAGTGGCAGCTTGCCGGCGGCAAGACCCCGGTCGTCGGCATCACCGGCACTGGCGGCGCCGGCAAGTCCTCGGTGACCGACGAGCTGCTGAACCGCTTCCTCGCCAGCTTCCCGCAGATGCGCATCGCGGTGATCTCGGTCGACCCGACGCGCCGGCGCACCGGCGGCGCGCTGCTCGGCGACCGCATCCGCATGAATTCGCTGCGCTCGCACCGCGTCTACATGCGCTCGATGGCGACGCGCCGCCAGAACGTGGCGACCAATGCGGTGCTCAAGGACTGCATCGGCTTCCTGAAGGGCCTCGGCTACGACCTCGTCATCGTCGAGACCGCCGGCATCGGCCAGAGCGATTCGGAGATCGTCGACCTCGTCGATTTCCCGATGTACGTGATGACCAGCGACTACGGCGCGGCCAGCCAGCTCGAGAAGATCGACATGATCGACTACGCCGAGCTGATCGTGCTCAACAAGTACGACAAGCGCGGTGCCGAGGACGCCTTGCGCGACGTGCGCAAGCAGTGGAAGCGCAACCGCGTCGCGTTCCAGACGCCCGACGCCGAGGTGCCGGTCTATCCGACGATCGCCAGCCAGTTCAACGATCCCGGCGTCAGCTGGATGTTCGCGAACCTGTGCCGGCTGCTGCGCGAGAAGCTCGGCCTGCCGGCCGACGGCTGGACGCCGAAGTTCGACACCACGCTGAAGGAGCCGCGCGCGACCGTGCTGATTCCCGGTCAGCGCGTGCGGTACCTGGCCGAGATCGCCGAGCAGGGTCGCGCGATCAATGCGGCGATCGACAAGCAGGCCGAGGCCGCCGACCGCGCGCAGTCGTTCTGGCAGGCGCTGCAGGAGCTCGAGGACCCGAAGCTGCCGAAGGCGCTCGGCCTCTACGACGCCGACGACCTGACCGAAGCCGGCGACCGTTCGCTGACGACGCTACGCCAGCGCTACAACGACGCCGTGCAGGCATTGACCCACGAGAACCTCAGGAATCTGCGCGAGTGGCCGCAGCGGCTGAAGTCGATCACCGATCCGATCAACGAGTACCAGGTCCGCGGCAAGACGATCCGCGTCGAGAACTATCGCGAGTCGCTGAGCCACCAGCAGATCCCGAAGATCGCCGCGCCGACCTACAAGAGCTGGGGCGAGCTGCTGGTCTTCCTCGGCAAGGAGAACCTGCCCGGCAGCTATCCGTACACCGGCGGCGTCTATCCGTACCGGCGCACCGGCGAGGATCCGATCCGCATGTTCGCCGGCGAGGGCACGCCCGAGCGCACCAACCGCCGCTTCCATTACCTGTCGGTCGGCCAGCCGGCCGCGCGCCTGTCGACTGCGTTCGACAGCGTGACGCTGTACGGCGAAGACCCGGCCGAGCGGCCCGACATCTACGGCAAGATCGGCAACTCCGGCGTCAACATCCCGACGCTGGACGACATGAAGAAGCTGTACTCCGGCTTCGATCTGTGCGCGCCGACCACGTCGGTGTCGATGACGATCAACGGGCCTGCGCCGATCATCCTCGCGCTCTTCATGAACACCGCGATCGACCAGCAGGTCGAGAAGTACCTCAAGGCCGATCCGCAGCGCTGGGCCGAGTCACAGAAGAAGATCGACGCGTTCTTCGAAGGCCGCCCGCGCCCGCGCTATCACGGCGATCTGCCGGCCGGCAACGACGGTTTGGGCCTCGGCCTGCTCGGCATCACCGGCGATCAGTTGCTCGACGCCGAGACCTATGCGCGCATCAAGGCCGAGACGCTGGCGACCGTGCGCGGCACCGTGCAGGCGGACATCCTCAAAGAAGACCAGGCGCAGAACACCTGCATCTTCAGCACCGAGTTCGCGCTGCGCATGATGGGCGACATCCAGCAGTACTTCGTCGACCACAAGGTGCGCAATTTCTATTCGGTCTCGATCAGCGGCTATCACATCGCCGAGGCCGGCGCGAACCCGATCTCGCAGCTCGCATTCACGCTGTCCAATGGTTTCACGATCGTCGAGTACTACCTCGCGCGCGGCATGCAGATCGACGATTTCGCGCCGAACCTGTCGTTCTTCTTCTCCAACGGCATGGACCCCGAGTACACCGTGATCGGCCGCGTCGCGCGCCGCATCTGGGCCCGCGCGATGCGCGAGCGCTACGGCGCCAACGAGCGCAGTCAGATGATGAAGTACCACATCCAGACCAGCGGCCGCTCGCTGCACGCGCAGGAGATCCAGTTCAACGACATCCGCACGACGCTGCAGGCGCTGTACGCGCTGTTCGACAACTGCAACAGCCTGCACACCAATGCCTACGACGAGGCGATCACGACGCCGACCGAGGAAAGCGTGCGCCGCGCCGTCGCGATCCAGATGATCATCAACAAGGAGCTCGGCCTCAATTTCTGCGAGAACCCCTGGCAGGGCAGCTTCATCGTCGACAAGCTGACCGACATCGTCGAGGAGGCCGTCTACAAGGAGTTCGAGGCGATCAGCGAGCGCGGCGGCGTGCTCGGCGCGATGGACACGATGTACCAGCGCGGCAAGATCCAGGAAGAGAGCCTCTACTACGAGCACAAGAAGCACGACGGTAGCCTGCCGCTGGTCGGCGTCAACACGTTCCTGCCGAAGGAGCACGGCGGCGAGATCGCGACCGAGATCGAGCTGATCCGCTCCACGCCCGAGGAGAAGGCCCAGCAGATCGCCAACGTGCAGGCCTGGCAGGCCTCACGCAACCGCCTGGCGCCGGAAGGCGAGACCGAGTATGGGCATGTGGTCGAGGACGCCGCCGCCGAGGGTGAAGCGCATGATGGTCATGGCCTGGCCTATCTGCAGCGGACGGCGCGCGAGCGCAAGAACGTGTTCGCGGCGCTGATCGAGGCCGTCAAGACGCACTCGTTGGGGCAGATCAGTCATGCGCTTTATGATGTGGGTGGGGAGTATCGGAGGAATATGTGAGCGTGCCGCGCCTAGGAATGTGGCCGCAATTAAGGTCGCGGCAGGCTTGAAATTTCGACTTGTCTCGATAATGAGGCGAACCGATGATCTTTGACGTTCCTCGCGTCCAGGGATGGCTTAATCAGTTTGAACCGCCTCATCGGTATCTGGCCGAGTACCTCATAGCGAAGCTTCGCTATGTGTCATTGGAGGAAGTTGAGGAATGGGTGCAGCGCGAGGTAACAGGGCTCGTAGGAGAATTGTGTGCAGGCGGACAGAAGCCAGCTATCGCGCTATTTTCAGTTGCCAAACCTTTCATCCACGAGTTCAACCAAGAAAAGGAAGTAAAGCCTTCTGCTGATAGCTCCGGACGTATTGCGCACATGCTCCGAAATCTAGAGCGCGATCTGCCGAACCACATCGAGCTAAGTCCCCGGATAGAGTCGATGCGACAGCGGAAAGTAAAGCACATCATCTTCGTCGACGACTTCGTCGGAACCGGGAGCCGATTCGTAAAATCCTGGCGCAAGACTGTTCCGCGTGCTGTTAAGTCGTGGGCCGCTTTGGGATGGTGCAAGGTGTGGCTGCTTTCCTTCGCCGCACATGAAGTAGGTCTTAAAAGAATCGAGAGAGAGTTGAAGGCGGTTGATCGCACGCGCATTCGAGTGAAAGTTGTGATCGACAAGTCGTTTATTCGCGCCAACCCAAGCCTCCTGCAGCTCTGCGTTACTGGCGGGCGGCCATCTGCTCTGCCCCGAACTCCGCTCGGCTACGGGAAGTTGTGTAGCCCGATCGTATTCCAGTATGGATGCCCTAACAACGCTCCGGGCATTCTGTGGAATCGGCAGAATCCAAAAGGTGCTGTAAAGCCACTGTTTCCTAATAGAAGTGTCCCAGCAGACCTTTTTGAATTATTTGGAAACGACCATTCTGCAGCTAGTACTGCCGAGGAATTGTGGCTAAGCAATCAGTATCGCTTGGCGCTTCGTTACCTCGAGGATCCGAAAGCACTGGATGCGAAACGTATTGAGCTCACCATGCTTGCTTATCTGGCGCGAGGGCGCGACGTCGTTAGCGTGAGGGCGATCATGGTTTTGAGTGTTTCCGAGTTTGACGAGAAGCTGCGGTGGCTAGTCGACCTTGGGCTCCTCCACGCTGACTACTCGGTCACTCGGTTCGGCTCGGATGTACTTAAACGGGGCGGGAGGAAGCGCCGGCGAAAGCGGGTTGCGTCGGCCGAATATCATGACTACTATCCATCATCGTTTTTGGGGTTCCAGCGCAACGTTTAGATGCACCAGTTTGTCGTTACGATTAGCTGGTGTCGGCCTGAGTGTTTGGTCACTTAGGAGAGCACGGAGTCCGTTGCTCGTCGAGGTAGCTCACGCTGGAGTGGTTTATTTCCCGCGCAAAACGCGCGTGGTGTCCGCTCCGGGAGCTACCCCCAGCCTTTGCGTTTTGCGCGGGAAATATCCTCACTCACGTGAGGTGAAGTAAATGGAACGCTGGAACCCCAACCTTTTTTCGAGGAACGGTCTCGCCGCAGGCTACGACGGAAAGTACGTCGAGGCGCTTGTCGAGGCGGGCCGGAAAGTTGATGCGCGGGAAGTCCCCGTCATCTACTCACTTGCGCACTTGGCTCGGTTGGCTAACGTTCGCTACGGCGATCTCCACGCCGTGGTGTCGAGGGTTGTATCCGACGGAGATTTTCCGTACCGGAATTTCACTATCCGAAAGCGGTCAGGGGGGCGGCGTTGGATTTCTGTTCCGGCACCTGCCCTGCTAAGCGCGCAGACGTGGATCGCGCAGCGTGTTCTGCGAGATGTGCCGGTCCATGCGGCGGCCTACGGATATGTGCACAAGAAGCGTGCTCCGCTCGTAGCGAACGCTCAGAGGCATCTCGGTGCGTCTTGGTTGCTTCATATGGACGTGCAGGATTTTTTTAGCCACATATCTGAGGTCCAAGTATTTCACGTATTCAAAGACCTTCAATACCCTGATCTGCTTGCCTTCGAGATGGCGAGATTGTGTACTCGTGTCACACCGAATCGGAAGGGGGCGAGGTGGGTTAGAGGCAGCGTTACGGGCATTGATAGCTATAGGTCACGCCTCGTGGGCAGCCTTCCTCAGGGGGCGCCAACTAGCCCCGCTCTGTCCAACCTTGTATGTCGTGCGCTCGATGTACAAGTGGAGAAGATTGCTCGTTCGTATAAAGCTACATATACGCGGTACGCCGATGACCTGTGCTTCTCAGTGCCTCAGGCTGACCGTGGAGTGATACTCGCTCTGAAGCGTGAGGTGGATCTAGTTTTGCGTCAGAACGGCTTCAGCAGCAATAGTAGAAAGACTCGCATTGTTCCCCCCGGCGCTCGTAAAGTGGTTACAGGAATAGTTGTGAACGGCGATCGTCCATCCGTGCCACGTGAGCTCCGAGACAGGATTCGGATGCACCTCTTTTACTGTCGAAGGCGAGGCATTCCGGAGCATTGCGAGCGCAAGGGCTTCTTCTCCGTGCTTGGGTTTCGCGATCATCTTGGTGGACTGATCGGATACGTACGGACGGTAGATCCTCGTCTCGGGGCAAAGCTTTCCGCTGAGTTTGATGCGCTGCCTTGGGCGCCTTTCTTATAGTCCAAAGAAAAAAATAAACCGGGGTCAGAGTGGATTTCCCAGCGATAACGGGGTCAGTTTCTAAGGTTTCCCCACGTTTTCATACCGTCACGCCATCTGATCGGTGACGTCTGGCGGCAGTAACCGCGGGCGGTCCAGCCATCCGGATACGGAATCAAGCGGCCATCGTCGGACGAGCGCTTCGCGTCCGACGCGTATGGTGGACTAGAGCTTTCGCGTGCTGCGATAAGGCGAGAGCCACGGTGCAACGCCGGTGGCCTCGCAGCCCAGACCTGCGGAAGCCATAACGGGGTCCGGGCAATAACGGGGTCAGGTTCACTTACGGGTGCCTGCGCGACAACGGGGCGGTCTCAAGATTCAAGCGCAACGCGTTGTGATTGAGCAGCGATTTCCTTGTCCATCATCTCAGCCGGGGTCATCCAGCCCAGCGTTTGCCGAGGCCGCCCGTTCATCAGCTTGGCGACGTGGTTGAGTTCTTCCTCGGATAACGGGGTCAGGTTCACTTACCGGATAACGGAGTCAGGTTCACTTACTGTGTCGCCGTATCGCTGCGGGGGCGATGAGCGGGCCGGATGCCGGCGAAGCGCTGAGTCTTGGCTTCGACCATGGCGCGGAAGTCGTCGCGGCCCCACGCGCGCTGCTGCCGCAGATAGTCACGGATGGCTTGCAGGTCCTCGTCCGGGAGCGCTTCGCGCAGTAGCGATCGATAGGCCGCCGCGCGATCGGCGTCCGTGGGGCGATAAAGGGGTCCGATAACGGGGCTGGTTCAGGCATTCAAGCGACGACAGCAGCAACGTCAATTTCCAGAAAAAGAGTGGAGCAGGTGAGGGGATTGACCGGGCGTTAGCTAACTTGCTTTGTGACGAGCAGTGCGCTGTCCGTCCTTCGCATCGTGTGCAGCCTGAAACCGAAGTTTTACTTTTTCTGTTGACACGATTTTCGCTTTGCGTACTCTGTGGTACAGCCTTCGCCCAAACTGCGCGAGCCGCTTCTAGGGTATGCGACAAGTGTGGGGCGAAGCGCGTCTGAGCTGACTGCGCCGATCTATGTATGCGAGATGCATCGAGCGCAGTGTGCTACAACGACAAGCGCCGCAGGAGATGAAGCGTGAGACGTTGGATATGGCTGCTCTCAGTGATGCTAATCCTGATCGCCGCCGCTTGGGCAATAACCAAGAGTCGTGTGCCGACCGGGCAGCAATCGGTAGCCGATACTTCGCTGCCATCCCGGACCACTCCCGGGCCAAAAGGTCCGCTGGCGGCGGATACGTCCGCGCCTGTATCCAAAGACTCGACACCTCGTCCAGGCGCGCTAAAGGACGAGGATTTCATAGACCGCCAAGAGGCTGTCCCCGGCAAGTTGTCTGACGTGCTCTCTGAGTTAGTGCCGCGTGCGGAGGCCGGCGATGCACAGGCCGCCTATCAGCTATTCGTAAAGATCAACGACTGCAAGGGGGCTCTCGAAGGCGCTGCTTCGGCACAACAGACAACGGACGAAGCTGTGCAGGCCGTGCAGAAGGCATGGCTGGCTGATACGTTGAAGAAACTTGAGGATTGCGAAGGCCTCACCGACGAGCTGATTGGCAGTCGTGCGAAATGGCTAACTATGGCCGCAGACAACGGGGACTCGTTGGCTCAGCTCACCTATGCAGCCAGTTCCGACTTGATCGTAGGTGGCGCCTCGCAGATGTTGTCCAATCCGCGAGCGGTTGAAGACTACAGAACAAAGTCGCTCCGATTTCTAACGGCACTGGCAGATCGTGGCGACGTTTCCGCCATCATGCAGCTCAGCACCGCCTATCGCGTCGGAATTCTTGTGCCACAGGACCGCGTAAGAGCCTACGCGTACGCGTATTTGGCTAATCTGATTTCCGGCGCAAGCATAGATATTGTCCACGCACTAGGAGCTAAGCTAACGAACGAGCAGCGCTTGGAAGGCGAACACTTGGCGATCTCGTTGCATCGCCGTTGTTGCGGATAAGCCGCGAATTTGACAAGGAACCTAGCATGAAGGTCGTTTCCTTTTTGCCCTGCTTAGCCCTCTTTTTCGGATTTATTTTTTCTGGCAATGCCTCGGCCGGCCGAACCATCGGCATCTATCTCTGCCCGACCTGTGGAATTGCGTCCCCGTACCCGGATCCGATCACGAACAACAACCTTATCAGCAATCAGGAAAACTGGGATGCCGTCAACCCGGACGCTCCTGTCGCACCGGGAGACGTACTCATCATGTGTAACGGGTCGCTCTGTGCTCCCTACACCATGAACTCGAATGGGACCTATACCGGTGGAACCCGCGTACCGCAGCTTCCGCCGTCCGGTGGCGGCGGGGGCGGCGGGGGCGGCGGAGGCGGGGGCGGAGGCACTGGCGGCGGAGGCCTTGCGGGCAGGTTGGTGTGTGGCTACGTCAATGGCGTCCTCAGCAGTTGCCAATACCAGTACGAGTACATTGCCTAACGGTGCGATGTCAGTTAGCTGAGCTGGCGGGCGTCTTCTAGGGCGCCCGCTTCTTTGTGATAACGGGATCCGGTTCACTTACCGGGTCGGCGTATCGCCGCGGGGTCGATGAGCGGGAATAACGGGGTCAGGTTCACTTACCGAGTCGGTGTATCGCTGCGGGATCGATGAGCGGGCCGGATGCCGGCGAATCGCTGGGCCTTGGCTTCGACCATGGCGCGGAAATCACGCGGACCCATGCGTGCTGCTGCTGCAGGTAGTCACGGATGGTCTGCAGGTCCTCGTTCGGCAGCGCTTCGCGCAGTAGCGACCGATAGGCCGCCGCGCGATCGGTGCTGGTGGTGCCGAGCCTCACATAGGCAGGCATAACGGGGTTAGGTTCACTTACCGCGTCGGGGTGTCGCCGCGGGGTCGATGAGCGGGCTGGATGCCGGCGAAACGCTGGGTTTTGGCTTCGACTATGGCGCGGAAGTCATCGCGGCCCCACGCGCGCTGCTGCTGCATAGGCATATAGATGAGAATTAAAACCGTTTGTCTACTTTCTACGTTGCTCGCTCTTTATGGATGTAATACTCGGCACCTCAGGGGGTTCTATAAGGACTCGTCTGATGGCAACACGTACTTGGTTCTGGTTCACGACAATGGTGGTGCGTGTGGACCCATCAGGGTGGATGGCAAGGTATGGCCATATGAGTTGGGGCAGAAGGGTTTGATATCTGCGGGGGTGCATACCATAGAGTGTGGAGGAGGACTGTCCTTCGAGATTCCTGAAAAGGTGATTTTCTACTTCGACTATTGGGGGCCTTAGCTATTTTTGAGTCGGACAACGGGGGCTACCGCGGATAACGGGGTCGATAACGGGGTCAGGTTCACTTACCGAGTCGGTGTATCGCTGCGGGGGCGATGAGCGGGCCGGATGCCGGCGAAGCGCTGGGTCTTGGCTTCGACCATGGCGCGGAAGTCATCGCGACCCCAGGCCCGCTGCTGCTGCAGGTAGTCGCGGATGGCTTGTAGATCCTCGTCCGCCAGCGCCTCGCGCAGTAGCGACCGATAGGCCGCCGCGCGATCGGTGCTCGTGGCGCCGAGCCTCACATAGGCAGGGTGGGGCGAGAGCAGCGGATCACTGCGCTGACCGCACAGGTGTGCGCAGCTGGACCAGGCGTACTGTTCCGGGGCATCGATCAGGCGTGCCCGGACCGGGTTGAGATCGATGTATCGGGAGCAATTCAGCACATAGCGGTCGCCTCCCACCAGGCAGGACTTGTAGCGTCCCTCCCAGAGTGTCCCGGTACGGTGGTGGCGGGCATTGAACTGCCCTACGTACTGGCGTCCGAGTTTTTGCATAAGGCGGGCTACCGCGCCGATCTCGGTCGGCGTCACGAGCAGGTGGACGTGGTTGTCCATGAGGACGTGCGTGCGGGGCGACTTCGGTGGCCAGCAACGATTCGCGCAGCAGAACCAGGTATCGCCGTCGGTCGCTGTCGTCGAGGAAGCAGGGCAGGCGATTGTTGCCGCGCTGCACGACTTGCTGGGCGATGTTCGGCAGGTCGAAACGGGGTTGTCGGGCCATGCGGCCAGTCTTGCCGCTGACCGGCCCCATCCGTCAGTGCTGATCGCCGAATCTTGCGTCAGAAATCGGCTCGATATGCACTCACGGCTGGTCGAGACGTGAACCTCACCCCTTTTGCTGCGTTTGCTGTAAGGCGGACTGCACCCGCGTCAGATTCCGCGACGCAAGCTCGCAGCGGTGCGAGGTTTGTGCATCAGTGGCGCCGCAAGATCATCAAGTCGTTCTGCAAACGTGCAGTACGGTGAACGGACATTGCGCGGCGTGCAGTTCGCAACCGAAACTTTATACTTTTACCGTTGACACGGTCGGTGCGCCGCGTACTCTGCGGTGGATTCTTCGCTTTGGCTGCACGAGCAGCTTTGAGGGGAACGACGCCGGGAGAATCGGGCGAAGCGCTTCCAAATCGACTGCGCCGACCGCGCAGCGTGCTGCAACGACAAGCGCCGCAGGAGATGAAGCGTGAGACGTTGGATATGGCTAATCCTTGTGGCTGCGGTGCTCGCGGCTTCCGTGTTTGTGATTGCAACCGCAAACCGTATACACCAAGACCAAACGCCATCGGTCGGGGTACCTGCGCAGCCTTCGATCGATCGGACTCCGAGTTCACCTGAGACGCAGGGCTCGGCCGCAAGCGCCTTGGCAAATGCCACTCGGCGGCCAAGGACGTTGACGAACGAACAAATCGGCGATCTTCAAAAGCCGGTTCCGGGCAAGCTGAGGGACGTGATTGATGAGCTGGCGCCACGCGCCGACGCAGGAGATGCGCGTGCTGCGCATCAGATTTTCATAAAAATCACTGACTGTAAGTGGGCCATTGAAGCCTCGACAGCGGTGATCCCTACGACAGATGAGACCGCCAAGTCCGCAGAGAAGGCGCGGCTAAGTGAAGCTCTGGCGCGATTGGAGAGCTGCGAGGGAATCACCCAGGACCTGATCGATAGCCGAGCGAAGTGGCTGACGATGGCGGCCGACAATGGCGATCCGTTGGCTCAACTCACGTACGCGAGCAGCTCATCCTTGATCTTGGGTGGCGCTGCAGAAATGATGGCGAATCCGCGTGCTGTCGACGACTTCAAGAGGAAGTCACTGAACTTCTTGATGTCGCTGTCCGAGCGAGGAGACGTATCAGCGATCCTGCAGCTCTGCGGCGCTTATGATGCCGGCGTCTTGGTGCCCCAAGATTCCGTAAAGGCATACGCCTATGCCGTTCTTGCGAACCTCATCACTGGTCGAAGCCAGAATCTTGTCCAAGTAATGGGAGGAAATCTGACCATAGAGCAACAACAGCAGGGCCAACAGATTGCCCTTGCCCTTCATCGCCGCTGCTGCGGCTAGTCAACGCCATGACAAGGAAAGCATAGATGAAAGCCTTCAGCATCGCAGTTCTGTTGACACTCTTGATCGGATTGTCTGTTCCCGGTGAAGCACAAGCTCGGACCATCGGTATCTATCTTTGTGAAGACTGCGCACTGCATTCGCCATTTCCAGACAAGAACACCGGGAATGAGATCCTGTTGCATCAGGGCAACTGGAACAACATGAATCCGGGAGACAGGATGGAGGAAGGGGACGTCATCGTCTTGTGCAATGGCACCATATGCGTGCCATACACGCGAAATGCTGATGGCACTTACACGGGCGGAACGCCGGTCCCCCAGCTCCCCCCCAGTGGCCCAGGACCCGGTGCCGGCGGTGGTGGGGGCGGTAGCGGGACGCCGCCGGGCGCGCTTGGTGGAAGGCTGGTCTGCGGCTACGTGAATGGCGTACTCAGCAGCTGCCAGTACGTGTACGAATACGTTGCATAAGCTTTACAAGGAGGGCCGGCAACGAAATTTGTTGTCGGCCAACGATTCGCGCAGCAGAACCGGGTATCGCCGTCGTCGAGGAAGCAGGGCAGGCGATTGTTGCCGCGCTGCACGACTTGCTGAGCGATGTTCGGCAGATCGAACCGGGGTCGTCGGGCCGACCGGCAAATCTCGCCGCTGACCGGCCTCACCCGGCACTGCCGATCGCCGATTCTTGCGTC